>Ga0180433_10000053_pt1 | contig 179862 bp, 138 predicted proteins | sample SS_ome_8_FD_132980 | JGI IMG/M metagenome (GOLD analysis project Ga0180433, IMG submission 132980) | Hypersaline lake sediment archaeal communities from the Salton Sea, California, USA - SS_1_D_1 metaG | ecosystem: Environmental > Aquatic > Non-marine Saline and Alkaline > Hypersaline >... | reverse complement strand
GGATGGCTGTGCTTTCTTGTCCAGCTTAAGTCCGAAATGTGTATCATGCCGTCGATTCCCGGCTCTACCTCCACGAAGGCGCCAAAATTGGTCAAACTGCGTACTTTTGCGCTAACAATCGCACCGGCCGGATACTTCTGAGAGGCTACCGCCCATGGATTGGTTTGAGTCTGCTTGAGCCCCAGCGAGATTTCCTGCTTTTCCTTGTTGACGCTCAGCACAACTACCTCTATTTCGTCACCGAGATTAACAAGCTCGCCCGGATGCGCAAGGCGCTTGGTCCAGCTCATCTCGCTGATATGCACAAGTCCCTCGATACCGTCTTCAAGCCGTACGAACACGCCATAGCTCATCACATTTACTACTTTGCCCTTCACCTTTGCACCGACGGGATAGCGATGTTCGACATCCTCCCAGGGGCTGGAAGTCTTCTGCTTGAAGCCCAGTGAAATCTTCTCATGCTCTTTGTCAACACCAACGACGATGCACTCTATCTCCTGGTCGAGCTCGACAATTTCCGATGGATGCGATATTCTGCCCCAGCTCAAATCGGAAATATGCAGCAGGCCGTCCAGACCTCCCAAATCCACGAACACGCCGAAGTCGGCGATGTTTTTCACAATACCTTTTCGCAATTGACCGACCTCTATTTCGGCCAGGATTTTTTCCTTACTGCTCCGGCGTTCTTCTTCTATGAGTTTGCGCCTGGATATAACAATGTTTCTTCCTTCTACGTCTATCTTGAGAATTGTGCAATCCACTTCCTTGCCGATAAACCTGCTGATATCACCCGGTTTTCTGATGTCGACCTGCGATGCCGGTAAAAATACAGGCACTCCGATATCTACAAGCAGACCGCCCTTGATTCGTCTTATAACCTTGCCCTTGACAACATCGCCCTCTTTCTTCGTATCGAGAATTGTTTTCCAGCCTCTCATGAGATCGGCTTTGCGTTTGTTCAACAAAATAAGGCCGCTTTCGGAGTCGGTATCTTCAAGGAGAACCTCGATATCTTTGCCCGGCTCAATCTCGTCGGGACTGTCAAATTCACCCGCATCGACAATCCCTTCACTTTTCAGGCCTACCTCCACAATAACATCATTTCCTATCCGCGATACAATTGTGCCTTTAAGAATAGTCCCGGGCAGACGTAAATCTACCTTTGTTTGCAGAGCTTCTTCCAGGAATGCATTTTCCTGCTCGCCGAACATCTCGTTAACCTGCTGCTCGAGCTTCTCTTTTGTTAAACCTAATTTGTTGACTATATTTCTATCTACCATAAAACTAAATCCCTCTGTGGAGCTTTTGTTCACTACTTATCGGCGCCCCACATTTACGCCGGCAAGCTTCTGTGCTACACTGCACAAATATTAATTGTTCAGTTCATCATTTATATAAAGCCATTTGCCAACGCAGCAAATGCTATTCACATCTCAGCGATATTTTACGGAAAGGGTATTAATACCAAAAAACGACCATTCTTTCAAGAACCTAATTTGGTTATTTTGCAAAAAGCTTTACCCCATCAGCCGCTTTCATCGTAAGCCTCCAGATTCTTCACAAACTCGCTTATTATCCAGTCAGGGGTCGATGCTCCCGCTGTAACACCAGCCGAGTTCTTGTCGGAAAGCACGCTTTTATCGAGCTCATTCCAGTTCTGCAGATGGAATGTATGTTCATTTACTTCTTTGCAAAGCTCCGCAAGCCTGCGGGTGTTGGCACTTTCCAGCCCACCCAGCACAAACATTATGTCGACCTGCCTGCACAACTGTGCCGCTGATTCCTGCCTCTTTATCGCCTCCCTGCACAAAGTGTTGATAACTTTCAGCTCGCTAAAGCTCCCGCGTCCCATAGCGCCGAGCATCCTGCCGAGGTGATCGGGATTTTGCGTAGTTTGACATATAATCCCCAGCTTGGCGTGTTGCGGCAGCTTATGTAAATCCGACTTGTCGGCGATGACAATAACGTGACGGGCACAGCCCACAACCGCCTTGACCTCGGGATGATTCTCCTCGCCTATAATTACAACTTTATAACCCTCCTTTTCGAGTTCGCCGGCTATGTGCTGAACCCTCTTAACCAATATACAAGTGGCATCGACAATTTTGAGTCCTTTGTCTTTGAGCTTCGCTATCTGTTTGGGAGCAGCTCCGTGAGAACGGATAAGAACCGTTCCCGAGCGAATTTCTTCTACCTTACCTACGGTTTTGAGGCCGCTTTGCGCCAGCCGCTCCACCACATCTTTATTATGAATGATGGGGCCGAAACTATATACATCATTTTCTTCTGCCAGAATCTTTTTGGCTACGCTGATAGCGTTTCTAACACCGTGACAAAATCCGCACTTTTCTGCAACTGAAACTTTCATAAAATCACATACAAATATCAAATCAAAGATTAAGGCTTTTTAATAACCCTTGCCGGGCATACTCACCGTGGCCTCCTCTTCGACGGCGACAAGTAGCGCTACAATCTGCAAGGCTAATCAGTTTTTCTGAAAGATTGTTTATAATTTTACCTTGCTCTTCCCGATATTAATCAGGGAAACCTTATTTAAGTATGAAATTTTATACCAAAGTGCCGGTACAATCTACCAAAACTTTCCTGTACGGGCGCAGACGGCCAAAAAGCCGTTGATATTTTGTAAAGATTATTCTTGACGGTTATTCGTGAATCGGTTTAATTTGTGTCAGAGGGTGAAGAAAATAGAATTTATTGATTTGTAACAGCCTGTAATTAAACGGCTTGTGTATTTTAGGGATGGTTGAAGAATACCTTAATCTTTTTGGAAAGGATTGAATGATGCGAACTGTCAAACTTTCAGTTATTTTTGGTTTATGTGCTTGGGTCTTACTTGTAAACGGCTGCAACTCGGAAATGCAGGACCTGCGAATCCAGAATAATACGCAGCAAAAGCTCATAGACCAGCTCCAGGCCGAGCTGGCGGCTAATACATTACAACTCGAACAGATGAAGAAACAACTGGCCGCAGCCCAGCAAACCGATAGTATCGAGGTCGAGGCACTGCAGCAAAAAATCGCCGCACTCGAGGAAGACCTTGCTAAAAAGAAAGAGCTGATCGCATCGATGCAGCAGAGATTGCTTTTAGGCGGAGCGGCACTGCCGGTAGAACTCAGCACTTTGCTGGAAGACTTTGCCAAACAGCATGATATGGTTACGTACGACGCGAGCCGCGGCTTGGTAAAATTCAAGAGCGATTTGCTTTTCGAAAAGGGCAGCGACAAGGTCGCAGCCTCGGCGGTCGAAGCCGTCAAATCGCTTTCCGGAATCCTGAACTCCGAAGAAGGTAAAAAGTTCGATGTGATAATTGCCGGACATACGGATGATATTCCGATTCTCAAGCCTGAAACTCGCGCAAAACATCCTACCAATTGGCACTTATCAGTTCACAGGGCAATAGCCGTGCTCAATGTGATGGAGAGCAACAAAATCGAGCCGAAACGAATGAGCGCACGCGGCTTCGGAGAATACAGACCCGTTGTTGAAAATAAGCCCGGCAAAAAGGGCAATCCGCAAAACAGGCGTGTGGAAATATATATTGTAGCTGAGGGTGTATAATACCCAGATAGCGATCACCGGTTGGATATCGGGAATCGAAAAGCTTTTAATGGCAGAACGCACTTTAATCATTATCAAGCCGGATGGGATACAACGGCATTTGGCTGGCAGGATCATCTTACGACTCGAAAGAAAAGGCCTCAAGCTCATCGCGGCAAAATTTATGCAAATCCCTGCGGAACTTGCCCGTCGGCACTATGCCGCCCATAAGGATAAGCCGTTTTTTGCCCCGGCAGTGAAGTTCATGAGTTCGGCGCCTTCGCTTCTAATGATATGGGAAGCTGACGACTGCATAGATATGGTTCGCAAAATGATCGGCAGCACTTTTGGATATGAGGCCCGGCCGGGTACTATTCGCGGAGACTTCGGCTGCTCCCAGAGATATAACCTCATTCACGGATCGGACAGCCCGGAATCGGCTCGGGAAGAAATCAAGTTATTCTTCACGCCCGATGATATAGTCGATTACGAGCTTTCGGATGCCCCCTGGCTCTACAGCCCGAAAATTGGTCCGAAAAAATAAGACTTTGCCGGCTTGCTTACGGTAGATTCCAGCCGGAATCCTTTGAACCGGACGACAGAATTTCGCATATCGGCTCATAAGGCCGTACAAATCCACACGCCGTGCTTTTTACTTGAATTAACAATGCTTTTATAGTACAATAATTTATTAGTTCTGTAAAAATATCAGTTGAGTTAAAGCGTTCCTGGAGGGCGGATAGTAAGATGAAAAAGCTCGTTTTTACCCTCATATGCCTGTTGCCCGTTTTCACTTCTCAGGCAAACATAATAATTGTCGACAATAACGGCCCGGCGGACTTCGATAATATCCAGGATGCAATCAATGCTTCCGGAGAGGGTGATATGGTTATTGTCAAACCAGGCACGTACAATGAGGGTATTTTTTTCAGCAACAAAGCTATCACACTAATGAGCGAAAATCCTGATGATCCGGGTGTTGTAGAATCGACTATTATTTCCAGTGATTCGGGCTACAGCGTGAGTTTTGATTTTGGAGAGGGGAACCGCTCGGTCATTACCGGCTTTACCATCACTCGCGGAGGGATCCACTGTTACGACAACACTTCGCCGACAATCTCGAAGAACATTATCAGAGACTGCGGCGGTTACGGCATTCACGGGGAAAACAATGCCGAACCTATTATTGCGGACAATACAATAAGCTCCAATGCCGGCCAGGGGATTTACCATTGCAACGGGCCTATCACTAACAACGTTATTGAAAACAACGTAGGCGGCGTAGCTTATTGCGACGGGGATATAACCGACAACGTTATTATCAATAACTCCGATAAGTTTTCCGCCGGCAGCGGCGGCGCTTTGTCTTTTTGCAAGGGCAAAATTAGCCGAAACCTAATCGCCGACAATTATGCGAGCCGCAAAGGCGGTGGATGTTACGAATGCACAGGCGACATCACAGGCAACAGGATAATTGGAAATACCAGCGAGATTGCAGGCGGCGCGATGAGTAACTGCCGCGGTAAAATCATGAATAATATTATCGCCGGAAACAGATCCGCCAACGGCGGCGGCTTGTTCAGTTGTTACCAAATATACAACAACACCATAGTGAGCAACACAGCAAAAGAAAACGGCGGAGCTCTGAGTCAGTGCCCCGGTGATCTCATCAATAATATAATCGCGTTTAACAGTGCAGCCACCGTCGGCGGAGTTTACGGAGCAAGCATAAGCTCTTACAATGTTTTCTGGTCGAATGAAGCCGGAAACTTCGGTGGCGGGGGAACCAGCGGCCCCGGCGATATCATTGCCGAACCGCGTATTTTCAGTAACGGCTACCGGGATGATAACGATACGCCCGACGAAAGTGACGACTTTTGGGTCGATGGGGACTACCACGTCACATCCAAAGCGGGCAGATGGAACCATAACGATCAAAGCTGGATTGTCGACAGTATCGACAGTCCGTGCATCGACGCCGGCGACCCGAATTCGGACTGGACGGCGGAATTATGGCCGCACGGCAAGCGCATTAACATTGGCGCTTTCGGCGGAACCGTCCAGGCGAGTATGTCGACGTCTAATGCCGGTAATTTCGCCAATCTAAATCCCGATGTTAATGATGCCAATGACTGGGTGGATTACAACGATATGAGGTTGATTACCAACCAGTGGCTTTCCAGCGTCACTGATGAGCCGCTGGTCGCAGACCTCAACAGGGACGGTAGGGTCGATTTCGCAGACTATGCAATCCTTGTCAATAATTGGCAGCCGGAGCCGCCGGTCCCGCAGGCCCCGATACCCGATCCTATGGCCTGGGATATCGAACCTCATGCAACTTCAACGACGACAATTGCAATGAGTGCCCTAATCGCGGCATCGACCGACGACAGCGGCGTGGAATATTACTTCGACTGCAATACTCCCGGCGGGCACGACAGCGGCTGGCGGGATGACCAGGCCTATACGGACACCGGCTTGATTGCCGACGAAGAATATCAATATCGAGTCAAAGCGCGAAACAAGGCCAATCTTATCGAAACATCCTACTCAGGCTGGCGTTACGCACGCACTTCTCCCGATATCGAGCCTCCGAGCCCCGATCCGGCGACGTGGGCGACAGAACCTTACGCAATCTCGCCGGCGTCGATCAAAATGGAAGCGACAATCGCATCCGATGACAGCGGAGTCGAATATTACTTTGAATGCACCTCGAATCCTACTTACAGCAGCGGATGGCAGGATAGCACCGTATATGAAATTGTTGCCCCATCGGACCTGCCGAAAGAGCTGTACACGTTCGTTGTAAGAGTTCGGGACAAATCGCCCAATCGAAATACGACCGGCGCCTCCACTGAGGTCACCGTCGATCTCGAACCTCCGGCTCCCGATCCGGCGACGTGGCAGACAGCACCCTATGCGATCCCGCCTTCCTCGGTCCGTATGGTAGCTAAAGCCGCATCTGACAGCAGCGGCGCCGAGTATTATTTCGAATGTACCTCGAATCCGGATTACAGCGGGCAGTGGCAGGACAGCCGCGCATACCGCCGTGATAATCTCCCGAACGGTTATCACAGCTTCGTTGTAAGGATCCGGGACAAATCGCCCAGCCGAAATACCACCGCAGACTCAGACGAGGTCACCGTCGATCTTCAGCCTCCCACTCCCGACCCGATGCGGTGGGAATCGGAGCCGGCCCAAGTCTATCACGGCGGCGGAACTTTCGATTACTGGGCCGAGATGACCGCGGCAGAGACCACAGACGCCGGCGGTGACGTGCAGTATTACTTCGAATGCACGACCGAATCCGGTTTCAGCAGCGGCTGGCGAAGCTCACGAACTTACAATGTAAAAATTGGAAGAAGAGGGCAGGGCCAACGTTTCCGCGTCAAGGCACGCGACATATACGGCAACGAAACCGCCTTCTCATCATTGCTTCCGGCCAACTAAAAACAACTCGATTGCAAATATTCCGAGTCCCGCCTTACCCGCAAATCCTGAGGGGATACCCGCCGTGAGGTGTCCCCCAGGGATTAAGGTAAGGTCAGCCCTTTGATAATATTGGATGTTTTGTTTCTTTGTCAAAAAGTCTACTGTGCCAGGCCTTTTATTTGTTCTGCGCTTAGTGCCGCGTTGTAAATGCGAATATCATCGATTAGACCGGCAAAGAAAGTGCCCGGGTTGTAATTCTTATCGACACCTATATACAGACCCATTTGGGAACCTTCCAGGCCGGCCAATGTGTCTTCGGCCACCGCCTCGCCGTCGACATATAATATTCTGTTCGTGCCATTCCAAACAAGACCTACGCGGTGCCATTGTCCATCGGCGATAACTATCTCGGAAATCAGAGGGCCTGTGAAACGACCAGTACCTTTCAATTCCGTCATCAAGTTACCCTCAGTATCCACAGTCAACCAATTTGCAGCGCTTTGTTGCGACACAACAACCTGTCCTGGTGCACCACCTTTGATCCATGTGAAAATACTAAAGGGATCGTCTGCAGGATTAAGAACCGGGTTAGCTATAGCGTAGCCGTCTATCCCGTCTAACTCGAGCGCACCATCTATTTGTCCACCGCTGGGTTGCCATATAGCACCGCCAAGTACCATGGCATTATTCTCGCCGACACTATCAACAGCATACATACCCTCCGTTTCATCTATTGGCCAGTGAGCAATCAGTGTGGGATCGTCCACTTCCTCAAATAAATGTTCTGCAAGAACTTTCAAATCCTCAATATCGACGACACCATCACCCCAGGGCATCGGGCCTATGTCGCATAAGGAATAATCCTCGCCCCAGTGGTCAATCATGATGCACATATCGAGGGAATCAACAATTCCGTCGCCATTGAAGTCAACGATAGGTATAATCGGCGCCTGCCATATGTCCAAATCGCCGATGCCACCGTCGCGATCAGAGGCAAAGTAGAGCATTGTCCCATCGGGCGAGACGGTCGGGGCATACTCGAAAGAGGGACTGTTGACGGCCGATCCCAGGTTGGAAGGTTTGCCCCACGGATCGACAATGCTTGTCCGAACCGCTGCCCATAGATCCGCCTGCCCATAGCCTCCTGGTATATGCGGACCTGAGACGTCACCTCCGATCATGAGCAAGAGATTGTCAAGCGACAGAGAAGGAGTCGCCTCTTCTGCTGAGCTATTGACGAACGGTCCAAGGTTAACCGGAGCTTCCCACGGATGGTTCGTCGTGGCACGGGAGGCGACCCATATATCCACATCGCCGTATCCGCCGGGACGGTCCGAGCCAAAGTACAACTCGCAGCCATCGCTCGACAAGCTCACACAGCCCTCCATATGATAACTGTTGACCGTTGATCCTAGATTCTCTGGCACACTCCAGGCAGATTGTCTTGATGCTCGTCTCGTTACCCATATATCCCAACCGCCCCGTCCACCAGGACGATTGTAGGAATGGAAGTACATCTCCAGACCATCTGCAGAGAGAGAGGCACAGCCATCGCGTGCTGAACTATTGACAGCGCTCCCGAGGTTCTGTGGAGTACCCCAGGCAGCATTCGTATTATCACGTACGCTTACATACAAGTCCCAATAGCCATGGTTCCCCGGTCGACTTGAATCGAAGTACAGTTCACGCCCGTCAGGCGAGATGCGTGGCATCCAATCCCCGCTTGTGGAGTTGACGGGTAGTCCGAGGTTCGTGGGTTCTCCGAAAGTGAAATCTGCCTCAGCGCTACTTACGGCAAACACAAAAACCACAACTTCAACAATTAATAATCTGATTCTGTCATCATCCAGCCATTTCATTTATCTGTCCTTTCTGCCCATCAGGCTTTCATTGAATAATAAGGGGTTTTTCATATGTTACCTTCTTGTTGTTAAGGGGCTACAGCACGGTTGTAGATGCGAATGTCGTCTATCAGGCCTGAAAAGTAGGTGCCTGCTTCCATGTTTTTGCCGCAACCGATATAAAGGCCGCCGTAGGAGCTTGTCAGCCCGTCCTGCGTGTCTTCGGCTACGATTACGCCATCTACGTAAAGCATTCTTTTCGAGCCGTCCCATACAAAACCTATCCGATGCCACTGGCCGTCTGTGATGATTGCCTGGGATAACAAAGGTCCGGATCGACCGGCAGCTTGAATATCGCTCATTAGTCTTCCTTCCGAAGAATCAAAATATAACCAATTGGCATTATTAATCTGTGATAAAATGACTTGTCCGGGTGCTCCGCCGTTTATCCATGCTAAAATGCTGAAAGGACCATCTGCCGGATTCAGTACATGCTCGGCGACAACACATCCGTCTACACCATTTAATTTAAGTGCACCATCTACCTGCCCGCCGTCAGGCAGCCATTCAGCGCCTCCGACAACTACGGCATCGTTATCACCGGCGCTATCAATAGCAGACATCCCATCCATCTCGTCAAATGCCCAGTGAGCTATCAATGTATGATCAATTGGTTCGATATGTTCAGTAAGAACGATAAGATCCTGAACATCTACGACTCCGTCACCCCAGGGCATTGGGCCGATATCACATACAGAATCACTTTCACCCCAATGCTCAGTCAAAATCACAACATCTTTCATGTCGACTTTTTCGTCACTGTTGAAATCAACAATCGGAATAATCGGGGCCTGCCATATATCGGCGCCACCGATACTGCTGGGACGATCTGACTCGAAATAGAGCATAGAGCCGTCCGCCGAGACGCACGGGGCAAAATCCCAGCCTGATGAGTTGATCGCATCGAGCTTGATACACGGCATCCAGGGATCTTCAGTCGAAGTCCGCGTACTCATCAACAATTCATAGTCAACCACCTTACCGCTGCCAAGTGCGTAAAAGAGCGCTGAACCATCGTATGATATACAAGGACTCATGTCGTTGTTTTGATAATTATTTCTCTCGTGATTGACATTTGGCCCTAGAGGCACTCCTGCGGGCCAGGGATCGTTCGTTGTCTCTCGCTTCATCACGTGTATGTCGTACCAACTGGTGTTGTAGTAGAACGAATAATACAACTCCAGGCCGTCGCCGGAAACGCTTGCACTGTCAACCCCAAATCTCGGATTATTGGGAATTTTAACGGGGGCACTCCACTGGCCATTCTTCGTGGGCCGAGTTGAGACATAAATATACCACTTCCCAGAGATTTTTGATGCAAAATAGAGTTCAAGACCATCGGCTGTGATGCATGGTCCACGTTCTTTGGCTGAACTGTTGACTACGGGCCCCAGATTTTCCGGTTCACCCCAGGGAGCATACTTCGTTGGCCGTGTTGTGACCCATATGTCTTCTGCTCCTTGCCCACCGGAGCGTTGAGAGGTGAAGTATAACTCCAGGTCGTCAGCAGAAATCGCCGGCTCACCAGACCAACTCTGGGATGTGTTGACCGGTGGCCCCAGATTGACCGGTTCGCCAAATGTGAAATCTCCTTTCGCTTGAACACATGCGAGCACAATAGCAGTCATAAATCCAAACAAAACCATTTTCATCTCGTTACCATTCAACCGTTTCATTTCTCTTTCCTTTCAAAAATTGTTCATAATTTGTGCTTTCGCGACTTTCGTCGAAAGCTCTCACCCTATACTCTGCGGGCCGATTCGAAATGCTGCGCACTTTTATGAAAAAAATTTGCTTTTTTTTTGTGTTCACCGTTCAGAGGTTCAGGGTTCAGGGTTGAAAGATTCAGGATTTTGGGTTAAAAATAAGGATATTCCACCAACCATGAACCGTGAACCCGGAACCCAGAACCTGGATTTTTATCATGAAAATAGAGCATTTTGAAGATATCGAGGCCTGGCAGCTCGCACGGGCTTTAACTCGGAAGGTGTATAGTCTGTCAAGGAAACCGAGATTTGCCAAAGATTATGGCCTGAAAAGTCAGATACAAGATGCTGCCGGGTCATCGATGCACAATATTGCTGAAGGATTCGATTCGGAGACTAATGCGGAATTTATCCGGTTCCTGCGATACGCAAAGAGGTCTTGCAGCGAGGTTCAGAGCGAACTTTATTTAGCTCTGGACGAAGGCTATATAACTACCGACGAATTTAAAGATACCTATGATCAGGCCGGACGAACACGTGCTGCCATTCGCGGATTTATCAATTATCTTAAGAAATATGAAAAACGCAAAGCATCCAACCCTGAACCGTGAACCCTGAACCCGGAACCTTAACCTATTTCCTTTGTTAAACCATCGAAAAATGTTAAAATAATCCGTGCCCGGCAAGTATCGCCGGTGCAGGCCTTGTTTTGATAAACCGGAGGTACCTAAAATGGCTTATTCTGAGCCGACAGGTATGGGGGGAGCACGGCAGGCATTTCTTACTACCCAATGGACTCTTATTGGGGATATCCAGGAAGGCAAAGACCAGGACAAGGCCCTGATAGGCTTTTTACTCAAGCAATACTGGAAACCCGTGTATTGCTATCTGCGTCATAAAGGCCACGGCAACGAGCAGGCCAAGGACCTGACGCAGGGCTTTTTCCACGAGGTCGTATTGAACCGGGATCTGGTCGGCCGGGCGGAGAAGTCCCGCGGCCGGTTTCGTGCATTTCTCCTGCACGCCCTCAAACAATACGCCAACAAACAGAATCTCAAAGAACAGTCACAAAAGCGCCTGCAGCAAAAAGCGGCCTCTTTCGAGATGGATGAAGAGCCTGTTCTGCCGGATAGTGTTGCACAAACAACCGCTGAGCAGTCCTATCATTATGCCTGGCTGTCGTCTTTACTGGAGCATGTACTCGAAGAAGTAAAAGCTGAGTGTGAGCAGCAGGGACTGGAAATCCACTGGGCTCTTTTCAATAAACGCATTGTATGGCCGATATTTGGCGACAAATCCCCGCCCTCTCTGCCTGAACTCTGCGAGGATTACGATATTGAGGATGAGAAAAAGGCATCCAATATGATTATTACTGTAAAGCGCCGTTTTAAGGCCGCTTTGATGCATCACGTCCGCAATACGGTACTTTCTCAGGGCCAGGCTGCTGATGAATTGGAAGAATTATTGCAATTTTTTCCAAAAAGCGCGCAGCATTTTTAATCAGCTTGCAGAGTATTAATAGACAGGCGGCTTAAAACGCGAACCTGCATGGAGTAACAAAGGCCGCTTTCGCCGTAAATATTAGTTCAGGAGCAGTTTAATGGGCAAAAAAGACTCTATATTCGGAGCTGAGCCGGATCAGTTAAGGCGGTTAATTCGTTCCGGCATGGACGTCGATGATGCAGGAGATCAGGATAAATCTGCATCGAATATGCGGGTTGACGGGCTGATGGAGCGGCCCGGCACCCGCATCGGCTGCTACAAGCTCCTTCGGATTCTTGGCGAAGGCGGGATGGGGATGGTCTATTTGGCCGAGCAGGAGCAGCTTATTCGCCGCAGGGTGGCCCTCAAGATAATCAAGCCCGGCATGGATTCGAAAAAGGTCCTGGCGCGTTTCGAGGCTGAGCGACAGGCGCTGGCTTTACTGGATCATCCTAATATCGCCCAGGTTTACGATGCCGGCACGGCCGAGAGCGGCCGGCCTTATTTTGTCATGGAATATGTCAAAGGTACGCCCATTACGGAATTCTGCGATAGACATACGCTCAATATAGAAGAGCGTCTGCGCCTGTTCCAGCAGGTCTGTCAGGCTGTCCATCACGCCCACCAGAAGGGCATCATTCACAGGGATATCAAGCCATCAAATATACTCATCTCCAGCGAGAACGATAAGGCCATCCCGAAGATTATCGACTTCGGCGTGGCCAAAGCCCTCATCCAGCCGTTGACCGAGCGGACTTTAATCACTGAAGATAGCCAGTTGCTCGGTACGCCGGAATATATGAGTCCCGAGCAGATAGAATCTGCAAACGAGGACATCGACACGCGTTCAGATATTTATTCACTCGGTGTGCTTTTATACGAGCTGTTGACTGGTGTACTGCCGTTTGATTCCGATACTCTTCGAACGGGCGGCATCGAAAATATCCGAAAAGTTATCCGTGAAACCGACCCTAAAACTCCCAGCACTCGACTTACCAGGCTGGGCGAAAAAGCCGAAGCTATTGCACAAAATCGGCAGATGGAGATTCAAACCTTAAAGAAGCATCTTCGCAAAGAACTCGAATGGATTCCACTTAAGGCGATGCGCAAGGAACGCTCACAGCGCTACCGCTCGGCCTCAGAGCTATCGGATGATATCGACAACTATCTGAAAGGAGAGCCGCTCATGGCCGGCCCGCCTACCACCCGATACCGGCTGAAAAAATTCATAAGGCGGCACAAAGCCCTTGTAAGCGGCATCGCCGCCGTTCTTATCGTATCTATCATCGGAACGATCGTATCCGTTAGCCTTGCGGTGGGCCGGTCCCGCGCCCACAGTGAGGTGCAGCTCATTGCTGACTTTCTTGAAAACGACGTTCTCGGATCGGCATCCAAGGCCAGGATCGGTGAAGCAACTGTCAGCTATATTCTCGATGCAGCTTCGGTGAGTCTTGAGGACAAGTTCAAACAAAAGCCCCTCATTGAAGCATCAATTCGCGAAAAGCTGGCGTCTGTATATCGCGTTATCGGAGAGGCAAACAAATCTGAACAACAGCTTTTGCACGCCAGCCGAATTTATCGCAAACAATATGGTGAGGAGCATCCAATTACGTGGAGGGTGATGTCTAACCTCGGCTGGATTTACGAGGACCAGGGGCGCTACCGAGAGATGAAATCCCTTTGTAGCCATCTTGGATTCAAGTTTGCGGGCGCTGTGGCAGACTATCACTTGGGGAAGTACCAATACGCGGCATTATTCTTCGAAGAGTACAATCGAGGCACGGATAAATCTTTGCATCATTTCAGTTCGTGTAACCTTGCACGGGTGTATGTAGCTCAGGGTCGCTATGAAGAGGCAGAGCAACTTTTTGTGGAAACGCTTGCTGAGTGGCCTGAAACTTTGAGCAACTGGAAGCTCGTTTATTCAAGTGCACTGGCCAATATGTATAGAGAGCAGGGTCGGTATGTCGAAGCGGAGCGTTTGATTAATGAAGTATTGGAGGCACAACGGCTTAAGTTAGGCGATAAACACCTGCATACTTTGATGTCTATGTATGCTCTTGTGCGACTGTACATAGATCAAGATCATTATGATAAGGCGAATGCCTTATTGAGTGAGGCGCTGCCAATCGTTCGCGTGCGTTTGCGTAAGGAACATCCACTGAAGCTCCGTTTCTTAAATGCTTTTGCTGTACTCTACACGAAGCAGGAGCAATACGATCAATCCGAAGCATTCTTCGATGAGGCATTGAAGGGCAGGCAGCGCGAATTAGGTGACGACCATCCGGAAACACTGGAAACAAAGAACGACCTGGCCGAGCTGTACAAAGAACAAGATCGCTACGAAGAAGCAGGGCCTCTGCTAATCGAAGCAGTCGAAGGCCGCAGCCTTAAACTCGGCGACACTCACCCACACACAATAGAATCTCTTAATAATCTAATCGCCCTCTACGAAGCCTGGAACAAGCCGGAAAAAGCCAAAAAGTGGCTTAAAGAGAGCAAAGCACAGAATAAGTAAGTCAGAAGCCGTAATTTAGAATTTTTAATACATTAGATCCCTCAGCGGTGTTCGGGATAGATCTGCTTTTATCAGCGTTCATCTGCGGTTAATTCCTATTTTCTTTGTGGTTCTCGGTGTCCTCGTGGTTCACCCCATGAGATAGCTTGTCCCTTAGGGGGTAAAGCCGTTATCTCACAGGGTAAATTAGTGGTTAATAAGTTTTATCGAATTATCCTGACAGGTGTTGAGCGGCGAAGCGTTTTGCCGCGGCGGTGAGCAGTGTTCGGCTTTTGCTGAGTGCTTCTGCGAGGGGCATATCGTCCGGCTTGGAGGCAACCGCGGCGGTGATTCCGAGCTTTTGGTATTCGGACTCGGGGATATTGACCTGGCCGGCAAGTACGGCTACGCGGGTTTCGGTTTGCTGTGCCATTTTCAGGATTCCCGAAACGACCTTGCCGTAGAGTGACTGGCGGTCGAAGGAGCCTTCACCGGTGATGACCCAATCGGCGGATTCGAGCTCGGCGAGAAGGTTGCTCCGGGCCATTACCGTTTCTATCCCGGAGACGATAGCTGCATCCATAAACGCGACTGCCCCGGCGGCCAGCCCCCCTGCCGCTCCTGCGCCGGGGATGTTTTCGATGTCCTTGCCGAGCTGCTCTCTGGCAAGCTTCGCCAAATTAGCAAGTCCCCTTTCAAGGATTTTTACCATCTGAGTCGTTGCTCCCTTTTGCGGGCCGTAAACTTCAGCGGCGCCATGCTCGCCGCAGAGTGGATTATCGACGTCGCTGAGCACTTCAACCGCAACAGGCTTGCCATCTCGATTCAACAGCAACGATTGTTCCGGCCTGATTATCTTTGCGATTTTTTCGAGTCCCCCGCCCCCCAGGGGCACGGGATTCTTGTGATAATCGAGGAACTTCCATCCCAAAGCCATCGCGGCGCCTACTCCGCCGTCTATCGTTGCACTGCCGCCGACGGCTAAGAGGATTTTATTCGCTCCATGCTGCATGGCGGCTTTTATAAGCTGTCCGGTGCCGTATGTGGTCGTCTTGAGCGGATTGAATTGTGCGGGTCTAAGTAGTTCCAACCCGCTTGCCGCCGCCATCTCGACGAGAGCTGTGCTATCTTTGAACCATGCGAATCCTGCTTCGACCTGCATTTGCCTGAGAGGCCCCATAGCTATCCGCGGGATCCAAAGACCATTTGCCGCCTCGATCATTGCCTTCGCCGTGCCCTCGCCGCCGTCGGCCATAGGTTTAATTACAGTTATAACGTCCGGTAATATATCGGCAATCGCATTTGATACAATCTTACAGGCTTCATAAGCTTTGAGAGTGCCTTTGAATGAATCCATTGCGATTACGATTTTCATAATCTCTCAACCAACAAAACGCCGTGCTATTGAAACTCTCAAGAGACGTAATTTTCAGTTTCGCTCAGAGAACAATCAGGCTTATGATCCAGAGAGCAATTGCGGACGCCCCCCCTTCTACGAGGGTTCCGAGCGTCTGCAGTTTGTAGCCCTGCTTGACGGTCATGCCGGAAAGACCTGTTACCACCCAGAAATAGCTGTCGTTTGCGTGGCTGACCACCATCGAGCCGGCTCCGATAGCGACGACCACAAGTGCCTTTGCAGTCGGAGCTTCGAGGCCGAGCGTTCCGAGAAGCGGAGCTATGATTCCTGCGGTGGTAATTATCGCGACGGTTGACGAGCCTTGTGCCGTTTTTAGTGCAGCGGCGATTATGAACGGCAGCCAGATGCTGAGGCCGGCGCTTTCGCCGAGGTATGTTTTAACCACTTCGGAGATGCCGGAATTCTGCAGGACCTTGCCGAACGCCCCGCCGCAGCCGGTAATGATGATGATTGTCGCCGCCGCGATAACCGCCTGGCCGACCCAGCCCGAAGCCGAGAGCATCTCGGAGGTCAGTTTCTTAGGCAGCAGCATCGCAAGGAAGACTCCTATGAGTAGGGCTACGACAGGCTGTCCGATAAAACCGATTATAGCAGCTATATTAGCGCCGCCGAATGGTTGAGACTTCAGAGATCCGACCGACTTGAGCACAATCAAAATGATGGGCAGCAGGATTGGAATTACGGATTTTAAGGCCGAAGGCGCTTCGTCGGTGATTTGCTCTACATCGGACTGCTCGAAGTCTTTCTCAGGGTCGATGTACACCCTGGCGGCAAAAGTCGCCGCAAAAAGCCAGCCGGCAGCCAGCGCGATAATGCTAACAAAAGCGCCCCAAAGGATAACAAGCCCAAGATCCGCCCCAAGCACCCCCGCCGCCGCCACCGGCCCTGGCGTCGGGGGCACCATCGTGTGCGTTGCGTATAGGCCGAGGCTGAGAGCTACGGCACTTGCTGCCAGCGAAACTTTTGATTTGCGAGATAGCGCCCTGCCGAGCGGCGAAAGAATCACAAAGGCCGAGTCGCAAAAAACTGGTATGCTCACGATATACCCGATTATTCCCATAGCCAGAGGAACGTTTTTTTTGCCGACGATTTTCAGAGTGCTCTCGGCGAGCTTATACGCCCCGCCGGACTTTTCAAGAAAAGTGCCGATGACCGCCCCAGCCAGGATGACTAAGCCTATGTAACCGATCGTACCGCCGAAGCCAGCATTTACCGACTGTACAACCTCTTCCAAAGACATCCTGCCGCATAAGATGCCGTAGCCGAAAGCGGCGATTAGAAGTGCGAGAAACGGATGAAGATTCAACCTGGTTGTCGCAACGATGATGAACACAACCGCCAGCAGTAAAAGGAGCAAAAGCCACATAAAATCCATCCTTTCATCGCCACAGTTATCTAACAATACGGCAAGGTTCGTGGCGATCCCCAAAACATCTCAGTAAATCGAAGATATTTACCCCATGAAGTGTTGGGTGTCAATTCTTTTCTCACCGGTCATCGGGCCGCCTGTATGCACTTCGCTCCGGCTATATCTATTCATGTGGTTCAAAAAGCATAAATATATTTCCTATTGATAATGCAAAACTAACACTCAAACACATATTGCCAAACGAGACACAAATCGAAACACTAATAGTAAGGTATGTATATAACTATCACATAGCTGTTAAGTTTTGCCAGGAAGTTTAATTAGTTACTTTTTAGTATAAAGTGTTTGTATTATCGCACAGGCGGTAATCCATTTTTCTTGCTCTGGTCCCCTGCTTTTTCAGGGTACATGTTTATCCAGACAAGAACCATCCCCATCCCCGCTCTGGGCGTGCCTTAGGCAGATCAACGACAATGGGTATGAGGCTGCCGCCCAATAGAATTGATGGAGAAAGTGTTTCACGCCCAATGCCGCTGGCTTTGGTAATGGTCGCGAATGTCAGACTCCGACTAAACACGTACAAGCCGCGGGCTTTGGGGATTGACGCGAATGTCAGACTTCGGCTAAACAGGTACAAGCCGCAGACTGTGGTAATGGTCGCGAATGTCAGACGCCGGCTAAAAATTACTTCGCGAAGGTGACATTGTCGATCCTTGCTTTCCGCAACAGAAATTGACTATCCCAGTGTGATAGATTGTTGATATCAATTGCATGGCATAGCCTGATATATATTATTTTAACAGGTTATAACCGACATTTTGTGAGGTTTCAGTGTCTTTGACTACAGCAACATCTGGGCCGGCCGCTTGCCTGGTGTGCGGAATTATAATCCAGAAATTGAGTTAATATATAGTCCTAAAGCCTGCTTGCCTGAAGGTTCTCATCGTTATTAATTTTGCCTGAAAGGAGCTTTGAAATTGACAATCTACATTGAGAAATACCGCCGGACATTGTTTTTTCAGGCTGTCAATTCATTTTTTTTTCAATGTTTCACGTGAAACAATTTTCTCCTGGATGATATTATTTTCGAATAACGCTGTGAATTTCTCTGATAGTTCTAATTTACAGAAACATACAAGACTGTGTTATAGATTCGTTGAGGACGTTCCTAACCAACCGGCAGAACAGTAAAAGAAATGAGGCAAACTTAAAAAGAGCATGTATTCATTACTCAACTTTCTGTTTATCCGTATCGTTCCGGCAATGTTTCACGTGAAACATTTTTTTTGAAATTCAAATTTTTTACTGGCAAAGTTGCATGATTTCCAGTATGAATTCCGAAATATTATTTAGGCAAGAGTCTAAATATCTTTTTAACAATGGCAAAAGGAATCACGATTCCCATGCAAATATACAAGGAATGTCAATATGACCGATAGGAAAAGAGAAAAGCCAAGACATCTCGGCAGGGGGCTTCAGTCTCTATTAAGTCCGATAACATCCGATGCAAGCGAGTCCGATCAAGCCTTATCCGGCACTCCAACAGCCCCTAACTATCCTCCAGACATGGAGTTACATAAATCGCTGAATGAAATCAGCATTGATTCAATATCTCCCAATCCTTACCAGGCTAGAACGGTTTGGAATGAGCAGGAATTAGAAGAATTGACCGAGTCAATCCGTGCAAATGGTGTAATTCAGCCGATTATAGTCCGCCCGGCGGGTACCGGTTATCAATTAATTGCCGGCGAGCGTCGGTTCCGGGCCGCTAAATTGGCTTCCCTGACGACTATACCCGCCATGATTCGTCAGGCGAGCGATGAGCAGTTGCATGAATGGGCTTTGGTTGAGAACATACATCGGGTAGATCTGAATCCTATCGAACGTGCAAAGGCTTACCGGGATTACGTAAACACTTTTTCTTTGACACAGGCCGAAGCAGCCGAAAGGCTCGGTGAAGGCCGGACGGTCGTCACTAACTATCTGCGATTGCTGGACTTACCGCAAGAGATTAAACAAATGCTGGCTGAAAGCACTCTCAGCATGGGCCACGCCCGGGCCATACTTGCATTGCCGACGGACGATCTTCGACGAAAGCTTGCAAATCGCGCAATGGCAGGGCGTTTAAGTGTAAGGGAAGTCGAAAGATTAGTGCGAAAAAATCTTGCCGGTACCGGACAGGTTAAAACAAAGACACGCTCTAAACCACCTCATATAGTTGATATTGAAAACAAACTTACCAGCCAGCTCGGCACTAAGGTAAACATCGAGACGAGGAAAAACGGCCAGAAAGGCAAAGTTATTATAGAGTTTTACTCACTGGACGAATTCGACGGAATTATGGAAAGGATAGGCGTAGCTTGTGAAGGGTAAATATAAACAATTATAGAAACGGTAGAAAATTATATTTTTGCGTGAGAATTCAGACAACATATTGTATAATGAAACATGAGTCTATTGTATATGACCGATAAATATTCAGTCGAAAGAGTTGATGAGTGTGATTTTAGGTTAATTTATCTGGAGGAAATACCGTGAAACGTTTCACTATTTCAATATCGGTTTTGTTATTGTTCGCGTCTTTTACTCTCAACGATGCTCTTGCACAACGGCAAAAATCTTTGAACCAGGCAGTAGTTGACGGCGACATCGACCAGGTCAAGTCTCAGATCTCGGCAGGTGAAGATGTGAATTCGAAAAACAGAATGGGCTGGACACTTCTCCATACAGCAATCCGGAACAGCAAGAAGGAGATCGTTCAACTGCTTATCGAAAAGGGCGCCGACGTTAACGCCACTGACAATCGCGGCAGGACTCCACTTCATTTTGCCGTGGAGAGCGGGCAGAAGGAAGTAGTCGAGCAGCTAATTGCCAGGAAAGCGGATATCAACGTTATGGACAGCCGGGCCGACAACGCATTGTCATTAGCAAATAAGAACAACCACAAGGAAATCGCCGAGCTGTTAAAAAAGCACGGCGCTCAAGAACCAAATCCTGAGGATATATATGGTGATAGACTTTATTCTTCGCCGGGCGGACCGCGGAGACCAATTCCAAGTACGAATTCTGCACGCAGAACACAACGAGGAATCGGGGCGGCCAATGCAGCTCAATCAAATGTTGAAGTAGATCTACTTGCCGATCCCAACGAGATTAAAGCCCGGGTAAAGACTTTCGACGGGCTGGGTAAAGCAGTGAAGGAAGTTTCCGATAAAAGCAAAAATGAGGAGCGTCAGTGGCTGCAAACAAGATATGATAACAGAACTATTCTTTCGAGGTATGTGGAAAAGCAATTCGAAGATGAAATCGATTTTATACGCAAAGTCGCTGTTGAGGAATCAGCAAAAAAGACTGTAAAGGCCATTGACAGTCTGCGTACTGAAAGACGTGAAAGGTCGTTAAAGATAACCAGAGCACTGCATCAGCAAAAAAGAGAGCTGAGGGAAGCCGAGTCCGCACGTTCCCGAACAAGAGGCCGAACAACCGGCAGAAACACGAGAGGGCGGTCGACCGGAAGAAACGCAGCAACTCCGACCTATGGTCGCGGGGCCGTTACTATACCGAGAAACTACGCACCCGAAAATACGGCTCAACCCACAGAGCAACTGGACAGAGTTACGGAAGAACAGCTACGTCATTGGACGCAGGCGACCCCGGAAAACAAGCTGGAACTGGCCAAGGCTCTGCGCCCGCAAATCATGGCAGATATTGGCTCGGTACGAACTATTGCTGTTGAAGAAAAAGCTAAAAAGACTACGGCTGCGATAGACGGCATATTACTGGCAAGAAAAGGGCGTTTCGACGTGATTGTCAAGAAAATGGAGGAAGAGAAAAAGAATCAGCAGCAACCGGAGGACCAGCTTAACAGGAACAACCAGTTAGATCGTAGAAGCGGACGCTACAGAGGGCGGACATCCAGAAGGGGAACTACAACGCAAAGGGGTGTGCAGCAGCAGAATAATACAACCAGGGGTCGAACTCGACGACGTTAAGAAGGATGGCGAAACTGTTAGAGCCAAAGGTAGCGATAGTAACAGGGGCCAGCAGGGGGATTGGCCGGGCTGTTAGCGTGGCGCTGGCACAGGAAGCTGCAACGGTCGTTCTGGCCGCACGTTCGATTCAGGAGCTTCAAAATACAGCCGATATGGTTTCGCAGGCCGGCGGAAAATCGCATACCGTTGTCACCGAGCTGGCCGAGGAGCGGTCGATTAAGAACCTCGTTAAAGTGACCGGCGAGAAATACGGCGGCTTGGATATACTGGTCAATAACGCGGGCGTCACTCACTCTGCGAAGCTGGAAAATACCTCAACTAAGGATTGGGAGCGGTGTATTTCAATCAATGCCCGCGCGCCGTTCATACTGTGCAGGGAAGCCCTGCCGTTATTGAGAAAATCACAGGCGGCTCATATTATCAACATCGCATCTGTGGTCGGCGTCAAAGGCTATCCGCTACAAAGCGCTTATACCGCCTCCAAGCACGCTCTTCGCGGCATGACAATCTCCCTGGCCGAGGAGCTGAGAGGCTCGAACGTTCGGGTGCATCTGCTCTGCCCCGGCGGCGTAGATACGGATATGGTCGATAGAGTACGTCCGGATATTGCAAAGGATGAGCTTATAGAACCGGAAGAGATAGCCGAATTGGTTCTTTACCTCGTGACACATAGAGGTAATGCGGTATTAGACGAGCTGCGGATTCGAAGAGCAACTTCGTCGCCGTGGTTTTGAATAAGCAAGTGACAGTGAAGGAAAAACTATGCGGATGGTTTGTCAGCGTGTACTTCAGGCAAAGGTCACAGTCAACGACCAGTCTGTAGGCTCGATAGGCAGGGGCCTATTAGTTTTTCTCGGCGTCGGTAAAGGCGACACGGAAAATGACGCTCAGTTCATGGCCGATAAAATCGTGAACCTGCGAATCTTCTCCGACCGGGCGGGCAAGATGAATCTAAGCGTGCAGGATGTGTCCGGCGCGATTCTGCTTATAAGCAATTTCACCCTTCACGGCGACTGCCGCAAGGGCCGGCGGCCCGGTTTCGACGCCGCTGCCGAGCCGGACCCGGCCGAGCAGCTTTACGAAAAAGTCGCCGAGCTGATAGCCGCCCGCGGCGTACAGGTTGAGAAGGGCGCATTCGGGGAATATATGCAAGTGGCCAGTATCAACGACGGCCCCGTCACCTTCCTGCTCGACAGCGCAAAGCTGTTTTGAAGCAAACGAAATATTTTCAACGAGCAAACCTTTTCTGATTTATCCGCAGGGCACGATATGTCCAGCCCACCTGTGTATTTTCCGGATGAAGATATTAAAAAACTCTACGAACTTGATATACATGACGGCGTAGAAGTTGTAAGAATTAGTAAATAAGTGAAAAGGAGCCCATTATGAACAATACAATCGTAAAAATAGCAGTCCTGGCGGTTCTGGCTGTACCGGTGCTGTTATATGCGAACGGAAAGCCCGTTAAGGCACCGGATTTCAAGTTGAAAAACCATGACGGCAAAGAAGTGAAATTGGCCGATTATAAGGGCAAAATTATCGTTCTCGAATGGTTCAACCAGGAATGTCCTTTCGTGAAATACCATTACGAGAAGAAATCGACGATGAAGGAGCTTGCCGCCGGGTACAAAGACAAGAAAGTCATATGGCTTGCGATCGACAGTACAAACCATCAGAAGACAGAGAAGAACAGGAAATATGCCGAGAGACACAAGATTTTGCATCCGATACTCGACGACCGCTCAGGTAAAGTCGGCAAGGCCTACAAAGCGACAAATACGCCGCATATTTTCATCATCAATACCGACGGTAAAATTGCCTACAATGGAGCGATTGATAACACTCCCCTGGGAAAAGTGCCAAAAGACAAAGAGTCGATAAACTATGTGGACGAGGCTCTCAAGGAACTCATCTCAGGCAAGACTGTGAGCATCGCAAAGACAAAACCATACGGGTGCTCGGTTAAGTATAATAAGAAATAGCATATAAAAGCGGGTCTTTATAGGACGTTGGGTGTGGCAAAGTATTACCGATTTATCCCGGCCCGAGCCAGTCGATGATCAGGGCCGTGATATTGTCGTGCCCGCCTGCGTTGTTGGCGGCGGCTATGAGTGATTTACATGCCGTTTGAGGATCAGTCTGGACCGACAGAACGGCGGCGATTTCTTTCTCGTTTACCATATCTGTCAGGCCGTCGGTGCAGAGCAGTAGGCGGTCGGCCTTTTTCAAAGCGAAGGAGCGGACGTGTGAGCGGGCCTTTTCTTCCATGCCGACGTAACGGGTGATCTGGCCACGAGCGTAGTGATCGGCCGCCTCTTCAGGCTCGATTCGGCCCTTCTCGATGAGTTCGGTTATGACCGAGTGGTCCCGGGTGAGCTGCACCAGTCGGCCCTTGCGGAGGCGATAAGCCCTGCTGTCCCCGATGTTTGCAATGAAGCAGCGGCCCTTTCTCAGCAGTACAATGACCAGCGTGGCGCCCATATCTCTGAAACCGGTTTCGCTGTTTCCTTCGAGCTGCAATTGCTGACTCTGTTCGGCTATGAGTTTTTTGAGCAGGGACCTTACCGTCCGCGGCGTGCCGACTTTCAGCCTGTCGAGGGCATTTTCGATCATCACGGGCAGGTCTTCGGCGACGATTCCGGACGCCAGGGCGCCGCCCTGGTGGCCTCCCATACCATCGGATACGAGGAATAATGCCGGCTCCGGGTCGGCAAAGAAGCTGTCCTGGTTATCCCGGCGCTGCTTGCCGACGTGCGTCTCGGCGGACCAGCGGAACTGAGCGGGGGGGCTTGCAACGAGTATTTCTACCGGCTTGTCAATCATTTGTGATTCCTAATTGTAAAAGAATCAAACAAGGCTCTGCTTACACCATGGGCAATAATTCCAAAATGTCGAATCCACCGACCAGCCGCATCGGGAGCATATTTCGGGGAAGGGTCGAACCTGCCAGGGCCGGCGTACCTTCCGACGGCACCAGGGACAATAACGCATGAAGCGCATGAGTTTCCCATCGCAATGTTTGCATCGGCCGTGGTATCGAGTGCCGGTAGTGCGCTTAGCAGCGGGGGATGCGAAGCCCGGCCCGTAACACCACGGACAGAAGCGCCACTCGGGCAGAACACCCCGGTGACAGCGAGTGCAGACGTGGCTGAACGGAGTATTCTCATCGAAACGGTTGCGGTCGCTGCCGCACCAGGGACATATCAACATGCTCTCGGCGATAGGCTCGCCGCAATCGACACACCTGAAAACAACGGGCACGACCGCTCCGTAGCGCTTGATAAACGCAGCACGGCGCATTTTCTGCCAGTCCGGCTTTTTTCGACCGGTCGATTTAAGGAAAGAGGCGAGCTTAAGTTTTTTTGGTACGGCCTGAAGCAGTGCCGAGCGCATCTTCTCGGCATTGGCGAAACGCTTGTCAGGATCAATCACCAGAGTCTGTTTTAGAAATCCGACGAATGCCAGATTGGTTTTTTCGCGGAGACGTTTGTATCCTTTTGGCGGCCAGCGGAAGGGCCATTTCGGCAGGACTCCGGTGAGGTACTCGTAGAGTATGAGTCCTACGGCGAAACAATCGCTGCGATAGGTAGGCCGGCCGTAGGCCTGCTCGGGAGCGACGTAGCCGGGAGTGCCGAAGTCGGCCACGGTCCTCATTCGACCTTGAAGCTTAAGACCGATTCCGAAATCGCCGAGCGCTGCCCGGCCGTTCGGAAACAAAAAAATGTTGCCGGGCGTTACGTCGCAATGAACCATCCGCTTTCGATGAGCATACGCCAGGCCGTCAAGGACCTGGGCAGCAATCGAGATTATCCTGCGGACGCTCATCGGTTTCGAGCAGTCGTCGAGCGTGCCGACGGAAAGCTCGGTCGCAAGGACCGCCTGGCCGCCGATAATATCGGCGTTCTTAACCGGCATAATGTGGGGATGACGCAACTTAGCGACCAGTCGGATTTCACGCAGCAGGGCCTGGTTGTCACGTTTGCCGTTTACGTCGGCCAGCGGTATCTTCAGGGCCACCCAGATGCTCTCGACGGTATCGCGGGCCTTCCAGACCTCGCAGCTTCCGCCTTCACCGAGGTACTTTGCCAGCCGGTACTTGCCCAGTCTCTGGCCGGTTTTGAGATCCAAGCTCGATGAGCCGGTAGTCTTGCTTTTCTTCATATTACTCGAACGAACCATATTCCGTTTTCCTGAGGCAACCTTATCTTATACAATCCTCGCATATATATAATAACAAAGATTCTCAAAATCAATTTCAAGAAAATCGACGTAAAGTCAATAAAATTTTAAGATAGCAAAAATAAATATGGCTTGACGAAACGGATGAGAATCAATAAATTATGCGACTTACCCAAGCGGTATTTTTCAAGGATAGTTTTCATGGAAAAGGCTATTGCAAAAGCCGGGGCGTTAATTGAGGCGATGGAGTATATCCGGCGTTTTCGCGGGCGGATCGTGGTTGTCAAGCTCGGCGGAAGCGTGCTGGACGATACGTCTCTGCAAAAAGAGCTGCTGACCGATATCGCTTTTATGGCGACGGTCGGTATGCGGCCAATCATCGTCCACGGCGGCGGAAAAGCCATCACCAGGGCGATGAACGAAGCGGGGCTGGAACCTCTCTGGGTGCAGGGCCGAAGATATACCGACGAGAGAACCCTGAGAATCGCCGAGCATACGCTCGTGCACAAAATCAATACGCCGCTCTGCGAGATGCTGACCGAATTGGGATGTGAGTCGATGGGACTGCACTCGCTCGGAAGTTGCGCCCTGTTCGCCGAGCAGTTGAGGCTTGCCGGCGAAGATGGACGAAAACTCGATGTCGGACTGGTGGGGAAAGTTGTGAGTGTGAATGGACAATTGCTCAGGAAATTATGCTCCGACGGGACCATACCGGTTATCGCCTCGGTGGCCAAAGACAAGGCCGGCGGCAAATTAAACGTTAACGCCGACAGTGCCGCGGGAATGGTCGCCGCAGAAGTCGTTGCCGAGAAGTTCGTCGTTGTCAGCGACACCCACGGGATAAGAACCGACCTCGACGACCAGGACAGTTGGGTATCGAGCCTTAATGAAGAGCAGATTAAGGAGATGATCGACGCCGGAATTATCACCGATGCGATGTTTCCCAAGATCGAGGCCTGTATCACGGCACTGGATGCGGGAGTCAGCAAGGCGCATATTATCGACGGCAGGATTCTCCACTCGCTGCTGCTGGAAATTTATACCGACAAAGGAATCGGAACTCAGATTATTAAAAGTGCCTAAAAGTTGAAGTGCCTAAAGTGCCTAAAGTGACACTTATGTGTCATCCTAAGGCGCAGCCGAAGGATCTGGTCGGTGAAAGAGAGATTCTTCGCTTCGCTCAGAATGACAGCTTCGCTGTCACTTGAGCTCACTTTAGGCACTGAAAAGGAAATGAATTATGACTACACAGGAGACAATTGAATTGTTTGACAAGTATGTTATCGCCAATTATGGCCGGCTGCCGCGGGTAATAACCAAGGGCGAAGGCTGTTACCTTTACGACGCCGACGGCAATAAAATACTGGATATGTTCCCCGGCTGGGCCGTGAGTGCGATAGGCCACTGCCATCCCAGGGTTGTCGAGGCGCTGCGCAAGCAGGCCGGCGAGCTTTTGCATATCGATAATACTTTTTATTCCGAACCACAGGGTGTTCTGGCTAAGCTGCTGAGCGAACGGGCGTTCGGCGGCAAGTGTTTCTTCTGCAACAGCGGCGCCGAGGCCAACGAGGCGGCGCTGAAACTGGCACGCCTGCATACCGCCGAGCAGAAGTATAAATTCATTACCGCCGAGGGTAGTTTCCACGGCCGGACTTTCGCTACGATGACCGCGACTGCCCAGCCGAAACACCACGAAGGCCTGTTACCGCTGCTGCCCGGCTTCGTTTATGTGCCGTTTAACGATATCGAGGCGATTGAGGCGGCATTCAGCGATGAGGTGGCGGCGGTCATGGTCGAGCCGATCCAGGGTGAGGGAGGAATAAATCTGGCTACGGTGGAATATTTACAGGCTATACGCCGGCTCTGTGACGAAAATGGGGCTCTTTTGATTTTCGACGAAGTCACAACCGGAATCGGCAGGACCGGCAAATGGTTCGCATACCAGCATTTCGACGTCGATCCGGACATGATAACAATGGCCAAGGCCCTCGGCGGCGGGGTGGCAATAGGAGCGATGATGGCTACCGAGCAAGTCGCCGACTCGCTTATCCCCGGCAAACATGCCACGACGTTCGGCGGCAACGCGCTGGTCTGTGCAGCAGGGGTAGCGGTCATAGAAGCAATAGAACAGGATAATCTGCTTGAAAATGCGAACCGGCTTGGCCAACATACAATGGATAAACTTCAGCAGCTTAAGCAAAAGCACAGTATCATCGATAGTGTCCGCGGCGTAGGCATGATGATCGGTGTTCAATTAAACGGCTCGGGTGCGGCGATAGTAAACAAGTGCCTGGAGAACGGCCTGCGAATAAATTGCACGCAGGGAACCGTTCTGCGTTTTATGCCGCCCATGATTGCCAATCAAAGCCAAATCGACCAGGCTGTCGAAATTCTCGATAGTGTTATGAGTGACTCGGCTTAGATGTCACCTTAGCCACAGAGGCTACAGAGAATACAAGAATTATTAAGCCACAGAGGGCACAGAGGACTTGGCGCGGCTTCGCTTCGCTCAGCCGCAACCAAAAAAGCAATAGAAATGAATTTATAAAAAAGTATAGTAGCATCCTTTAAGTTCTCACAAGAAAACAAAATAAGGAAAGGATGCTACTATGAAACTAATGGAATTATACAAAGACAAAATCACGGGTGCAATAAGAGGTTTGGACAGAATTCGTTTTCGCGGGACGCTGCGATGGTTGGCTAATCAAAGTGGTTTGAGTAGATTTATGAGCTTCACAGACGTTTTACTGAAGGACTTTGGCGGATGGGCTGAGGAGTTGACGGCGATGATAAGGCAAAGCTGCCGGTCGAGGGCCGAAGAGCTGGGAATCGAGACTCACTATTTGAGAAGTTCAAGTACCAACAAGGAGAAATTAGCCCGTGAGATTGCCGAATCGAGAGGGCTCATGGAAGGTTCCATATGCATGTTCAGTGCAGTAGAGCCTTGTATTGCTCCGATGGTTAAAGGCAATAAGGCCCAGAAGAAACTTCAACTTCTAATGGCTCAGCGCAAATGTGTATTTGTGTATCATTATTTCGATGATCCTGTGTTTGGCTTCGGCCACGTTCGGATTCAGAGCTGGGTTCCGTTCAACGTTTTCGTTTGCCTCAATGGTCGGCACTGGCTTGAGAAGCAGCTACAAAAACACGGGATTGGTTACATCAAGGATGGCAATTGTTTTCCGTGGATAAAGGATGTAAAGATGGCACAGAAGCTGCTCGATGAGCAACTTAGAAGCGATTGGAAACAGATTCTCAACCGGCTGGCATTTGGCAGTTGCCCTGCATTGAATCAGGTTCTTCGTCCGTTGCATCCGGATTATTACTGGTCGGCGGATGAGACCGAATGGGCGACAGACATAATGTTCGAGTCGACCAAGTCACTGGATTCTGTCTATCCATCGCTCTTGCATCATGCGATTGGCGTAAGCGACAGCCCATCTGTCATGAAATACTTTGGCAGACGTAATATCAGCTTGTCCGGACGGATCAAGGGCAGGGCTCCCATCGAGGTCATGACTGATTTCCGTAAATTTTATGAAGGCATTCGCGTCAAACACTGGTTGAATCGCAATTCGGTCAAGTTGTATAACAAAAGCGGCAGTATTTTGCGGATCGAGACGACAATTAACCATACGCGTGATTTCAAGGTTTATCGTCACCCTGATGATGATATCAGCAAGGCGTCGTCATGGCAGAGGATGCGTAAGGGAGTCAGTGATCTGCATCGGCGTTGCCAGGTGAGTGATCAATGTAATAATCGTTATGGGGATTCACTTGCTATGGCACAGGTGGAAGAGAAACTCAAAGAAGTTGTATCTGCTTCGTGTAATAAGATCACAAAGAAGGGCAGGAAGTATCGAGGACTCAATCCCTGGCAGAAAGAAGATTACGAACTCCTGACGTTTTTAGCCAAAGGTGAAAATGCAATTAATGGCTTCCGCAATCACCACCTGCGTAAATATCTTTATCCTAAATCTGAGCACATGCAACAACAGCAGCGGAAGAAGTATGCCGGCAGAACCACCCGGCGGATAAAGCTGCTAAGAGCACACGGTTTAATTCGCAAAGTTCCCCGAGCGAACAGGTATGTTTTGACTTCGAAGGGTCAGAAGTTCTCTTGTGCTCTTATCACTGTCTCAGCCGTTGCCATTAAAGAACTTACGGAAATTGCTGCATGAAAAACACGCATAAAAAACAAGAAGATTACGGATAGTAGTACAGAGAATGAAGTTTAAGTTGAGCAGAGACAATATTGTCAAATGGGCACAGAAGTACGAAAAATGTTATGATCCTAAAGATAAAGACACCGAGGAAAGGATTAAATCCCTTTTGAAAAGACAGAGGTATCTAACCCGGAAGAATCTTTGGAGTATTATGGATTGGAAGGCGGCGAGAATAAGAAACTATGCTAATAAAAATACTCATTCAATGATTAAGAGAATAACTCGAGAATCCTTTGAGACAGAAGATGAGAAAATTTGTATAGAATCATTATTAGGACAACAAGGAGGCTTAAAGGGAGTTGGATATCCGGTTGCTTCAACTATTTTACATTTTGCGTTTCCAGACGAATATCCGATAATGGACTTCAGAGTTATATCCTCTTTAGGGTGGAATAAGCCATCATCGTATAAATTTAACTTTTGGGATAATTATTGCAAAAGAATAAGATATTTATCAAAGAAATATGGTCTTTCTATAAGAACAGTAGAAAAAGCACTTTGGAAGTTTGATAAAGAGCAAAATTCACGGTTCAACAAGTGTCTCTGATGTAATAAGCGATGTAATTCGTATGAAGAAGTGTATTCAAAAATTATATCCTCTGTGTGCTCTGTGCCCTCTGTGGCTAAAGATAAAGACAGAGACGATGTATTTTAACTTGGAGCGAAGAACAAATGAAAGATTTTCTTTCGATTAATAACTATCCGGTGGAACTTCTAAAAGAATTACTTCGAATGAGCGCCAGGCTGAAGAGTCTATATACGGTCGGCGGCAACGATACATGCCTTGCCGGCAAAACTCTCGCCATGCTGTTTGAAAAACCGAGCCTGCGAACGCGAATCAGCTTCCAGGTCGCCATGACGAATCTGGGCGGAAATCCGATATACGTCAAACCGGAAGATATCGGCGGCATCGGCAAGCGCGAACTGGTCAAGGATATCGCAAGGGTTCTGAGTCGGTACGTCGACGGGATTATGGCTCGTACCTTCGAGCACGACACCGTTACAGATTTGGCCAAATATGCAACTGTGCCAGTCATAAATGCCCTGACTGACTGGCTGCATCCCTGCCAGGCGATGGCCGACGTGCTAACCATCCAGGAGCACTGCAAGGACTACGAGGGCGTGAAAATCGCTTTCATCGGCGACGGCAATAATGTCGCCCGATCATTGTCGCATGCCTGCGCAAAGCTGCATATGAAAATGGTAATCGCATCGCCGGCCGGTTACGAGCTTGATGCTGAGACAATCGAACATGTAAACCAACAATCGGCCGACAGCGTCCGACAGACAAACGACCCGGGCTCCGCTGTTCTCGATGCCGATATCATTTATACCGACACATGGGTCAGCATGGGCCAGGAGGCCGAGAAGCAAAAGCGCCAGGCGGATTTTAAAGGTTTCCAGGTCAACGCCGAATTGGTCAAATCCGCGCCGGACAACGTCAAGATTATGCACTGCCTGCCGGCCTATCGCGGCCTGGAAATCACCGACGAAGTCGTCGAATCGCCCAACTCGATTATGTTCGACCAGGCCGAAAACCGCCTGCACTTCCAGCGGGCGCTGCTGAAAAAACTGATGAGCTGAATTTTTAAACCCTACGAACGAACGTTTCGCCGACCAAATATATCAGATATATGAGATACCAAGAGTTGCGGGTTCGTCCTGCAGTGATATAATAATCGTGGCGATTAAAAGAAATTCTGTTGCCAGGGATTGATGAGAAATGGGTAAGGACAAACGAACAGAAACGAATCCGCTTGAGACGGTCGAGCCGATCGGCAAGCGCGTCTTGATTCGCAAGGACGAGGACAAGAAACAGACCAAGGGCGGCATTCAGCTTCCGGACAATATCGAAATTCCAACAATCACCGGCCGGATTATTACAATCTCCGCCGAGGTCGAGCACTCGCCGGACATACCGCTCAGGCAATACGATAAGGTTCTGTTCAATCCCAAAGGGGCTATCCCCGTCGATTTCGAAGGTGACAATCGCCTGTTCGTGGTAGAGATTGAGAACGTCGTCGCGGTCTTCAGAAAGTCGTAAAACGCTCTTAATATACAAAATATTAGAAATTCAAATTACAGGAGAACTTCATGGCAGATCAAACACAGATTCCGGAAGCACCGGCGGGACCCCAGTACTCCACCCAACAAATGCTCAGGCCTCATCGCGGCGGCCTGATTCTGGCTCTGGGGATACTCGGCATTGTTTGCTGCTTCATCTGCGGCATTGTCGCATGGGTAATGGGCAATGGTGACTTGAAGGAAATGGCCGCCAGCAGAATGGATCCGTCCGGGCAGGGATTAACACAAGCCGGTAAAATCTGCGGCATGGTCAGTGTTATATTGCAGATCATCGGATTTGTCATCTGGTTGTTATTCATGTCTTTCGGTGTCGCAACTTCCGTTACGCAGGGATTTTAAGAACTCATTAAAGATGAAAATTGAAATAGTCCATGTTTCTCGGCGTCCTCGATGGCCGCTCTGGGCGATACTGATCGTATTTGTATGGTCGGCCTGCGGCGCGTCGATGGTTTGGCTCAGCGCGTATTTTCACCGTCCGGTACAGCTTTGCCTGGTCAAGCGCTTGACCGGTGTTGCCTGCCCGACCTGCGGATTCACACGCGGAGCGTTGTCTTTATTGGGCGGCCATATTGCTCAAGCCTGGTTGTACAATCCGCTGCTGTACACGGTACTCGCTTTATTTTCCGCCGTCATTGCCGTTCGGATTATTTGGGCCCGCCGTCTCTGCATCAGCCTGACGAGCAAAGAACGCAAAGCCGCCTGGATTGTGGCGGGCACGCTGTTTTTTGTCAACTGGGCGTATGTCATTTTCTATGTGGGGTGAGACTGGCCTGCTTTTTTATAGCAGAACATACGTATATTTGTTAGAGTTATCATTTCGATACTTTCGTTTGGAAAATTCCGGTTTATGACTGACAATAAGAATACTTGGCTTGCCAAGACAAAAAGGACCTTCACGGCGATATTGCCCGTCTCCGAAAGGCGTAAGGGTGAATGCGTAAACTGTGGAGCGTGCTGCAAACTACCGAACGTCTGCCCGTTTTTGAAGATCACGCCGGATAATAAGTCGCTCTGCTCGGTTTACCCGGTTCGTCCGTTGAATTGCAGAAAATACCCAAGAACCGAATCGGAATTTATCACTCAGGAAACGTGCGGTTACAGGTTCGAGTAAGGCCGGCTTTACTTTGTGCACACTATATGTGTTTCCGCGGCGTCACTGCTTTTCCCACAAACAGTAATATAATTATAATACCAATCATTGGAATTATGCGCTCGATGTGAAGCTTTCAAAAGCCGCTTCGGCGGTTACTCCCGTTTTTCAGCAATAGCCCTTTATCGAATAAGTCTCTTTGGGCCTCGTCGCTTAAAGGCGAACAATCCGCCCAGCATCAGCAGCAGCCCGGTCGCCGGCTCCGGCACTTCCGGCGTCGGTTTAGTGTCTTTTACGAAATATACGAGCTTTTGCGGTTTTGCTTTTCCGGCGCCGCCACCGCCGCCGCTAAGACCGCCGGGCCGACTAAAATCCAAAGCCGTCGGGAACAAGCCGCCGGCACCGCCGCCGCCTCTGGCGGAAATCGTTCCTCCACCAGCCGAACCGCCATTTTCGGTCTTCTCGAATACCGCGATAATGACCTTGGGTTTATTCAGATAAACGATAGTGTTGGTTGACGTGGAGTCGCTCACGTCGCCCAGCCAGTAAACAAATTGATAGCCCGGTTTCGGAATTGCGGTCAGGGTAACTTCCGAACCCGATTCGAAGTGATGAACGCCCGCGACAGGAGTTATTTCGCCGCCTTTAACAGGTGTCTGCTCGAGAAGCAGCACAATATCCTGCATCTGGCAATACCCAGGCGAAGCCAGCCAGGACGCAATAATCACGATGGCCGATATTACGCACCCGCGTTTATGGAATATAGAAATCCCCCATTTCATCGCATTCCATCCCCCCGTCGTGACAAGCACTTAACATCCATATAGACCGCTGAGCGGCTATGGATCTTTAATAATATTAAAGCAAAATAGCCTCTAAAAGTCAAGGATTTTCTCAGATACGTGACTCTGTTATCGGCGGGGAAAAACCATAAATCAGGTTTTGAAGATTTGGGCTATTATATTATAGGACTTCCTTCGGTTGTATACGCGCAGACTTTTTCTATGAAATTCAATACTGATCTCGACAATCGGCAACCGAAAATTCCTGTTACCGGCTTTTGCGCACGAATCTGCTGATGTTGCGAATTGCCTGCCGGAGACGCTGCTCGTTTTCCACAAGGGCGATACGCATATAATTTTCGCCGCCCTCACCAAACGCCCTGCCCGGAGAAATTGAAACTTCCGCATACTCCATCAGGTCCATCGCATAATCAATGCTGCCCTTTTCTTTGGAATGTTCCTTCGGGACCTTCGCCCAGACGAACATTGTTGCGCGCGGCTTTTCCACCTCCCAGCCGATCCTTCTAAGGCCGTCACAGACCACGTCCCGCCGCGACTGGTACCTCTTGTTTTGGATGATCATATCCTCTTCGCAGTGCCGAAGCGCGATGATTCCGGCGATCTGGATCGCCTGGAAGATGCCGTAATCGTAATAGCCTTTTATGGTGGCGAGATAATTGATCATATCTTTGTTGCCCGACACGAAACCCATGCGGAAACCCGCCATATTGTAAGGCTTGCTCATCGTGATCAATTCGACGCCGACGTCTTTTGCGCCTTTGACCGAAAGGAAGCTCGGCGCCTTATAGCCATTGAAGCAGGTCTCGCCGTAGGCAAAATCGTTAATCACGGCCACGCCGAACCTCTTTGCCAGCTCGACGACCGGCTCGTAAAATCCCTCATCGACGGTCATTGCCGTCGGATTGTGCGGGTAATTGAGAATCAGCAGCTTGGGCTTCGGATACATATTCTCCAGGACCATCGTAACGTTGCTGATGAACTTCTCGTCGTTGCCGAGCGGCACCGATACCACGTTTGCGCCTGCCAGCGCCACGGCGTAGTTGTGTATCGGAAACGCCGGGTCGGGAACTATCGCCGTATCGCCCGGGCCCATCATCGCCAGACACAAGTGGCTGAATCCCTCCTTCGAGCCGATACAGGCCAACACTTCGGTCTCCGGGTCGAGCTGCACGTTCCATTTGCGCTCGTATTTCTTCGCTATTTCGCCTCGCAGGTTCTTAATCCCTTTTGAAGCGCTGTAGCGGTGGTTTCGCGGGTCCTGTGCAGCCTCGCACAGCTTGTCAATCACGATTTGCGGCGCCGGATCCGATGGATTGCCCATGCCCAAGTCGATAATATCCACACCCGCCTGGCGCTTTGCCAGTTTCAGCGCGTTCAATCGCCCAAACAGATAGGGCGGCAGCCGGGTTATTCTCTGTGCCGGCTCGATGGGCCTATCCGAAAGTCGCCGGTGCGGCGAGTCTATCGTTATTTCAGACATAATCTTTCTCACATATCAAAAAGATGTAAATTCTGTGTCATTCGCGTCGAGGGCGGCTCGCTCTCGAATCACGGGCAGGATGCCCGCGACACAACTATAGTACAATCGGACAGTGTACACCCGCCGGATAAATTTTTAAAGCCATTTTATCCATATTACCACCAATTACATTTCCAATTTATGATTTTCGATTTACAAACCGGCATTCGGCTTTTCGCCAATCGAATTTTAGGTTAATTGTCACAGAACGCAAAACTTCGTCGAATCGCCTTATTGTCAAACCGCACATAATTAATCGGACTCAGAGTCTGTATAAAAAGCTCGCAATGTCATTCTGAACGGAGCATAGCGCAGTGAAGAATCTAAGGCTCTTCGACTTTGTTAAGGGCAAACATGCGATATACGAAATTTATTCAAGCGCTTTTAATTGTGTATTTCGTCAAAGAAAAGCTTTTGAGGATGAGAATGTTTATAAGACTGTGTTATTTAAATTTACTGTCCATAGTTTTCTGACTTGTGGCTTAAACATATTCAACAGGAAGTTGGAAAGCTTGAGTTCTCGAGACAGGTTTGATATTCTATTTAGAAAAGAGACTTAACGGCGTAGCTGAGCTACGATATACAATGTTATACGGGAAATGCCAGAGGAGACATTGATATGGATATCGGCAGGCGTGATTTTCTGCAACATGGATCGGCGGCTGTGTTTGGTTTGGCTGCCGGATTATTGCCGTGCGAAAGGGCCGTGGCGACTGGAGAAAGGACAGACTTTCAAGCTGAGGTATAGAGTTGCGCTTCACGCCGGCGATCCGAAAGAGGCGGCCCTGGACGGGGTGTATGAACAGTGGATTAAAGGATAGTCACAATTTAATAATGGAAGTATTTTTCTGAGCGAGGCAAGAATGAAAAACACTCAATCGAATCCACGGAGCGCTTACTTATTTCTTTTTGTATTTGCTGTTGGGGGTATAACCGCCTTCGGATCCGAATCTGAAAATATTAAACTCTCGGTCGAGCAGCTTACCTCCGGCACGAAACATCATTTCTTTGGCTATATCGGCCAATGCCGGACGATCCCATGGAACGCCAGCGGCAGATATGTGCTGGGCCTTGAAATCGACAGAATAGATCGTTTACCAACTCCCGAAGAGTTCGCAACAGTGATCCTTGTTGATACCCATCATGACAACAAAATTATTCGGTTAGATAAATGCCACGCGTGGAATCCACAGCAAGGAACAATGTTCTATTGGAACCCATTGAAACCTGAAACGCAGTTCTTCTTTAACGACCGAGAAATCAAGACGGGTAAAGTGTTTACCGTGCTGTACGACATTGAAAAGAAAAGACGAGTTCACGAATACAAATTCGATGACACACCTATCGGTAACGGTGGCGTCGCCGCCGACGGTTCGGCCTTTCTTGCCATAAATTACGGTCGTTTAGCACGACTGCGACTGGTGACCGGTTATCCGCAAGCACTGGATTGGTCCAAAGATGAAATAGCACCGAAGAACGACGGGATATTCATCGTGGATATTAAAACCGGTAAGAAGCGATTGCTCGTTTCTTATCGTCAACTCGATGAAAAGTTAAAGGAACGTGAGCCGGACATGAAACACACCGGACTGTTCATCAACCATACACTATGGAATCGAGATTCAGATCGCGTGTATTTCTTCGTGCGGTCCGGATGGGGCGACATGCCGGGCCACAAGAACAATGTGCCATGCACTATTAACGCTGACGGTACAGGGTTGACTCTGCACGAGACGCATATCGGCGGGCATCCCGAATGGGCCGAAGATAACCTCGTGATCGGCCGCAAGAAAGATAAAGACAGAGATGAGGAGCGGCAGGTTCTCTATAATGTGGACACAAAGAAAATAGTCGGGCAGTTGGGTAATGAAGAAATGTTTCCCAAACCCGAAGGCGATATATCTCTCTCCCCCGACGGAGATTGGTTTGTCAACGGGTACAAGAAAGGCACGAAAAATTATTACGCTGTCTATCGCCGCAGCGACGGTGCCTTTGCCCGCAGCAAAGGGATCGACAAAGGATCATACAGCGGCGACATCCGTATCGACCCGGCCCCGCGTTGGAACCGAACCAACGATGCGATCCTCGTACCCGGCATTGTCGAGAACGAGACCCGGCAGATGTTCGTGATCCGTGTGAAGACCGGCGGAAAGTCCCAAAAGAAGGATTGAATGTATAGTCGATGTTTACAGCCTCAAATCGGATTTGAAAGGCGAATGAACGTCAAGAATACCGCATATCACAAAGGATTCCTTTTTTATTGTCATTTATATAGAGTAAAAATATCCACAAAATATAGAATTTTCATTAAGCTAAGATTCGGTATTGCCGATAAAATATATACTTCTTTTATTACCACATTTGATCTTTATCTGCACCATAACTTATGTCAGCTCTGAGTCATGGTGCGCCTTCGGGCAGCCTATTTGAAGAACCAGGTCGTTTTGGGTAATAAGTGAAATTTTGCAAAACTCTTGTAATAACCGTCTCTGCCGGCATCTATCAGAGCCATAACAGGCTTTGGCATTTACTATCTTCTATTATTGACTTACGATTATTCCTATTTATCTGCGTAATCTGCAAGAGCAGAAATTTCAGCGCCCATTTTCCGCGGGCAAGCGGGTCTTTATTTATGAAAGCTGATTCAGCGAAACGATGCCCGGGGCATCAGAGAAAACCGATGATACAGAAAACTGATACAATATTAGTCGAAGCAGCAATTGACGGGGATCCGGAAAGTTTTACGAAATTGTGCCGGCGTTACTACCCGGCGATGGTGGCCATCACACATTCGCTGCTCGGCGACAGGCATTTGGCCGAAGATCCGGCACAGGAGACGTTTGCAAAGGTCGCGGTGAAGCTGCCGCAGTTGAGGAAAACGAATAAATTCGCCGGCTGGCTCGCTGCGATCTGCAGAAACCAGGCAAGAGATATGGCCCGGCGTGAAAACAGCATTCAGGCTAATGATGAGTTTTCCAGGACAGCGGCAGAGCCGCAAAAGGATGATTCGGGCGACGGCTGTCAGGCATGCCCTGAAAAAGCTTTCGAACAATGCCTGATGACCGAGACATTTGCCTACCATATCGGCGATGATACGCTCATTTCGTATCTTGTCTCCATATCTGTACGTAATCTCGCATACACGTGTATACAGGAGATTGCAGGTCGGGCCGCGGGCGATACCGAACTGCTGCAATGGGTGAAGAAGGAACTTGCGAATTCCAAGGTTAACAGCCTTTCTCCCGCCAGGCCGATGAAAAGATACTTCAAAAGGCCCGGCGGTTATACACCGAGCGTATGAACAAAATGCTGAAAGTCTTTAGCACACCCATGCCGTACGAACAGGCTCATTCACAGTTGACAAAATCAGCAGGTGATTTCGATTCGAGCGACCCGTTGTCGGCATCGGCAGGAGCCCTCATACCGGCAATTAACAAAGTATTTTCGCAAAAGGCGTTCGTAGAGACTCAAGCTAACGCGATGATTGCCGGGATTGAGATCCTGCTGGACCGTGCCCGGACCGGACGGTTTGCCGATGAACTGCCTGTGGGCTTGCCGAAAAATGCGTTCAGCGGCAAAGATTTCGAGTACGAAAAAAAAAGATGGTTTTATCCTTCGTTGCCGGGGCAGGGATTTGGGCAAAGACGAAATCCATCAGTACGAGTTCAAGCTCAGAAAGTGACCTAAGCGCAATATCATACAAAAAAATTGGGGCCTATACCGAAATCATTTGGTATAGGCCCCGAATTAATACAAAATCATTGGCGAACGGAAATCACGGACCTTGCATAATCGCCAGGACCTCGTCGTGCGACAGCGCCCGCGTATACATGCGGAACTCGTCCATAAGCCCGGTGAAAGGTCTTCCGTTATCAATAGTCAATCCTACGCGAGCACCCAGGTCCCAATCTCCGGCTATATCTGCGGGGCTTTCAACGTCCATCTCTTGAATCAATTCCCCGTTGATATACAAAGCCGCCTTACCGGATTCTTTGTCGTACGTACCTGCGAAATGCAGCCATTCGTCCCACGTTACGACACCTGCACGTATCTGGAAGATTGTAGTGCCGCCGTAAGAGCGAAGCAGCCATCTAATGTCGCCGCTGCTTTTGGGTTCAGGGTGAATAAGCCAGCTTTCGTCAGATGCTCTGGCGCTGAATATCTCGTGATCTCCGCCTGTATTAGCAATATTTATCCAGGCGGCGAGCGTCATAGCGGATGTCGGAATATCTTCGGCAGGAATACTTGGGCCGTCAAGGTCGAGGTAACTGCCGGTTGCGAAATTAGCAGCTCCATTGACCTTGCCCTCGGCCTCTGCTGTAACGTCACCGACTACAACACCGTCATGGCCTTTGCCGGATTGATCCGCGACAATATCACCGACTTCGTCAAAGGAATAGTATATAACCAGAGACGAATCCGTTTCGACTGTTGATCTAAAACCGGCAAGGTAACGAACCTCGCCAGCAGACAAAGCCCGGTCGTAAATACCTACATCACTCATCAATCCGCTCCAATTCTCTCCCTCGGCACCCTCGTTGTCACCGCCAAAGTAAAGTGGCTGAGGAAAGTCCAGGGGTTGTGTAAACGTCCCCGAGCTGGCTTCAATGCCATTGCGGTAATAGGTCAACTGATCTCCGGTTTTCACTACCGCATGGTGGAGCCAGACGTCGGCGGGAATGTCCTCATAGTCCAGGTTGTCGTCGCCGTTGCCATTCATGTGCCACTCGAATTTAGTCGGAGTGAACTTAATGAACTGACGCGGCACAAAATCGACTGCATTCTCGTCCATCCGATTACCGAGAATAATATCATTGTCCGCCGTGTTTTCAGCGTTATGTTTCGCCCAAAAGGACCATGTAAAGTCGTTGGTCAGTGTCATTTGAGGAATGCTGCCGGCGCGAACAAAAGCACCTTCGGCCGTGCCGTTAAAACTAATGACGGTACCACGTTCCGGGTCGTCAATCCAAACCGAGCCGTCATCGCCCAAGCCGCCGGTATCAGCGTTGTGGATAGTCCCATCATTGCCATTGCCGGAGCTGTCATTAGGATCACCGTCCAGAGCATAGTAGGCAACCAGACCATCTGTGCCGGGATCAACCGGCTCTGGAAGAGGCAAGCCGCTGACTTGGACATTGTCGATGGCCCACCACCAGTTGTTGCCGTCACCCGCATAAAGGAAGGCAAATACAACCTGGCTTTCGCCGGCGGCTATACCACTGACGTCGAAGATCCGCTCGGCGAAGACCGGCTCTTCGCCATTGTCAAACAGTCCACCACCTGTGTAGGCAAAAATCGGAGCAGCCTCGAACGTGCTTCCACCGTCAAGACTGACGAGTACTTCCTGATTCGAGGCACCACTGCTCATGACGGTTTCGGATTCATAGTGGAGGAAGACTTCGCCCAAATCGGACAAGTCAAGCGATGGAGTCATCAGCCATTCGTCCTCGTTCGGATCAGGATCGGCGTCAGAATCGATGATCGCGAATTCGGGGTGCTCGTTCGGATGCGGACCGAGTCGATTCACGCCCTGCTCCTGTATGGTGCCCGGTATGTATCGGCCACCTTTGTCCGAGGTATGCCACGTTTCGGTTCCGGTATTGCCATTCCCGGAAAAGACATTCATCTGACCCAATCCACTGGAGAAGTCTTCCGAGAAAACCGTCATGGGGCCACCTTGAGGCGCCGCCACGTTATCGATCAGGACATTGTCAATTGCAATCCACCAATCCCAGTTCGGTTCGAAGTGTCGGAAACGAACCTTCACATCCGCCTGGTTGGCCGCCACGGCGGAAAGATCCACATCCAAGCGGCCGAAATAGCCGTCAGTGTTCGTATTGTCGGGCAGGCGGGTGGTGGCGCCTTCGGCGCTTACGCGACCCGGCGCTACACGGCTGAACACGTTGGTCCAGGTACCGCCGCCATCGGTGCTGACCTCAACATCGAAAATGGCCGCACCATTGTTGTTCAGTTGAGCCGAAACATCGGCATGTAACCAGACCGTCGCGGTTCCGAGCGTGGAGAACGACGGTGTGCTTATGTCGTGGGAGGCGCCCGAGTCAACCGGATTCGACTCGCTTTGCTGGTCCGAGTCCGAGATCAGGAACTGACCGGTCGAAGCCGATCCATCCAACGTGGCCGGATTGCCTCGGCCACCGGGATTAGTAATTGTCCAGGTTGACCCTTCGATCGCCGCAGGTGTATCGAGAATTGTCCAGCCTGCAGCGGCCAAAACGACATCGACGGGATAGCTCTCGAAATCATCGAACAGGAAGGTGACTCTTTCTATAGCTGTTAGCGTAGTTTTACCTGGATTCCTGACACTAAAGTCCACCTCGATGTGACCGGCGCCGCCGTAAGCAGTAATCTTTCCTGCGGCGATAAGATCATTGACTTTTGCCGTATCATCACCTTCCAGCACTAAGGTACCTTCAGTGATATCAATCAAGCCGTTTTCATTCACCTCGAGGCCGCCGGCCTTTGTGACGTTATAAGTGCCGCCATTGAGAAACAAGTCCCCAAAAGCTCCGCTGCCCGTAGGAATTACGGCCTCTCCGGCGTTGATCGTACCGCCGGTCATAGTCAGAGTGCCTGCACCACCGCCCCATCCAAGCTCGAATTCATTAGCAACATCTACGTTGCCGCCACTCATGTTCCAAATGCCGAAGGAATCCGTTCCATCACCCAACCAAATCCATTCTCCTACGACAAGCGTTCCACCGGTCATTGTCAATGTAGGCTCACCGGGAGCTTCGGTCCAAATCCCATTGCACTCGGCAGCAATTCCGTCCTGGATAACCGGACCGCTCGGCTCTGCGGCGGCCGGTGCGTCGATCAAGACGTCGTCGGCCAGGGTGGGAACCCTGCCCAGATCCCAATTCTCCGGCGTGCTCCAGAGGTGGTCGGCGCCAAGATCGGTCCACGTGATGTCCTCAGCGTAGCTGAACGATCCAAGTACCAGGATAATAGAAACTAAACAAATCAATTTTTTGAACATAATAGTCCTCCTTCAAAATAAAGAGTTAAAAATACATGACGATTGATAAAAATCCTTACCTTCACTACATTCTGTCCATATTTGCCCAAAAAAGTTTTTGCGATTTGACGCCACCTCCTTCCTTATAAAGCCTGAAAATAAGCAATTAACTGGAATGTAAAAAAATAACTGTGAAGGACAAACGCTTCCGCCGCATTCTGTATCTTACATAACGACTCCTCCTTTATCGAAAACCTGTAACAATATTTCCACACCGGAGGTGTTAAAAGCCACAGATGCCCGCTTACGCAGGCACAAAGTTCACTAAGGTTAAATATACACAATAAACAAAGTTTATGTCAAGCAAAAAAATGTTTTATTAGTTTATCTTCGGCAGTTGGATTAGCAATACAAAAGAGAATGGTGGAATGATTTTTTACTATACAACGTTAGCTGATCCGGTTAGATTATATTATGATTGGTCTTCCCGCTTGATTCCAGCATTATGGAAGTGAACGTTATGAAAGTTGAATTAAATGTTGCCGGAGGTTCTCTTATGTTGAAAAAAAGGGTATTTATATTGTTCACTTGCTGCCTGGCCCTCGTATTTCTCTTGTCCCCGGCCCCCCTTGTCGGCGCCTCCAGTCAGATTCAGAAAGGCGAGATGGCCGGATACCTGGGCGTCCCTCACGAGAGAGTTCCGGAAACGTATGGCGGCGGATTCTCTCTGTATGTGGCGGCATGGCCTTTGTTGGAGGAATACCCGGGGAATCGTTTTCAGACCGGCCTGTTCGGCACCTGGATGCACGCTAAGAACGACAAGCCCAAGCCTATCGAAAGGATGTATTCCGATATCGAGGGCGGCCTGGGCTGGTGGCGTGATACGAGATTCGCCACGGAAACGCCGAAGTTCATTATGGGCGGCGTGCAGTTGAATTTCCGTGGATGGGCCAACGGCCCCGGCGCCGGCAAAGGAAGGGACTGGAACAAACCGCAAGGCAAGTACGGCGTGGCTCAACTTAGCCCGTGGGTGCTTTGGCCCCCGGACGGCCTGAATCTGAAGCAGGGTACCTGCGGCCAGCTTTGGGGCTATGGGTATCTGCCGCTTCCGCTCACCGAGCCCAAATCCAAAACTGCCGGAAAAGACGTTCCTACGGGGAATCACTGCTGGACCCTGTTTCTGAACACGGGAAACTTCAAGGGTCCGGTTAGCTTCTTCACGCCCTATTTCTTTTCCCAGGTGACTGTGGACGAGCCTCGCGTGGCGGGCATGTTTCTGGACAGCCGTCCGGCCAATCCCAACAGGGCCTTACAGATGGAAACCCAGTATGTCCCCAGAGCTCAGGCCACCGACAGCAAGGGCGATATTTATGCTCGAATAGCTCCAACGTCGTTTCCGCGAGGGCCGAAAGGCGAATCAACGGTCGTTCACCGTATTACAGCTTATACCAAGAAGGCGCTCTGGGATGCCGTGGAGGCCTGGTTCGAAGGCGGCCCGGCGGCCAGCGGCGCCATCGACCCGAAGGAGTCCGTCGTGCACAAGTTTACCGGAAAAGGGTGGGCAACGTGGAGAATCTATAATTACTCCGATCCCAAGGAGCAAAGGGTGCGTATTGCCTGGGATTCGTTCGCCTATCCGGCGGCGCTTGATTCAAGTACCTTCGGCTACCGGTGGAACGACGAACTGGTGACGAGAAAAGACACTAAGGACGGCCCATTAGTGACGCTCCCCGAATACTATCGCCTGGACAAAGACGGTGATAAGATCCGGTGGGTTGTCGTACAACCCGAAGACGTTCCGGCTGAAACCGGGCTGGCCGAGGTCAGTTTCAGTCCGCCGGCCGGAAGACCGTCCGAGCCTTATGTCACTCCCGACGATCCGGAAAGTTGCTGGAAGAAGCCCGGCCCAGTGGCGGGACCCTTCCAGGCGCATCCGGGGGACGGCAGCGTGGTGACATACTACTGGTATCGATTTGCCGACCAGCCTGCATTACTCAACGCCGATTTGACGGATAAAGAGCGAGAGAATCTGCAGGCACGCGTGGAAAAACTCCACCGGAACTGGAAAAAAGACCGCGACTACCTGGCGCCGCCGGCGATTGGAAAACTGGCGGATATTGACCCGGTCTTGATTGTAACTCCGCCGCCGGGCCTGGAGGCAGGGTATGTACCCATCGCCACGCGACAAGCAGCGGAAGAATAGTTTAGCTTCGGACCAATGTCGTTCGCAGCCTCGACTAAGCAAGGAGGAAACCAGGGACGGTGGGGCTGTTGAAAAACGTGAGATTGCTTCGTCGCTCGCCCCTGAGGGGCAAGCTGCTCATATTGACAAAAGATTCATTTTTGTGTCACCTGAGAGAACCACACTTGTTTAGTCGGTTGCGGGATTTTTCTCGAATTATACCTGATCGCCGGAACGCTTTGTAATTTAAATTCACCGAATTACGTCAAACCGGGATGTGGCGGTACTGTCTTTATACTTTTTTTGTGAAATAGCAGAAAATTAGACTAAAATGGGGGTGTGATTCGTTGTACCAGTAAGAAATGGCCGTTTCTTTGATTGGACGAGCAAATTTGATGATCGACGAGAAGATACTTGTTTGGAGATTTAATCGCGGCAGCAAAGATGCTTTGAAAATGCTCTATGAAAAGTACAAAGATGACCTGCTTGGGCTGGCGATTACACTGCTGAGAGACAGAAGCCTCGCCGAGGACGTTGTGCACGACGTCTTTGTCTCATTCGCCGGGACGACGGGAAGCTTTCGACTGAGCGGAACTCTCAAGGGATATCTGTCAACGTGCGTGGCGAACGCCGCCCGCGACAGAAACCGTTCGAGGTCGCGCCGGGATGTGGGCCTTGAGGCCGCCGAAGCGATGGATTGCGATTCCGGCGATCCGGTCGAGCATGCAATTGACAGCGAGCAATCGGGGCGATTAATGCAATTGCTCGGACATCTTCCCTACGAGCAGCGCGAGGTGGTTGTGCTTCACCTGCATCAGGAAATGCGGTTTAAGGAGATCGCCGAAGCGCTCGGTATTTCGATCAACACGGTCCAGAGCAGGTATCGTTACGGCCTGGAAAAACTTCGCTCGATCATAAGCAGTATGGTGACCAAATGAAACCTACGGAAAATATTGAAGAATTTTTAAAACTCGAAAAGCCGCATGTTACAACCGGCGGCGAAATGGACAAGCGGACTCTGGACGACTCGTTTGCAGCGATGGACGATACCATTCGAGGCAATAAAACGAATGCTGCCGGGATACTCCTTCGGAGCAGGGCGGCAAGACTCGCCGCAGCGGCGGCGATAATCGTGGCAATCGGCCTGCTGATGGTTTACCGGAACCCGCCCGTACCTCAGCAGCCACTGCAAACGACAAGTGTTGCGAAATCCCCCGCCGACATGCTGACGGCGATGTCACTTAATATGGCCTGGCGTCGGGGCGGAATCGAGGCAGTGGATGACCAATCCAGCAAGGCCTTTAAGATGCTGGGATCCAAACCGACCAGGGCTTCAATTCAGGAACTACTTGTAGAACTCAACGGTGTATAGCCGGAAAGGACAAAACTATGAAAACAGTAAATCACAAGAAATTAGTCAAAACCATGTGCATTCTTCTGACAGTGCTCACATTTGCTTCAGTGGCCGGGGCCTACCCGCCCGACAACGCGGCCGTCCTTTATTACAAGGCTTTCCTTATGCTCCAGGAGCCGAGCGAAGAAGTTAAGAACATGATGCGAGAGATGAGAGAAGGCAAGATCAAGTCGAACGACCAGATCAAACAACATCTGCAGGATAACAGGAACGTTATGGAATTCGCCGAGGCCGCCGCCGAAATACGCCAGTGTGACTGGGGCTACGACATATCAAGGGGACTTGGTGTGCTGATGCCTGAGCTTCTCAATTTGAGGTTGACGGCTTTCATGTTCACCGCCAAAGCGCAGATACTTGCAGAAGAAGGCGATTACAAAGCGGCTCTAAGCAAATGCCTTACCATTCACAAAATGGCTCGACATATGAGTGACAGCCTGTTGATATCATATTTGGTGGGCGCCTCGCTGAACAACCTTGCAAACCAGCGTATCGAGGATTTCCTTTCGATTATGCCGGAGGATATCGAAACGCTCGTCTGGCTCAAGAGCCAAACTGTCAGCATCTCGGTCAATGCTCCTTCGATTAAGGTAGCAATGGCAAGAGAGAAAGAGATTGCCATGCAGGAGCTGCGCCGGGAGAGGATAGACAGCCTTTTGGAGGCCATGGGCGACGATTTTGTCACCGACGAGATTACCGCCGATGCCGTCAAAAAAGTCCGTGCCGGAGACCGCAAGTTTTTCAAAGACAACAGGGAGTACTACGCCGGTCTCATGGACGATATCATAGTAGCGCTCGATTTGCCGTATCAGCAGTCTCATAGAAAGCTCGATAGATTGAACGACCGCGTGCAGAAGGACGCCAAAACCAATCCCGCTGCAATCATGGCGGCCCTGCTCGTGCCGGCCAACAGCCGGGTTCTCACTATTGGGACAAAGCGCTCAACCTTCTTCAACGCAATAAGAGCTGCAATCGATATCTACATCGTCAAAGCCAAAACAGGACGGCTGCCCGATACACTACCCGCAGACTTGCCGAGAGATATGTTCAGCGGTGAAGATTTCGAATACGAAAAAATAAAAGACGGCTTCGTTCTCCGCTGCCGGGGCAAGGATTTGGATAAAGACGAAATCTATCAATACGATTTCAAGGTTTCGAAGTAGACTGATTGCATTATGACCGGATAAAAGCCGGCCTCCGCCTTTTGCCGGCGGGGTCCGGCTTTTTATTTGCGCGATCCCGGAACCGGGAGTAAAAATTTCTCCCAAATAAGAAGTTGCGCCGGGGCGGTCTTTTTCGTCTATAATGGTGAAGTAAGAAAATATGAACCTCAGGAGGTTATTTGAGAAGCCGGCAGAAAGAGCTTTTAGAGTTGTTGGATAAATCGGGAGCAGATTTGTACGCGCTTTTGACAAGGCTGACACTGCGCGAAGATATCGCCGAGGAACTTATGCAGGAATTGTTCATAAAACTTAATAATTCGAGAGGTACCGGCAACGCCGCCAACCTTCATGCCTACGCCCGCAAATCGGCGATCAACCTGGCATTCGACTGGCGGCGCAGCCAGAAGCGAATGGTCCCGACAACTGGACGGTTCAGCGAGCCGGTATCAACGGAGGATTCGCCTCTGCGCAAACTCATTCACACCGAAGAACTGACCGAGACGCTGGATGCGGTCGGCCGGCTTAAAAAGTCATCCCGCGAAGTGCTTGTCATGCACTACCTCCAGCAGGAATCTTACGACAATATCGCCGAGCAATTGGGCAAGACGTCTCATCAGGTCCGGGCCTTGTGCTCCAGGGCCATACGTAACCTTCGGGATGTCCTCGGTTCCAACGAACACAAATCTTCCAAAAAGGAGATACACAATGTCGCAAATCGATGAAAACCAAATTCATGATCGCCTCAAACGCCTCTCAGAGGTCGAGCCGGGGAAGCAAGCTTCCGGCCGTGCGATGCAGCGGGTTCGGGATACTCTGATAGCCGACGAAGGGCGTAGGGTGGGGCTTGCTCGGCCATCGTTGATCGGCAGGCTGATGAAACTTGCCGCCGCGGCTGTGCTGATGATTGGCGCCGGATATATCGCCGGGCGTCTCTCAGCACCAGAACCTGTAAACGTGCAGGAGCTTCAGGTCGCACTGGAAAGCTCACTGAAATCGTCGCTCGAACCGGCGATTCGACAGGAGCTGCTCAGCCAGATGGACGAACGCTGGCAGGCGGCGCTCGCAGCGAGTAACGCCAGGGTTAAAAACGAGCTCACCAGGCAGGTCCGCCGGGACCTGATGGAATTCGCCGCCCAGACTCTTGCGGCTTCGGGCACGCGCACGGATCAGCGACTGATGGAACTTATCGAGCTAATCGACGCTGTGCGACTGCAGGACCGCCAGAGAATGGCGGCGGCCTTCGACTATATCGAATCCCGCTTCGGCGGCGGCCTGGTGACACTGGCCGCCCGGACTGATGAATTATTGGGCAGCGAACGGGCAGTCCCGGCGCCGGCTGTATCCGAGAATTGAACCTTAAAATGAAAGGATCGGAAAATGAGATTTTTAAATCGAGCAATTATAATGTTTATCGTTTTGAGTCTGGCGGCGGTAATTCCCGCCCCGGCTCAGACAAATCCCGAAGGAAAAATAAAAACATTTACAATCTCCGGTAATGTGGGAATGGCCGGCGTTACGATGATGGGGCTGTCCGGTGACCTTGTGACAGACACAAGAGGCTACTACAGCGCTACTGTCGAATACGGCTGGTCTGGCACAATAACACCCACAAGAGAAGGATACTCGTTTGAACCAGCCAGCAGGGTATACACCAATCTTATTTCCAATCAGACCAATAATAACTACACACCGAAGATAATTACCTTTACTATTTCCGGTCAGGTTGGATTGCCGGGAGTAGAGATGCAAGGTCTGCCGGGTAATCCTGTTTCGGACACGACAGGCGATTACACCTGCACTGTGATGTACGGCTGGGCCGGCACGGTTGCACCCAGAAAAGAAGGTTATAAATTCAGACCCGCCAGCAAAAACTACCCTAAAGTTATTGCCAATCTAAGAAAACAAGACTATATCGCTGAGCAACTTATGTTTACAATCTCGGATGTGATAATGGTTGGCGGCAATCCTATCCCGGGTGTACGGGTCTCGGCGAGCAGCGGCGAATCAAGCGTCACCGACGCCCGAGGCAGATTCATTATCAAGGTACCCTACGGCTGGAGCGGTGAGCTGAAGTATGATAAGGAAGGTTTCCAGTTCAATCCCCCTGCTAAGTCATACACCAATGTGACAACAAATATAAGAAACGATCGGCCCGAGCAGCCGGCAAGAGCAACGGACATGATGTATGATGAAATGATGCATGAGGACATGTATGGAAGCCAGCAGCCGCCGGCAGTTGCCAGCTCCAGACGCAGAGGACGTTCTGCAGGCTATCGGCCAACAATTGTATCCACGATCGGGCGGAAGGTACTGGTAGTTCCCACCGAAGAGGTCAAAGCGGAAGATCTTGTGGAAATAACCGAAGATATGCAGGTCATGTCGGACATTCTCGACGAGCGATTCAAGGAGACCCGCCGGATTCAGGGAGTTTTCACCGATTTCGGCGATTTCTTCGGCAGGGACAATCGCCAGACCGAGGCTACCTATTTACAGGGCTACGGCGTGCTGTTCTCGATGGAGGTAAATTTTGCGTTCTCGCCTCCGACGAAACCGCAAGGTGAGCAGGCGAGCCAAACCACCGAGCCTGTCGATTCAACCTGGCAGCAGGCAAGACGGCAGATGTTCTCGCCGACAGATCCCCGGAGATCAAGAGGGTCCGGCTCGCCGGAAGAATATAACAGCCAGATGGTCGAAGAGTTGAAACGGGACCTGATTACGACGCTCAAACACGCCGCGAATATCCGGGGCATCCAGGCCGATGAATGGGTCATTCTCACGGTCATCGGTGGAGGCCGGCAATCCGTCGGCGGTTACGGCGGAGGTTTCATGATGGGCGGTATGGGAGCAATGTACGGAGGGGCCTCATCAGGCGGCATGGGCGGTTTCAGCGGTGGCTACAGTGTTTCCGGCGGTTCCAGCAGCGGCGGAATGGGTGGAGGTGGAATGGGTGGTGGCATGATGGGCGGCGGCATGGGTGGCGGTATGGGCGGCATAATTAGTGGCCCCGGCGGAATGGGCGTATCCTCGGCCACCGTCCTTACGATTCGCGCAAAAAAATCTGATATAGACGCCTTCGCCAAAGGTCAGCAGGATTTCGAACAATTCCGGCAGAAAGTTCAGATTTTCACATACTGATTGTATCATGAAAGGAGCTTACTATGTCTAAGCGAAAAATAATTCTCGTATTGGTAGCATGTCTTTCACTTGGTGTATTTGCTCAGCAGTTATTTTCACAGGGCTCCGGATCGAGCGGCCTCTCAAGCGGTTCCGGCTCTATGCGGCCGCGCGGCACCAGACCGCGGAGAATGCCGGGCCAGCCCGACTTCGAGCGGATGCGCGACATGAGCCCGGAAGAAAAGATGCAATATTTCCAGCAACTCGCCGAAGAGCAGCGCAAAGCAATGGAGCAGCAGGAATCGGTCGCGATGCAGCAGGCCCTCGGCGCCGATGACCAGCGGTGGAAAGTCATCGAGCCGCGATTGAAGAAAGTCAAGCATTACAGAGAGCAGGCGTTCATAGGGACTAAGTCGCCTTTCCAGAGCAGCTTCTCCAGCTTCAACACGGGCCCGGGAGGCGCCCAAGGATTCAGTGGGGGCTTCGGCGGCGGTTTCCAGTTCCAGGCCGGCGGCAGCATGCAGGGCGGAACAATGGTCCCCACGACAACCGGCCGGCAGGCTTTCGACGGCTCACTATCCGACGGTGAAATAATCTGTCAAGAGCTTGAAAGCATGCTGTATGACCCGCAAACGACGCCGGTGCAGGTAAGCCAGAAACTCGAGGCACTGCGCAAGGCCAGGGAAAAGGCAAGAAGGCAATGGGTTGCATCACAGCAGCAGCTCCGGGAGGTGCTGGATTTCCGCCAGCAGGCAAAACTGGTGATGATGGGATTGCTGGACTGATTTTCACCCTCCGGCAGAGAAGATTTTTCGTTATTTTGCAGGGTTTTTTCAGCCAGAGTGCCATAAGGCTGTCACAACCGCTGTTTTCTTGTAGCATTTCTTCGACTACAGGCATAAATTACACCCGGGACAAATTGTCGCCGGGGCATTAATACAGCTAAAAAATTTAGATTTTTTCGTAACATTTTCCCGCGGCAGACGTCTCAATAATAGAAAGCAGATGTTCATTCAGGCCTTAACTACGTACCGATTAGTATTTGAAGGGAGATTATTATGCCAAATCGAAGAATAATCTTTGTTTCGGTCGTATGTCTTTCTATAACAGTATTTGCGGCCCAGATACCGTCGCAGAAACGAAGCACAAATCCAACAACTCAACTCAATAATCTTAAGAATTCGCCGGTTGGCGTAAAGACTGCAGACGGCTTGGCCATACGTTGGAGTGCGGTTACCTACAGGAAGAAACTGCATAATCCGGCGGTTCCACCAGAGTACCGAGATTCGAGAGGGATGGAAAGTCTGTCGCTCTCATGCGAAATTCTCATGGCCAATCCCTCGCTGCTTCTTGGAGTAGCACCCGATCCGGTTATCGAGAAGATTGAGGATAGCAAAGGCAACGATATCGAATTCAGTCAAAAGCAGCCTGCGACAGGTCGCCGATACGTACAGGATGTATTCTTTATCCGCTGGCTGCGGGAGATAAACCTGAACCACCCGGAAAGGACAAGGATGCCCGCCGAGCATAATCCGCCGAATGTGGAGCTCGGAGCCGGATTGCGAGAACGGCTCGGAGGGAAAATAGAACTGTTGAAGGGTTTTTACGAAGGGCTTATGGCCGAGTCGATAGAATATATTGACCTGCCGTTCAGACCCGACGACAAATGGGTTCGTCTTACCGAAGACGTCGAAATCAGAGTAGCCCATGCCCGGAATGTCCCGAACGTGTACCACTACGATATAGAGCAGCGTCCCCAGATTGTTCCGGCGGCGAACAGAGTAAGCGTCGGAGAGCCGTTACCTGGCAGGCTCGTAGTAGGCCGGCAGATAATAGGAAAAAATGATTCGATGATGGCCGCAGGTGGAAGCGGACCCAGCCGAATAGGAGGAAGAGGTAACGGTATCGGCCGGGCGGATGGAATACGCTATGTCATAGCGGTCAGTCCGTCTCCTGTCAAAATCCCGTTTGAATTGCGGAACATCCCAGTGTCGGCACCCGCGCATACAACCCCACCTCATACCCTTAATCCAAGACGATTGAAACCAAGGCTCGGTGGGAAATTTGTACCTAACAGCGCCAAGACAGCAACGAGATACAAGGCCGACAAGGTTCGCAGTCGGACAAAGCCAATACCCGTGGCAAAGGAGGGCCAGTTTTTCGACGTGGACTGGCATACAATCGGCTATACACTCAACATCTACAATCCCACAGTCAGAAAGCTGGAGAATTCCCTGAACATATCAATTAGCTGCGACGCTAAGATACTCAATCCCGAGATGGTCCTGGGCACATGTGCCGAGCCTATAATCGAACGGATTACAGACGGCAGCGGCCGAGATGTCAACATCGTTTTGGCCGATCCTCGCCCGGATTATATGCTTTATAAGACCCCGGGATATCGCAAGAGCCCTACTTTAACTCAGCCATCGGCTTTGGCGCAGTTGGAGGGCAAGGCTCGGTCGGCTCTGCAACTCCCACTTCGCGATCGTCATCGCCCCAAACGCCAGACTGTGCTTGAGCCTGTGAGAATGACCATACGATTGGATCCCCGACTCATCAGGCAGGACCAGAAAGAGATCGGGCGCATAGAGGGCTATTTCCATGCACTGACAGCCGATTCATACAAACACATTAAAGTGCCGTTCAAACCTGACAAAAAGTGGGTGCGTCTTAGCTCGGATCTGGAAATCCAGGTAGCCAGGGCCTGGCACGATGGATTCAAATATCGCTTTGATATAAAGGAGCGCTCGAAGGCTAAGATTAATCCGGGCCGTCTGCACGTCTATTGTCCTCTGCCTGACGGAATTCTGGTAGAGCGACGATTAACCGGACCGGGTGTGCCGCCAAAGCGGGAGGACATTCCACATATGGCAAGGTCTCTGCCCGTCCGCGCCGGTGGGAATGGACTCTTCGGTTATACCGTTGATGGTTTTGAATGCCGCATAGACACAATTGACTATCGTATAGCAATCGGGCCGACCCATTATAAGATTCCGTTTGAAATCGAGCACATCCCGCTGCCCTAACCGTGATTGTTGGAGAACTAAGGATGTACACCGTAATGTGAGACCCGAATAACAGGTTGAGCTGCAAATTAAGGTGCACAGTTAATGAAAAAATGTTACATATCCAAGAGTCGAGTATCTGGTAAAGGGAGATTATTATGCCAAATCGAAGAATAATCTTTATCTCCGTCGTACTCATCTCGTTGGCGGTTTTTGCGGTTCAAACGCAGTCCCAGACGGATAATCCGAATCAGCCGGCCAAACCTTACGCTGAAGATTCACAATTCGGCTCCAAAGTCGCCGACAGTCTGAACGTGCGCTGGCGTTCTATTGAATATCGAAAGACGCTGTACAATCCGGCGCTTACTATGTACAATCCGGCACAAGGTCAGCCAAAGGCGGACAGGCTGTCTGTTTCGTGTGAAGTGGATATGCCCAAGCCGGAGTTGGTACTGGGCACTTGCAATGATTGCGTGATCGAACAGATTACCGACAGTCAGGGCAGAGATATCGAAATCGGGAATGTACCGTCGCGGTCGATGTTCATATACAGGGACAGGCCCCGTTTCAGGGTTAGCCGCGGGTATGTCGGGCTGGACGGCGGGCCGGAACCCACCCGGCTGCGACTGGAACTTGACGGCGGATTGTGCAAGCGGGTTAGCGGGAAAATCGGGCTAAAAGGCCATTTCTATGCACTTCTCGCCGAATCGCTCGAATACGTGGACCTGTCGTTCAAGCCTAACTACAACTGGGTGAGCATCACTGCCGATGTTCAAATCAGGGTGCTCGAGGCGCAGAATGATAAATCGAGCTACCGATTCGAGATAGAGCAGCGCCCCGAGAACGTGCGTCCCGTGTTCGGTATGCGCGTTGGAGATTACTTACCGAGCCGGCTGGTAGTAGGCCGGCAAATCCTCAGGCGAAGAAGTACAATGGGTGCCGGCGGCGCGGGTTCAACCGGTCATATCGGAGGAACAGGCTCCGGAAGCGGCAGGGCGGAGAAAATTCGCTTTACAATCGCAGTTAATCCCACTCATCAGACAATCCCGTTCGAACTTGAACGTATCCCACTGGCAACCTTCAGCGTACAGGCTCCATCCAGTGCAGTCGATTCGAATCAAACGGCACCGGCACCCGTCAAACAGAACCTGCAAAATATAATGTGGAGAGATATGCGGAATAAAGCGCGGGGGATGGGCGAGTGGACCGAACCACAGTTCGATAAGAAGATCGCCAAACTCTTCAGGACACGCTGGAATTCCATCACCTACATAAAGACGCTTCGTAATCCCGAGGGCTCTGCAAAAGACCGGGACCAGAGCGTATCGGAGAGTTTATCAGTTTACTGCAACTCCGAGATGCTCGATCCGAAGCTGATTATCGGTACGTGTAATAGACCGGTAATCGAACAAGTCACGGACGGCCGGAGCCGGGATACCAGTATCAGCATGTCACAGCCTCGCTCAAACAGCATGCTCTATCGTACCCTGCGATATGGTATGAAGTTCATGCAGCCATCACTTCTGGCCCGGATGGAAGGGAAGGTACGATCAGTACTGAGACTTCCTCTTCGGGCACGTCATCGGCCGGTACGCATGAACGAATTGCAGCCTGTCGGTATAGGAATACAACTCGATCCCGGACTGCTCGGCCGGGAAGAAATCGGGTGCATTAAAGGGTATTTTCATGTTCTTGCTGCCGATTCCATCAGGCACGTAAAGCTGCCGTTCAAACCCGACGAAAAATGGGTCCGGCTCACCGACGACGTGGAAATCCAGGTGAGTGAGGCATCCCAAAACGGATCATCAGCCCGCTTCGAAATCAAGCAGCGCGGGTCGGAGGATGACCGCGGGCATCATCTGCTCGTCGGTGACATTCTGCCGGAAGAGCTTGTCGTGAGCCGGGAATTTACCTCAGCGGACAGCCGATCGCCAAATTTCGGCAGCAGGGGCAGCCGACCGCTGCATGGAATGATTGGTGGAAGTGGAGGAATAGGCGGTTACCTGGTAGATAAAATTGACTTTAAGATTGCAGTCGGTCCGAAGCATTACAAAATCCCGTTCGAAATCGAGCACATCCCGCTTCCGGAGCCCTGATTTCACGAAAACCAATGGCGCACAGCCTGCCATAAAGGTTAAACTACAAATCCAACAACAATTTCCGAAATACATGCCGGGTCTTTCTGACCGGCTGGTTTTTTACGCACACGCTGTTTGCAGCAGCTTGTTTTTCTTTTTCCGGTTTTGTTTTGACGCCGGGGCTGATTTGGATTATTGTATAGATTCAAATCGTAAGCCGTGATATAGCGAGCTAAGTATAAATACAGCGGAGAATCGAGGGTTTTGAATGAATCGGTTTAAATTGGAAGTTATAATTTGGCACAGTTAAAAAAACAGCTTGGTTTGATTGATGTATTCGCAATGGCGGCCGGGGCGATGATCAGTTCGGGTTTATTCGTTCTCCCCGGCATCGCCTACGCCAAAGCGGGACCGGCAGTGATTATCTCCTATCTGTTCGCCTCTATCCTTATCGTTCCCAGCGCATTAAGTCAGGCCGAATTGGCAACCGCCATGCCGAGAGCCGGGGGAGCCTACTTCTACGTTGAACGAAGTCTCGGGTCCATCTGGGGCCTGTTTGGTGGTCTGGCCAATTGGTTTTCGGTGGCCTTGAAGAGCGCTTTCGCTATCGTAGGTATGGCCGCGCTGATCGAGGTCGTTCTCCACGAAGTATTTGGCGTGCAAATGGTTCAATGGCATCTCAAGGTTTTCGGTGTCGTCTGTTGTTTTGGATTTATGGCCGTTAACATCGTAAGTGTCAAGCACACCAGCCGATTCCAGATTTGGCTTGTGGGAATATTGCTCGCGCTGCTTGGCTTATTTCTCACCTTCGGGGTCGGTCAGACGCAAGCTATTCGTTTTAACGGATTCCTTGAGAGTGGCTTGTTTGCCATCTTGGCGACGTCCGGACTGGTCTTCGTTAGTTTTGGGGGTTTGACACATGTCGCCAGTATTACAGAAGAGGTCAAGAATCCGGGCAGAAACCTTCCTCTCGGTATGATCCTGGCCTGGGCTGTTGTGGCATTTTTTTATGTTGCCGTTATTGCGGTGACGGTCGGTCTTGTAGATGGTCCAGAACTGAGTGGCAGTCTAATGCCAATATCCCTTGCGGCCAGCAAATTTGCCGGCCCGGCGGGCTTTGCCGTTCTCGGTATCGCCGCCGTGGCAGCTTTTGTCACGACGGCGAACGGCGGCATCCTTGGTGCCTCTCGCTATCCGATGGCCATGAGCAGGGACCGGCTGCTGCCGCTGGTTTTGGCCCGCGTACATGAGCGATTCGGAACGCCGCATATTAGTATCCTGCTAACGGGTATATTCATGGCTTCCGCAATCGCCTTTCTCGAACTCGAATTACTGGTCAAGACGGCCTCGACCCTGATTATTATCCTTTTCATTCTCGTCAACGCCAGCGTTATTATTATGCGGGAGAGCAGGATACAGAGCTACCGGCCGAAATTCAAATCGCCGCTTTATCCGTACATTCATGTCGTCGCAATCATCGCTTACGGCACATTGATAATAGATATGGGCTGGGTCCCCTTAACTATTACGGCCGGTTTTATAGGACTTAGCATCGCATGGTACTGGCTTTACGTCCACAGGCGGGTCAGCCGGGCATCGGCCGTTATGCACGTTGTCGAGCGGGTGACCGATAGAGCACTCAAATCGGTAACGCTCGAAAACGAGCTTCGCGATATTCTGCTCGAACGGGACGATGTAATCGAGGACAGGTTCGACCGGCTCATCAGGGAATGTCAAATTATGGATATCGAAGGCCAAATCAGCGCCGAAGAGATCTTCCGCAAAGTCGCCGCCATTCTCGCCGGGAGATTGGGTACTGACGAATACGTCCTTTTCGAGAAATTCCTCCATCGCGAGGCGGAGGGCGGCACGGTCATCCAGCCGGGCTTTGCCATCCCGCATATCGTGGTTGAAGGGCAGCATAAATTCAATGTCCTGCTCGTCCGAGCCCGCGACGGTATCAACTTCCCGCACGCTCCAGACGCCGTCAGAATAATGTTCGTTCTGGCCGGCAGCAGGGACGAGAGAAATTATCATCTCAGGGCATTGATGGCAATCGCCCAGGTCGCCCAGGAAAAGGACTTCGAGAAACGTTGGCTCGCGGCGAGAAACACCGAGGCAATCAGGAACCTGATACTGCTTTCAACGCGAAAAAGGGATGCTGTTTCCTAAATCTTTCCATCATGCAGGATATTTCCCGTTTACATCCGGCATCTTTCCTGTAATAATCTGTCTCGATGATAACTCTGGAAATCAAAGACAACGTCGAGCCGGTATGCCCGCATTGTTCGACTGAGCTGCGCAGTATATGGATGCGCGAGCTCAAGGGCTTTCTTGGTAAGCGGTATATTTACTTCTGTCCCCATTGCCGCAAGATTCTGGGGATTTCCCACCGCAAGGGTTTCTGGATGGGATAGAGATGAAAATGAGTAAAGGTCAGATCGAGGACGAGATCAGCAAGGCTATCGTCGAGTTTGAAAAGCAATATATGGGCCGAGGGCCGGATGAAACCCGTACATATTTCCTTGACGATATAGTTGTCGTGCGCCTCCAGCGTGTTCTTACTCTCGCCGAGAAGCAGCTCGCCAGGGCCGATGAAGGTGCAAAAGGTCGCGCACTGGTCAAACAGGTCAGAACCGAACTGCTCGAAAAGGCCCGGCCGTTGCTTGATAAGACTATTACGAATATAACCGGCCGAAAGGTCGTGAGTCTTCACACAGACATCAGCACTGTCACAGGCGAGCGCATCATTGTGTTTACGCTCGGGGATTACTTGCGGAACTCGGATCTGTAGCCGCCAGAACCTGCGAGAAAATACCTCAAAAATTTTATTGACATCACTGGAGAAAGTCGATAAGATGGTGGAATTATAAAAATTGATTTGGCAGATTGAAAGGGGGTGGCTTCGCGCTACCTGCTGGATAATGGGCCGACAAACAGCTAACCACTCATGGTGCTGTTGTCGGTTTTTTTTATGTCCAAAAAAACCGTAGCGGCCTGTGGCCAATGAGTAAAAGTATGGAACGGATTATTAAAGACTTTATGTGCAGATGCGCGGTGACGTGCAGCGTCAAAGCTGGCGCGGCAAAGATTGCTAAAATAATGCTCGACAACGATGTTTCCGCTCTCGTGGCGCTCGACGAGAAGCTCAACGCCTGCGGTGTTTTATCAAAGACGGATTTAATCGGATTTTACGACAGGAAGCTCTCAGAAGTTACCGTCGAGGACACTATGACTTCAGAGCTATATACTGTTTCGTCGAATACGCTGGTCTACGAGGCGGTTCAACTGATGCTGGATCGCAAAATCCATCAATTCACTGATAATAAGGAGAATAAATATGCTTGGTTGTCATATTGGACGTAATTTTCAGGTAACAGTAGCCGGGGGCTCTTATCAGGAGGGCCTAACCGTTGTCGTACAGGGTCAACCGCCGGGAATGGTTTTTACAGAGCAGGAGATTTATGGGGATTTGCTTCTTCGAAAACCGGGGGCCGATGAACTGTCTTCACCGAGGAAAGAGCCTGACCTCCCGATAATATATTCCGGTCTAAACGTGGCCGATACGGTCCAGGGAGCAAATAACAAAAACCACACCAACGGAACGCCGTTGTCGATCCTGATTCCCAATCTGGACCGTCATTTCATCCATATCAAGCAGTACCAGGATACGAATCGCACGCCTCGGCCCGGTCATGCTTCCTACGCTTCGTTTATCAAATACGGTCCGGACGATGATGCAATCGGAGCGGGGATTTTCAGCGGCCGATACACATCCACAATTGTCGCCGCCGGATACGTGGCCAAGAAGATATTGAAGAAATGCGGCATTGAGGTCTTTTCTTATGTAAGAGAACTGGCGTCTGTACGATGTCCGGATGTTGATCACAAGACTGCTGCAGCCTTTACGGATGCCTACAAGCGGATGCGGCATGACTTTGACCCGTTCTATCAGGAGATCTATGCCAAAAACCGCATCACGATGGAGATGAAATTCCTCGAAAAAGCCAAAATTCTAGCAGAGATCGAGCAGGAAATAGACTCAATCCGTGATAAAGCACCAAAGATGGATGCTGCGGAAATAAAGGACAAATACGGCGTTCATCACATAGTGAACTGTCCGGATATCGACGCTGCGCAGGAGATGACCGAGGCATGCAACAGAATCTCGGCCACGGGTGACTCGGCCGGTGGAACTGTTGAGGTCATTGTTACGGGCGTGCCGGCAGGTCTCGGCGAGCCGGTCTTCGATAAACTTGACGCCGAGTTAGGCAGGATGCTCGGCATAGGCGCCGTCAAGGGAGTCGAGGTCGGAGCGGGCTTTGCCGTCAAAGACATGACCGGGGACGAAAACAACGACCAGATGCGATCCGAAGAAGGCAAAGTCGTATTCGACTCGAACAACGCAGGTGGAATTACAGGAGGGCTTTCCACCGGTCAGCCGATAGTCGTGAGACTTGCCGTCAAACCGACGCCGACTATCGACAAACCTCAGCATACAATCGAGAAATACACTCTCTCGAACGAAGAGCTGGCGGCTATCACCAGGCGCGATCCTACAATCGTTGCAAGAATCTGGCCGGTTGCAGAAAACTACACGGCGATGGTGATACTCGATAACCTGATGACTCACTACGGCTACCAAATGATTAAAGATAAAAGTGTGTGAATATGCCTCATGCTTGATTGAAGGTCTGTCGTATGGAAAAAGAAGATAAATTAAAGTTGAAGATTAAAGATGCCGTTGCAAAATTTGCCGGTGATTACATGGGAGTAGCGCCGAAAACGGTCTTAGTGGACATTCACTCGCGCAGCATCCTGGTAACTCTTCAGGGTATTATTCCACCCATCGAGAAAGACTACGCCAAAGAAGCCGAGTCACGAGAGTTGGTTGATAAGTGCTATAACAGCGTCTTCGACGTATCGAAAAAGGCTTTCGAGTCGGCATTAGAAAATATCCTGGGGCGGGCCGTTCAGAGTTCGATGTTGAGGGTTAATCTGGATTCCGGCGATGGCGTTATGGTGTTCAATATTGAAGAAAGAACGACGGCGCAGGAACGGTGAATTATGAATAACAGCAGAAAAGCCGCTATATTTTTGGATAGAGACGGTACGATAATCGAAGATCGCGGTTATTTGCGGGATGCTTCTGAAATTGCCTTCTACCCAGAAACTTTCGAGGCTCTGCAGAGACTCCAGGATCGTTTTCTGCTCTTTATCGTGACGAATCAGACCGGAGTTGCAAAGGGCGTACTCACTATTAAGGATGTCGAACGAATCAATCGAAGGGTTATCGCCGCCCTGTCCGAAAGAGGAATCGCTGTAACGGATGTCTATGTTTGTCCGCACAGGCGCATGGACGACTGTCCCTGCATAAAGCCGAAACCTTATTTCCTGAGAAAAGCCGCAGAGCGTTACGGCATCGATCTGGGTTTGTCCTTTACTATAGGCGACCATCCGCATGACATTCAACTGGCTCGGAACGCAGGTGCACGCGGTATTTACGTACTCAGCGGCCATGGCCGCAAACATTTGGCCGAAATTTCAGACGGAATAGAAGTAGTCAACGGAATTAAACAAGCTGCAGAAAAGATTATCCTTTCGGGCGAACTGCAAGACGGTTCGAAGGACAAGTTATATCGCGCTGGCCGCGATGAATTCAATTATAGGCAGCAGGCTTAAAATTAAGAACCCAGGGCTCGCAGTCTCGCGATATTATGGGGATAAAGAACTTGACGCTGAATAGAGATGAAAGTAGAATCACGCGGTTTTTCAGAATTTATTAACCGGGGGCTCAGAACGCTAAGCACGCGTTTCGGGTTTCCCCTTGTATGGAGGTAGTTTGTATAAATGAGCAATGTAAACGAATTATTGAAAGAAAAGCTGACAACGGAAAATTACAGCAGGCTCACGGCCCTAAATAATCCGAAGATGCACGAATTTATCGCCGACGCGATTAAGCTGACCGGCGCTGCATCGGTTTCCGTATTTACGGATTCGCAAGAAGATAGAACGTATCTTCGCGAGCTGGCGATTAAGAATGGTGAAGAAATTCCACTGGATGTCGCCGGTCATACGTGCCACTTTGACGGCTACAACGACCAGGCCCGCGACAAGGCTAAAACAAAGTATTTGCTGCCGGCCGGCTCGGATTTGGGCGAAAGTCTCAATTCCATCGAAAAGCAGGCCGGTGTCGAAGAAGTACGCTCATTCCTGAAAGACTCGATGGCCGGCCGGGAAATGCTGGTTTGCTTTTTCTGCCTGGGCCCGCTCAATTCGGATTTCTCGATCCCCTGCGTTCAAATCACCGATTCACCATACGTGGCTCACAGTGAATCGATTCTCTACCGGCCCGGCTACGAACAGTTCAAGAAAATCGGCTCATCGCCCGATTTTTTCAGATTTCTCCATTCCGAAGGCGAGCTCGAAAACTTTGTCAGTAAGAATATCGAAAAGCGCCGCGTCTATATCGACCTCGAAGAAGACATGGTTTACAGCGTTAATACCCAGTACGGCGGCAATACCATTGGTCTGAAGAAACTGGCTTTGCGACTGGCAATCCAAAAGGCTTCAAGAGAAGGCTGGCTCGCCGAGCACATGTTTGTCCTCGGCGCCCACGGGCCCGGCGGTCGCGTCACGTATTTCACCGGGGCATTTCCGTCAGCGTGCGGCAAGACTTCAACATCGATGCTGCCGGGCCAGACCATCGTCGGTGACGACATCGCCTATTTCCGCAAAAAGGGTGGAGAAATACGCTCTGTCAATGTTGAAAAGGGCATTTTCGGCATCATTCGGGACGTCAATCCGCAGGACGATCCGATTATTTACAAGGCCCTGACGAGTCCTTACGAGGTTATTTTCTCCAACATCCTCGTTAACGATGCTAACATGCCGCACTGGCTCGGAATGGGCGCCGACCTGCCGGAAGAAGGAACCAACCACTCGGGCAAATGGCAAAAAGGCAAGAAAGACTCCAACGGCAACGAAATCACCGCTTCGCACAAAAACGCACGCTATTGCCTGAATATCCCGGACCTTAGCAATCGCGATACCATGCTCGACGATCCCGCCGGCGTGCCGGTCGGCGGCGTTGTCTACGGCGGTCGCGACAGCGATACATGGGTTCCCGTCGAGCAGGCATTCAACTGGGCCGAGGGCATTCTCATCAAAGGTGCGTGCCTCGAATCGGAAACAACCGCCGCTACGCTCGGCAAAGAAGGCGTAAGGACCTTTAACCTGATGTCGAATCTCGACTTTCTTTCGATCCCGCTCGGCAAATACATTCAGAATAATCTGGATTTCGCAGAGGGTATCGAGAATCCGCCACTTATCTTCTCGGTCAATTACTTCCTCAAGGATGAAAAAGGCAAATACCTGAACGGAATGGCCGATAAGCTGGTCTGGATTCTATGGGCCGAACTCCGCGTCAACGGCGAGGTTAATGCAATCGAAACGCCGACGGGTATGATCCCGATCTACGAGGATCTGCAGAAACTCTTTAAAGATCATCTCGACGAGGATTATACGAAGAACGATTACGAACGGCAGTTTACAATCCGCATCCCTGAGAATCTTGCCAAGCTCGACCGGGTCGAAAAGATTTACAGAGAGAAGGTTTCCGACACGCCGCAGATTCTTTACGATACATTCGCAAAAGTTCGCGATCGTCTCAAAGCAGTCGGCGATAAACACGGCGATATAATCTCGCCGTTAGATTTGCTCAGTTAATCTCAACCTTTGTAGAAAGGACCTATGATGCCGACAAGACCACTCAATCGTTTAAATGTTATGATTATGGTCATGACATTTACGATAATTTCCTCGCTTTCGGCGATAACTGAGGCCGAACCTGATTCTAAGACGGTCGAGCGCTGGGGAATTTTCGAACTGGCTCTCCAGGGGCCTTCCGGGGGCAATCCCTTTGTCGATGTGCAATTCAGCGGCGAGTTCAGACAGGACGAGCGAGTTTTTCGCCCGGAAGGATTCTACGATGGGGATGGTATATATCGCATCCGATTTATGCCGGATTCAACGGGAAAGTGGACTTATGTAACAAAAAGCAACCGCAACGAGCTTAACGGAAAGAAAGGCCAGTTCATTTGCGTCAAATCGTCGCCGTCCAATCACGGGCCTGTCCGCGTGCATAAAAAATGGCACCTCGCGTATGCCGACGGTAAGGCTTATTTTCAGGTGGGCACAACCTGCTATGCATGGGCACATCAGGGAAACGAGATGGAAGAGCGGACATTGGCAACCTTGAAAGATGCGCCATTCAACAAGATGCGAATGTGTGTCTTTCCCAAGAGCTACTCGTACAATAAGAATGAGCCCGAGTTCTATCCGTTCGAGGGCGAGCCGCTCAAGAACTGGGATTACAGTCGTTTCAACCCTGAATTCTTCCGGCATTTCGAGAAGCGCGTCGGGGATCTGCGCGAGATGGGAATCGAAGCCGACCTCATTCTTTTTCACCCCTACGACCGCTGGGGCTACGAGAATATGAATGCCGAAACCGACGATAGGTATCTGCGTTACATCGCGGCAAGGCTGGCCGCCTATCGCAATGTGTGGTGGTCGTTCGCCAACGAGTTCGATTTGATGAAGTCCAAGAAGATGGCGGACTGGGACCGTTTCTTTCAAATCGTCCGCAAGTACGATCCATACAATCGTATGCGCGGGATTCACAATTGCCGGGTCTTTTACGACCACACCAAACCCTGGGTAACACATGCCAGCATCCAGAGCTCCGACCTCGCCAGGGCACGGCAATGGCGAGACCAATACCAAAAACCGATTATCTACGATGAGTGCAAATACGAAGGTAATATCCCGCAGGGCTGGGGTAATATCACCGCTAAGGAGATGGTGCACAGATTCTGGCTGGGAACCATAGCAGGCTGCTACGTCGGGCACGGCGAGACTTACAAACACCCAAAAGATATTCTCTGGTGGTCGAAAGGCGGTGTGCTGCACGGGCAAAGTCCGGCAAGAATCACATTCCTGAAAGAACTTATGGAGCCGACGCCGTTCGACGAGATGGTTCCGGGCGAGCTGCCCGGCGACAATAACGTGCTTTCGAAAGAAGGAGAGCTTTACTTCGTCTATTCGACACAGACAGAGCCGGTGAGTCTGGATTTGCCCGGCCCGGCGACATATAAGGTCGATGGAATCGATACGTGGGATATGACGATAACCTCTCTCGGCAGCGCTTCGCTCGGCAAATTCCGTTTTACCGCCCCAAAGCCCAATTACCTACTCCGCTTGTCGGCTTATGAACCGGGTGAGAAAATGCGGCCTGAAGTAAAAGCTTCCGCTGAACCAATCGAGGGAATTGCCCCTCTGAAAGTTCGATTCTCGACGTCGAGTAAACTTAGCTGCGAATGGCAGTTCGGCGACGGACACTCTTCGTCAGAGAAAAATCCGGTTCACACTTACAAAGAGCCGGGGCTATATACCGTCGTACTGACCGTCACGGCAGAAGATGGTCTTTCTTCGTGTATGCCGATCGGCATCGCAGTGGACAGAAGCGTCGATACGCCAATCGTGAGGGTGGGATTCAAACGCGGCGAGAGTTCCGGAATCGAATTGCACGGAAAGATTAGACGCGGCAACGACGGTTCATACGACTTCGGCGACGGCGAGCCGTGGAAATGGATTTCTGTAGGGGACGGCCCCATCAAAGCTCTGGAGGGATTGCGGTCGTTCACGATACTCGGCTGGGCCAATCCGACGAGTTTGAATATCGGAAGCGGAGGCAATCGCATTGCGTTTAACCTGAAATACAATCGCTCCGGATTTGACCTGGTCCATCTAAAGGATGGCCGGCTTCGACTGGCCGTTAACGAATGGCCCGACGGAATTCGTAATGACAGCTCGCCGAAAAAACTCCGCATCGGCAAATGGACGTTCTTTGCCGTTACTTACGACGCAGGCAGGCAAAAGGATAATGTCCGCTGGTACTTCGGCTATTCGGACAGCCCTGCGAAGCTTGACAAGACGACGAGCTATTCCCGAGGTTCGACTGGCAAAGGCAGCGGCACACTTACAATAGGCAATTATAACGAGAGCATTCAGCAACACGGCAGGGACCGGCAGTTCCGTGGGCGCCTGCAGTCAATAGAGATATTCGGCAGCCGAATCGGACACCGGGGTGCTTTATCGCTAAGTGACATCCGTCAGCGCCAACAGAAGGATCGTCCGAATACAAGCTCATAGTCCTTTTGATTAAACAAAAGGACTACGAGCATGAGGCGACTAAATCTTTTCGGAAAGGAATGCATAGATGGAAAAGAAAACCATTCGTACTGGAATTATTGGTGCGGGCTTTGCCGCGACGTTTCATTTCGAATGTCTGAAAAAAGTGCATGGTACAAACGTCGAGGTCGAGGGCGTTTTCGCCACCGATACCGACCAGGCTTCGAGATATGCCAAAAAACGCGGAATTCGTGCCTATAAGAGCCTGGAGGAGTTGCTCGATAAGGTGGATGTTATTCACGTCTGCACGCCGCCGGTGGCTCATGAGCCGATTGCAATTGCGGCTCTCGAGCGCGACAAGTTCGCCATAGTGGAAAAACCGCTGACCGGTTACTTCGGCGACGGCTCGGAAGATTTCAACGGCGACACTTTCCCCAAGACCGATGCGCTGGACCATTCGGTGGCGAGCATCGAACGAATACTGGAGGCCGAGAAGAAAAGCAAAGCAAAGATTCTGTACGCCGAGAACTGGATTTACGCCCCATCGATTCAGAAGGAGCGCGAGATTATCGAAAAGACCGGCGCCCAGATCCTCTGGATTTACGGCGAAGAGGCCCACTCCGGCTCGCACGCAACTACCTATGCCTACTGGAAGTTCTCAGGCGGCGGCGTGATGATAGGCAAGGGATGTCACCCGCTTACGGCGGCGCTTTATCTAAAACGCGTCGAAGGCAACGCCAAAAACGGCAAGCCGATACTGCCGAAGGCCGTCTCGGCCCGCACGCACGCTCTGACCCGGCTGGAAGGCTTCGAGGACAAGGGACATATCCGCGCCGACTACCACGATATCGACGATTTTTCGATGATGCACGTGGTCTTCGAAGACGGCACGATTGCGGACATCTTTGCTTCCGATATATTAGTCGGCGGCATCCACAACTGGCTCCAGGTCTCGGCCAACAATCACCGGACCGTCTGCAACATCAATCCCAACACGGCGATGCAGACATACAATCCCGTTGAAGATTATTTCAAAGATATCTATGTCGTCGAGAAAACCGGCACGAAACAGGGCTGGTCTAACCCGTCGCCGGACGAGGACTGGTTCACGGGATACCCGCAGGAGATTGAGGCGTTCTATCGAACCATCGCCTATGGAGATGCGCTGGAGACAACCAGTAACCTTGCAGCCGACTGCATCTCGACAATCTACAGCGCATACGTATCTTCCGAAAAAGCGGGAGCGGAAGTTCCCATCAAAACATTTTGACTTTCGAACGGATATTTGGCATAAGTATCAAAAACTAAGATACTAACCATTGCCAATCTAAGAAAGTGAATATGGAATTTCTCGGTCTGCACTACGCGATATGGATTGTCCTCGTATTATACTTCGCCGGTATGCTCCTTATGGGCTGGTGGAGCAAGCGGGGCATTCACAACCAGGAAGGCTATCTTTTAGGCAACCGGCAGTTCGGCTGGCCAATGATGGTAATGCACGCCTTCGGCGCCGGCACGCATCCCGGCAACGTCGCCGGCGTGATGAGCCAGACCGTCGTCAGCGGGGCGTCAGGCATCTGGGTCTCGTGGATGTGGCTTTTCGGCACACCATTCTACTGGATTATCGCACCGATATTCCGTCGTATGCGGTGCCTGACGATGGCCGACTTTTTCCGGCAGCGTTTCGGCAAATCAGCCAGTGTTTTATATATCATCGTTGCGGCGGCGGGAATGATAGTTTTTTTAGCGGGCGTTCTGCTTGCGACAACCCGCACCGTCCAGGGCATGATGGGAAAGTCCGCGGATGCGGATAGCGAATTGTGGTTCTTCGGTATTCTGCTGGTCAGTACGGCGGTATTCATCATCTACAGCTACTGGGGCGGAATCATCGCCGCCATCCGAACCGATATGATTCAGGGTCTGATGATTATAGCCTTATCGTTCATCGCCATCCCGGCGGCGCTTAGACTTAACGAGGTGGGCGGTCTGGACGGAATGCGCGCTGCGCTGGGGGCCCAGGACGCCGATTATATGAGTCTTTTCGATCCGAAGGGTTTCAGCTTGCTGACTGTCCTTCTGTTGTGTATTAATGCGCCGCTGACGGCGCTGGCATTTCCGCATTTGATGAGTGTCTGTGCGGCCGGTCGGACCGAGTGGGAAGGGCGGGTCGGTTTCACTTACGGCAACATCCTCAAACGCGTCTGTACCATCGGCTGGTGCGTGCTCGGCTTGTGCTGGCTTGTTTATCTAATCAATACCGGCTCGGAAATCCAGCAGGACGCCGCTTTTGGTAATTCGATCCGCCACCTGTTGCCGCCGGTGCTTCAGGGTGTGATGCTCGCATGTGTAATGGCGGCGGCGATGTCCTCGGGCGACGCCGTCCAGGTAACGGTCGCAGGGCTGTTCTCACAGAATATTTATCGTGAGTATATCAATCCGAACGCCGACGAGAAACAGCTTGTGCACGTAACGCGAATAATAGGAATAGCGATCGCGCTGTTGGCGCTTGTGGCCGCGATTTTGATGCGGGTCAACCTGGTAAAAGCCATACTCGACTATTTCAATATCCTGAGTCTGGTTGGAATTTCCACGGCGATGGGTATCCTTTGGCGGCGAATGAACACGACGGGGATGTTTTGCAGCACGATTATGGCCTCGGCAACGTTTTTAATAAGCCGGTACGTCCTGGCCTGCGGGCGGGATATTACCATCGGCGTGCCGATAGTTGTTGGTGTTCTCGCCGGCGTGATAGGCAGTCTTGTAACAAAGCCGCCGGAGCGCCGGATGATTGACAAATTCTTCACGAAGATTTATATCCCCATCGGTCAGGAGGAAAGACTCGAATTACCGATTGAAGAGGCCCTGCCGCAATCCAGCCGCTGGCTCACATCCGGCGGACTTTTCATCGTCAAGCCTTCGCGGCAGTCCTGGGTGGGCTTTCTCTTGACGCTGGCAATCTGCCTGGCCTGTGTGCTGGCAATGCTTTTGATACTTAAATAAAAGACAAGAAGAAGAGCTGAAGTATGGCAGATTACATCGGAATTATAGGCATTGGTCTTGTCGGTACGGCGATGACCGAGCGTCTTATCGCCGACCGGTTCAATGTCGTCGGCTTCGATATCGAGAAGTCAAAGTGCGAGCATCTTGAGCAATTGGGTGGACAAGCCGTCAATATTCCCGCACAAGTGGCTGAACAAGCCGACCGTGTTATCCTCTCGCTTCCCGACACCAATGCGGTCCTGCAGGTTGTCGAAGGTCCCGGCGGAATTCTGGAAGCGAAAAATGTTCGAAGCTATATTATCGATACGACTACCGGGGAACCTGATAAAACAGCCGCTCTGGCAAAACGTCTCGCCGGGCGGGATATTTATTTTCTGGATGCCCCTTTTTCCGGTTCGAGCCGGCAAGTCAGAGATAAAGAAGTAATCTTCATGGTGGGAGGCGAAAAAACCGCTTACGAAAAGTGTATGGATATTTTCGATTCACTCGGAGCGAAGGTATTTTACTTAGGCGCCTCGGGCAACGGCTCGAAGGCGAAGCTTGCCGGAAATTTAGTTCTCGGGCTGAACCGTCTGGCTTTGGCCGAGGGTCTGGTCTTCGCGGCCAAACTCGGTCTCGAGCCGGGGGAATTTCTCGAACTGCTCAAAGTTACGCCGGCCTATTCGGCCGCTATGGACGTGAAGGGCAAAAAGATGCTGGATGAAGATTTCGCACCCCAGGCAAGGCTCCGGCAGCATCATAAGGATGTATCTATAATACTCAAATACGCAGAAAATTCAGAGCAGGAGCTGCCGCTCTCAAAAGTGCATCTGGGCGTTCTGGAAAAAGCAATCGCGGCCGGCGACGGCGAGCTGGACAATTCGGCAGTAATTCGCGAGATTCAGCGCAGAAACAAAACAAAAACCGATTAGCAATGGAGTCAAAGCAAGTGCAATTCTGTCCTTCCGTCTATGAGCACGCCGCGAGAGTCATTGGAAAGAGCCCCTGGGAGGTCTCACAGGACGTAGAGCTTCTGTCAAAAGCCCACATCGAAGCTTATCGCCTGTACCGGCACAGACCGGTTGTGGTCGGCATCGACATTTACAATCTGGAGGCTGAGGCCTATGGTTCGGTAATCGGCAGGGCGGCCGGCAATGCAATCCCCGCTATCAGTGAATATCCCTGCTCATCGGTAAAAGAACTGTTTTCCCTGGAGCCGTTCGACCCGAAGACGGCCGGCAGGATTCCGATGGTTATCGAAGCCGCCTGTCGCATCACAGATAAATGCCCGCAGGCCGACGTTAGAATCCCGCTGAGCGGCCCATTCTCACTGGCGGCAAATCTCGTCGGATTTGAAAATCTCTTATGCGAGATTCACACTGACCCGGAATCGGTCGCCGAGGTTTTGAAGCATCTTGTTATCGGACAGGTCGAGTTCTGTAAGCAGGTTGTCCGCAATGGTCTGGATATCGCCTTTTTCGAATCGGCGGCGACTCCGCCATTGTTATCGCCGGAAAACTTCAGAGATATCGAGTTCGATGCACTCAAAGAAATCATGGAAAAAACGTCGGCCGTTGTGGGCCATCCCGTGCCGTGCATCATGGGCGGCGATACGCTGCCGATACTCGACGATATCCTCAGCACCGGCACCGGCTATGTCTGCTGCCCGGCTAAAACCGACCAGCAAAAGTTCATGGAAAAGATGCGGCGGCATCCCGATGTAACTGTTCGAATCAACATGGATGCCCGGGCGATAACGTCGAAAAATTTCGATGAAATCGAAAAGGAAGTTGACAGAGTTATTACACTTACACAAAATAGACTGAATATTTGTATCGGTACGGGATGTCTGCCGTTCGAGGCTGACCCCGAAGTGGTTTTGAAAACAAAAGAATATATCTTGTCATTTGCAAGATAAAATATCAAAGTTCAAAATGTAAAATGACACGTAAGTGTCATCCTGAGGCGAAGCCGAAGGATCTGGTATATAATAGCACGAGATTCTTCGCTTTGCTCAGAACGCCAAAAACATGGCGTTTTGATTTTTAATTTTTGCATTTTAATTTAACAGTAGCAGGAGATTGGATATGGCGCCAAAAGAGGCACAAACCGGCCCGGAAGCTCAGCAGCGGGTAATGCACATGAATCCCGAGATCGAAAAGGACCGTCAGATGATTCTGGATGCCGAGAAGAAGGGCAAGGGGGCCCTTTTCAAAGTATTCGTGAAATTATCAGGCCCCGGATGGCTGCAGAGCGGCATAACACTGGGCGGCGGCTCGCTGTCTTCAAGTCTTTACTTGGGTGTGTTGGTCGGTTTCAGCTTCATGTGGCTTCAGCCGCTGGCGATGATATTAGGCGTCATCATGCTCAGCGCCATCGCCTATGTGACGCTTTCAACAGGTGAGCGTCCACTTCGGCCTATCAATCAACACGTCAGCCCGGTCCTCGGATGGGGCTGGCTGCTGGCCTCCATGATGGCAAATCTTGTCTGGTCACTTCCGCAGTTTGCACTGGGCACGGCAGCTATTCGCCAGAATCTGCTTCCCGGACTGATCGGTCCTGAATCGGGAGTGGGGGAAATTCAAGGCAAGATGGTGGCCGGCGCGATCTTCCTCGTGATTGCACTGACCGCCACTCTGACGTACAGCGCCGGGGGCAAAGGCGTTAAGGTTTTCGAGGTGATGATCAAATCAATTGTCAGTCTCATCGTGCTTTGCTTCATCGGCGTGGTCATCAAGCTGAGCGTCAGCGGCAAGATCGAATGGAGCAATATTCTGGCCGGCTTGATTCCCGATTTGAACCTGTTCATGCGTCCGACCGACGAGATCATGCCTCATATACAGAGGGTCGCAAAACCGTTCCAGGCCTTCTGGTCCAATATGATTGTGGGCCAGCAGCGAGATGTTATGATCAGTGCGGCGGCAACCGCCGTCGGCATCAATATGACGTTTCTGCTGCCCTACTCGATGCTGCGAAAGGGCTGGGACAAATACTTCCGCGGCCTGGCCATTTTCGATCTGTCAACCGGGTTGTTCATCCCGTTTATGATTGCGACCGGCTGTGTGGTCATCGCTTCCGGCAGTCAATTCCATGCCGAGCCTGCACAGGGCCTGGTGGCCGCTGAAGTTGGCGGACAAATCACAGGCGAACCGGCCCCCAATCTCGTCGGTCCTTACAATGGCCTTTTGAAGCAGAGGGCATTGAGCGAACTGGCGACAGCAGATGAGAGATTCGAAGGTGTTGGCGCTGGTGATTACGAGGATTTGTCGCCGGAAATGCAAGCAACCATAGACAGCAAGGTGCAATCTTTGCCCTGGGCAGATAAGCGAATGGCCGCAGTTCTTGTCAAACGCGATGCTTTCAACCTTGCTGAAACGCTTGCTCCGCTGACGGGAGAAGTTTGGGCACAATACATCTTCGGCGTCGGTGTGATCGGCATGGCCCTCAGCGCCGCGACGATGCTGATGACAATCAACGGCCTGTGCTTTTGCGAACTGCTCAACAAACCCGCACGAGGCTGGCCGCAGCGAATAGGGAGCCTGATGGTTGTGGTCGGGGCGCTCGGCCCGTTCTTCTGGAAAGATGCGGCACCGTATCTCGCCGTGCCGACTTCCGTTTTTGCAATGGTGTTGTTGCCCATTGCGTATTTCGCGTTTTTCCTGCTGATGAACCAGAAGACCTTTATGGGCAATAACATGCCGCGAGGAGGCAAACGCATCCTCTGGAATGTCCTTATGGCCCTGGCTTCCGGCGCCGCGACATTCGGCAGTATTTGGAGTTTGTGGTCGAAACTCCAGTGGCTTGGCATCATACTGTTCATTATTTTCATCGCTTTGTGCGTCGTTGTTCACATTTACCGTAAAAAGCCCGCGACAGCATGACAGACGAACAATGGAACAAATTGCTGGCCGTAATCAACGGCGAGTTGGTTGAGCCGCTGCCGGTCGGTTTTATAATCGACAGTCCCTGGCTACCTGGCTGGGCAGGTACCTCGGCGCTCGATTATTACTCCAGCGAGCAATTGTGGTTCGAGGCCAATCTCAAGGCCATAGAACAATTTCCGGATATTATTTTCCTGCCGGGCTTCTGGTCGGAATTCGGCATGTGTACCGAGCCGTCCGCGTTCGGCGCTAAATGCTCCTGGCAAGAGAGCGAGATGCCTTACGCAGACAAGATTCTCGCCGACATCAAGTCGGCCGGCTCGCTCTCCAAACCGAATCCTAAGAAAGACGGCCTGCTGCCTTTCGCGCTCAATCGCCTCAGGCATTACCAGGACCGGATCGAACAGAAAGGCCACAAAATCAAATTCGCGGTCTCTCGCGGGCCGCTAAACATCGCTTCATTTCTTGCCGGAAGTACGGAATTTCTAATGGCCGTCCGAACCGACCCGGCCGAGGTCCATAAGCTGCTCGGCACGATTACTGACTTCATAATCGACTGGCTCGAACTGCAAATCGAAACCTTCCCGTCCATCGACGGTATCTTTATTCTCGACGACATCGTGGGCTTCCTGGGAGAGCAGGATTTTAAGGAAACGGCCCTGCCCTACCTGCAGCGGATTTTCCAGTCGTTCGACGTCGCGGTAAGATTCTTCCACAACGACGCCGCCGGCCTCGTTTGTGCGCCGTATCTGTCTGAGACGGGCGTGAATCTTTTCAATTTCAGCTATCAACATACGCTGGCCGAGATGAAAGAGCTTACAAACAATGCCGTTACGCTGCTCGGCAACATTCCCACGCGTGATGTCCTTGCCGCCGGCAGCCCCGACGAGGTTCGCAACAGCGTCAGGGCCGCTCTCGATTCGATTGAAGATAAAAGCCGTATAATCCTGTCGTGCGGCGGCGGAATGCCCCCCGATGTCCCGACGGAAAATATCGAAGCCTTTATATCGGCGGTATGAGAAGAGTACTCGGCCTGTGGGCGTCCCCGAAGAAGCCAACTATCCTGCACCATAGCCTTCGGTATAAAGCAGTCAATTGGGAAATCTCTCGATTGGACATCGCCAGTATCAAGCAGGATTACGGAAAGTTTTCTCTACGAGTAAACTTCGCAGTCACAAATCTTCGGCGGATATCCTCAATGTAGTGAAGTGCCAATACAGAGCAAAAAAGTGGATTCTTAACATAAACACGTGGTTTTTCTGTTTAATGCCACATCGAATACCGGATTTTTAGGAAATTTGTTGAGATTGCGATATATTTCTGGTATTATAGGACTTCAATTGTACAGGAGTGTCTCAGGAAAAGTACCAAAGCGTGCAGAAATGCCGTTTATGAAGTCAAAAGGAGAATCTCAGATTATTTTTTTGACTGGTCGAAATTTATTAAGGATTCTATCATGTCACGTACTGTCTTTTCTGTTATCTTGTGCCTGATTCCTCTCTCATCCTTCGCCGGAGCAACCGGCTTCCTTGAAGATTTCAATGACAACAGGCTTAACAATTGGGGATTCGATAACTCTACATTTACCCTCAGCGCAACACACGGCGTCTTGCATATCGATTATCGCCGCACTGCAGCAAGCTGGGAATGGGACAATTTTAATCTGATACTCCCGAATGTCAATGTCAGATCGAATACATATATCCAACTCAAAGCTAAATCTACAGTCTCGACACAGATTACATTGAAACCCATTTATTCGAATGGCACAGACGGCTGGCTGCCGCAGCACCTTCCTGCCGATAACTCCTGGCATACATATACACTCGAGCTTGCCCTGTCCCAGGCTACGACCATGACTCGAATATATTTTTATCTCGACGGCGGGTCAACAACTCCGGCAAACGGCTCTGTGTGGCTGGATGATATACGTATTGGTGATGAAACGTCTCTGGATATTGACAGTTCTGAGCTGGAGCAGGCGATTTTCGAAGCAACCGCATTATTGAATAATGCCGAAGAGGGCACAGGCGAAGGACAGTTCGAACCCGGTTCCAAAGCAATTTTGCAGTCAGTCATAGGTGAAATGGAGCTTATATTAAATGATGAAACCGCAAGCCGGCAAGAAATCGACCAGGCGGTCAGGCGTTTGTACAACGCGTGCCATGAATTCGAAGCCAAAGCAATTGTTCGCAATATTGTAGTTGCGGATCCACAGGCAACAAAAGAAACCAAATATCTATTTTCCAATTTGATGTCGTTGTCGAATAATCATTTGTTGTTCGGCCATCAAGAAACCACGGCTTATGGAATCGGCTGGTGGGATGAGGATGAAAAATCCGATGTTAACGATGTATGCGGGTCATTTCCCGCCGTGTACGGCTGGGATGCAGGAAATTTGGAGCTGGGTAGTCTTCAAAATGTAGACGGTGTTATTGTCGAGCGAATGAGGTTCTGGATTCGTGCCGCATACGAACGTGGCGGCATACATACATTCTCCTGGCATAGCACAAATCCGGTAAGCGGAGGCGGCTTCACGGATGTTACCAGGGCGGTTTCGCATATCGTACCCGGAGGAGCTTACCATGATGATTATAAGTTGCAACTCGACCGTTTAGCGAGTTTCTTTAAAAGTCTAAGAGCCGAGGCGGGAAATTCCATTCCCATTATATTCAGACCGTTCCATGAAAATACAGGCTCCTGGTTTTGGTGGGGGAAAGACCACTGCACAGCCGGAGAATTTATCAGCCTGTGGCAATTTACCGTTGAGTATCTGCGCGATGAAAAAGGCGTTCACAATTTACTCTACGCATATTCTCCTGATTCATCCCCCTCCGGTAGTCGCGAGGAATACATGCGACGTTATCCCGGGGATAACTATGTAGATGTTCTTGGTATTGATGACTATGGTTATTTTCACAGAGGCGACAGCTCCAACGGACTTCAGTGGCTTCGGATGATAGTAGATCTGGCTCATGATAACAATAAAGTGGCGGCAATTACAGAATTGGGTTTGGATCTCGAGAACGAGAATTGCTGGACAAATTTCTTAAATCCGGTCAAGAACGATACCGTTGCGAAAGGCATTGCCTGGATTCTGGTATGGCGCAATGCAAACACCGATCACTTTTTCGCTCCCTATCCGGGACAGGCATCTGTGCCGGATTTTCTGCAATTTTATGACGATCCCTTCACCACATTCGAGTCCCAGCTTCCAGATATGTACGCATTAAGGGAACTCAGCACTTTCTCCTATGATTTCGAGATGGGCAATATCAGCCAACCCCCGTGGCTGCTGGGCGGCGATGCAAACTGGTCCGCCAGCACGTCGGAGGCACACTCCGGTGTATACAGCGCCCGGGCCGGCTCTATTGACGATGGCCAAAACACGTCACTGACACTCGAAGGGGATTTCCCGGAAGGGCAGATTTCCTTCTGGCTAAAAGTGTCTTCCGAGAACGAATTTGACCACCTGAGATTCTACGTGGACGGCGTACTCGCCGGAGAATGGTCGGGCTACGAGAGCTGGGGCCGGGTATCCTTCGCTGTTACCGGCGGTTCACACACGTTCGAGTGGAAATATGAGAAGGACAGTTCGGTGTCTGAAGGCGATGACACAGCCTGGATCGATGATATCGTGCTGGGGCCCCTCCCGTAGAATGACTTGATTCTACCGATGATAACTTCACAGCATATTATTATAAGATAACGTTAAACACCAAACACAAAAATTAAGTAAAGATACCCGCTTGGCGGGAGTCAAGAGGTCTGTCCGGCTACAACCGGGTCATCTGCGAGGAATTTAATAATTCCGTTATTTTATCCGTCACGTGATTTTCGGCACGGCCTTACCATTCGGGCGCCGTCGCCAGTTTCGTGGGCAGGGTTTTACACATGCCCCTGATGATACGTTGCGCCCTTTCGGCGTCCGCGGTAGACAAAGGCTCGCCGGTGTCGCCTAATACGTCGCCCATGACCGGTCCCAACAATGCTTCATCATCGCCGCCGCGAGATCTCGGGCCAAACATTGAGAATCCCCCGGCGCCTCTGCCCGAACCTGTGGCAATCCACAACATACTTCGGTCTTCGACATCGATCATGGTTCCGGTGATGGATATTTCTTCGCCAAAGTGCGGTATTCTGATAGTAAGAACCGCCGGGACATCGAGAATCAAACCGGCCTCGACAGCCCCTTCGGGCGTGGTCAGGTCTTCAACATCGGCTTCTTGCTCTGCTAATAACGCCCTGACCTGGGCCCGGCCCATCGGTGCATATCCATTTTCCAACAGCTCGATCGCGAAGAAATCGGCAATTTGATCCCTTGCAAGCTCACTCGGCACAACACCTTCGACGGCGACAATAGCGACCTTAGTCACGCCGGCAAAATCATAACCGGTCCTGTAGGAGCTTTTTTCCCCTGATGAGATGCAGCCGGCGATAGCTAATACAGCTATTGCCAGTATAGTAATAACGTTTTTCATGGTTTATATCTCCGATTTAATAACCTATATTATCTATATATCTCATTTTAACACTTTATCAATCAAAGAAACATCAAAATAGCAGAATTAAAGCTTTGCGGCGACAATTTATTTTCCGCCAGGCAGAGCACCTCCTTCAATTTGACGTTTAATTTTTAATTTAATATCTTCCCTTATATCGGATTATAACTAACATCTGCGTAGCCGGGCTGCTTTTGCGGCCGATTCGGCCATTTCAAGGAATCGAACAAAAACTCACTGGCCTGGCGTATCATTACAGCCGGCATACACGGACGCATCTCAAACGAACCGACGATATCGTTGTCGTATTTGCTCAAAACCTCCAGCAGGTAATTCCAATTATCCCGTGCCAATCCTCCATGAAGACCGGGCGGTACGTGGTCATCCGTATAGCCGTAATTATCTGTCAGGTGCAGATGAGCCACATTCGGGGTCAATTCATCGACATATTCCCTGAAGGAATTCCCGCCGTCCAGATTGGCATAGCCGGTATCGAGGCAATACCAAAGAGACTCGAACCTCTCGCGGGCATGCTTGATCATCGGCAGCGGGCCGGTTTCGAGGCATAACTTTACATTATTCTGCTCTGCCAGCTTAATTACATCCGCAGCAAAACCGCAGCCGTCCAGCTCCGGCTCATCCGGCAGGCCAAGACTCTTTAGGTTGGTTACTATACTGGCATTAAGAAGCTTGGCGCATTCGATCTGGTCGTTCCATTGTCCTAATGTCGGGTTATCGTCGCGAGAGCGCATCGCCACCAGCATATCCTGAGTAGCCGCCGCCAGCCTGGGCCAGTTCCGCCTCTCGTACCGGCACTCGTTCTGGCCCTTGATATTCGGCCATAACTCAATACCGAAACCCAGAGACTGCAGGTACTGGCACTCCTGCTCGAATGAAAGGGGGTGCTCACGCCCCCAGAATACCATAGTTGAAACCACGTACCTGATTCGCATTAGAAAGACTCCATAACCTTCATAGACCATAGCCGGGCCGCGTCCGGCTGATAGACGCATCCTATATAACGTCAAACAACTAATATTATCGTTCAAAAACAGGCTCATATTCACTCTTTGTTGAAAATTAGAGCATTTTTTAGCCATTTAAGGGCTGAAAATGAGTTCCCAGCACCATCCCCCGGTGTGAATATATGAAAGCTTTTTATTAACTCATCCATTTGATCATAATTTAGATGCGAATACTTTTCATTCAAAAAAGTTTTTCTTCACCGTCACGATATCATATAGGACGCCCGGACATCCTAAACGATTGACACACAATAAACTTCTTGTTCCGATATTCCTCTTTCTCCCGAGCAGGATTTTAAAAGGTGTGCTTAATAATGCTTTTGCCCCCGCCCCGGTCAGAATATACGTATAAATACGTATTTTGAGGGGGGAAAGCTAATTTCATTATATAATAATAACCATTTGCCGATATTAAACGAGAGCATTAAGTGTGCGAGAGATTCATGGGCGGGCTATGACACTAAAATGGCGAAAAAAACTGAATCATATCGGACACATGGCTTTTTTTAGACGATGTCGATAACGAAATGATAAACTTTCAAAAAACAGGAGAGCATGATGGCGGAAAACATGGTCAGAACACTTCCCAGTGAATTGGCCGAAAGCCAGATGAGAAACACACACTCCACTGCTTTGAGATCTGCCTCGCGGACCTGGCTGAAGGCCGGGGATATAATGAGTAAAGATGTCGCTGCTATCGGTCCGCAAAGCACGGTAGTTTCGGCCGTAAGTATAATGTCGAGTAACAACATATCCTGTCTTATTGTTACAGACAATGGGCGCTTATCAGGGATTGTCACAGAGACTGACATCCTTAAAAGAGCCGTCGCCGGCAGAAATGATTTACGTAAAATGATAGTCAAGCAGATTATGTCTTCACCTGTCCGGAGCATTGATCGCGATCTTTCGGTCATGGAAACCAGCAAAATCATGGAGGCCGAGAACATCAGGCGACTTGTGGTAATGGAGGATGAATGCTTCGTTGGCATCATAACACAAACCGACATGGTTCAGGTTCTGGCGTCTTATTCCATCTCACAGGAAGTGTCGGAAATAATGACGAGTAATGTGGCGGTTATAAACAGTTCGGCGACTATAAAAGAGGCGGCTGAGCTAATGGCTTCCAAAGACATATCCTGTCTGGTTGCTATGGAAAAGGATACTGTCGTTGGGATCTTTACGGAACGAGATCTTCTTAGAAGGGTCGTTGCCTTGAAACGCAATCCTTCTCAGACCAGGTTGAAAAAGGTGATGTCTTCTCCGGTCGTGACCGTATCTCCCGATTGCTCGATTCTAAGCGCCCGCAAATTGCTGGAGAGGATAGGAATTCGTCGACTCGTAATTATGGATGATGAGACTCTGTGTGGAGTGATAACTCAAACGGATATTCTGAAGGCCATCAAAAACAGACTGCAGGAAGAAGAAGAGAGCTACTTCAGACTTATGACCGAATCCAACAATTGTATCTATATTTTCGATCTGGATCTAAATACAACCTACGTTAATCCTGCGTTCACGAAATTGCTGGATGTAACCGGGCCGGACGAGCTGATAAACAAACCGTTTTTGCCGAAACGGTTTTGGAACGACCCTCGGGAACGAGAGCAACTTATAGACCAGCTAAAGAACGCAAATGTGGTGGTCAAAGAGCTGAATTTGAAAACCGCCAGCGGCCGGAGACTGTTTGTGACTCTGTTTTCGACTCGAACCAAGAACATCAAAGGCGAGATTAGCGGATGTCAGGGCGTTCTTTACGATGTCACTGCACAAAAGGAGCTGGCACACCTCAGAGAAGCGCAGCAGCAATTGCACAGCAGGGAGGACCTGTTGAGAGGAGTTTTCGAATCTTCCGCCGACGGGATTCTGGTGACCGATGAAAAAGGCCGAGTGAATTACATGAACAAGCGATTTGCACAGCTTTGGGATATTCCCGAAGAGCTGCTTCAGCAGCCTGATAACAAGAGACTGCTCGAACATATCGGCTCCAGGTTGAAAGATTCGCCGGCGTTTCTTGAGAAGCAGCAGGCTCCGGATATTACCTGCGAGCAGGATGTCGACTTTTTGCACTTGAAGAAAGGCGAGGTACTGTAAATACATTCACTGCCTTTGCTTCGAGAAGGAACGGGTACAATCCGGATTTGGAGCTTCCGGGACATCACCGGGCGGAAGAAGGTACAGAAGAATCTCTTGTGCACACAGAAACTCCAGCTCTCAGGCCTCAACGGCTTTTGGCTTCGATGAACTTCACGATGTTATAAACGACTGAATTGCGTGGGGCGGGCAGCTTAAAATTTGCGGCCAATTTGATGACGGCCCGGCGTGATATTCCCCGAAAATCCCGGTTCGGACAAGACCGTCTTTCCTCAGAGACCGGACCGTGTTGTCACGTGCAATAATATCGAGACGTAAGCCGGATTTAAGCAGGCAGCTCGCCAGCCCGAGCCTTTACCGCACCACCGCCATATACTAATGCTCTCATGTTCGCATCCGCTCTATTAAGTAAATCAGAATCTTTCTAAACCTGCGAACATTATAGCCGGTCGGCCGGTTCGGATTGCGAATCCGCCTGGCCGCCGAGCGCAACACTACTTGTCATAATCACGGCGCAGAGAACATGCCACACAACAAATCCGCTTAATCGCCGCTTCTTTTCCATATTGACATCCTCGCCAATCAAATTGTCACTGCATATTCAATATATCAGCAACTTATGTTAAACATGGCGCCCAAATGAATAAAGAAAAAAGTTGAAGAAACAAACAGTCTGGCTTAAACTGGTAACCGCATAGAGCTTGGAGGGGATTTGCATTGATAAGACCGTGATCTGAAAAAATGGACAGGTTAGAGGCAACAAAATGAAGAAGCTGATATGCCCGAAATGTAAGAAGGTTCATCTTCATTCAATTGACGATAAATATCCCGGCTGCGGAGGAACAGACTACAAGGATTTCAGGAACAGCGATGAGTACCTTCGCAAGGAGGTTGAAGTTGTCCTTAAGGAAAGGCGGAAATTCGGCCTGGACGGCCTTGTGAGCGGCCTTAACAATGTCATTATCAACACCGAGCCGGATAGGCAAAAAGCCGCCGTCGAAGAGTTTCTGAGATTTACCGGCTTGAATGTCGCCGAGGCGTTCGAGGATTCCGAGTTTCGCACGGCGGTTCTCAAGACCGAGGGTTCCGCCGATTTCCTCATCAGGTCCCGCAAGACAGAAAATCCCTTCCTAAAACTGAACCGGTTTTCCAAATCCGTTCACGTTCCGAACACCCGGCTGGAAGCGTTTGTGTTCGAGACGACGGACATCGAAAAGTATGTCTCGATCCAGAAGCAAAGAGGCATTGAGTTTCTCACAGAGGATATTATCGATAAGGACAATTTCTCTTTCATACAAAGCGTTCCGTCCGTCTATACGGGCAATTCCATCGGCATTATTCAATGGCACCGAAACAAAGGCAAATATGCTTCATCAGATTCGGCGCCGCTGGACTGGCAATTCCAAAAGCCGGATGGCTCCGCCACAAAAAACATCATGGAGCTGGACCACACGGCGACAAGAGTCAGGGCCGAAGACAGAGACGCGGCGGTAATTGAGTTCATGAATCTAACCAACTACAAATTCGACTTTGCAATCTATGTCAAAGTGTTCAACTCAATCACCAATGTCGCCAGGTTTTCGTCCAAAGCCTTTGCCATGGTGTTCACATCGGGCATATCTCCGTACATCGACGATGAGAAATCGGGACCCACCGAGAAGTTTGTGCATAATTACGGACCGAGGGTACATCACATGGCTTTCAGAACCGAAGATATCGAGCAAACTGTTCCCGCCCTGAAGAATGATGGAATGAGTTTCCTGATCGACCTGGTCGGTTCCATCCCAGAAGGATTGAAACAGATTTTTTCAAGTCCATCCGAAAATACGCTGCTGGTGAACGAATACATACATCGTTACGGCGACTTCGACGGTTTCTTCACTAAGAGCAACGTAACCCTGCTGACTGGCGCGACTGCGAAGCAGTAAGAGATTCATTGTTGTATTGTTAATATCGGGTGAAATATGATTAATAAACTCATTGGTTTAGCCGTTTGCCTGGCGATTTTTGTCGGCAATGTGCAGGCCCAGCCGGTTGGTCTGGAATTCTATGATAATCTATCGTCGCTGGCTTATATTTATCCCAACGCCGAGTCGTATTACCTCTCGAGCTATGACCGGTCCGGCGGCAATGACGACGGATTTCGGGGAACTTACTCTCAGCTCTACGTCGACGACAAAGGCGAGTACGTTATCTTTGAAGAAGACGGCCCCGGTTGTGTTTATAACCTCTGGTTTACCGGCAGCGGACGCAATTTACACTGGGGTAAGATAAGATTTTACTTCGACAATGAAAAGACGCCGCGCATAGAGTACGAAGCCGGGGAATTCTTCAGCGGCCTGCACCGGCCTTTTGTTTACCCACTGGTGACACATTCTTTCATATCCAGCGGAGGTTTTAGCTGCTCGATGCCGATACCTTTCTCCAGGCATTTGAAAATCACAACCGAAAAAGCGGCCGGCTTCTATAATACCTATTATCAACTCTACAAGGATGTTTCAGTCACATCCTGGACGAGCAGTCAGGACAATTCAAAACTGATAGATCTCTTCGAAAGTTGCGGCAGCGATCCAAAGCAAACAACGGAATATACCCAGGTAACTCGTAAGGTGGTCCCGCTTGCCGCCGCGGCCCGTGGGATCATGCCGGAAGCAGAGCTCTTGTCACTGAGTAACGGCGGGACTGTTCAGCATATTAAAATCAATCCTCTCTACGAACCGGATGCTTATTCTTTGAACCATATTTTTCTGAGAATTTTCTACGACAATCAGGACAAGCCGGGCGTGGATGTGCCTATCGGGCCGTTTTTCGGATCCGGTCTGGGCCAAGCGGATATCAGAAGTCTTTTTGTGGGCATGTCAAATTCCGGAACATATTACTGCTATTTACTAATGCCGTTCAAAAATGGCATTCGCGTAACTATTCAAAACAGAAGTTACGAATCCGGCGGAGAATTCTTCTGCGAAGTCGGCTACACCAATCGATTGCCGGCAGAGCAGAAAGACACGGCTATCGGATATTTTGGCGCCAAATATAACAACGCATGGCCGATCACAGGACCTAAAGATTATGTCCTGTTCGACTATAAAGGTGCCGGAGCGGTCATCGGCCAGGTCATGACGGTAGAGCCGGTCAAACCCGACCGCAAGCGCTGGTGGGAAGGCGATATGCGTATTTACATCGACGGCGAGGAAAAGCCCCGCTTCCACGGCACTGGCCACGAAGACGAATACCAGGGCGGCTGGTCCACTTTCTGGCTGACGAATCCCTATTCCCTGCCGCTGTTTGGCCAGCCCAAGACTAAGGATCTGATCGATGTTTTCGGTCAGGTAAACGGCTCAACCACCGCTTACCGTTTCTGGCCGGGCAAGATTCACTTCAAAAAATCGATAACCATTTCAACCGAGCACGGCAATCATAACAATACACCGGCAAATTATTCTTCGCTCGTATATTATTACTATATTCCCGATTAATGCTCTGCTTTGATGGGCAATAACATCGCAAATATCAAGATTGACATTCACTGTGCCGGCTGGTTTAATCTGCCTTTATGTTTAAGAATATTGCAATAATCGGCGATGGCGGAATGGGCACCGTTCTGGGTATGCTGCTTTGTGAAAAGGGCATAACGGCGAGGATTTGGGGTTACGACCGCCGGCAATTGGAAGAAATAGCGACCAATCAAGAGAATAGAAAATTTCTGCCCGGCTACAAACTGCCCAAAGAGCTCGAATTTGAGCATGATGATAAGCGCATAATGTCCGGAGTTGACCTGATTGTTTCGGCCGTGCCGTGCCAGTTTATCAGATCCGTCTGGACCAGGCTGAAGGATTATGTCCCACAGGGAATTCCTGTTGTCTCTGTCGCCAAGGGCATTGAAAATAATACCCTATTGCGTCCGACCCAGATAATTGCGGAGATTCTTCGCTCCGCTCAGAATGACAAAAGTGGGACTAAGTATGACAAAAGGAAGGGTCGGAAGGAACTGCTGGCGGTTCTCAGCGGACCGACCATCGCGGATGAATTAGCCAGGAAACTTCCGGCGACGGCCTGCTCGGCGTCACGGGATGAATCGCTGGCCAAAAAAATCCAGCATACCTTTTCCGATAATGTACCCTGGTTTCGCGTTTATACGAACACGGATATTGTCGGAGTCGAATTGGCCGGCGCCATGAAAAACGTTATCGCCATCGCCGCGGGGGTAATAGACGGCGCGGGCGCCGGAGATAACGCCAAGGCGGCTCTCCTGACCAGGGGGCTTGCGGAGATCGAACGGCTGGGAATCACTATGGGAGCCAGGCCGCAGACTTTCTCGGGACTGACCGGTCTGGGTGATTTGGTCACCACCTGCATTTCACCGACGGGTAGAAACCGCTCGTTCGGCGAAAGAATAGGCAAAGGGCAAACTATAGAACAGGCGAAGCGTGCGACCGAATCGGTCGTCGAGGGTATTGCCACCTGCGAATCGGTTATTGCTCTCGCCGAGCGATACGGCGTCGAGATGCCGATTACCCAGGCGGTCTATAAAGTGCTGTTCGAAAACAAGCCGGTGCAAACAGCGATTGCGGATTTGATGAAACGCCGGCTCAAGGCTGAGTGATGTAGTGTGGACATTGCCCACCAGCTTTGAAAATGGTGTGCTGTCATAGGAACTCCGCCGTGAGGCGCCCCTTGCGGGACTTACGAAGTTCACGCCCACAAAGTCCTATAAAGTTTTCGTTTACCTCCCTTATTACCGGCAGCTCCTGCGATCTGAAACGATCACGCTTAATAATATTCACTCTTTAACGGAAAATTTCTTCATCAAGAAGTTTTTGTTTCTGGAAAACTTCAAAATCCTTCTTCTCCCCGATAAGTCCAAAACGGCCTCGATGAATTTGGATCGCAGTTATTATCAGAAGCTGGACCCATTTGTCGATATTGTTTGCTAAATGAGCGCCTAATATTTTTTCCGGTGTTTGGCTGAGTTGGGTTCTGTTTCATATATTTTAATTGGAATCACGGTTGTTAAAAAAACGCATGGTGTTTAAGTCTTTTAATACGGGTGCAATAAAAATATGTTAGGACTTTTGAAAAACCACACATATTCAATCGGCGTTGATATCAGGCATGACAGTCTTAAGCTGGCTCAGCTTGGGAGCAGGAACAACGGACAAAATATAAGTGTCATTGCAGGCAACAGAAAACAAAGACCTGATAACATAGAACAAGGCAGCAGCGATTGGCAAAAATGGGCGATTGAGACTATGCACTTGTTGACGGCATACGGTGACTTTCGGGGCAAGGAAGTCATAGCGGCAATGCCTGAAAGTGATGTGTTTATCGACCATATAAAAATGCCGAAGATAAATGACAGCAAACCCCAGGATGCCATCTTCTCAAAAATAAAGCAGAAACTCCCGTTCGAGCCTCTTCAAGAGAACACGTTGATGAAATACATGGAGACCGAGCAGGACAATGTTGTGGTAATCGCGACCGAACGTACGATTATTGACAGACATCTTGCAATATACGAAAAGGCCGGCTTGTCGATCAAGTCCATTGGTGTCTGGCCGTTAGCCTTGACAAATTGTTACGTCAAGTTTTTCGGCCGGCGCAGATCCGACCTCGAAGCGATTGTAATGCTTATCTGTATCGAGGAAGACTGTACTAATGTCGTTATTTGTCGTCATAAGAATCTGCTTTTTGCCCATTCGATATCGATAGGGCACAAGCAGCTTGGTGACGAGCAGGTATTGGCGAGATTAGTGATAGAGCTGACCGGCTGTAGAAGACAGTTCAGTCTGATGTACCGAAACGCTCAAATAGAGCGTCTGATTTTCCTTTCGGGCCAGGCTGTAGATACCGAGTCCTGTGCGACCATAGCGAAACAGCTCGAAATGCCGGCACAGGTGGGAGATTGTCTGGCGGCAGTGGAAATATCCAAATCCTGTCGCCTGGGCAAAGATATCGAACGTAATAAAGCTCGTACGGGTAATGAGATAGATAGAAGAGATCGTCCCGTCAACTGGGCTACTCCCTTCGGACTTAGCTTATCGTAGAAATGGGGTCCCCGGACGCAACAGAGACCGTTCGGCAACCTGACAAAAGGAGGTAAACTTAAAATGGTAAATATAAATTTTGTTCCTGACGATTACGCCCAAAGCAACGAATCCCGCAGAACGAACTTGATATACCTTGTTCTGTTCGCGGTGGTAATGACGGCATTAGGCGGCTCATTTGTTTCCATCAAGATACGTCAGCGGTCCTGCAGGACCAGCGAAGAACTAATAAATGCCAGGATGACCGAGATAAAAGAGGCCATAAAACAGTTCGAGGAGCTTCAGACGAAAAAAAGGGAGATGATGAAGACGGCCCTTACCACCGCAGAACTTCTCGAACCGGTGGCACGAAGTATTTTGCTGGCATCGCTGACGAATAATTTGCCTGACGGCGTATCGCTTTTAGAGGTGAATTTGATACAGAAGCAGCCAAATCGAAGTGCCACAAGGACTCCAAGAACCAGTAAATATCAGGCGGCTCAGGCCAAAAATTCCCAGGCGAACGGCTCGCAGCAGCAGAACAGTGAGCCGGAGAATCCGGAAAAACTCCTGGAGACACATATAGATATAGGAGGAATGGCACCAAGCGATCTGCAAGTTGCCAGCTATATCGAACAACTGAGCAATTCGAGCCTGCTGGATAACGTGGCGCTTGTGGAGTCCAAAGAATATATAGTCGATGAAACCACGTTGAGGCAATTCAAATTGAGTGCGATGCTTAGAAAAAATGTCCATCTTACCAAGGATGACATCGAGGGTATCAAGGACAAAGCCGAAAATACTATATGGAATTTTTAACGCCGGTGCTGATTGGGGCCCTTGATCGGGCCGCCCGGGATAAGGGATAAATCGGTTCATCATTGAAATGAGGGTATAATTATGACAGGCAATTTTAGAAAAGCGGTTTTCTTCGTCTTGTTGTTAGGTGTGGCTGTAGTTGGCTACCAATATATGATTAAGCCGGCCAACGCACATTTGGCTGAGGTGAAAGGGCGGGTTGATACGAAATTTGCTCAATTAGCCAAATTCCAACAGGCCACCGCAGCGGCCGAGGATCTTACAAAGCAGCTCGAGCAACTGCAGGAGGCGATAGAGTTTTTCGAAAGTAGATTACCTCCAAAAAGCCAGATTCACGAAGTGCTTGAACAGGTTACTGTAATTGCACAAAAGGAGGGTCTTGAGCCCAAGACAATTCGAACACTCAAGAATAAAGACAATAGCGGCTATATCGAACAGCCGTTAAAAATGGAGCTGGAGGGCAATTTCAGCTCGTTTTACTCGTTTCTCTTGGAGCTTGAGAATCTGCCGCGAATAACAAAAATTCGCGAACTGAAGTTGGAAAAGCAAACTAACGACGATGGTCGAATAGCGGCCGACTTTATAGTGAGCATATTTTTCCAGAACAATATCAGTTAAAAGAAATTTTAACCCGAATCAGATACCAAATTAATGGAGCATAGCTATGTTGTCTTTTCTACGTGAGCAGGGTAATGCGGATTTGCCGGCACAACAACCGGACGCCGCTGGCACGGAATCGACCGAAGGCGCTGAAAATCCACAGGAACAGGAATACCTTACCGTAGCAACTTCTGGAAAACGAACTCGAAAGAGCACGACGTTACTTGCCGTCTTGTTTATCATCGGCCTGCTGTGCCTCGGATATATGATTAAAAAGAGCACACCGAAGACCGCTTCGGCAGCATCCGATGACACTCAAGAGATGCAGGTTGAGGCGGCCATCGCCCGGATCACCGGCGTCGAGTCAGAAATGTTCAGCAGCATGGATGAGATAGTCAGAAAATTCTATGAGTTTTCTGATGTGCTCCAGGTCAAGGTCAGTGAGCTCGTTAAAAATCCTTTTAAGATCGAAATGATTTCGGCCAATAAGGAAGAAGAATCCCGCGTCGAGATTACAGGTTCCGAAGTTGACGTCGAATTGGCGAAGCAAAAGCAGATAAGGAAAAAGGCAAAGGAAATGAAGCTTCTGAGTATTATGCAATCAGAATCGGACAAAGGCGCCTGCTGCATGATCGCCGATAACATTCTCTACGAGGGGGAGTATATAAGAGATTTCAAGGTTCGCAAGATTGGTGATGGCTTCGTCAAGCTTGTATGGGATCCCAGTCGCGGTAACGGATCTTCGGAACAAGATTCAGATACTGTTGAGATAATGCTGATTTTGTCGGATTAAAACTACGGTTCGTATTTGAAGGTATCGTGCAAAAACTCTTTGAGGAAAGTGTGATATGATTAACATAAAAGCGATATTAGAAAACGTGATAGAAAACGGGGCAAGCGATCTACACATTAACGTCGGGATGCCGCCGATATTACGAAGGAATACCGAATTAACGGAACTCGATTTTCCGGCTATTAGCAATGAAGATGCCAAAGAAATGGTCCTTTCCATGATTGGCCCGGAAAGGTTCAAAAAGTTTGAACAAAATTTTGACCTTGACTTCTCGACAAACCTCGATGACGGCCATAGATTCCGCGTTAATACTCACTATCAACGGGATACAATTGCAATTTCATTCAGAGTGATTCCCAATCAGATTCCTGTGATCGATGATTTACACCTGCCGACAATAGCCAAAGAGCTGGCGGACCTGCCAAGAGGCCTGGTTCTCGTAACCGGACATACAGGCTCCGGAAAAAGTACAACTCTCGCAGCAATGATTGATTTGATCAACACAAAGTACAGAAAACGCATAGTTACGCTGGAAGATCCTATCGAATACATGATAGAAAATAAAAACAGCATGGTCGAACAGCGAGAAATCGGTTCGGACTGCATGGAATTTGCATCAGGGCTCAAGCACGTATTGCGGCAGGACCCGGACATTATTATGGTCGGCGAGATGAGAGACCTGGAGACCACCGGTTCGACGGTAACGGCCGCCGAAACCGGCCACCTTGTCTTCAGCACGCTGCACACGATAAATGCTTCCCAAACGATTGAACGTATTATCGATATCTATCCCGCGGCCCAGCAAAATCAGATTCGAACGATGCTGGCCAACACGCTTCAGGCGGTGCTCTCGCAGACGCTGTTCAGACGCGTCGATGAGCCGGGAATGGTCCCCTGTACGGAAATATTGCTGTGTACATCCGCGGTGAGAAACTGCATTCGTGAGAATAGAATCTACGAGATTCCGAATATTATCGAGACCTCACGAAGGCTGGGTATGCAGAATCTGGACAACAGTATCGCCGATATGTACTTCAAGGGTTATATAGATAGAGATGAGGCGATTATGCGCTCGAGCAATCCTGCCAAAATGGAAAAGACTCTGGTACCGGCTGATGAGTTCGAAGTCGTCGAGTCGAATGAAGAAGAAGCTGCCGTGATGCAGCAATAACCGGTCCATCCATTTACAGGGGCGAAACTTGTCGCCGAAAAAGAGGCAATAGGCAATAGGACCCAAACGGTCGATGCAGAAAGATGGGGCATGTAAATATGTTTGAAGAATTGTCGCAAAATAACAAAGGTGCAACCGCGGTTGCAGAAAACCGGCAACATGACCAGGCATCGTGGGAGAAGAGCAATAGACCCCGGGAGTCCAAATCTACACAAAGCCGTTCCCCCAGAAAACCACAGCAAAACACATGGCAAAAAGTCAGCAAGTTCAGATTTGAGTGTGGGCCGAGCAGAAAGGATATTCTGAATTTTACGAATCAGCTTGCGGTTATGGTCCGTGCGGGGATCAGTCTCCAGGATTCGCTCGAGTCGATAGCCGAACAAAACGATAACCGAAAATTCAAGCTGGTTATTATCGATTTGAAAAACCGAATCGAAGCCGGACAGAGTTTTTCACAGGCGCTTTCCGAGCATCCTCAGACATTCAGCAACCTCTATATCAACATGGTTGCCGCGGCGGAAATCAGCGGTTCGTTGAGCGGAATGCTCCAAAAGTTAGCGGAATATCTGGATTCCGAAGCCGAAACTCGCTCGCAGGTCAGAGGGGCTATGGTATATCCGATTATAATAGCAACAATGGCAGTCTCGGTTACTATTTTCCTGCTGTGCTTTGTCCTGCCGAGATTTACAGTGATCTTCCAGGGCAAGGAGCATCTGCTGCCGACTCCCACCAAGGCTTTAATGGCAAGCAGCGCTTTTTTGCGCGGCTACTGGTTCTTTATTGTGCCGGCAATCGGCGCTCTATTCTGGGGATTCTGGTATTTCATCGGCACCGAGGACGGCCGGAAGTGGTGGGACAAGGCTAAATTGTCCATGCCTCTTATCAAATCGCTCTGCCAAAATCTCTATATAACAAGGAGTATGCACACAATGGGCGTGCTTACAAAAGCCGGTGTGCCGATCTTGAACACAATTTCCATCACGGCCCAGATCGCCGGAAATGTTCTCTACAAAAATATGTGGCTCAACGTTTATGAAGAGGTGCGACAGGGTAATAAAATTGCCTCCAGCCTGGGCCAGTATAATTTAATGCCGAGCAATGTCGTACAAATGATAAAAAGCGGCGAAAATTCAGGTACGATCAGCGACGTGCTTAGAGATATCTCCAGTTTCTACTCAAGAGAGCTCAAGACGACGATCAAAACAGTCACATCAATGATCGAACCGATCATGATCGTTCTCATGGGTGTTTTGGTTGGCTTTATTGCAATGAGTATTATCCTGCCAATCTTCAGGATGTCCAGCGTCGTGATGGGTAAATAACATCATTGCTTCGGCCCGGAGTTTCTAAGGCAGACGTTATGATTGAGGGCCAACAAAATGCGTAATACGAAATACAAAAACGGCTTTTCACTTATTGAGGTACTGATCGCAATACTACTGGTCGGCCTTGCAATGGCGGCTCTTATGGCATCCAATACTGCGTTCACTAAAGCTAACGGTGCCGGAACCGATTTGTCTACGGCCGAGTTTCTTGTCGAACAAATAAGAGAGCTTACAGCGCTGCTGCCGGTGGTTGACCCGCAAAGCGATGTTTGGGCATTTGGTCCGGAAGCCGGTGAAACGTTGGCTATCTATGACGATTTGGACGATTTCAATGGTTTTAACAGCACTGCGCTCGGCGCTCCCATTGATGCCGACCGAAATCCTCTGAACGACTTGGCCGCGTATAGCCAGCAGGTTACGGTTGAAAATGTCAATGCATCTAATTTCGAACAGGTTGTCGCCGACACTACCAGCTCTTTTGTTCGAGTTACCGTAAGCGTCTATTTGAACTCAAAGCAAATCACCTCGGTGAGCTGGCTTCGGGCATGGTACTAAATGACCTGCCCTTCGTCCCGGCTAAGAGAGAAGCATTTATTCAGCCGGTCGGAGACCAGGCCTCTTAATTGCGAGGCAACAAATGAAAAATACAAAAAACAATTTCGGCTTTACCGTTGCAGAATTGCTGCTTTCTCTGGCAATCGCAAGCATGCTGCTGGTTGCCGTGGCGGTTGCCTTTAATGCCTCGGCGACGAATTACCGGGAAAACGAGGACATTTTCAGAGTAACCAACAGCGCCCGGCAGGCCCTGTTCCGGATAACAAGTCAGCTTCGCACCGCAGATGCAGTCGTTCATGATGCACCCGGCAATGAATGCACAATGATTACCGCCGCCGGAGAGAATATAACTTATCAATACAACAGCGGCGATAACAAGCTGTATCTGATTACGAATGATGATTTAACCGACAGCGATTATGTCCTTTGCGATAATGTTACAGCAATGAACTGCACGAAGACCTGGATCGTCGAAGATGCTCTGATAAAGGTCCAAAACGTTCAGATTTCCATAACCGTCGTAAGCGGCGATGTGCAGAAGACGATTTCCGCCGCGGCATCGATCAGAAGAAATTTGAACTGATTACGATAAAAACTCTTGCCTTTGTGATTCTTCCCGGCTATAATTCGGGCTAACGTCCTTTGGGGCGGTTAGCTCAGTTGGCTAGAGCGCCTGCTCGACACGCAGGAGGTCACTGGTTCAAGTCCAGTACCGCCCATTATCATAAAACTTTCCATAATAATATCTTAAGCCTGTCTTGTTTTGTCGGTTCGTTTCGATCTCCCAATTTTATGACGGCTTGAGCATAGATGCAGTGCCGACAAACTCTATGTTTAATGATAGCCGGCGCCGGGGTACAAAATATTCAGCGCCAGCAAATGTACAGGATTTAAGAACACATCCAACAATCGCCAGGCGACAACCAGACCGATAATTCGAAAACCCGGCTGGTGCAATAGTTGCGCGTAACGTTCGACGGCCCTTTCACTCAAAAACAGTGAGAGAACCTCGCTGCCGTCGAGCGGAGGCAGCGGGATAAGATTGAAGACAAACAAAATCAGGTTCAGCGAAAAGACGATACTCAGGGCGATCGACGCCGAATTTGCAAAGCCGGGTGACGCCGCGGCGGTAACCTGTTCGAACGTAATGGATTCGGGAGCGTAAAAGACTCCGAGCAGCATGCCGCCGCGGATTGCCAGGCCCGCTATAACCACGAGAATCAGATTGGCGAGAGGCCCGGCCAGGGCCATCAGGGCCGCGCTTCTACGGTTGTTCCGTGCCCAGTGAGGATTGTAAGGAGTGCTGGCCCAGCCAATCATCCAGCCGGCAAGAATAAAAGAAAGGATGGGCATAATAACCGTCCCGAACGGCTCTCTCCTGATGTGAGCTACGGGGTCCAGCGTAACCTGGCCCTGGCGATATGCCGTGGGGTCGCCGAGTTTCAGTGCCGCAAAGCCGTGTGCGGCCTCGTGGCAGGTCAAAGCGACCAGCAGAGCGACATACCAGGTTATCCCCAGGACCAATTCCATAAGGACACTTAATTTTCCTCTTTACCCTGTGAGATAACGGTTTTACCTATCTCACGGGGTGAACGCGATATATTCGGCCGACATTCGTTGCGAACTCGACAATGTTCCGTCCGACGACGACGGTCTTGACCTGTTTTCCGCCGGATATTACGTCCACAGCCTCAGGGGTGTGAACTCTGCACTTGTTGCCGGACAGCGAACGTATAGTCGCCTCAGCGAGTTTGCCCTCTTTCCACTCGACGTCCACCTCAAAGCCTCCGCGGGCCCGCAGGCCTTTGACAGAGCCGCTCGGCCAGGCCTTCGGCAGGGCGGGCAGCAGATGAATCTCGCCCGCGTGGCTTTGCAGCAGCATCTCCGCGAGTCCGGCTGTACCGCCGAAGTTGCCGTCGATCTGGAAGGGCGGATGATTGTCAAAGAGGTTGGGATGCGTTGACTTTCGCAGCAGCGCCAGCATATTTTCGTGTGCCTTTTCTGCGTCTCGCAGGCGTGCCCAGAAGTTAATTATCCACGCCCTGCTCCAGCCGGTATGGCCGCCGCCGTGCGAGAGGCGGTATTCGAGCGATTTTCGTGCCGCGGCCGCAAGCTCCGGCGTACCGGTAACGGAAATCTGCCTGCCCGGATGCAGCGCGAACAAATGCGAAACGTGCCGATGGCCCGGCTCGGGCTCCTCGAACTCTTCGGTCCACTCCATGAGCCTGCCGTCCGAGCCGATCTGTGGTCCGGCCAGATTGCAGTGGGCGGCTTTTACCTCCTTTACAAACTCATCCTCGATTCCGAGAATCTTAGCTGCCTCGATGCAATTGGTGAACAAATCGTATATAATCTGCTGGTCCATGGCCGGGCCCATCGTCAGGTTCGAGGTCTTGCCGTCTGGCGTGCGGAAGCGGTTCTCCGGTGAGGTCGAAGGCCCGGAGACAAGCTTGCCCGTTTTCGGATCTTCGACGAGAAAATCGAGGAAGAATTCGGCCGCTTCCTTCATAATCGGAAAGGCCCGCTTTGCGAGAAATCCCTTCTCGCCCCCGAATGTGTAATGTTCCCATAGATGCTGGCAGCACCAGGCCGCGCCGCTGGGCCACATCCCGTACTGCACATTTCCGATGGGACTGGTCCAGAACCAGGCGTCCGTCGTGTGATGGGCGACGAAGCCGCGGCAGTTGTAAACGTCTTTTGCAGTCTTTCTGCCGCGCGGCCGCAGGTTGTCGGTCAGGTCGAAGAAAGGTTCGTGACATTCGGCCAGGTTGCAGACCTCTGCGGGCCAATAGTTCATCTGGACATTGATATTGATGTGGTAATCGCAGTTCCACGGTGCTTTGATGTGCTCGTTCCAAATGCCCTGGAGGTTTGCCGGCATACAGCCGGGACGCGAGCTGGATATCAGAAGATAGCGGCCGAACTGGAAGTACAAAGCGCACAAATCCGGGTCGTCTGCGCCGTCTTTCACGGCCTGCAACCGCTTATCGGTCGGTATGTCGATAGCAGCAGTCCGGCCGAGATTCAGCGCCACCCTGCGGAACAGTCGCCTGTGTTCGGCAAGGTGTGCCCGCTGTAATTCGGGAAATTCTTTCCTGCCGGCGACGGCCAGTTGCCCTTCGCAGACCGCTTGTGGGTCGTCGCCGCGGTAGTTTGTCGCCGCAGTGATTAAAAGTGTCGCCGCATCGGCATTTTCCAGTCGCAGGCCTTCATCGGTCGTTGTCAGCTTTCCGCCCTCCGGGATAATCATCAGCCGGGCCTCGAAATTGACGCCCTTGTGCTCGCCTTTCATTGTCGCCTGACCTTTCATTACGACGCGGTCCGTCCCGACGGTCTCGACGGTGTAATCTTCCGGGCGCCAAAGGCTCGCGTCGAAGTTGATTTGTCCCGGCTTATCGCACGCGAGGCGAACCACAATGCACTGATCGACGGGACTGGAAAAAACCTCGCGAGTGAAAGCAGCGTCGCCGAGCCGATAGGTGATAGTTGCAGTGGCGGTATCGAGGTCGAGGGTCCGGCGATAATCGGTAACCTGGCCTTTGTCGCCGAATTTCAGCCTAAGGTCGCCGAGCGTCTGATAGCTGCGGACCAGCCGCGGGCCCATAAACTCGCGCTGCATTATCCTCTGGGCCTCGGCATATTTGCCTTCGAATATGAGCCGCCGGGCTTCGGGAAGATATTTGTACGCTCCGACACGGTCCCGTTCGGCCGGTTGACCCGCCCATAGAGTATCCTCATTGAGCTGCAACCGCTCGGTTTGAACCGTGCCATAGACCATCGCTCCCAGGCGTCCGTTGCCGACCGGCAGCGCTTCGGTCCATTTTTGTGCCGGCTTGTTATACCATAACTTCAGGTGGTTCCATTCTTCATTGTTTTGGCTTAATGGCCGGGTACCTTGTACCGAACATCCTGTTAAAATATTTGCAATAACCAACGTTGTGACTGCCGCCGCTTTCAGATTCTTCATTTTCCTGCCTCTTAATTCTACACAATGGTCTTTGTTAATCGGCCTCGATGACGTATATTTGATTGGCCTTCGTATCGAACTCGACCACGTTCTCTTCTGGTGCCGAGGTTTTGACAGGTCTGCCCCGGGACGTCACACGGACAGGCGAGCCGGAACGGATCCTGCATTCATTACCAAGCTTCGAACGGATTACGCACATGTTCAGTTTTCCGTCTTTAAAGTCGATGTCCACCTCGAAGCCGCCGCGGGCCATAAGGCCTTTGATGCTACCGGTCGGCCAGGCCGATGGCAATGCCGGCAACAGATGCAGCTCTCCCGTGTGGCTTTGCAGCAGCATTTCCGCAATGCCGGCAATACCGCCGAAGTTACCGTCGATCTGGAAAGGCGGGTGAGCGTCGAACATGTTGGGAAACATTCGCTGCGGCGTCAGAAGGCTGCTGAGCATTTTGTACGCGTGGTCTCCATCCTCGAACCGCGCCCAGAAATTGACTTTCCAGGCCATTGACCATCCTGTGCCGCCGTCGCCGCGGAATTCTAATGATTTACGCGCCGCCGCGAAAAGATCGGGTGTACCCCTGCGTGTGATTTCTTTGCCTGGATGCAGGCCGAACAGGTGCGAGACGTGCCGATGCTTATTTTTAGGATTGTCCTTGTCTTCGAGCCATTCCTGGAGCTGGCCGTACCGACCGATCTGATTGGGCGCGATCCGGCTTCGCAGGTCTGTGAGCTTGTTGCGGAAGTCCTTATCGACGCCGAGGATTTCGGCCGCCTCGATGCAGTTACCGAACAAATCGCGGATTATTTGATGGTCCATGGTCGGGCCGGCGACGAGCCCGCCGTTCTCCGGCGAGTTGGATGGCGTGCTTATCAGCCAGCCGGTCTTCGGGTCCTCAATGAGAAAATCGACAAAGAACGTCGCCGCGCCTTTCATAAGTGGGTAGGCCCGCTTTCTGAGAAATTCCTTGTCGCCCGTGAATGCGTAGCGTTCCCAGAGGTCCTGGCAGAGCCAGGCGCCGCCCGTAACCCATATCCCGTGGTTGGAGGCGTTAATCGGCGCGGTCCCGCGCCAGAGGTCGGTGTTGTGGTGGAGGACCCAGCCGCGGCAGCCGTAGTGAGCCATTGCTGTTTTCCGGCCGGACTCGGCAACGTCGTCGAGCATATCGAAGAGCGCCTCGTGACATTCGGACAGGTTGGTGACTTCGGCTGGCCAGTAGTTCATCTCGGTGTTGATGTTCACCGTCCATTTGCTTTCCCAGGGCGGATTGAGCTTGTCATTCCATATACCCTGCAGATTGGCCGGCTGGCTGCCCGGGCGCGAACTTGCAATCAGCAGGTAACGGCCAAACTGAAAATAAAGCTTCATCAGTTGCGGGTCATTTTGTTTGGCGAAGTTTTCGATGCGCTTGTCGGTCGGCTGCCCTGCCGCTTCGGTAGCGCCGAGCTCGAAAGCGGCCCTGCGGAACAATTGTTGGTGGTCGGCAATATGCGCATCGCGAAGCACTTCATAATTTTTGCCGGCGACGGCCCTGATTGTCCGGCGGCATGCATCTACCGGATCGGCGGAGACGTCCCTGAAGTTTTTGTAGCTCGTTGCAGCGGCCAGAACCAGCGTCACCGAATCGGCGCCCGTAACCTCCAGGGCATCATCCGTGAGTTCTGCTTCGCCACCGGCGGCGCGCCAGCCCAGCCGGGCTTCGAATTTCAATACGCTGGGCTTTTTGCTTTTTGATCGTCCATCCATATACTCATTAAGCCGGCCTCGCAGTATCAGGCTCTTGTTATCCGCCAGGGTCTGCGTATTCGGATGAAGACTGTCCAGTTTCGCAGTGCACGTCAGTTGTCCCGGCTGATTGCAGGTCAAGCGGACAACGATTACCTGGTCCGGAAAACTACAGAAGACTTCGCGTGTGAAGGTTGTCTCGCCGACACGGTAGCGAACCGTCGAAATGCCCGAATCGATGTCCAGCTCCCGGCGATATTCGACCGGCCGGCCGTGACCCGGAAAGTGCAAACGCAGGTCGCCGAACGGCTGATATTTTTCTTGCCTCAGCGGTACGCTCATCATCTTTTCGCCGGCCAGCTTTTCGGCCTCGCGCTGTTTGCCCTCGAAGAGCAGCTTACGGACGACCGGCAGGTATTCGACCGCGCCTTCGTGCTGATATTCATGCGGCCGGCCGGTCCAAAGCGTGTCATCATTGAACTGGAGCCGTTCGTTTTCCGTGCCGCCGAAGATCATCGCCCCCAGGCGTCCGTTTCCGACCGGCAGCGCCTCAGTCCATTCTTTAGCCGGCTGCCGGTACCAAAGCTGCAAGTCGCCCCAGTTTTCCGTATCGAGACGATTGGTTCCGGCCAGGCCGACCCGGTTCGTCACGCATCCTGATATGATCAGGCAAAAAACTAAAAAGCAAAAAGCAAATACCATCAAATTACAAGTTTGTCGCTTGCCCCGCATATCAACTCCTTTTCAAAATATGAATCATTTCAGCATTTGATTCTTCTGCAAAATACGTTCGGCGCGTTCGGGAAATTCTCTCAAGATACTCCCGATGTCTGCGAGTTCGAGTATATATATGTTGTCCTGCCGGATAAGCCTTTTGTAAACCTGCCGTCGGGAATTCAGGTACAGCCGCTCGGAAAATCCCTTTCCGTCCAGAAACTCCAGTTTAAAAACGTGGACGGCATCTTCGTCGGCCGCCATATCTTTTGTGACTTCGATTCTTGAGATAAGCGTCGGGATGATTTTCCCGTTTGCCTGAATGATATCAACAACCATTTCTTTTTTGTCGCTGTCGAGCATTTGTTCGAGGAGCTGATCGAGAAAAACATTCGGTATCGCCGCCGGGTTGAGGCGGTAGCTTTTCTCGTCGGGCTCTGCCTCAAATCTCCTGACCGTTATAATGTTGTCTCTGCCGGCGATAATCTCCGTGCCGCTTCTGCCGGTACTTCTGCTGATTTCGCTCTTATAGATAAACTCACCGAAGTCGTTGCTGCATTGAAAAGAAGTTCCCTGCTCGAACGGGCGCTGTCCCCTGATGTAGAAAAGGCCCGCCGCTTGAATATTCAACTTGGCCTGGGGTCCGGAGTCGATGAGCACGTCCATTGTAAATCCGATGGTGCGCATCTTTGAATCCTTAATCAGGAAAAAAACTTGCCGGTTTTGGTTGTTCAAAAAGTCGCCGAGACCTTTTCTTTTGATTTCCGCAATAACTTCGGCGCCGGTCTTGAGCAGTTGGGTATCTTCGAATTTCAGATCCTCTATTATGCGTTTGAAAACCTGCTCGGCCATCTGGTCGTCGCCTGCAATCTGGTGCACTTCGATGTCGAGCTGCCGGTTGTCCGGCAACCTTGCAGTGCCTAAAAACACACAGAGAAACACTTCCGGTTTATCCATCTTCGCCCAGTCAACAGTCAGTGTTCCCATTCGTGTTTGGTTAGTTTCCAAAATCCTGGCATCCACTATAGCCGCCTCCTGCTCGAACCGTTCAAGCGGCGTGGTTGTATCGGCGCCCAATATATACCGGCAGTGGGCCCGCGAGGTTGGTCTTCTGGAACCGACGGGAAAAAAGCTGCTCAAGGTGAAGATGTTTTCCCGATACCTCCATTGCTTGTCACCTCCCCAGCCGTTGCCGCTCGGCATCGATATCGATAAACCCGTGCGAGATAACCCGACAGGGTCCGAGAACAAAAGGCCGGACTTGAAAGCTACGATGAGGCGGGCTATGAGCAATCCCGCAATAAAAAGCCCCAGAAGGGCTATCTTATCGCCCCCCATTTTTTTTGTTTCGTGGGTATCATTCATATACGCCGCTATAGTAATAATTCGATACCTTATTTGCAAGCTTAGCCTGCGATTTCTACAGGCTTGTCCGCGGAAAAGTCGATAAATTTAATACAGAATACATTTTGTCGCCGGGGAAATTATTTATATATTTTAAAAGAGTTCTCTGAGAAAGAACCGGCGCCGAGACCGCCCTCGGGGGTTCGGAGGAAGACACTCTACACCCCTAAATCGAAGGAGATTGAAATGAATGAACTAATGACGCCACGCGGGGTTGCTCCAGAGAAAATCCTGCAAACCGTGATCGACATTAAAGTGCCCGCCATCATGTCCTATTTGTCCAGAGATAAATGGCACGTCGCAAAGGTTCTGCTGACGAATCTCGCCGATGACAGACTGAGCGTCGAAAGTACCGCCTCCAGGAAACAGCGTCCCATAAATATACAGGTGAACCAACCGGTCGGTATATCATTCAAGTATGAATATGGCAAGTTTGTTTTTGATACAACCGTAATAGCTCTGGAGCCATCGGTCGATCCCGAGACAAATCGAGAGCGGGGCGGAACAATTGTACTCGCTATCCCCGATAAGATTGATGTGGTCCAGCGGAGAAGCTACTTCCGCGTTAACGTACCCGCATCACTGAACGTAAAGGTGTTGCTGTGGCGCCGCAGCGGCAAACGCGAAGAAGTAAAACAGATGAAGGATCCGGCAAACGAGATACACAACTGCTGCCAGGGCAGGCTGACTGATATCTCCGCCGGCGGAGCTCAGGTTATAGTTCCACACCAAAACGACGCCGGAAAAGCAGGCTTCAAAAAAGGACAGTTCATTAGCATGCGATTTACGCCACTGCCTTACGAAATACCATTAGTGCTCAGCGCTCAAATTAGAAATGTTTTACCCACAGCAGACGGCAAAAATGCCTCCTTTGGCTTGCAGATTGTAGGTCTGGAAGCAAGCTCGGAAGGCCGGCAGGTTCTTACCCGGCTGATCGGGATTGTCGAGAAGTATTATCAGATAAATCAAACCGAGGCCAAAAAGCAGGTCACGCAACCGGTCCCGAATCCAAAGTAGTGCGCAATTTACATACTGACCGATTCACCAACACCATTGTTCTGCTCTTCGATTTTTGCTTTATCTCCGGCTACTGAAGCTGAATGCTGCATTGCCGGGACGAGATGGTCTTTATCACCTTTTACTTCATGTCTCAATTTCGAAAGAATCCGTGAAATCGGCGACTTGAAATAAAACCATCTCGCAAAGCTGCCCCCTGCGAAACCGCAGAAAATAAGCACCAAAGCCGCCTGTATGCTCACGAAAACAAAAACCAGCAGCAGCAGGACCCTTATAAGGTGTGCGAATGGTTTTTTGCCCTTTAAGTACTGATTGAGTATATGCGGGTATCGAATTCTGCTTACCATAAGAACAGATGTACCCAGGGCTATAAACGGCAGGATACAAATAATCGCGAAGGTCGGAAATGTTTCCTGGTGGAATATAACGAGGCTGACTATAACTCCGGCGGCGGCCGGCGTCGGCAGGCCCATGAAACTCATGTGCGCCGATTCATCCTCTTCGTTTTCCACGTTGAATCTTGCCAGCCGGATAGCCGCACAACTAATGTATGCGGCCGCTGAGAGCCAGATGAAACGCTGCAAAAAACTTTCATCGGCAAAACCCGTCGAGGCAAGTCCATGTTCCAGAACGTTGAGCATTAGATACGCCGGCGCCACGCCGAAGCTGATTATATCGCAAAGACTGTCGAGCTGACCGCCGAAGCTGGAAGTTCCCTGTACCCTTCGCGCGAGCCGGCCGTCGAGCATGTCGGCAATCATCGCCACTAGGATCATATAACCGGACATCGCAAAATAAGTGGTGGACCCGAATGTAAAGAAAGGTATCGCCGAGTCTGCATACGGCGCCTCAGAACCTTTGCCGGCGAAGATTATCGCCGTGAAGCCGAAGACGCCGTTGAGAATCGTAATCAGCGACGGCAGAATCGTGATGTACTTTAACCTTTGCCTGCGCACCCGCCGAAGCAAACTTTTCTTCTTAGCATTAGTTTTCGATTTCGGCATCTCTTTAATTCAAATCTCAAAAGTAAAAGACCAAAACTGCGGAATTGCCGTTTTGCGGCAATGACTTCCTTAATTTTAAGTTTTACATTTTAACTTTTAATCTTTCTTCGTATTTCACAAGCGGTGTAAGGCCTGCTTTTACTTTATCGCCTATCTGGACAAGGCACTTTGCATTTTCCCGGACGGGCAAATACAATTCTGTCCTGGAGCCGAATTTTATCATGCCGAACCTCTCGCCGCCAGCTAATTGCCGCCCCTCGGCCGTATCGCAGACTATTCGCCGGGCAATAGCTCCGCTGACCTGACGGACAATCAGCCTGTCTTTCGGAATATTGGTTCGTAACAAATTCAGATCGTTGGACTCGTTGACCCTTCCCGATTGAGGATTCATCGCGTTAAGGAATTTCCCTTTTTTATAAGTGATTTTTTCGATTCTGACGTTACACGGGGCACGATTGATGTGCGTGTCGAAAATGCTCAGGAATATTCCAATCCGCAGGGCCGGCCCCCCAATGAAGCTCGCTTCCTCTATGGTTTCGATCTCGGTAATATGCCCGTCAGCGGGCGCCAACAGCAGGTTAATATCCGCAGGACAGCTTCGCTCCGGGTCCCGGAAGAACATCAGCGCCCATATCAAAACACCGGCCAAAACCGTCTCTACAGCAATAACCACCCAATCCGGCAAAAAAGCCGCCGTTGCCGGCGGGAAAACAACCATCGCCGCAAGCACCGCCGCCGGATAAGCAACCACCTGTGGTAAACCATATTTAGTCAGAGGAATTCTCATGCTTTTTGTTCTTTATTCGTTGCTTATTGTTCTTTGTACTATGAACTATAAATCATGAACTATCAATAAAAAAAGGCCGACCCTGTGGGCATCGGCCTCTTGAAGGAGGGTGATAACGTATGTTTAATTTCGAATATCTGTCTGCCAAATCAAACTGGCTGACTTTCGCGAACGGCCTATCATGTTCCTATATATATAGACGCAAAACAGCCCAAAAAGTTACAAAATTTTCAAAAAATTTTCTTAAAATTCGATAAAAGCAGCAATTCCGTAACAAAACCGGGCCTTTTTGGAATTATTGCCCGTCGCATCAGTAATTTCCTGTTCAATCGGTGATTCCCGTATTCGTCCGGTTAATCGAGACTTGACTTCAGGGGCTCAAGTCGATAACCTCTCGTACAAACGGCATGTTTTATTTCGTGTATTATGGAGAAATGTTTTGGCGGTTCACCGGCCGCCTTACCTTGAGTTATGCAGGGACGAAAAATCATCCAGGCGGTTTTCTTTTTTCTGTTCTTCAGTATCGGTGCGGCGGCGTTGAGCAGCTCCGTCCTCTCTGACGATTTGGTTCAGTACTATCAAAACAAACAGCTCTTAAAAGCGGCACAGGAGTCTTTGGAGCGGCTAAAATCCCTGAACTCCGACTACGATATCCTGCTGGAGCGGTTAAAAGAAGATCCGAATCTGGTCGTCGATCGACTTGCCCCGGTTACACTTGGCACCGGACCTGAGGATGCGAACACCGTCTACCCCAGAGCGAGGAGCCGGCAATTGTCCGCCGCTCGCAAGGCCCTGATTGAAAAATCCAACGGCCGGTCCGCAGAGCCGATGATGCCGGAGTGGCTCAGACGCTGCAGCGAGCCGCGGAACAAATTCCTGCTGTTTATCTCAGGAGTCGTCCTGGTCCTGACCTCGTTTGTCTGTTTCAGACCGACCAAACAGACTTCCGAAAAAGAGATGCGGGAAAGATTCATCTCTTGATATCCGGATCAAATCCAATATACTTGATATATAACGGTATTTACGTAATGTGCCAAGATATGTTGCTGACGACAAGGAGATTTACCATGGATAAGCAGGCTGTACTGACAAAGCTTACGGATTGTATGGAAGAAATCAGACAGCGGTTTTCCGTCCAAACCCTTGCAATTTTCGGGTCGATCGCGCGTGATGAAGCAGTACATAACAGTGACGTCGATGTGCTTGTGGTATTCAAAGAAAAGGGGAGTTTTGATCTGTTTATGGATCTAAAGTTTTATCTGGAAGAATTGTTGGCAGCACAAGTTGACCTGGTCACCGACAAAGCACTCCGTCCGCAGATTCGCCGGGCAATCGAGCAGGAGATGATCCATGTCGCGTGACGATAATGGAAACGAAAACACCAAAAACAATAATATGTTTCTAATAGGAGCAGGATTCACAAAAGCTGTATTCCCTGAAGCACCACTCAACAAGGACTTGTTCCACGCAGTAGTCAGTTCCGATCCCAAAACAAAGTTAGGCCTCTATAGTAAGAAATATGGGACAGAAGATATTGAAATTTTATTGACGCGGATGGATTTGGAAACAGAGGAACTACAAAGCGAACGGCTAAGAAGAGACCGCGAGACTATTAAACAAGATTTGGCGAAGTATTTTGAGCGATTTCGATTCTGTGTTAGCAACCATGAAAATAACAAATGGCTGGAGGATTTTGCAACTAAGTTATTTCAACCCAATGATTCGATCATAACAACAAATTATGATTGTTTTCTTGAAGGACTTCTTGATTATTATAATCTTTGGCACCCAAAGGAAGGATACGTAAATGCTTATGATCCAAGTGAGAATGCTAATTTTCCCAAAAAACGAGTGAATCCAAAGGGGATAAAATTTTATAAAATCCACGGTTCAGAAAATTTTAGAGAGTGCGACGTTCTTAATGACGAAGGTATAACAGGACAAACAATCATTGGTTTTATCATCAATGAAAGTATATATCCACTATCAGGGAAAAATAGCACTCTTGGTTGGGTTAAAAAACACTCCAAAGAGTATATCATTGCTCCGAGTTTTGTAAAAATCCCCCATTTCCAAATAGCTGACACGGTAAATGAAGCAATTTTAGCTGCTCAAAATGCACAAAATATGGTTATTTGTGGCAGTAGTTTAAGAAATGAAGATGGTTTCGTGCGATTAATATTAACCGGTTTTATGAGCAAGGGACTTCAAAATAAAAAGAAGTTAATAACTGTAGATCCAAATGCTGACTCAATTTTAGAAAGAATCGAAAAATTCTGGATAGATGGAACACATAATATAACATTTCATAAGATACCTAAAAATATTGAAGAGGGCTTAGGTGACTTAATAAAGCTGCTTGAGGATTTTGAATAAATGTTGAACAATAACGATGAAGCAAGGCTTGATTTTATCCGGCAGATTGTGGCCGAGGACCTTAAGACCAACAAATGGGATGGGCGGGTTGTGACGCGATTTCCGCCGGAGCCGAATGGGTATCTTCATATCGGACACGCCAAAAGTATTTGCCTTAACTTCGGCATCGCGGCGGAGTTCGGCGGCCGTTGCCATTTGCGGTTCGACGATACGAATCCGGAAAAGGAAGAGCAGGAATACGTCAATTCCATTATCGAGGACGTTCGCTGGCTCGGCTGGGACTGGGGCGAGCATTTGTATTACGGGTCGGACTATTTCGATCAGATGTACGACTACGCCGTGCAGCTTGTCAAAAAGGGCGGGGCGTACGTCTGCGACCTGACGGCAGAGCAGACGCGACAGTATCGCGGCACACTTACCGAGCCGGGAAAGGACAGTCCCTATCGCAATCGCTCGGTCGAGGAGAATATGGAGCTGTTCGAGCGGATGAAGGCGGGCGAATTCCCGGACGGCTCGCGCACGCTCAGGGCGAAAATCGACATGGCGCATCCCAATCTGAATATGCGCGACCCGGTCATGTATCGCATCCTGCACGCTTCTCATCACAGGTCCGGCGACAAATGGTGCATCTATCCGATGTACGACTGGGCCCACGGGCTCGAAGATTCCGTCGAGCGGATAACGCATTCGATCTGCACGCTGGAGTTTGAGAACCACCGGCCCCTGTACGACTGGTTCCTCGATGAGCTTGGGGCGTATCATCCGCAGCAAATCGAGTTCGCCCGTCTGAATCTTACCTACACGGTAATGAGCAAGCGAAGGCTGCTAAGTTTGGTTCAGGAGGGCCTGGTCAGCGGCTGGGACGACCCGCGGATGCCGACTATAAGCGGTATAAGGAGACGGGGCTACTCGCCGGAAGCGATCCGGGAATTCTGCCGGCGAATCGGCGTCAACAAGTTCAATAGCACCGTTGATATCGCGCTGCTGGAACATTGTCTGCGGGAGAATTTGAACAAAACCTCGCCGCGAGTGATGGCTGTACTCCGGCCGCTTAAGGTGGTCATTGACAACTACCCCGAAGGCCAAAACGAGCAGCTCGATGCAATTAACAATCCCGAAGACCCGGACGCCGGTACGCGAAAGGTCCCCTTCTCGCGGGAGTTTTATATCGAGCGGGCGGATTTCATGGAAGAGCCGCCGAAGAAGTTCTTCCGCCTGGCTCCAGGCCGGGAGGTCAGGCTGAGATATGCATATTTTGTAACCTGCACCGACGTGGTCAAAGACGCAAACGGCGAAATTGTCGAGCTGCACTGCACGTATGACCCCGCCACGCGGGGCGGCGACGCCCCGGACGGGCGCAAGGTCAAATCGACGCTGCACTGGGTCTCGGCCGAGCATGCAATCGAGGCCGAAGTCAGATTGTACGACCATCTGTTCTCCAGGGAAAATCCGGACGACGTGGCCGAGGGCCAGGATTTCAAATCCAATCTGAATCCGAACTCGCTGGAGGTCCTGACTTCGTGCCGGATCGAGCCGTCTCTGGCACAAGCCGGACCCCTGAGCCGATACCAGTTCGAAAGGCTGGGCTATTTCTGTGTCGATAAAGACAGCACAAAAGAAAAGCCGGTATTCAACCGAACCGTCACATTACGCGACACCTGGGCCAAAATCCAAAAATCCCAGCAGACAAAATGATTCATCGACTATATTTCGTGAAACGTAATCAATAGAACATTTATCGGTTTTTCGCAACTTCAGTTATGATTATTCGCAAAAATACCGATATATTCCTTGTAATTTGCAAAATATAGTTTGCAATATACAAGAATGATTGAAAGAGCTTTACATAATCAGATTGTGCAGTCTTTGCAGCGGTTTCCGGCGGTCGGGCTAATTGGGGCAAGACAGGTAGGCAAAACTACGCTGGCTAAAATGATTGCCGAGCATTGGCCAAAAGAATGTTTGTATATTGACCTTGAACTGCCTGCCGACTACATGGTTATGTCGGAACCGGAGCGGTTCCTATCCCGACATGCCAAAAAATTGGTCATCATAGACGAGATTCAGTTACGAGGAGAGCTTTTTCCTGTACTTCGCAGTTTGATTGATATGGACAGATGCCCCGGACGTTTTCTGCTGCTCGGCTCTTCGAGTCCGGATTTAGTCCGTCAATCCGGCGAATCTTTAGCCGGACGAATCGCTTATCACCAATTGTCTCCGTTTTTACTGAGCGAACTATCGCCGGATAAAATGGACTTGCTTTGGATTCGAGGCGGATTTCCCCCAAGCACAATTGCTGAATCCGAGGATGCTTCAATTCAGTGGCGACAGAATTTCATTATGACCTACCTTCAAAGAGATTTGTCCGTTCTTGGTTACGACATTAGAATTCCGGCTATGAGGCTGAGGCGATTCTGGCAGTTGCTGGCACATATTCATGGTCAACCGGTAAATCTTAGTCAATTGGCGGCAAATATGGAGCTTTCGCGGCAATCGGTCCGAAAGATTCTCGACATTTTACAGGAAACTTTTATGATTCGTCAGCTTCAGCCGTTCTATGCCAATATAAAAAAAAGGCTCGTTAAAGCTCCCAAAAGTTATATTGGGGACAGCGGGATACTGCATACTCTTCTCGGAATAAATACATTTGACGACCTGATGAGACATTCTGCTATAGGAACGAGCTGGGAAGGATTTTGTATGGAGCAAATTCTCAACCAAATTCCTCGCGGGTGGGATGCTTTTTTTTATCGAACGCAAGCCGGAGCGGAAGTGGATTTGATTTTGCAGCAACATCCTGGAAAAGCACCAATTTTTGTTGAATTCAAACATTCACAGACTCCAAAATTAACCAGAGGATTCTGGTCGACACAAAAGGACCTTCAGCCTAAAGCCTGTTATGTGGTGTACCCCGGCACAATCGCTTATCCATTGATTAAATCGGTCGAGGTATTACCCCTTATGCAAATCAATAAAATCTGGGAATAAAGGCGCATTAACAAGGGAAGTGCAACATGTTTTCATCATTTGTAGAAAATCATTCTCAATGACAAAGCAAGTAATATCACCCCGAAGATTTTTCTCAGAATATCGTCCGGGATTTCGGTTGCGAATTTGGCGCCCACCAGGCCGCCGAAAAAGAAGCCGAGACAGATAAGCCCGGCTATTTTAAAATCTATGAAACCTTGTTTGTAATATGTCCACGCGGCGAGCAGACCAATCGGCGGAACCATCAGCGCCAGCGTCGTGCCCTGAGCGGTGTGCTGCGACAGACCGAACAAAAGAACCAGCGAAGGAATGATAATTATCGCCCCACCAATACCAATCAGGCCGCTGAAAATACCGGTTACCAACCCCAGAAGCAAATATAAAAATACGTTCATAATACTTTGACCTCGCTTCATATTTGGCCTGCGGTTTTTGCCACAAGCTTATAAATTCTCAATAAGGACCAACAACAGAATCTCATCCGAAAAGCTCGGCAAATTTTTCCTGGATATCGGGATGTTCACACAACGTCTGGCCTATCAGGACGGCTTTTACGCCGGCGGACATGACCTTTTCCACGTCGGCCCGTGTTTTTATGCCGCTCTCGGTGACCAATTCATCCGTATTTTCGAGAAGCCCCGCCAGGCGGCTGGTCGTATTCAAATCCACCTGCATCGTCGTCAGGTCGCGGTTGTTGATCCCCAAAACGCTGTAACCTTTCTTGGGAAAGCCTACCATGCTGCGAACCTCCAGCAGCGAATCGGCCCGGTGAACCTCCAGCAGAACGGTGAGCGTAAGCTCGGCCGCGGCAATCATCAGGTCCATCAGCTCGCCCGGCTTGAGGGCCTCGGCGATCAGCAGAATCGCATCGGCGCCGGCGGCGCGAGATTCGTAAACCTGCCACGGGTCGATAATAAAATCTTTTCGTAGAACGGGCAAATCTACTTCTTGACGTATCTGATTTATATATTCGAGCCGGCCCTGAAAGTACTTTTCATCGGTAAGAACGCTGATAGCGTCGGCGCCGCATTTCTCATAGGTCCGCGCGATTGTCACGGGATCGAAATCTTCACGAATCAGCCCGGCCGACGGCGAGGCCTTTTTGACCTCCGCGATAACGTTAATACCCCGGCGGTTAGGCCTGGTGACGGCCTTGTAGAAATTGCGGCATTTCGGCAGAGAACTAACCCGCTGCTTCAACGTATCGAGACTTTTCTCCGATTGTCGAGAACGCACCTCGGCTCGTTTGTCGGCAATTATTTTGTCTAATATGTGCGCCAATTCAATTTATCCCGCGACTTTAACATAGCCCATACGAAGCTCGTCGAGAGTATTCGCAAGCACAATTTCTTCTTCTTTCGTCAAATTGCCCCCGGTTTTCTCCTGGAGGACCTGCAGCATATCTATATTATATTTCGCCAGCTCCAGATCGGGCTTTCTTTCTTCCTGCCCCTTTATCTGCAGCAGGCCAAGGGCGAATAATGCCTGTGTCGCAAGCATGCTGATAAGAGCGGCAAGATTACCTTCCGGTAAAGGCCCGTGAGACGTTTTCTCTTCCTGTTTCTCTTTCTTCTCACCTTCTTCCTGTGCGGCTAAGATTTCCTTCTCTTTTTGTGCCTGCTGTTTCCAGTCCTCATCAACGATGATTTTTTTCTCCTGCTCTTTTTCTTTAGCCATAATTTAAGGCCCCTTCAATAACAGTAAATTAGTGAATCAGTTGATTACTCAAACTGACTTGTCCGCGTTGTCATCCTCCGCAGAACGCCTTACGGTGCTGCGAAAGCAGGGATCCATAAATGCAACAGCTTTAAGTGGATTCCCGCTTTCGCGGGAATGACAGTTTCCGTTATATTCTTTCTATTTTCGATATTTTTTCATACTTCTATCAATGTCGCGTTTTTGATCGCGCTTCGCTATAGCTTGTCTTTTATCGTATTGTCTTTTACCTCTGGCCAGGGCTAATTCTATTTTCGCCAGGCCCCTTTCGTTGAAATAAATCTTCAAAGGCACAAAGGTAAAACCTCTCTGTTCGAGCTTGGTTCTTATCTTCCGGATTTCCATTTTGTGCAGCAGCAGTTTTCTTTTCCTGGTCGGGTCGTGCTGCCGGTTCCCGGCCTGCTGGTATGGCGCAATACCTGCGCCGACGAGCCAGCATTGCTCGCTCTCGATTCTCGCATAAGAGCCGCTAAGGTCGCCGCCGCCGGCCCGAAGCGATTTAACCTCGGTACCCAGCAGTCCGAGGCCGGCCTCGTACTTCTCGATAATCTCGAAGTTCCTGTAAGCCTTCTTGTTGACTGCCACAGGCCCCGGCTTGTTCTTGTCCTTATGCGATTTTGTTGCCATTTGCACAATGATAGCGACGACAGGCCACTTTTGCAAGAACCCGCTGCAAAATGAACGCACACAGCAGAACACGCTCTTAAATAAAAAGCGGCCTTATGCAATTTAGCATAAGACCGCTTGTAAACAACCGAAGCAAGAATAATCTATACGCGATTAAACTGCAAACACGTACGGTGTTCTATTATCGGGTTGAACACCCAATAAAAACCGTATTAGAAATCACGTACGATTACGGAATCCTCGCCGACCATATACTGGTCTGAGCCCTGAATCTTCAGATTGTAAACCTTGCCGGTGTAGCTTCTGGTTGTAACGCTCTTGATGCCAACCGTACCGGTTAGTGTTTTCAATCTTTGGCTGCTGGTCAGGTTCTGTGCGGCAACCCATTGTCCGGAATCGAGCATGAAGCAGTGTGCGCACACAACGCTGATGGTATTTCCGCTGTCGAGGACTATGTCACGACAAACGAAAGTACCCTGGTGCTCTTCTACCGAACCGATTGTCTGGCCCGCTGTGACCTGCGAAATCTGGACGTTCTTGCCGTTTACCATTGCCGGTGTATCAGCAACGAAACAGGCTCTACCCTTAGGTGGTGCACCACCACCACCGCCACCGCCGCCGCCGCTGGCGCCGCCGACGCCGTCGTTTACCAGCAGTGAATCCAGTCTATCCTGGGGCTCACTTCCGATGGTAGGCATACCGCCTATCCTGATGTCTCCGCCGTCCCAGAAGGTATAAATATTATCATCATTGATACCGCAGAACGAGCGTTTTTCCTGCCCAACGTGGATGTCCAGGAACAGCACGTTTTGTGCATCCTCCTGGTGGGCAATGGCATTACCGACTTTAACGGATTCTTTGCCGCCGTCAGGATTGAAAAGACTTATGTCTTTGGCAGTTGCAGCGGGAGAATCCTGCCACGGGTTCCTGTCGGCCGCTACCGCCATACCGGGCTCGCTCGATGTTGTCAGAGCGTACAGACCAAACGGCATATGATAGGCGTAGCTGCAATGCGTTTCCGGCTCCATGCCGAAGTCCCAGAGATCTATAAGGTCTCTGTCGCCTGCGCCTTCGTCGGCCGGCTTGAACTCCGAAACCCCGGAATCGCCCTTGCATAAAAAGGACTTTGGCGTTACCTCGGCGTACTTAACCAGAAGATAGAAGCAGGACGAGATGTTTCCCGTGCCGCCGCTGCCGTCGGGAGATACGTTGTAAGCGCCAAATCGATTCATGGCCTGCCAGTTAGGTATTCTCGCAGCCCATACGCTGTTCCTGCCGCCGGAACGAGGAAGCTCGTCCTCGTAATCGTTGGCATAGATCAGCATGGCTTTGCCGATACCCGACAGGTTCGTTCCGCAGACCATTCGGAAGGCAATTTGCCTTACCCTGGCCAGCGCGGGCATCAGAATGCCCATGAGCAGTGCAATGATCGCGATAACGACCAGCAGCTCAACCAATGTAAAACCTTTTTTCTTCATCTTTTTCTCCTTTTTTTACTTTTCGAGATTCGCTTTCCCGACCGTTTATATATTACGCTTCGGTTTAGATTTTAAATAGATAAATGCCTACTGTCGCACACACATGAGACACCAAACACCCCTTTTTTCTCCCGCGAATCTCCTCAATTAGTTAATGTAGATATAACGGTCGGTCCTAATTCACAAAACCGGTTTTTCCAGTCAAATACGTACAATCAGCTCTTCGTAACGCCTCACTTGTCGCCTCGCCAAATCAAAGGCATACATACAAACTGCAAGCAACAATTCCTTCCGGCAGGTTGGTTCTTGGTATGAAATTTGGACCAAAATTATGATGACAGCTTCAGATTTATGATAAAGAACTTTTCAAACCTACCTGCATCTATAATCAAATTTTAGCACAAGATAACACAACTGTCAAATGAATTTCGTTAAATTTTGAGAGGTTCTTGAAACTTTTTTACAATTCGTTTATAATCCCCATTTTTAGTCCGGAATCGTAGATATGAGCACCCAGAAAAAATACGAAAATATAAAAAACCTGCTGAAAAACCACCATCAGGACCATCTTTTGACATTTTGGGACCAATTAGACAAAGGCCAAAGGCGGAATTTACTCGCACAAATCCAGCAGTTGGACCTCGAAAAAATAGACCTTTGGGTAGCTAATTTCGTTAAAAACTTTGCTCCCGCTGCAATAAACACGGATTTTACCCCTGCTTTTTCCTACAGTCCCATTCCGTCCGGCCCTCAGCAGAAGCGCAAATATTCCAAAGCCGTCAAACTGGGTAAAGAATTGATATCAGCCGGCAAGGTCGCCGCCTTCGTAGTAGCGGGCGGGCAGGGAACACGCCTCGGATTCGACGGGCCCAAGGGAAATTTTCCCATAAGTCCTATAAAGAATAAAACACTGTTTCAAATCTTCGCCGATTCCATCGCCGCCGCCTCGCAAAAATATCGAGCCGACTGTCCCTGGTATGTTATGACCAGTCCTTTGAACAACGACGAGACCACGGAGATTTTTAGCTCGAATAACTATTACGGCCTGAGTGAGAAAAACGTCTTTATCTTTCAGCAGGGCACATTGCCCAATTTCAGTCCCGGCGGCAAAATCCTGCTCGCCGACAAAGCGAACATCGCCTGCTCACCCGACGGCCACGGGGGAAGTCTCAGGGCACTTTGCGAAAGCGGCGCTCTGGACGATATGAAAAGACGCGGCGTAGAATTCCTGAGTTATTGGCAGGTCGACAATCCCCTAATAAATATCTTCGACCCGCTTTTTATCGGTCTGCATGTTCTCGATCAGGCCGAGATGTCCTCGAAGGCGCTAATTAAGTCGGGCCCAAAAGAAAAGGTCGGCAACTTCTGCCTGATTGACGGCAGGGTAACCGTCATCGAATACAGCGATTTGCCCGATGAGCTGGCCGAGAAACGAAATCCCGACGGCTCGCTGGCCTTCGAGCTCGGCAGCATCGCCATTCACATCATTAACCGCACATTCGTGGAAAAATTTAACGCCGATGATTTCTCTTTGCCGCTGCACAGAGCGGTGAAAAAAATCCCGCACATAGACGAAAATGGAAATACAGTCGAATCCGACGGTATAAAGCTGGAGAGCTTTGTTTTTGATGCCCTGCCTTTGGCCTCGAAGTCGGTCATCTTGCAGACAATCCGGAGTGAAGAATTCGCCCCTACTAAAAACGCCGCCGGCGTTGACAGCGCCGAAACCACGAGAAAGATGATGACCGCCCGTGCCGCCAATTGGCTCGAATCGGCAGGCGTCACTATCCCCAGAAAACCTGATGGTTCGGTCGATTGCCTGGTCGAAATCGCCCCGAGTTTCGCACTGGAAAAACAAGACATCGAAGAGAAATTAGATCAGATACCGAAAATCACGCCGGAAGATAAAGTATACTTATCTTGATAACAGTCACAATAATGAGAAATATCGTGCGGTCCGAAGACACCGGCATTTCCCGCCGGGAACTTCTTTTTGCCTCCACAAAGGGGCGACTTGCACAAGTCGAATCGCAATAGGCAAAACGCCTCGATCCGATCGTTACGACATTCGTTGTCTACTTAGTATAAAATCTATAAACAGTCTCTGTAGTGTACTTTTGTCCGGGATGGAGGACTACTGACGGGAAATCGGGCTTATTCGGTGAATCCGGGAAGTGCTGCGTCTCCAGGCAGAATCCGTAGTTCTTCTGATATACTTTGCCGGCTTTACCCGTTAGCGAGCCATCCAGGAAGTTGCCGGTATAGAACTGGACGCCGGGCTGATCGGTCTGAACCTCCATAACCCGTCCGCTGGTCGGCTCGTACACCCTTGCGGCCAGTGCCAGAGTGCCGCCGTCGCCTTTAAGCACATAATTATGGTCGTATCCGCCCTCAACCTGCCCGATTCGGGAGCCGATAGTCATCGGCGTGGTAAAATCCATCGGCGTATCTTTAACGCTCCTGTTTTCGCCGGTAGGAATCAGGCCTTCGTCGACGACGGTGTATTTATCGGCGTTAATCATCATCTCGTGACCGAGAATATCGCCGGTCCCCTGCCCGGCAAGATTGAAATAGCTGTGATTCGTCAGATTTATAACGGTCTTTTTATCAGTCTCGGCCTCGTAGCTGATTTTTAATTTATCGTCTTCGGTCAGCGTATATGTAACGCTGCAAGCCAAATTGCCCGGATAGCCTTCTTCGCCGTCCTCGCTGATATAGCTCAATTTAACCACTGCTCCGGCGCCCTTGACACCTAAGTCTTCGACCCTCCATACTTTTTTGTCAAAACCCTTGATACCGCCGTGAAGATGATTAACGTCGTTGTTTGCCGCCAGTTTATACTCGACGCCATCGAGCGTAAATGTGGCCTTGCCGATACGATTGGCATATCTGCCGACGATTGCGCCGAAATAGGGGTGCTCGCCGAGATATCCGTCGAGCTTATCGAAGCCGAGAGTAATATCAGCCAAATTTCCATCCCTGTCCGGTACTTCCAGCGAGACTAAAATCGCCCCGTAGTTCATTATCCTGGCCCTGAGACCGGTAGTATTCGTCAGGGTGTATAAGTCAATTTGCTTGCCATCGGGCGTTTTACCAAAAGATTCTTTCTCAGCACTCATTTGCCTTGTCTCCTTAACTACGGGCTTAGCTTCCGGCTCATTTACAGCCGCTTCCTTTTTTTTGCAGCCTGACATGAAGATTACAGCTACCGCCAAAACCAGCTTAATACAAACTCTCGCTTCCATTTTTATACTCCCTACTAAAAATTCCGTTCCTACGGACCACTCCTGCAAGGGACCGTTTGCCAACCACTCCTAACAATATGGAATTTAACAACAGTACAATGAAATGTCAAAAAAATTTATTCACACTATCGCCGGCAGCGTAATTATCTTCAAAATATGAAATCTCATATCAGCCCGCCTTTTAGTTTATTATCACAGAAAGAAACCTCATTCAGAACGATATGTTCTGGAAAAAAACTCCAATAGGCTGTAATATCTCTGCCGGTTCTCTGTATTTAAGCAGTCCCGGGAATTGCTGCTTTGCTATACCGAAGCGTGAACCGCTTTTACAGAGTAACCGGGATCCGAAAAGGAGATGTTGTTATGGCCGAAGAAAGATGTTGGGGCGAATGTGGGGGTAAGCGGCCGGCTGAAACGCCACAGGGGCTCTGTCAGCAATGCCTGATGAAGCTCGGCCTGCCAAGCGACCCCAAAGCTAACCAGGTCGATACATCGGGCGGCCAGAGCGATATTCCCACAAGCGCCACACCTCCGGCGGGATTCGTGCCGCCCGAGCCGGAAGAATTAGCCAGGCAGTTTCCGCAGCTTGACATCCTCGAATTATTGGGCCAGGGCGGTATGGGTGTCGTCTATAAGGCCCGACAAAGACAGCTTGAAAGGCTGGTTGCTCTTAAAATCCTGCCGCCGCAAATCGGCCTGACCGAAGCTTTCGCCGAACGATTCACACGCGAGGCACGCTCGCTGGCAAGACTGAGCCACCCGCGAATCGTCATGATTTACGATTTCGGCCGCACGCAAGCCGGCCTGTACTACTTCATTATGGAGTATGTGGACGGGACGGATTTACGCCGGGTGATTCAAACCGGCGAGCTTTCGGTGTCCGAAGCACTTAAAATTATACCGCAGATTTGCGAGGCCCTGCAGTACGCCCATGAAGAGGGAATCGTACATCGTGACATTAAGCCCGAGAACATCCTGCTGAACAAAAAGGGGCAGGTAAGGATCGCCGATTTCGGCCTTGCCAAACTTTTGGATCGCCCGGCAACCGGCCCCACGTCCATGCTGACAAAGGTCGGGCAGCAGATGGGTACGCCGCACTACATGGCCCCCGAACAAATCGAGCACCCCTCGGGGGTGGACCACCGTGCGGATATTTATTCCCTGGGCGTGGTGTTCTATGAAATGCTCACAGGCGAGCTGCCGCTGGGCCGTTTTGATCCGCCTTCTCAGAAGGTGCAGGTTGACGTAAGGCTCGATAACGTAGTTCTGCGGACTTTAGAGAAGCAGCCGGATCGACGCTACCAACACGCCAGCGAAGTAAAGACGGACGTCGAGTCAATTTCCTCCGGCGGCCGGTCAGTTGCGTCATACCGCCCGGCGGCGGACGACGAGCTTCAAGCTGTTCGACAGCGTACCAGAGCACCGGGCATAGGCCTAATGGTCGCCGGGCTGATTAATTGCGGCATAGCACTTATACTGATGCTGGCCTGGTCGATAGTCAGCGTGACTTCGGGTCTAACGTCTCCAGGCTCTGTAATAACGGGAAGTATCGGGCTTATTTTTACGGCGACGGGTTTGTTGACCTTCGTGGGGGCACAGAGAATGATGCGGCTTCAGTCGTACGGATTGGCAGTGGCCGCCGGCGTTCTGCAGTTGGTACCAAGTCCCGGATCGCTGCTCGGATTGCCGATAGGAATCTGGACGCTGGTTGTGCTGACACGGCACGAAGTACACGCGGCGTTTATCGAAGTGACGGCGAAAACACAAGACGCAGGAAACAAAGAGATGAAAAAAGCCGCAATCAATATCTTCGCAATTGCAGCAACCCTCATTTTCCTTGCCGCACTTGTAGCGTCGTTTAGCGGCCGGCGTTTCCCGTGGTTCGCATTCTTGTTCGGGCCGCCGCTGTTGATACTGGACATACTTTTATATAAGCGGTGGTTGAACCGGGTAAAGTTCGGTCCGGAAAGGCCGTCCGAGCAAATCCTCAAACAGATCAGGACGATTATCGACAACAAAAAACTGCCCATTGCCGCCACATCGGGCGATACACGCAAACCGGCCGTCGGATCGTTTGTTCTTGGAATATTCAGCCTCCTGTTTACTTCTTTAAATATGGGATTCGGCGGCGAATTCGTGTTTATTTTCCTGCCGGCCTTTTTCTCAATTTTACTGGGTGTGACAGTCGTTAAGGCTATTCAATCTCATCGAGACAACCGTTTAGATTTTGGCTTAGCAATCGTTGGAATTCTTGCCGGACTTATCTCCGGCATTGGATTGTTCGCTGGAATAATTTGACGTATGATTTTATCAAATTAAAACCACCCCCATCCCGATAATATTGATGGTAAACGGGTGGCAGCTTGGGGATGGTTGCGAATGCCAGAGGCCGGTTAAACATATACAAGTGCTGTTATTATTCAGATTCTCACGGAATGATTGTAAAGCCATTGAATAACCGGTTCAGGACTCCGGCGGTAAGAGTTGCTGGTCTTTTTCTCCGGCAGATTGCCTGGCAATATTAATCAGCACACCAACCGAGGCGGCCGACAGCAGCATGCTCGTCCCGCCGGCACTTACAAACGGCAGGGGAATCCCTTTCGTCGGCAGAACAACCGTTACAACTCCGATATTGAGCGCCGCCTGAATGGCAATCGCCAGAACAATCCCGCCGGCCAAGAGCTGGCCGAAACGGTCCCGGCAGCGAATGACAACCAGGATGCCCAGCCCGACAAACATCATAAACATTAAGATAATTGCCGCGTTCCCGACGAAGCCGAGCTCTTCGCCGATAATTGCGAAAATAAAATCTGTCGTATCCTCCGGCAGATGCCCGTATTTGCAGATTCCCTTGCCCAATCCTTTACCCACAAGTCCGCCGGAACCCAGGGCAATCAGCGACTGGTTTGCCTGATAGGCGGCCGAATCCGCCCACTTATCCGGATTCACAAAAGCGGTAAGTCTTAGCATTCGGCTGGGCGAGCGAATCAGCATGAAGAAAAATGCAACAGCGCCGAACGGCAGGGGTGTCAGAATGTGCCACCATCTTACACCCGCTATTATTAGCATCAAAAATGCCAGAAGCGCGATAAACGCCGCCGTGCCGAAGTCTTCGACGATTACCAGCGCCACTACCACGCCAACGACAAAGCAGACCGGCACGAATCTCTTCCAGTACCGCCTGATACCGTCACCAAATTTATCGCATGCGGCCGCGAGGAAGAAAATGACCGACCATTTTGCCAGCTCCGACGGCTGGAAACTCACGGATATAGGGCCAAGTGGTATTTTCAGCCAGCGGTAATGTCGATTTATCGGCGGAACAAGTCGAGGCAATACCGGGTAAAACTTCTGTGATAAAACTATTGCCAAAAGCACAATGCTCAGGACTAACAAATAAATGGTCGGATTTCTTAACCAGCCTTTGGCGAGACTCAGCCTGTGATAGTCGATACAGGAGAATATGTACATCAACAGGCATGCAAACGGAAAAAACAGGATTTGTCGCAGGCCCGGGTAGTTATAGAACCTCTGTAAATTAACTTCCTGGCCAATATTGGCGTCCGCCGAGTACACAAAGACCGTACCGACGGCCATTAAAAGGATTATAACCATCGCGATGCTGTTGGCGACCGGATTATTGCTCACATTTAAAATCATTCGATCCTGTTCTACTTACAGACCTCTACTTGAATATATTTTCGGCTTTCTCGGGCGAATAACAGTAAAAATTGTTTGTCGAGCGGGATTTTCGGGATAAGATTATCCATTCAATAAGTTAAAGTTCTATAATTTTCGGTTTTATAAAATGAAATACATTACCTGCTACTTCCTGTCGTGCCTATTGATCGGTATGGCAGTGTGCGATTAATCGAAATTGCTACATCCTATTCTGATTCACTCTGCGAGACGCTTTGTCATCTCGGCCGAGATCAAGCCGGACGGAGATATCCGGCGGCGGGCAAATAGATACAAGTCACGGAGATTTTTTCATATTTCACTTGTTACCCAACTCTTAATATGATATTATATATATCTAACATACGATTCCGTATGTCGAGTAGTTCATAATTCGCTTTTCAATCAGGAGGTTCTAATCAATATAAAACGCCATTTTCGTTTTATGTCAGATTAGTTCTGTAGAAAAGCTCCACAACCTGTCATTGCGAGCACCTGAGATTATTCTCATGATGCATAGAAAAGAAAATAGCTCACGAATGTCATTGCGAAGGAGCGTAGCGACTGTGGCAATCTCAATCCTTCCGCAGCAAAAACCGTCTATTTCCTTAGGAGGCCCGAAGGGCCGTGGCAATCTTCTGCAGTATAAGCAGAAAAGGCTATTTGAAAAAACAAACCCAATTTTCAAAGGGGCAAAATGAGCGCAAGTATCTATATGAAAGAGGATTATGGAGATTATTACGCTTTCAAGCGGCGAGAAAACAAAGCCAAAACAAACCCAATTGCGGTTAGCCCCCAGCACTGCTGGGGGTTCTAAACCCTATTTGAAAAAACAAAGCCAATATTAAAATAGGCAAAATAGCGTTAACACAGTGATAGCATATACTTATGGGGATTATGGTGTTATTAGGCGGTTTTGGATAGGGAAAAACAAAGCTAATTCAAAGCCAATTTCTGTTAGCCCCCAGCACTGCTGTGGGGTTGAAAAAAAACAAAGCCAATTTCAGGACCTCGAAGATGCAACCGAATACTGAAAATTTGTATAAATCAGACCAAATCACAGGCTTCAACCGGCATCCAGTGCTGGTCTTTACCGTCCCATTTGACGTTGCAGCCGATGGGATTTGTCAAAGGAACGGATACGGACTTGCCAGCCAGATGTTCTTCGAGCGATCTTTCAAGGTCGTTGATTGTTATTTTGCTCGCATCGCGGGGATTATCAACGCCCCGGCCGGTATAAACGAGCCGGCGGTCCTTATCGAAAACGTAAAAGTGCGGCGTCCGCAATGCACCATACGCCTTGGCAATTTCCTGCGGCTCGTCATAAAGATACAACCAGGGGAATTTGTGCTCGTCCATACGTGCGACCATGTGCTCGAAATCGTCCTCGGCGTAGGTGTTTTTGCTGTTGGAATTTATGCCGACAAATTTCACGCCTTCGGAGGCGAATTTTTCCGCCGTGCGACGGGTGACCTCGTCGGAACCGATTACATAAGGGCAATGGTTGCAGGTGAAGAATATTACCAATACATCGATATCATCGAAATCGGACAATTGATATGTCTTGCCGTCAGTAGCGGGCAGTTTGAAATCCGGCGCCTGTGCGCCTAATTGTAATGTAAAGGCCATGATTTATACTCCTTGGAGTTAACAATGATTCTAATACAATTCGGGATTAATGTACCGGGCCGCAATCTTGTCGCCGGTCTTTTCGACCCAGTCTCGCAAAAGCCGTCGATGCTCGTCCAGAACATCCTTGTAGTCTTCAACCTCAGCAAGGTTCTTCATCTCACCCGGATCATTTACCATGTCGATGAGCTGCTCGCGATGGCCGCCCGAATCATATATACAGTACTTGAATCGTTTTGTTCGCAACATCCTGCTATAATGGCTTTCAGTGACGACGAAGTGACGCCATTCGACTGCTTTACCCTCCGCCAAAGGACGCAGGCTCCTGCCGGGCAGTCCTTCGGGAGTGCTTATACCGGCGTAATCGCAAAGGGTAGGAAGAAGGTCAAGCCCGTTGGAGACCAGATGCGAATCGTCGATGACACCCGCGGGAATCCTGCCGGCGCGGCTCATAATCAGCGGAACGCGTACGGATTCCTCGTACAATACCTGCTTGTGCTCCAGCTTGTGCGCCGAATCCATGTCACCGTGGTCGCTTGTGAATACTATCAGGGTATTACCCTCAAGTCCCGCTTCCCGCAGGGCGTCGAGTACGGTCCCGATTTCTCTGTCGACCATTTCGGTCAGCCGGCAATACGCCCAGCGGTGCAGACGCCACTGATCTTCTGTCCATTTCTCGCGGGTATATGCCTGGAAAGGTCTCGGATAGATGTATTTCTGCATAATACATTCGGCCTCGTCTTCCGGCACGGCATGATTCGCAGGCAGCGGGGGACAGTTCTTCTCCACGAAAGCGCGAATGTCCCCACCCTTTCGGGCCCGATTCAGCACGGCCTCGCAGATTTTGGAATCCGTGTTATCAATCGGGGATTTTTGCCGCGTGCGGTTAAAATCGTTTATCGCCATGTAACAGATATCGTGCGGATTGATGAACGAGGCGAACAGCAGGAACGGTTTTTCGCGGGGGCCCTTCAAAAATTCCGCGCAGGCGTCACCCAGGCCCTGCCGCCTGTCGTTTGTGAGGTTTCTATATCCGAGATTCTCCACACCCTTCATCTTCCTGGGCAGGTGAACTTTGCCGCCGTAGACGGTTTCGTAGCCCGCATTGCGGAAGAGCTGTCCGAGCGATTGTTGCACCATTGTCTGCGTCACTGCGGCCTGAGCCGAGTCGCCATTATGGCTCATTCCGATGGCGCTGGGCATAAGGCCCGTCTGAAGGCTGAACCGGTTCGGCACACACACCGGGTTGCAGGCATAAGTGCACTCAAACCTGACGCCCGAAGCGGCAAGCCGGTCAAGCGCCGGAGTTTTGAGCCACTTGTTGCCCGTGCAGCTCATCATACCGGCGTGCTGCTGGTCGGTCATGATAAAAAGGATATTCGGTCTGCGATGTCTCTTCGAACTATCCCTGCCTGCCGCTCGTCCCAGTATCAGCCCGGTCGCGGCGGCGGCTGTCGTTTTGATAAATTCTCGTCTTCTCATTCTTTTCTCCAAAATCCAACGCCCGGTCAGAGCCGATTATTTCGACTTCCAACTCGAGGCCTTTGTTCGGCGATGTCACGCCCAATTCTGCAACTCGATAATATTTCCTTCCGGATCGGCCATGTAAATCAACGTGATAGTGCCGGCGTCGCGAATCTCGACAGTCACCAGTTCCCCAACGCATTTGCCGCCCGCCGCGATGACCTCGTCTCTGGCGGCCTCTACGTCGTCAACCTCGAAGGCAAGATGCGCCAGGCCCGGTCGATTGATCGCCGTCGCCGGACGCCGCTCGGCCCTGTTATACTGGAATATCTCAAGCGTAGGCCCATCATCGCCGTAACCCGGCAGCCGCAGATGAACGCCGTGGACCTCGGCGCCGGGAACACCGGTGCAGCGTTCGACCCATTCGCCGACTGCGGCCCGCTCCGGCGGCACAGGCTCGCAGCCAAAGACCCGCCGGTAAAACCCGGCAAGCTCCCGCCAATCGGCGGCAACAATATTCGTATGTCTGTATTTCGCTTTCATAATTTTCTGCCGGACACCCGAATTGATCGACAGCGTTACGTGCAGCTCCTGCTACCACGTATAATGTACTGTGTATGTCACAATCTCCTCCTTATCTGGATCAACTGTAACTCGGAATTCGATGGCCTGGCTATCCGTCTTTGTGTAATCGTGGCTGGCCTTTGTGATTTCCCAGTTGCGTTTGCGGTAGAGATGCTCGACAATTCTGATTTCCACACTCTGGTTCTCTTTGCGGTTGCGCAATTTTATCTCGAAAAACTCATCCACCACACGGCGTACATTGTCAATCCTGAAATTAACCTGCCGCCTCTCACCCACAAGGTCAAAGGCATTTCCCGTATAAACCCGTACCGTTTCATCACGCGGCGTATGGTCGATTGTATTTTCTCCGGTGAATTCCAACTGCCCGTCATCGTCACGCCGGTAGAACCTCACGCGCCCCTTCGGAAGCGGAATGCCAAGATTGTTGGTTTCGGAATTCTGAAATTCACGCATGACTCTTACTTTCGTGTTCGAGCTGGTCCCGTATTCGGGCCTGTTGCGCGTGTTTTCCGACGGCCATCTCCGTCGAGGATCGATGCCGGCACCGTCATAGACGTACAGACTCACCGACTTTACGCCATCAGCCCTGACAAACTCGACTTGCTTTGTCTGCTTGTCCCTCAGCGTAGTCCGCCTGTTAAGCGTATAAAGATGATACTCGTCGAAGGTCTTTTCCGAGACTGGTGCAGGTGCAGCCCCACCGCCATAACCTCCCATGCCACCGGCGTATACAACACGAGTATCTCTTCGGATTTTGCTAATGTCACCGGCCATCAGTTTTATTCGGGCGTTCTCAAATGTCTTGCCGCTTTTGTTGCTCATCGTGACCCACCCGATGAGGTCCATCACATCCCCTTTCTCCGGATAGATCAGATTGTAGTCCGCCTCCCAGCTCATGCCGCCGGTAATATAGCATAACTCGGCGTCGAAGCGGGCTTGTTGTTCGGTTTCAATGAGCCAGTGCAGTGTTGGCTTTAGAATCGTCTGGTCTTTGAGGGATGGAAAGAGCGGTTCGCCCGGAAGCCCGAAACGCAACCGGCCGTTGACTTCGATGATCGGTTTCTCCTGGGCTTTGCGCCGGGGTAAGTATTCATCACCCGGCATGTAGAATTCGTCGACATAGAGGGCGGGCATGGGCGGTGATACGCTTCCGCTTCGGATAATTCTGCCGCGGACCATCTCCGACTCGGTGATAAAATCAATCTCCTGGCCTTCGTACAAAGACAGAAGCAGTTCGGTCGAAACGGGATCCGCACGATAGTTCTGCTCCAGTATTCTAAGGGCGTACTTTCCCGCCGGATCACGCAAAATCACCGATTCCGGCTCTGCCTGGGCGGTGATATCCGTAACGACGACCTCATTTTCTCCCTCCTTCAGTGACAGCTCAATCCCGTCTCTCACCACGGCGAAGTCCTGGTTGTAGATTGTTAATGAAGGCTCGGCAAAAGCCACCATGGTGCTCGTCAAAATTAAACCGAGCACGATCCGGCATGTTTTGATTGTTTTCATCGGATACTCCTTTCTGTCATCGGACGATTGATTGTTATATTCCCCATAAGACACAAAAGAACACCGGCTCCGTAACATGAAGCGAGCCCTGATTTCGCCTTTAACCGTTTTCTTTTCAAAAGGATATAATAATCTGCCCCATTCATCAAGGAATTTAATGTCGGCCCTGCCGCGATCGACCCTTACTATTCCCTATCCTTTCCGGTTGCGGATGTGTTTAACAGCGCGGCAATCTCCTGCATGCGTTCGAGGTGCGCGCCTGAGATCAGGCCGTCCCTGTCCGGCGGGACGTTGAGCAGGTAGTTGGCATTTCGCTCGTTACAGAGCTTGAGCATCCTAATTATTTCACCAGCATCTTTTACGTGTTCAGGCCGGTCCGCCGTGTTCCAAAACCAGGTCCGTGAGATCTTATCGCAAACCTCTGCCGGCGTCCTGTTTCCCTCCGGCGGAAAGCCCTTTGGATCCCAGGGATATTCACAGCTATACACGTCGGATTCTTTGAGACTGTGAGCGTTATTGCCGATAACCAGACACCGCCGCTGTAATGATTTGATATGCGCCATGATTTCCTGCCAGTCCGGCCTGGTATATTTGTTCCTGTACTGGTCGATCCACAACAGGTCGACAGGCCCGTAGTTTGTTAGCAGTTCCGTCAACTGCTTCTTGATGAATCCCACGTAGTCTGACGCCGCCTCCGGAGGTAATCCGTGAAGATCCGGCATGCCTTCAGGGAGTCCGGATCTCGAGAAATCACCCGGGAAGCAGTAATAAAATCCGACTTTGAGCCCGCGGACACGAAAGGCATCTACGAACTCGCGAACGATGTCACCTTTGCCGTTCTTGTAGCGGGTAAATCGGGTAATGTCATGCGTGGTGTGATCACTATCCCAAAGGCACCAGCCGCCGGTATGCTTTACTGTTAACACGCCGTATTTCATCCCGGCCGCGCGGGCGACCTCGGCCCACTGCTTACAATCCAGTTTGTCCGGCTTAAATAGAGCCGGGTCTTCGTATCCGTTCGCCCATTCACGATTAAGGTAGGTAGCCATGTTGAAGTGGAGAAACAGGCCGAAGCGGAGCTTCAGGAAGTCCTCCCGCAAGGCTGCTCGTTCGGCTTCCATATCAACCGGGGGACCTGCTCGTAGAAAGCGGATGCAAACCGGCTTTCCGATGGAAATATTGTTGCCTGTCGGTTCGAGGGTGCCGGTATTTTGGTCGATCTTAAAGACGACTACGCTGTCGGCTCCCTGGTTGGCGACGAGGCAGAATTTGCCGGTCGGATCGATATTGAAGTTACGCGGCGTCTTTATTTCGGCTCTCTCGTGCTCGACGAAAGTCAGCGTCCCCTTGGCCGGGTCGATGCGATAGACCGCGATGCTGTCGTGCCCCCGGTTCGAGCCGTAGAGGAACCTGCCGCCCGGATGCACGCAGACCTCGGCGCACGTACTGGAGCCCTCGAAGTCGCTCGGAAGCGTCGGGATCGTCTGAATCTCCGTCAGGACGCCCGACGCCGGATCGTAGGAAAAGGCGGTCATCGTGGAATGGAGTTCGTTAATCACATAGGCGTATTTGCCGTTGGGGCTAAAGGCGAAGTGCCGCGGCCCGGCGCCGGGTTTGACCTTCGCGAAGGCCGGATCGTTGGCGATGATCGTTCCCTTGTCCACATCCAGCTTGTAGATCATGACCTTGTCGAGACCGAGATCGGCGACGAAGGCGAAGCGGTTGTCCGGGCTGACGTTGATCGAATGTGCGTGCGGGCCTTTCTGTCGCCGGGGATTTACGCTGGAGCCTTCGTGCTGCACGAAACCGGTCGGCTCGGCGAGGCTGCCGTCGGCCGTGATCGGAATCACCGAGGCGCTGCCGCTGCCGTAGTTGGCGACGAGCACGTTTTTTCCCGCGTGGTCGATATTGACATGGCAAGGGCCGGAGCCGCCCGAGGGCCGGCTGTTCAGCAGCTTGAGATTTCCCGTGTCCGGGTCTATCGCGTAAGCACTGACGGAACCATCGCGGCCTGATTCGCTGACGGCGTAAAGATACTTGCCGTTCGGATGGATCTCGATAAACGATGGATTCCCGGCCTTGGCCGCAAGCACCGGAGCCGAAAGCTCTCCCGTCTCGGTGTCGAGTACGCTGCGATAAATCCCTTCGGCGCCGTTGCGGCCTGATGTGTACGTCCCGAAATAGACCGGCAGCGATTCGGCATAAACCGTCGATGATACCGCAACCAAAATCGCCGCCGTAATAAGGATTTTCGTTTTCATATTCAAAATACCTCCATTGATAATTGTTTTACAATCGCGGCTGCGTGCCGTATGGCCACATGACTTCTTCTCATGATTATTGCTACTCGTTTAAATTGCTTTTACGTTCGGTCCGGCCGGCTCGCTCCATGTAATCCAGGGTCAGATACGCCAGCGCCCTGACGCCGAGCTTAAGGCCGCTTTCGTCGACATAGAAATCCGGGCTGTGATGCGGGGCGGCTTCTTCGGGCGGCACATCTTTCGGCAATCCGCCAAGGAAAAAATAAAAGCCCGGCACCTGTTGCTGGTAAAACGAAAAATCCTCCGCGCCTGTGATAGCGTTAACCATGTTTACATTTTCAGCGCCGGCGGCCTCCTGAAGCGTTGGCAGCATCATGGCCGTCAGCTCGGGTTCATTATATGTCACCGGAAGGCCTTTGCCGATCCGGACGTCTGCAATCGCTCCGGCACTTTCGGCGATCTTCGTCGCGGTCAGCCGTATCTTCCGGTGAATTTTTTTCTGCATTTCGGTATTGAGCGTCCGGACTGTCCCGACCATCTCGACCTGTTCGGGAATAATATTGCTCCTGACGCCGCCGTGAATGCTTCCGATTGTGATTACCGCCGCATCTTCGATCAGCTCCGTTTGCCTGCTGATGATTGTCTGGAGCCCTATGATAATCTGTGCCGATGCCGTAATCGGACCGACGCCCGTCCAGGGTGTGGAGCCGTGCGTCTGCTTGCCTTTGACCGTAATACGAAAACTGTCGGAGGCGGCCATAGCGCTGCCCGGGCGATAGGCGATAGTGCCGGTTTCCGTTAGTGCCCAGATATGCAAACCGAAAATCACATCGACCTTCGGATTTTCAAGAACTCCTTCCTTTATCATGAGCCTGGCGCCGCCTTCTTCGCCCCGCGGCGCGCCTTCCTCGGCGGGCTGGAAGATAAATTTAACCGTCCCGGCAAGATTCTCTTTCATGGAAGCGAGAATCTCCGCGACACCCATGAGAATCGCGGTGTGCGTATCGTGGCCGCAGGCGTGCATCACACCGACGATCTGCCCGTTATATTCGGTTCGGACTTTGGAAGCGAACGGCAGATCTACGCGCTCGGTAACCGGCAGGGCGTCCATATCCGCGCGGAGGGCGACAACCGGTCCGGGCCTGCCGCCTTTTAAAAGACCCACAACACCGGTATGCGCGACGCCGGTTTTCACATCCAGTCCCAGAGCCGTCAGATGTCCGGCGACCTTTTCGGCCGTCTTGAATTCCCGGTTCGAGAGCTCCGGGAACCGATGAAAATGACGCCGCCATTCGATGACTTTCGACTCAATCCGGTCGGCGGACGAATCGATCCGTTTTTTCAAATCTTCGCCGGCATACACCGACGTGCAAATCCCGACGAACAGCAGGGATAAAATAATCCGCTTCATAATGCCACACTCCTTATTCGAGTTGCAAGCCAGACAATTGATTATAATAAATAAATTACTTTGCCTGAAAACCGGTTCACCATTATTTCTGAAGGATTTTAACGATTTGCTCGTTCGTTATTTTTCTGTCCAGCCTGCCGCTTGCGGCCTGCGTAGATCCGCCGCCCTTGCCGCCGACGACTTCGGTAAGTTTCTTCAGGATATCGTTGGCGTTCAGATCCCTGGAATTTATTACAATGTTGCAGTCGCTTATAACAATACCGGTTCCATCGATTTCGCCGGCAATCATTGCCGCGAGCTTGCCGGCGAGCTTGCCGGAGACGGCGTCGATTTGGATACCGATTTTCGATGTGCCGACTTCCGCGACTACGGCCGACTCCACGAAATCCGGCAGCATCATCCCCTGCAATCGTTCCACTTGCTTATAAAGATTCTTCGAAGATTCCAGTGCCTTCCGGAATATAACCGGCAGCTCGACGGTCGAACACCTGGAAATTTGTCTAAGCTCTTTCAATATGGAAGTCTCGGCCTGCGATAATTCCAGTGCTGTCTGCCCCGCAGAAAAAGAAACGCGCGTCCCATTCTTCTTGCTCTCGATATCGGTTATCCTGATAATTCCGATGTCACCTGTTCTTAGAACGTGAGTTCCGCAGCAGGCCGATGCATCATAATCGCCGATCTTTACCACGCGGATCATGTCCGATTCGATTTCTTTAATATCAAAACGCGTTCGAACATCAGTATCGTTGAACGCCGTCTCGACGGGTATGTTCTCGATGACTACTTCCATCGAATGTTGCTCGATCGCCTGGGCCGTCTCCCATTCAATTTTCTTATCGAAGTCGACTGTGCAGCTTTCCAGGCCGATATGAACGCCAACCGTTTTCAGATCGAATCGGTTCTCGGCGATACCAGAGATAATATGCTGGGCGGTATGCCGGCGCGCAACGCTCAATCTGTGCCGGCTGTCAACGCAGGCGATATATTTACCATCGCTGAGCGATTTGTCCATAGTGTGGATTATCCTGCCGTCGATTATCTCGACATTAATAACCTCGGATTCACCAATCCTGCCCTTGTCGGGCGGCTGACCTCCTTCATCCGGATGAAACACGATGGGTTCTATAGTGACCTTACGGTCGCCGGCAGACCTGGCTTCGACTTCAACCTCATAAACATCAGGATTTGTCCAATACAATCGTTTCACAACGGGATTATAACCGGCAAACAGCCTGTCGCTCAAGTACCATCTTGGTGTAGTTACTTGTGTGTAAGCTCACTTTAAGCCGATATTAGCTGACCGCAGTCTCTTTCGGAAAATGCGGCGAATAGAGCAGGCGTTCTTTGCGGATGGCCAGTTTGCCGCCGGAGACAAATTGTTCGCCGCGTTCGGAAAGATGCTCGACCATTCGCCGCCGCCATATCAGCAGCGTGTTTTTATGCGCCGGTTCGGCGGATAAATTATGCAGCTCGTTAGGGTCGCCGGTCAGGTCGAAAAGCTCTTCCCTGCCATCGAATGCGTAATAGATATATTTGACCTTGCCGTCCGTCAGGGCGTTCCAGTGGTCTTTATTGTAGCACATCGAATGCTCTAAGTCGATGAACGGCCGCCAGTCTTTCGTATTTCCGCGAACCAGCTCCAGCAGGCTTTTGCCGTCAAGACTATCCGGAATTGGTGCTCCAGCGACATCGAGGAACGTCGGCAGCACATCGCGCAATTCGGTCGGCTGCGGCAGCGATTTGCCTCGCTGATTGTCCATGCCCATAGCTTTTGGCCATCGCAGCAGCATGGGAACGTGGGCAGAGCCTTCGTAGGCATAAGTCTTTCGCCACAGGTGATGGTCGCCGAGCATGTCGCCGTGGTCGGCAAAGAAGATGATTAAAGTGTTGTCGTACTTGCCGCTTTTTTTCAGGGCGGCGAGAATACGCCCGATTTGTTCATCGATTAAAGAAATCGAGCCGTAATAGGCCCGGCGGGATTTTTTGGCCTGGCGGACGCCTAAGTCGCCGTGCCAGAGACTCGGCCTCGGCGAATCTTCATGCCGAGCATATTTAGCCGCCCAGTCGCCCACAGCCGGCGCGGGCATATCATCTTCGTCATACATATCAATGAATCTTTGCGGCGGGTCGTAGGGACTATGCGGCCGGGCGAAGGAGACCTTCAGCATAAACGGTTCGGACCGCTGGTAATTCTCAATAAACTCGACCGCCCTGTCGGCCGTCCACCTCGTCGGGTGCAGCCGCTCAGGCAGGGCGTATGCCTTCCCGCGATAATCGTTCCAGCCGATGCCCGTCGCATCCGGATCCATCTCCGGCGCCTGCTCTTTGAACCAAAGTCGGTAATCGCTAACGAATCCCGGGCTCTCGACACGGCCCGATTCGTCGAGCAGTATCTTGTGATAGCCGCGAAGCCTTCTCTGCGGGAACCAGTGCATCTTGCCGATGCCATAGAGGTAGTAACCGGCATCCCGGATTGCCCGGGGCAGCTCGAAAGGATGCTTTCCCGCTACACGCCCGTATCCGATCATACCGTGATGCCACGGCGATAATCCCGTCAGGATGGCGCTGCGGGCCGGAGTACAACTCGGCGTGGAAGTGTATGCATTCGAGAAAACGACACCTTCTTTGGCGATTGAATCCAAGTGGGGCGTCTTAATCACGGGATTTCCCGCGCAGCCCAGGCATTCGCCCCGTTGCTGGTCGGTCATCAGAAAAAGGATGTTGGGTTTTTTCTGACGTGTGGCAGCCTCAAGGCCGAAGGCTTTGGGGATGGGAGAAGTCAGGGCAACCATCCCCAAGCTGCGCTTGAGGCTGCCGCCCGCCGGGACTAAGAGAGTACTTTTTAGAAAGACCCTGCGTGTCACATTAAATCTACTATAGCGGCTCATACGAAACTCCTTATTCACTGATACTTTCAGCATCGGGGCGATATATCTGTAATCCTCAATTCAATCAGGATATCAAATCCGCCCGATAGATGCAAAGCTTGTGTCCAGCTTTTCCACACGAAGGCCGGCAGGCAAGCAGGAAATCTTAACTAATATTGTTGCTGATAATAAATAGTTGTACTAAAATACATGCAACGCGGCCGAGCAAAAGGATATTTTATGGTGTTGGCTTCGGATAAATCCTTAAGGCAGTTTGCTGACAAGCTCGAAAAATGGGCGGAGAACCTGTCCTACGGCACCTCCCCGGCCAAAAATTTGTGGGTGGAACTGAATCTTTCTCTCTATCCGCGGGACATGCAGGATACCGTATCCTGGCTGGCAGCTTTTCCCGCTATAGAGAAAAAAATCCCCAGCCAGCTCGAAGAACTCTCCGAACTGGTTCAGGAAGTGGATGCCTGGCGTAATTACGGGATTTACCCCGAAGATATGGACGAGTTTCGCGCCCATATCGACCGGCTAAAGCAGGTCACCTTAAATATAATCCTTACCCTCCGAAAGATATCCGGCGCAGCCGAATCCCAGCCGTCGGCAATCGAAGCAATCACCGCCGAAAAATCGAGCGGCCCTGAATCGCAAGAAACCGACTCAGCAGGATTCAGGCCGGATGGCACAACTTCTAAAATGCCGCGAAAAGAAGCCCTGACGGCGTACAAGCTGCACTATGAAACGGGATTGACGCTGCCGCAAATCGCCAGGAGAATGACCGCCGAGCTTCAGCTCGATAAACCTCTGAGGCAATGGCAAATATCGCGCTGGATAAAGCAGGTCGCAAACTGGCATAAACGCATGCGCATACCCGTTCATTCGGTCCCACGGAGGTCACCCACGACTGCGTCGCTTCCCGTCAATATCGATGCCGCCGCACAAACCGATCATGAGAAAAAATAGCAGGCGACTTTACGTTTTCGTCAAAAAATTATCCAAGGAATAAAAAATGGGCAGTACTATAATGAGAATTTCGATTTATTTTTTAATAATCCTTCCGGTGAGCATCGTTTCCGCCGGAGCCGATGACTTCGAGCGGATTAAGTATAACAATCCCGGCCTGGTTGTGGATTTGGGCGTCGGGCTTTGGGCGTGGCCTCTGCCGATGGATTATGATAATGACGGCGACTACGATATGGTCGTATCCTGTCCAGACAAGCCGTATAACGGAACGTATTTTTTCGAGAATACCGCCGGCAATGTCAAGATGCCGGTATTCAGGCCCGCCGTCAAGCTCGGCAGCGGACACAGTAACATTCGGCCGAGTTATGCCGGCGGCGAAGCCCGCCTGCTGCTTGCCGGCAGGGAAATCGTAGGTTTTCGTGAGCCGGAGAATCAGTTCAAAAAGACCCGGTCAATTTATTCTTCGACTAATGTGCACGATTCCAAAGGCCGTATCCGCGCCAACCAGTGGCAGTATTGTGACTATGACGGGGACGGCGACCTGGACCTGATAGTCGGCGTCGGTGACTGGAACGATTACGGCTGGGACAATGCCTTCGATAAGCAGGGGCGATGGACACGCGGCCCTCTGCACGGATATGTGTACCTGATTCGCAACACGGGCACCGCCGGGAAACTGAAGTACGGCAGGGCGGAGAAAATATCGGCCGGCGGAAAACCGGTGGACGTCTATGGAATGCCTTCGCCGAATTTTGCTGATTTCGACGGCGACGGCGACCTGGATTTGATCTGCGGCGAGTTTATCGACAAGTTCACCTGGTTCGAAAACACCGCAGCGCGCAGCCGTCCGAAGTTTGCCGCGGGCAGGTATCTGACTTATAAAGGCAAATCGCTTGAGATGGACCTGTGCATGATAGTGCCGGTTGCGCTGGACTGGGACAAGGACGGCGACGTTGATTTAGTCGTGGGACAGGAAGACGGGCGAGTTGCGCTGGTGGAAAATACGGGCAGGGTAACGAACGGCATGCCCGAGTTTCTGCCGCCGGTTTTCTTTCGACAGCAGGCGGATGAGCTCAAATTCGGCGCGCTTGTCACGCCCTTCAGTTTCGACTGGGACAATGACGGCGACGAAGACCTTATCTGCGGCAATACTGCCGGCTATATCGGATTTATCGAGAATCTCGACGGCGGCGATCCGCCGAGATGGGCCGGGCCGGTATACCTCAAGGCCGGCGGCGAGACCATCAGGATTATGGCCAGGCCAAACGGCTCGATCCAGGGACCCTGCGAAGCCAAGTGGGGCTATACGACGCTGAACGTCGCCGATTGGAACCACGACGGCCTGCCGGATATCCTCGTCAATTCCATCTGGGGAAAAGTCATCTGGTTTGAGAATATCGGGACCCGGCAAAAACCTGAACTTTCGCCGGCGCAACCTGTCGAAGTCGAATGGCCGGGCAAGCCTCCCAGCCCGGCATGGAACTGGTGGGAGCCGGAAGACAAAAGCCTCGCAACCCAGTGGCGAACCACACCGGTCGTTATCGACTACGACGATGACGGACTTAATGATTTGGTAATGCTGGACCACGAGGGGTATCTGGCTCTGTTTAGACGTGCTAAAAAAAGAGATAAGTTGATCCTATTGCCGGGCGAGCGAATATTTTCAAATAAAATGGGTAGTTCGCTGAGAATGAACGACGGCTCCGCGGGTAAAAGCGGCCGGCGCAAGTTCTGTTTCGCAGACTGGGACCTCGACGGACAACTGGACATGATGGTAAACAGTCGAAATATCAATTTTTTTCGGAACGTCTCGGCGGACAACAACGAGCACGTTTTCAGTAACAAGGGAATGATCGCAGGTCGTATCCTTGCCGGCCACACGACCAGCCCGACCATGGTGGACTTCAATAAAGACGGCATTCCCGACCTGTTGGCGGGGGCGGAAGATGGTTTCTTTTATTACATGAAGAATCCACATTCCAAAACACCTTGAAGTTGTCACTGTCTCATGACTGACAGTGCTCACTCGAAGAAAAGCCTGGATGTCACTTGTTATCTCGACTATGATGCGAGACGGCATTAAACATCCTGTGAACGCTTGAGGAAACAGAAAACACGATGTCTATAAAGTTAAGCAGGCATGACAAACAACTCCTGGATGGTCAACATGGCGAAGGGGCCCGGTTGGCTATGCGAATTGTTGTCAGAATGGCTGAGGTCCATGAAGCCGCCGAACTGATGGATGTGACTCAGGCCCATATCGACGGCTGCGGACTGCTGAGTGAAACCGGTTTGGAATTTGCCGAGACGCTCGCGGCCAAAGGCGCGAGAGTCTCGGTTCCCACAACCCTGAATATGGGGCCGCTGGATCTTCAAAATTGGCAGAAGTTTGGCATCGACGAAGATTTCGCCGGCAAGGCCATCAGGCAGGCGAAGGCTTATACGAACATGGGATGTATCCCCACCTGGACATGCGCGCCTTATCAGAGCTACTTGACACCTCGCTTCGGCCGGCAAATCGCCTGGGGCGAATCCAATGCTATCTGCTACGCGAACTCGGTTCTCGGAGCCAGGACCAATAGATACGGCGATTACATGGATATCTGTGCGGCGATAACTCACAGAGTACCCAAATGCGGTCTTCATTTAGCAGAGAATCGCAAAGGGCAGTTTTTGCTGCGTCTAAAGGATATTGACGCCTCGATTATGCAGAGCAATGAATTTTACGTTACGCTGGGACACCTAATCGGATCTCTCGCCGGGGATAAAATCCCGGTGATCGAAGGACTCGACGCCGGGGCGTCCAGCGACCAACTGAAAGCTATGTGTGCGGCAGCCGCATCGTCCGGCGCAGTGGCGCTTTTCCACGCCATCGGGCTGACACCTGAAGCTAACACGTTCGAGCAGGCATTCCAAGGCGGAAAGCCGGAACGAATCATTGATATCGGTCTTTCAGACTTACGCAGCACCCGGTCCGAGTTGTCCACAGCAGAGGAAGGGGCTAAGCTCGATCTGGTAGTATTGGGCTGCCCTCATTTTTCCTACAACGAGTTTCGTGAGCTTTCGGATATCATCGAAGAAAAGACCGAAAAAGGCAAAAAACTTCACCCCGATGTGAGATTTGTAGTTATTTCGTCCCAGACATCATACGCCCTGCTGCAAAGAGGCGATTTTCTCGATAGACTAACCTCCTTTGGGATTGAAATCACCCTCGACACTTGCATTTTTCATACGCCGATGGTCGCTGAGGACACGAAGGTAATTATGACTAATTCGGGCAAGTGCGCCTACTACGCGCCCGGCGAATTGAATGTTCGAGTAGCCTTCGGGAGCATGGCCGACTGTGTCGAGTCTTCCGTGCACGGGCAAGTTTGCCGAAAGGACTCATTATGGGAAAAATCCTGACTGGAAAACCTGTAGTACCGGGTTCGGCCGAAGGTGCTGCGCTCGTCTCCAGAGAGCCGTTAAGTTTCTGGGGAGGAATATCTCCGCAAACGGGCGAGGTCATCGACCGGCGGCACGATCTGTCGGGATCTATAGTAACCGGCAAGGTATTCGTGTTCCCTGCGGGCAAAGGCTCCAGCACATCCAGCGCAACATTAATGGAAAGCATCAGGACCGGCGTTGCCCCTGCGGCCATAATCAATCTCAGCGTCGATCCAATTCTGGCGCTGGGAAGTATCGTGGCGGACGAATTATATCATCAGACTATACCGATTGTGGTTCTGCCGGAAGAGGATTTCTTATCTATAAGACAAGATGACTACCTTGTTATCAAACCTGATGGAAAGATATTGATTAATGAACAACGAGACAAATAAGATGAAGATAAAATCAATAATCACCGGGACATTCGCTATATTATTCTTATCGGTTGCAAGCCATGCAGCGTGCAAGTCACCATCTGAAACCGATTCTGGCTATCTGAGCATTGAGAGAATTATCGATTCGGACGAATTTGACTCCAAATCATTCGGGCCGATTCGCTGGCTGGAAGATGGATCAGGCTATACGACTTTGGAAGACTCGCAAGTCCACGAGGATGTAAACGACCCAAATGCTGAAAAATCCAGAGACATTGTCCGATACGAGCCGGAAAGCGGCGAGCGCGAGATAATGGTTCCGGCCACGCGATTGGTCCCGAAGGATGAATCGGAGCCGTTAAAGATTGACGATTACTCATGGTCGGCGGACGGCAAAAAGCTGCTGATCTTCACGAATACCAAACGCGTGTGGCGGACAAATACCCGGGGAGATTACTGGGTGCTCGATCTGATTACACGGAAACTTCGCAAGCTCGGCGGCGATGCCGAGCCTTCAACGTTGATGTTTGCCAAATTTTCGCCGGGAGGGCTGCGCGTCGCTTATGTTCGGGAAAGAAACCTGTACGTTCAGAATCTAAAGGACCTTCGAATTACACAACTGACGAAAGACGGTTCCGAAACTATCATAAACGGTACATCGGATTGGGTTTATGAGGAGGAATTCCGCCTGCGAGACGGTTTTCGCTGGAGCCCCAACGGTAAATTCATTGCTTATTGGCAATTCGACACCGAAGGCGTGCGTGACTTTCATCTGATAAACTACACTGATTCTCTTTACCCGAAAATCACCAGCTTCCAATACCCCAAGGTCGGAGAGAAAAACTCGGCCTGCCGCATCGGAGTGATAAGCTCCCGCGGCGGCGAAACGCGATGGTTTAATGCTTCGGACGATCCGCGCAATCATTATATCCCAAAAATGGAATGGGCCGAGAACTCAAGAACCATCGTTTTCCAACATCTTAATCGCTTGCAGAACACCAATGAAGTGACGCTCGGCAACATACGCAAAGGCAGCCTGCGCAAGATTCTCACCGAACGGGATGAAGCATGGATTGACGTCGGCGACGATTTGAAATGGCTTGACGACGGCAAAAAATTTACATGGTTGAGCGAGCGTGACGGATGGCGTCATCTCTACGTAATTTCGCGCTCCGGCAGGAAAATCACCCTCCTGACGCCCGGTGATTTCGACGTGATCGACCTTGTGAACATAGACCGGGAGAACCGATGGGCCTATTATATTGCCTCGCCGGAAAATCCGACCCAGCGCTATCTGTACCGGACGCCGCTCGACGGCAGCGGCAGGATCGAGAGGATTACGCCGGCCGATCAGGAGGGAACACACAGATACCAAATTTCACACGACTCGAAGTGGGCGATACACACATATTCTTCCGCTAATAAACCTTCCGTAATCGATCTTGTACGCCTGCCGGGACACGCAAGAGTGCGCGTGCTCGAAGATAATTCGGAACTTTGTGAGAACGTGGCCGCACTAAAAAAGAACCCTGTTGAGTTTTTCCGCATAGATATCGGCGATGGCGTCTTACTCGACGGGTGGCGTATTAAACCCCCGGATTTCGATCCGCAAAAGCAATATCCTCTGTTCTTTCATGTTTACGGAGAACCCGCCGGCCAGACGGTCCTGGACAGATGGGGTGGGGAAAAATATCTGTGGCATCTCATGCTCGCACAACAGGGGTATCTGGTGGTGAGTGTGGATAACCGCGGCACGCCGTCGCCTCGCGGCCGTGCGTGGCGAAAGTGCGTCTATCGCCAGATTGGCATTCTCGCATCCGCGGACCAGGCGGCGGCGACGCGAGCAATCATCAAGAGCTGGCCTTATGTGGACCCGGATAGAGTCGGTATCTGGGGCTGGAGCGGCGGCGGCTCAATGAGCCTTAACGCAATCTTCAGGTATCCCGAGTTATACCATACCGCCATGGCAATCGCGTTCATAAGCAATCAGCGATTCTATGATACGATTTACCAGGAGAGATATATGGGACTGCCGGACGATAACCAAGAAGGCTATAAAAACGGCTCGCCGATAACCTTCGCCCATCAGCTCAAGGGAAATCTTCTTATCATCCACGGAACCGGCGACGACAATTGTCACTACCAAAACTGCGAAGCCCTTATAAATGAGCTGATAAAGCACGGCAAACATTTTTCAATGATGTCGTATCCGAACCGTACTCACTCGATAAAAGAAGGTGAAAATACGAAACGACATCTCTACGAATTGCTCACCCGATACTTAAAAGAGAACTTGCCCGCCGGCCCCGAATCTGCCGGCGATGATGAGACAACCGACGCCGTTAAGGAGTAATTTCTTGTCCCAGACCTTTCGCAATTGCCTTCTCATAAATCAACGTTGATGCGCAGACATCAAACAGAGCCATACCAACGGACTTAAACAGCGTAGTCTCCTGCCTCGCCCGGCTCTCCGGCTCTTTGTCGATCAGAAACCGCCCCAGCGTCATAATTTGATCCCGCCTGAGCCAGCCGTTACACAGCGGGACAATAATATCACCCGACTCTTCCAAAGCATGTTCGGTGTCGATATAAACGGTCTTGAGCAGGCCGTATAATGCCCGCGAAAACTCTCTGACGTCAGGTTTATAAGAACCGATGCCGACAAAGTGCTTGCCTGCCAATAATTTCTCTTTGTCCGGCAACACGGGCTCCGATGAGGTTGTCGCCGTAATTACAATTTGGGTATGTTCGAGCAAATCCTCGACGCGAGCGGCCTGATGGATATTGACGTCGCCGATGGCTGCGAGAAGTTTATCTTTAAGGGCCGATGCTTTTTCAGGATACAGGTCATAGATGAAAACATCCGTGATTCGCCCGGCCGAACATGCGGCCCGAGCCTGGTGGAAACCCTGAACGCCCGCCCCGATTATCCCCACGGCATGAGCATTATCCGGAGCAAGATGGCGAATACTCACCGCGCCGACCGCCGCAGTTCTCACGGCTGTCAACGCGGGGCCGTTAAGCAATGCAAGGGGCACGCCCGTTTGTGAATCGTTTAGAACCATGATTCCATTCAGGACCGGGACATTCTTCGCCGGATTATCCGGGAAAAGCGTGACTACTTTGGTCCCGAAATAATCCTTCGTAAAACACGGCATCAGCAGCAGGACATTATCTTGGTGATCCACGTGCAGCCGTTGCGGCATGTGGAATTCTTTCTTTTCGTAAATGCGTAACGATAACTCAATGGCATCCAGCATTTCGTCGATTGTCGCCGCATTCAGGATGTCCGATTCAGTCAGGTAAATCATATTACTAATAAGGCAAAACCTATTTCCACTTGCACTTGCGAACTTGAAGGCGATGGTCGCCGTGGCAGTCGGTACAGACCATCTTTTCGATATTAGCAAACATGGGTTTGTGCTGGTCGGTATCGATTTTGTCTTTTGGATGGCAGCCCATGCAGAACGGATTGATTTTCGGCCGGGGATACATAATCTCCGGCGCGGTACCGTTGCCGCCGGAAGCCCATGATTCGTCGGCAATGTGCTCGTCGCACTCGCCGTGACAGCCTGCGCAGCCGATATCGGCCCGGGCGTGGATAACAGCGATATCCTCCTGCATGTAATTTATATGACAGACGAAGCAGCGGCTGTTGTCGGCTTGCGGACCGTCCGACTGTTCGGCCTCCGTTTCATCGTCCAGCAATAATAAAGGTTCGTCATCGAGCAGAAGCGGTGCTTCTTCTTCCTTCGTAACTTCGGCGACGGATTCGTCACCGACCTGTGGTCCCTGCACACTTTTCGCCCGCTCACAGCCAATCGTAGCAACACAAATTGCTATAAGCAAAAACACCAACATAAAATATTTCATAGACACTTTCCTATACGTGCACCTTATTACTAAAGTACACTTCAATTTTACAGATAATGGGAAACAACGGATACGCCGCAAGTCATCTATTAAACGTACTGCCAGTTTTTAAGCCACTGATAGTTCTTGGGCAGTTTCGCCATAGCCTGCCTATTGGCGTTGTCCAGTTCGGCGGTTTCTTTCACGTCGAGTTTGCGCCGTTCCATCACGGCCCTTGCCACGTTATCCACATATTCTACGCTGTTCAATCCGGGAATTGGAATGACGGTATTACTGTGCAAAATGTAGCGGATCGCCAGACGCGCACGCTCGAAGTTCGTTTTGCGGTCCTTCGTAAACAACGAACCGGCGGCGAAAGGTTTAATGCCGAAAGCCCCCACGTCCTGCTTCTTGAGGGCCTCGAAGACGCTGTCGGTCTGGGCCCTTTTGCTCATCGTGGTAAAGGGGAAACAGACACAATCGATTTGCGGGAAATACTCGATCATAAATTTGATCCAGCGACGGTCATGCGTGGAGAATCCGACGAACCGGGCCTTGCCCTGCTTTTTCGCTTTCTCCAGCGCCTCGACCATCTCGCACGCGGTATTGAACGTGTGCCTGCCGCCCGGCTCGTAACAGGTGACACGCCACAAATCGGTGTAATCCTCGCCGGCGGCCTGCAGCACTTCGTCCAGGCTTTCCATTAACTTCTTGGCGGTTCGGTAATCTTCGTTGCGGGTCTCCCGGCCGCAGTGGGACAGCGCCAGATACATCTTGTCCCGGCGCCCTTTAAGTGCCCTGGCGTCTCTTACTACCTCGCCCTTAGTGCAGGAATCGATGTAATTAATGCCGATGTCGATGGCGCGACTGACGATTTCGGTACGCTCCTTTTGATTGCTCCGGGAGTGCCCGCCGAGGCAGACCGCCGAAACCATCAGGTTGGTCTTGCCCTGCCTGCGGTATTCCATATTCTGATTGTAATTGAGAATTTTGGAGGTGTTAACTGACGCACCGCCGGCGGTTTTAGCGCCGAGGCCGACAGCCACACCTGCGGCAACCATTGCACCGTTGCACATAAACTGTCGCCGGGTTACTTTCTTATCTTCCATCAAATATCTCCTTTCGAAGTCACTGTAGGGTGGGCACTCCGTAAGGAGTCCATAGAACTGCCCACCAGCCACGTTACGGTGTGCGGTGCACACGCTATCTGTAAAAGCTTAATCATTTTCGGGTTTCGTTAACGGGCGGTCAGACTGCAATTTGAACAGGGCCATAACCTCCTCACCTGTTAGGACGCGGTCATAGATGCGAACGTCGTCGATAAGGCCTTCGAATCCCCGGCCTATCCTGACATCCAGGTCATCGCCGGTATCGATCGGCCAAAGATCCAGAAGGCCGATATCATGTATCACGGCTATAGTTCCGTCCTTATAGAGCACGACATCATCATGGAGATTCGGCAGTTCGGCCTCTTTGACTACTACTGCGACGTGATGCCACCTATCATCATCGACCGGCTCATTCATATAATAATACCCGCCATTGGGCCTGATACCGATGCGTCCCCTGATGAAACAGAATGTAAACATCTTACCGAAGTCATCTGTGCCCCAGGATATGATTTCTCCGCCGTCGTTTTCGGTTTTAATCCAGGCCGCCACGGTCCGCTGACGCGTGCCGGTAACGCCCTTGTATTCGGATATCTCGACTTGTCCATTGTCGTCGAACTTAAGCGCTTTACCTGTCCGGCCCCGGGTCGAATCTTTGTCAAATGATAATTCCTCCTTCAGCATACCGCTGCGGCCGTGTCCGGATGAATCCGGAGTTCTCTTGCCCGATGCCTCGTCAAATTTCCACCATCCGGCAAGGTTAGGATCGGTATCGAGCGTCTTTGGCTTGTTCCTGTCCGCCGCCTCCGTACGCGCCGCTACTGAAAAGCTAAGGATCAAGCCAAACAACAAAACTATAAGCAACAAACGAAACATTCTTTTATGCATGACAATTCTCCAAATCTGAAGTTAAATACTTTCGCAAGCCAGATCTGAGGCATGGCTCAATTTCATACAAGATAACATATCTCACCGCCGGACACAATTGTTCATTTCACCATTTTATACTATTTCTACAGCCTGACTTTTTTAAAAAGTCTGTTTAAAATCTAAAGCCCGGCGGCGGCGCTGGCTGCCTCGTCTATTTATCTCTTCAAACGGACCGATTGTTGTCATCCTGAGCGCAGCGAAGGATCTCGACGTTACCGATGTTATGGCAACGCATCGGTTGATTATGCTCATCCGGCGTTTAGATTCTTCGCTTCACTGCGTTGCGCTCAGAATGACAAATAGAGCCAAATGTCCGTATAATAATAACTTGTGAGCATCCTTTTATACGAATCGTTCAGTTTGAGTTACTCAACCATTTCTTTCAAACGATCCCACTCTTCAAGATACTTCTTAAGATGTACTTTACCACCTTCGATTTCCGACAGAATCAGCTCTCTAACCAACTGCTGCTCGACTTCGTATTCGGCGCTGGTAAAGTGCCCGCCGAAATGAGCTACCCTCAGCCACACCAGATACGTAGTCAAGGCGTCAAATTCATTGTAAGCGACGATCTCATCCAGCTTGCCATCCAGCCACAGAAATGCAACTTCTTCTCCGTCAACGTCCAGTTTGCCCGGTATGCCCGACAGCGTGGCGATTTCATTCAATGAAGGCGTAGCTTTGCCCCAGCCTCCGACAACATCTTTTATATCGACGCTCGCTTCGCTGTTTCGACTATCGAAATAGTCATCTCCCTCCCATGGCTTGTTCGGACGACGGCAGAACTCTACGGCCTGAATCCCCAGGACTACGGCCCTTTGAATGAACGCCTTCAGGTCGGCTGAAGCGGAGTTAAAACCGACCAACTGCGGTTTGTATTGGCCGACCTTGTCCAGAAACGTGCCGACGATACTTTTTTCCGAGACCTGCTCGGGATCTTCCAAATCACGCGGCAGAGACAGCAAATGCAGCTTAGCCTTTCTGCCCGACTCAAACCTGTCCACCGCGGCAACGGACACTATCCGGCAGACCACCGTCTTTAAATACGGCGTAGGATCTTCCTCCGTGGCCCCTCCTTCTTTCCACATGCGTTTTACGACATCGAGGTCCGGCGTATTATCCGGCAAATCATACAAAAGTTTGCCCGCCGCCGGATCGGGTATCCATTCGGCGTCGAACACCCAAACTCTGTCTTTCACAGTCTTGAACATAATTTTTATCCTTTAATTCAGCCGTGATCAGCGATTCTTGCTTTGGCCTTCCGGCAGCAATTCCAGCACAGCGAACACAGGGCAGTGGTCCGAGGCGACCTTCTCATCTATCACCCGCAGCTCAACTACCTTCCAACGGCCCTCCGGCTTGTACAGGATATAGTCGATTCTCCTTACCGGCCCGGTGGAAGGGAACGTTGGCTGCGGGTCTTCCTGGGCGGCATCAGACCACTGACGGCCCAGAAGATTGATCGGATCGCTGCCGGAAGTCGCATTCAGATCGCCCGCCAGAACTACCGGAATGTCATAATTCTCGTACAACTCCATGATACGCTTTGCCTGCATCATCCTGTTGCTCTGGTCACGCTGATGGTCCAGGTGCGTTCCGACAAAAGCCATTTTCATTCCGCGCGGCAGTTCAATGTGTACTTCCAGGGCGGCCCGCGGCTCGGCTTTGGCGGTGTGCGGCAGCGGATTATTCTTTATCTCGAGGATGGGATAGCGCGAAAGAACGGCTTCCCCGTAACCGCCGCCGTCGTAGTCCATGGCCTTGCCGAACACACCCTCCATGCCGGTTCGCCGGCTCAACTCGGCCGTCAGGTCGAGCCCTTTGGCGCGACCAGTCTTATTATCGACCTCCTGAAACGCCACCAGATCGGGTTTGAGCGAGTTTATTATCCCGGCGACGGCATCCAGATTCGAGCCTCCGTTGGCATCCTCGCCGTGGTAGATATTGTACGTTAAAACCGCGACCCGTACCGGCGATCCGAGTTTTTCGCCGGTACACCCCCCGGCGAAAATACCAACAACCAATATGACCAGCAGAACTCTCAACGCAATAGAAAAAGTTTTCATCCTGTATAACCTGCCAATTTGTTTGCGATTTGCCCGTTTCATAAATAACTCAAAAAACTAAATTTAGCACCATAAACATGGATAATCAACCGGATTCTTGAGAAAGCGGGCGAACAGGGCAGCAGAGAATCAGAAAAAACCTCCGAAAATCGAGAATCCGGCATCCCGAACGGATTATCAGGTTCTAAAGTCAACAAATCCAATTCCAATTACCCCCAAAAGGGTAGAACGAAAGTCCGACGCCTAATTTTTCGCGGCGGTTGAAAATAATTTCATTTTTCATTCTTGATTTTGCCTCCGGACGTGCGTTATAATTTTGTTTTCGTAGTTGGGGCGAACAACCCAAAGAACTGATCCCGGCGTGTTTCCTGCTGCCGAGCAGGCGGTGGGGAGCAATCGTTTCAGGAGGTTTTAGTAACATTTAGAGCAACACAAAGTTTACCGCATACTTTAGAGTTGGAGAAACAAACATGGTACAAAAGCAAAAATTTACAAGACGAGAACTCTTGAAGAGTTCGGCATTTGCGGCCGGAACGCTGGCTTTGACGGGCTCAGCAGTTCCTTTGGCCGAAGCAAGGGGCAGCGATACGATCCGCGTCGGCGTGATCGGCTGCGGCGGCAGAGGATCCGGCGCGGCGAACGACTGCATGAATTCTTCGAAGGGCGTTCAAATCGTTGCCCTGGCAGACACCTTCGAGGATCGCCTTGCGGGTTTGAAGAAGCAATTCAAAGTCCCGAACAACCGCTGTTTTGTAGGCATGGATGCGTACAAGAAAGTGCTGGCGCTTGACGATGTGAATATGGTCATTCTGGCGACCCCGCCCGGCTTCAGGCCGAAACAATTCGCCGCAGCTATTGACAGCGGCAAGAACGTCTTCATGGAGAAACCGGTAGCGACCTGCCCGGCGGGGATTAAGATGGTCATCGAGGCCTCACAGAAGGCCAAAGAAAAAGGTTTGGCAGTGGTAGCGGGCACGCAGAGGCGGCACGAACCGAAATACATCGAGACCATGAAAAGAATACACGACGGCGCGATCGGCGAAATTGCCTCGGCACAGTGCTACTGGAACATGGGCGCGCTTTGGGTCAGCAAGCGCCAGCCCGATCAGAGTGACATAGAATGGCAGATTCGCAACTGGCTGTACTTCACGTGGCTCTCGGGCGACCATATATGCGAGCAGCACGTTCATAATATCGACGTAATTAACTGGGCGTTCGACGAGCTGCCCGAGCAGGTGCACGGTGTTGGCGGCCGGCAGTATCGAACCGGTCCCGAGCACGGCAACATCTTCGACCATTTCGGCGTCGAGTTCTTCTATCCCAACGACGTACGGACCATCAGCATGTGCCGGCAAATCAAGGGGACCACGAACAATGTAAGCGAACGCGTGGTCGGCACCAAAGGCAGCAGCGACTGCTGCGGTACCATCAAGGGCGAGAATCCGTGGCGCTACGAGGGGCCGAATCCGAATCCTTACGTGGTCGAGCACACCGACCTTATCAAGAGCATTCGAAGCGGCGAACCGCTAAACGAGGGAAAGCGAATCGCCGAGAGCACGCTATGTGCTATCATGGGTCGCGAGTCGGCTTATTCACGGCAGCAGTTCAAACGGTCGTGGTTTATGAGCAGGTGCACGTTGAACCATCTTCCGCCCGACGACCTGAAGCTGAGCGATTCCAAACCCGTGCCGCCATTCGCGATACCGGGTAAATATGAGCTGCCCGGGCTGGCACAGGGCGGACGGAGAAGACGCGGTTAGTCGGGGCGGTTAACCGGTTCAGAAAATGGCTCAAAGAGAACGAACAAAGGAGAATTTTAATATGACAGCGTCAGATAAAGATAAAAGTAAATCGAAAAAGGTTGCGGCTACAGCCGCCGGCGCCGCGGCGCTGGCAGGCGCGGTTTCGCACGTGGTCCACGCGCAAGGCTCGGGCAAGATTAAAATCGGGTTGCTCGGTTGCGGCGGACGAGGCAACGGCGCCCTGCGTCAGAACCTCCAGGCCGATCCGGGAATCGAAGTCATCGCCCTGGCCGACCTGTTCGAGGACAAAGTCAGAAGAACACGCGACAGAATTGCCAGAGATGAAAAATTCAAAGACCGCGTCAAAATCGACGATGACCATCTGTTCTGGGGCTTCGATTGTCACGAAAAACTGGCCCGCTGCGAAGCGGACCTTCTGCTGATGGCAACGGCCCCGGCGTTTCGCGGGCGACAGATGATGGCAGCGATCAAGGCCGGCAAGCACATCTTTACCGAAAAACCCGTAGCGACCGACGTGGCCGGCTGCCGTCAGATCATGGAAGCTTCAAAGCTCGCCAAGCAAAAAGGTCTTGCTATCGTCTGCGGTACGCAGCGCCGGCACGAGTTCAGCCGGGTGGAATTAATGAGGCGTATCCACGACGGCCAGATCAGCGAGCTGGTGGGCGGCCAGTGCTACTGGTACGGCGGCGGTATCTGGTACCGCGGCTACCAGGAAGGTCTGAGCGAGCTCGAGTGGCAGTGCAACAACTGGTACCACTTCACGTGGCTCTCGGGCGACCAGATCTGCGAGCAGCACATTCACAATATCGACGTGATGAACTGGTGCTTTAACGGCCCGCCGGCGAAGTTCTCGGCATTGGGCGGCCGGGCGTGGCGAAGCTACAACGACTCGCAGATAAAATCGGCCAAAGACGTCTGCCGCAAATATAACAACGGCAGCGAGCAGGGATGGGAAAAGTACAACGGCGACATCTGGGACCATATCTTCGCAGAATTCGAGTATCCCAACGGCGCACGCTGCCTGAGCTTTAGCGGTCATAGTCCCGGCAAGGGACGTAACGGCGAGAAAATCGTCGGAACAAAGGGCACAAGCAATTGCAGTGACAGCATCTCCGGCGAGAACCAGTGGAAATACCAAGGCGAACACGTCAACGGTATGAATCAGGAGCACATCGATCTGGTAAAGAGCATTCGCAGCGGCAACGTGCTCAACGAGGGCCAGCGGATTGCCGAAAGCACGCTGACGGCCATCGGCGCGAGGATATCCGCATATACCGGCCGGACCTTCAAGTGGAGCTGGCTGCTGAATGCTTCCAAGCAGGACCTCGTGCCCAAGCAGGAAGAAATGAAGCCCGGCCCCGGGACCTTCCACAGTATCGCGACCGGCTGCGACCCGCTCGTATAAAATCGTAAGTTCAGTTTGCAGCGACAATTTGAAGAGAATTCGCGACACAGAAGCGTTAGTGTTGTGCTAATGCTTATAAGAAAAAACGTGGCTCATACCGCACCAATTGATATGGGCCACGATTTTTTTTCGTATAAACAAAAGTTCAGTATAAACTGCGATTCAACCGGATTCGTGTTAAGGCATTTTAAGGCTGCGGCCAAAGAAGCTCTTCGAGCCAGCTTTCCACCAGTAGGGCAAAGTCCTTGAAGTTAACGGCTTTGGAACCCTGCGATTCTTCATCATGGATATTTGTCACCGACGCCACGGGAATGTATAACTCGCCGTCGTCCGGACTCTCGTCGGCCAGATACGCAATTTCGGCCTGAGACAAAGCAGTGTTGTAGATGCGCACTTCGTCCAGATCGCCGTCGAAGTAACCGGTAGCATTCGGCCTGCCGTTGGACTCGGTCGCCTCGGAGCCTATTCCCAGGAATCCGTACCGCGTCTCACCCGTACCGAATGTGATGTCTCCGACGGCTAACGTTTCCAGACCCCCGTCGATATAGATCATCAGCCTGCCGTTGTCGAAAACTCCGGCAGCATGGTGCCACTGACCGTCATCGACTCGCCTGCTGCTGCCGTAATCCATTTGCACCTCCGTGCTGTTATCGGCGAGGCTCATCACGGAAAAGCCCAACAAACCGGGTGCTCCCGCTTCGCCGCCGACCTGCAGCCGCCAGTACTCGTTGCGGTCGAAGGATGCGATATGCTGGGTTGCGCTGCTGGAAGTGCGAATCCAGGCGCAAACACTAACCTGCGTATTGCCGGTAGCGGCGTAGTTTAGATCTGCAATAGCAACGTAATCGTCGAAACCATCGAGATGAATAGCCCGGCCTAATTTGCCGGCCGAATAACCGGCGCCGCCCTTTTCGCTGCCGTGGCGATTATTACCGGAACTGTCATTGGCGTCGCCGTCGAACTTGTAATGCGCTATCAAGCCGGCGGTCTCGGGGATTGATGTTGCAGCGACCGAATCGCTCTTAAGCCATTCACCGGCCATAATCGCAAGGTCCAGATAGTCGACAACGCAGTCATTGTTGAAATCGGCATCCGGTTTCAGCAGCGATGACACGCACCTGGGCCGGTACAACCTGATATCGTCGAAGTACATCTTGCCCGAGCCGCCCGGCTGCGGATTATTCCTGTCGCCCAGGCCGATGGATATGCTGTTGACGTTGGAAAGATTCAAATCGGCGAACTCCGCCAGATCGATATCCCATTCGGTCCAGGTATTAATCAGCGCCGCGTTCGGATCGTCGTGGAACACCACGGCAGACGCGCCGGCGGCATTAGCCAGAGCCACGTAAAGCGGCTCGGGATCGTTGCTGAGGATTCCGATATCCCGGCTGGCCCACAACGGGCTGACCGAACCGGTAATCCGGACGTTGGAGAAAGTTGCTTCGCATGTAATATCAATATTGTGCGACGTCAGCGCCAAACCCACATATACAGGCGCATTCATGGTGACCACCTCGCCGCCAGCCTGTGTCCATAAAGTTCCGTTTTCGGAATAAGAAGCTGAAACGCTGCCGCCCATGTCACGCTCTATTTTCACCCACTGCGGGGCCGGGATATCGGCGATAGTCGTGCCGAAGCTGATATCACCCGTCGTAGAACGGCGCTGGAAGGAAACGCCCTGGGCTGGCGAGACAACCATCATGGCGTGCCTGGAATCCGGATCGAGCGTATCCCGCATCATAACGCCGGCCTTAGCCCAGTTGTTCGAGTTACGCACGCTCTCAATCCTGGCGATAATCGAGCCGGGGCCGGATAGCTCCTTGAAGGCGAAGTGGAACTCGTCGGATGTGTCCCAGATATCTGTGCCTCTGGCGGTCATCGTGTAAGTGCCGGTCGGCCCTTCCGTGAAGCTGCCGACAGATGCCGGATAACCCCTGAACCACAGCGACAATGCTTTGACGCCCTGCGCGGTCCAATCCCGCCGTGAGCTCAACGTCATCCCTACTTCCGAGTACGGCTGGAAGCCCTGTTTGTTATTGTTATAGTTCAGCGGCATCGACTGGACGCCCCAGTGAACTATTGTTTCTTCCGTAAACGACGCCGTGTTTTCGTCGCCCACGGCCGAGCCGGTGCCATTGCCGGCAAAATACGGGGGAGCATCCGGCACGCCGAAACCAAGCCCGTCGTACCAGGCAAACCATATCTGGTTATCGCTGGCGTCGTAGGCTTCAAAATCGTCCACAACGATAAAGTCGGCTACCGTAAAGCTCCAGACCCTGCCTTTGTTCACTTCCGTATTGTCGGCTTCGACCTCATCGATTCGCCAGTAATAAGTCTGGTTGTAATCGAGAGCATCAGGTGGCGTATAGCTATTGGCATCCTGACGGCTCCGGTATATGCCGGCCGTATCGGATACATCAGCATAGAACACAGCCTGCCGGTCGGAGCCAAAGTAGACATCGTGCTTAACGGAACCGTCGCCCGGCGTCCAGCTTAGCGGCCTGGCTACATCGATGTTAGGCGTTGTTCTATCAGCCGGGTTCGGACCCCATGCGAGCCGGGGATCGCCCATCATGGCTTTTGTAATCTCTTCCGACGTCAAAACCTTGTCATAAATACGAACGTCGTCAATCGCCCCGATGAACCATCTCGAACTGCTCAGGTCGTACATCTGGCCTATTTTGACATCGTAGTTCGACTCTATATCGAACGCATCGGTATCCGAACTGGCTCTCGTGTCATCCAGGCCATCCAGATATATAGTTACATCTCCACTCGATATCGTAGCGTCCTCTATAACCGAGACGGCGACGTGGTGCCATTGGTCGTCGAGGATGTTGGTATCGCCCTGGACATTGCCGCCGTTGGTATCGCACCGAAGCCTGCCTGAGTTGACTCGGAATTCCACTTTATGACCGTTGCCGGTGTTGCCCCAGCTAATCATCTGCCCGTTGGTCGAGGTTCTTATCCACGCGGTTACGGTGAAAGGATTTGCACTAAGTACGCCTTTATAGCCGTCTATCCTGACATAATCGCCCGAGCCGTCGAACTCCAGTGCTTCGCCGTCATATCCCGGCACATACTGCGGGTCGCCGTGAAGTGTGCCGTGACGATCATAGCCCGAAGAATCGACAACGATACCGGAACCGTCGTCGTCCAGTTTCCACCATGATACAAGATTAGGATCAAAAATAGATATGGCCGGTCTGGTTCTAAAGCTCCAGACGTCGCCTTTGTACGTTGAAACGGCATCAAATTCGTCAATCCGCCAATAGTAAATTGTATCCGCTGAGAGCGGACCGGGATTGTAGGTTGTTCCCGGCGCGGCGCCTTTATACGTTTCGCCGGCGCCTGCCTCAACGTCATCGGCATTTTCACCGAAGTACACGTGGTGCAGTTTCGCACCGAAACCGCCCGACCATTCGAGCCTCACATCGGTCGGAACAAAAGTAATGCCGTCGGCCGGTCCGGCGTTTTGGGCCTTCTGCGGCGGGATACTGAAGCTCCAGGTAGCACCTTGATATGTCGTACCGTCCGCTTGCTTCTCATCAATTCGCCAGTAATACGTCACGCCCAAAGAAAGACCGTCCGGGTATGGAAATCCCGGGAAGCCGACAAGCAAACTTGTTGCGTCCTGGTTGCCCGCGAAAGTATCGCCTGTGCCGGCGGTCACTTCACGTAAATCCTCGCCGAAATACACATCATGCGACACCGCATCGATCCCCGCCGACCACCTGAGGGTTGCCCATTTATCTAAAACTAACGCACCATCATCGGGCGAGGGATTGCCGGCGACCGGAGGAGTCGCCAGAGTTTTAACCTCGTCCGCCGACAGTGCGCGGTCATATACACGTACCTCGTCAATCGTTCCGATGAACCATCTGTTGGAGCTGTTGTACCGGCGGGCTATCGACAAATCGAAGTTGGAGACTATGTCGAATTCATTCGAGCTTGTGCCGGTTCTGGTGTCATCTTCGCCGTCGACGTAAAGTTTGACCTGTGGATACGAAATCGTGGAGTTCTCTTCCACGGTCAACGCGACATGATGCCACTGGTTGTCACTAACTATGGTGTCACCTTGTCTGTTGCCGGAGCCGTGCTCTACGCGCAGCCTATACTCGCTAATCCGGAACTCCACTCTCTCAAGGGCAGTGTTATTGCCCCAGCCCACGATCTCGCCGTTGCCGTCGGTCTTAATCCACGCCGCAATGCTGAACGCGGACCCGCCAAGAAGACCCTTGTAGCCGTCTATGATTACGTAATCAGGGTCGCCGTGAAATTCCAGAGCCTCGCCGTATATACCAGGCACAAATTGGGGACTGCCCTGGATTGTGCCGTCCCGGCCGTTGCCGGAATAATCAAGCACGGTGCCGCTACCCTCATTGTCAAGCTTCCACCAGCCGACTAGACCGGGATCGACCGTTTGAGCCGTGCCGGCCTGAGCCAGGCTCAGCATACAAATTAACGCCACCGGAAAAGTTAATTTTCCGCACATAATAGCCCTTCTTTCCAAAACCTTATGAATCGCCCATTGAGATAGAATGTAAAAATCCGAACTGTAGTACACAAAAAATCCCACTCCAAATTAAACATCCGGCTTTTAAGTCCTCTCTGCAAGGCCAATTTTGTTGTAACGAATGTAAAAAATTCCCCGCCCGAAACCCGAAAATCCACAGATATGCACCCAATCAGCTTGTCCCAGGCCGGGATACAGACAGGTAAAACTTCGCCTCATTTATTTATACCAAATTATCCGCCTCCACATCAAGTAAAATCCGGACAGAATTGAATTATAGGACTTGTTTTCCTTCGCTACAGGTGGTGATTTTGCTCTGCAAAGACGCATTCGAAAACCGACGGCGAAGCTTTTATACCTTATTGGCAGCCTTATACGCCAAGTTGTTTTCCTTCTTCTTTCGGCCTGCGCTTCCAGCGGCGATGCACCCACCAGTATTGGCTCGGATCTTCCCGCACAAATTCTTCAATCGCCCTGGTATATTCCGCCGTCACCCATTTCAACGGATCGTCCTTATCGGCCCATTCTTCGGGAAAGATAATGCGGTTAATACCGATTTCGAAGTAGAAGCGATTATCAACCCTCCTGCTGTAACCCACCACTATCGGCATTTTTTTCGTTAAAGCGAGCAGGCCGATGCTCTTATAGGTGCTGGCTTTACGACCGAAGAAATCTACAAATATCCCTTTTTTGCCGGCGTCCTGGTCGGCAACGAAGCAGAGCGTAGCACCTCTTGAAGTGAGTTCTTCCATGAGGGTCGTTGCGCCCTTTTTGTCGATAATTCTTTGCCCGGCGGCCCTGCGTACACCATAAAGGTACTTGCTGATGTACTTGTTATCCAGCGGCCGGGCAATGCTGTAGACATTAAAACCGAACAGTCCCAAAAGATACCCGATAATTTCAAAATTACTATAATGAGCGCCGACCATCAGCAGGCCCCGTCCTTCCAGCATCATCCATTTGGCTCTTTCGATGTTTTTGTACCGGGAGTAATCACGCCAGTTGTTCTTTTTTACCAGTCGGGGCGTAAACAAGACGTCTATTGTCAGCATCACGAGATGCTCGAAACTGCGCCGGCCCGTCTGCCATATCCATTGTTCGCTCTTTTCTGGGAAGCTTGCGCGAAGATTCTCCAAAGCCCGGTTCCGGCCGCGATGATAATGTTTCCACAACAACCGGCCGAGCAAACAAGCGGTTTTAAGATTGGTCTCGACATCGAACAGGTAGAGGAACATTATAAGAATCCGCAACATAAAATAGGCAAGCCAATCTATGAAGGGATTGTGTTTTTTCTTTTTCTTCTTTCGTCGGGGCGAGTCAGCCATAGGCGGTGATTTTAGACTCAAAATGGCTACTGTCAAGTCTATATGGTTACAAGAGTCTAATTAAGGCACAGGCCGGACTAAAATCGATAGCCTAAGCCGAAGAAATATTTTATATCCGACTCATGAGAGCCGGCGGCAGGTGTCGAGTCATGGTTGAATATGGTCTTAAAAGTTGCAAAAAACGTCTCGGTTAAATCAGCTCGTACTCCGGCGGTTGTGGTAAGAAAGTAGTCGGAGAATTTATCGATGCTCGGGTAGTAGGTCAGATCATGCACGAACTTTATATTCTTGCGGATCATCATGTCGAAGTTATAGCCGACCTGCAGTGAAATTTCACTATTGCTGTCAGTCTGGTTGTCGAACTTTTCATAAAGCGATGCCAAACCGAGCTCAGACGAAAAATTCATATCACCCGACTCGATCCACTGATAACCGGCACCGAGACCGACTATCACACGACGGTCCAGCTCAGCAACGGCATCCTTTTCGTACCGCCCGTCCACATAGGCGTACAGCTTCTTGCTGAAAAAGTAGTCGTACTTTGCTTTTGCCCGCCACCAGTCTTCGATGACCACATCCTCGCCGGTATCCTTATCTCTCTGTTCCCCCTTCGCATAATCCGCATTGACCGTGGTGCGATCTTTTTCCGTTCGTTTTGCAAAATTGGCGCTCGCGCTGACAGTCTCGGTTTCCGTGTTTCCATGTGTTATAGTTAATCCGGCGGAAATATCTCCCGTCCATCTCGGTATCGGAGGATTGATCGATTCTATATCGCTTACAGCGAATTCCTGAGCCTTTGTCGTGTCGGTGCCTTCGATGGTAAACCGGTCAGGCACGGCGCTGATAATTTTTTGTGTTAAACCTGTACCGTCCTTGAGGTTGACTTTGATAGGCTCATCGCTGCTGAAAGTCTGGATATCAGCTAAATTTACCGTCACCTTACCGGCGGCATCTGAATTGAAAACCAGCTTGCCGCCAACAAGATTATTTATTTTACCGGTAAGACGGTCCCCATTCTTCAAATGGATTTCATCTCCGTAGCATATCTGAGCACACAGCACCAGACATGCCAATACAATCACTATTCGATAAAACATGGCAATCTCCTTTCATATCAGCCCATAAATCGTCAAATGTTTATAAATTGTATCACTTATGTTCCATGCAACTGGTAGTCCCATATCTATATCTCTCTAAGCCGCTGCCGGTGTTCATGGGCCTTTGCTATTTGTCTTCCTTTCCGCCGAGCAGGCCGCCGATACCTTTGATAAGGTCTTTCGGCTCTTCCTTGATAATACCTTTCAACTCCTCAGGGACCTTATCTCCGAGTTCATCGCCGAGCTGCTCATCTATTTGCTTGTCGATTTCCTCGGACAGCCTCTCCTTGCCGGCTTTTACCAGCGCCTGCTTGATGCTTTCCTGGAGTCCGTGAGTGTCGAATACAAGCCGGGGCTCGGTGGTCGGGCCCACTATCTTGATGGTTGTTTTGAGGTCTTTGAGGATTTTGAAGGCTTCGGATGTCGTCTGGCCGCCCAGACCCAGAATTCCGTCGCCCTGAGAGCTGGCCTGCATGTTCTGTACGTCGATATCCACAGTAAGATCGATGGTTTCGCTCGTGATCTGCCCGTTGAACTGACCCGAAGCGAGACCGGATGTAAAGGCCAGGCCTGCATTACTGCTGAGGTTCGACTGCAGCTTGCTCAGGTCCAGCTTGCTGAAATTCCCCGTCACCTTCGGCACCTTTTCTCCCGAACTGTAATCGAAGGTCATGTTCATTTCAAGCGGCGTGTCGTTCGACTTTACCTTCAAGTTGATGGGCAAAGCAGTGGCAGACGGGGCATCGTTGATATTCTCCACGCTGATATTACTGCTGCCGAATACGGGTGATTTTATTCCAACCTTCTCCAGCAGCACATTTCTGGCCAGGAATCGCGCCGAGGACGGCACGTCAGCACGGGCAATAAGGTAGTCGAGATATTTGATCGGTTTCTCTTCCACGGGAACTTCACCCTCTTTGCCATTAGGATCGGGCAGCCACTTTCGAGCCTTTTGCAGCCACTCCTTCAGGGCCTTGGCGTTTTCGAGGTACTTATCGAGCTTGCTGATGTCCCCGGACGCCACCTTGTATTCACACGGATCGAAAACTTCCGGTTCTTCGGGCTTTACCTCGATCACCTTGCCGGGTGTCTGGCGTTTCTGATCGAACTGAACATTCGAAAGCAGCACCTCGTCCAGGACAACTTTGCCCACCGTCAGGTCATAAACACTGGCTTCTGCGGATATTTTATCTATAGCGATTTGGTTGTTTTCGGGATTTGCGGCATCGGTGACCTGAATACCCGAAACAGATGCGTCGCCGTTCAGGACGGAAAGCTTGAGTGATTCGAGGTTGACTTCCGCCCCGTTTAACTTCGAGAGTCTGGTGGAGGCGTATTCTTTGATCTTCGTATCCTTTAGAAAGTGGGTTACTACACCAAAGATAACCAGCAGGATTACGGCAAAAGCAACGCCCGCCTTGCGTATGATTTTGGTCTTGACGGTAAAGAGAGATTTTGCGTCCTTTGTTCTTTTGCCAATGAGAATTCTATCGAGGATTCGCACCCAGCCCTTGGAATACCACTTCTTGAATTTCTCGGAACCCTCTTCGGCTTTCAACATCGTACGGCGAAAACCAATGACCGTCTTAGCCAAAAGCAATCCGGCGACCACTCCGACAACCGGTCCGGCGATTAAGCCGCCTACAACGGCGTATTTACTGAAGTCCGTTATGCCAATAATGGGTATCGCCGCTAAAAGCCTCAGCAGACCGGAAAGGTTATCCTGGACCGCCATACCTATATGATAGAGCACAGGAGCGGCCGCAAAACATAACGCCTTGCCCAAAGCTGCCGACATTAGGAACATTCCGAGATGGACATTAAGCAAAAATATCAACGCTATCAGAAAAGCATGCAGCCCCGAAAAACCCGGTATCAGGCCAAAAGTAAAGCCCAGCATTACCGATATGAAGATAATGACCGGCGAAACGCCGCCGCGAAGAATCGTGAGAATTTTGCGGATTGGTTTTGGAATGGGTAGAAACATCTTATTGCCTTTCCTTATTCATTTTCGGAATTGCTTTTCACAGACATACATTTGATACTTTTACCTGCTGAAATACAAATGTCCAGAAAAAATTGAGCAGTATTTCAATATATTTATCATGCCAATATTTCAAAAAGTCGAATCCGCATACTGAAAGCTGTCTTCTAAAGCCCGGTGCGGACCTGCCTTCCGAACCCAAGTCCGGCAGGCAGGTCAACACCTTCAGGATGATTAATAATCCTTTAATTTAATTTATCATCTTTCCAGTATTTAGTACCGGCTATAGTCGCCTGCAAAGCAAGGCCGGATTCCGTCATCGAGAATACCTCGACTCCAGACCGGATATCTCCCTCGCCGCTGGCTTCGGCTCCCGCATCGCCGGCTTTGGCCGCCGCGTCTGCATGGGCGCCGACGTCCCAGCCGCTCTCCACAAATTTATCGAGCGTGGCCTTGTCCTTGAAGATCATCACGACGCGATAATCCTTTACACCCAATCCGAGGCCGACACCGCCCAGCGCCATCTTCATGTAGGTACGATTGCCCGTCGAATTATCAACGACCGAGCCGTAACCGCTTCCGGCACTCGCAAAAATCAGATTGACATTGGCATTACTGAATGTCCCGTAGCCTGCGGACTTCGCAACCTTCTCTTTGGTATCTGGCGATTCCTTATACAATCTTTCAAGGGTTTCCTTCTCCATGTCCACAATGACCTGACGTTTCTCAACCACCGTCAGATTGCCCCTTGGGCCACAGCCTGTTAATAATGCAACGACAGCTAAACACAAGATCATTTTTTTTAGTACACTTCGCATAACATTCTCCTTACTCAAAAAACTTTAAAAAAATATCGAATCACAACCGCCAATTATACAGCAAATTATGGCTTCCCGCTCTCAAAATATCAATTGAAATTTATCGGATAGAACGGATTTAATTCTTGGTCTGCTTGACTTGTCCGTCTGTTCGGATACAATACCGTTCGGTGTGGGCTTTTGTATCGTTCGGTATATGAGAGGCCGGGAGCCACAGAGTTCTACATATAGAAAGGTAGCCTATGGAACGGCGTTCATTTCTAAAACTTGCCGGTTGTGCCTGGACTTCGGGTTTGATTGGGAACAATCTGTCTCTGGCCGAACAGCGAGGCAGGCAGGTGTCAGACAACAGTATTTTTTTGAACCTGGATGCTCTCCGGCATAGAAATCAGAACCGCTCGACTCTCGTCTGCCAAAATGGAGTTGTCTGCTCCAGCCAGCCTCTGGCCAGCATGGCCGGCGTCGATATTCTCAAATCAGGCGGCAACGCCATAGATGCGGCCATCTGCGCCAGCGCGATGCTGAGTTTGGTCGAGCCGATGAGCTGCGGGCCCGGCGGCGATTTGTTCGCTATCGTCTGGAATGCGAAACAGCGTAAACTGCTCGGGTTAAACGCGAGCGGCCGCTCGCCATACGACTGGAGCCTTGACAAGGCCGCGGCTATGGATCTGAAGGAGATTCCCGTACGCGGTCCGCTGGCCTGGAGCGTACCCGGGTGTGTCAGCGGGTGGGCGGCGCTGCAGAAGAAACTTGGCCGGCTCGATCTGGCAAAGGTTTTGGATGCGCCCATCTTTTACGCGCGCGAAGGATTCGGTGTCACACCCATAATCGCCCGCTCCTGGTCCCTCGGCTCAAAAGCCAATCCCGCCGCGCGAAAAACGTTCATGCCGGACGGCAAGCCTTTGCGCTTCGGCGACATTTTCAAAAACGAGGATATGGCGCGGTTCTTCGAGATTATCGCACGCGAAGGCGCCGAGGCGTTCTACAAGGGCCAAATTGCCGAAAGGATCGTCAAGTTTTCACAGGCCAACGGCGGCCGATTTTCGATGCGCGACTTCCGCGACCATACCGCCGACTGGGTCGAGCCGGTCAGCACGAATTATCGAGGCTACGACATCTGGGAGCTGCCGCCGAACGGCCAGGGAATCGCCGCCCTGCAGATACTGAATTTGCTGGAACACTTCGACATCGGCTCGATGCAGCCAAACTCGGCCGAGCAACTGCACCTATTCATCGAGGCGAAAAAACTGGCGTTCGAGGATCGTGCGGTTTACTACGCCGACATGGATTTTGCCGATGTCCCGCTCAAAGCGCTCATCTCCAAAGAATACGCCGCCCGGCGAGTTAAACTAATCGATCCAAGGCGTGCCGCCCAGCAGGTCGAGCCCGGCCGATTGAAAGGCTCTTCGGATACTATCTATCTGACGGCCGCGGATAAAGAAGGCAATATGGTATCGCTCATTCAGAGCATCTATTACGGATGGGGTTCGAGTTTTGTGCCGGACGGCCTGGGATTCTGCCTTCAGAATCGTGGCCAGTTGTTCTCGCTCAATCCGGCCGATCTCAACAAGCTGGAGCCGCACAAGCGGCCTTTCCATACCATCATCCCGGCGTTTGTGACCAAAGACGGCGAGCCGGTTTTCTCGTTCGGAGTCATGGGCGGCGATTTCCAGCCGCAGGGACACGCCCAGGTGTTGATGAATATCATCGATTTCGGAATGTCGCCTCAGCAGGCCGGCGAACAACCGCGCGTCCGGCATTCCGAAAGCTCGACGCCGACGGGAAGAAAAATGGTCGGCGCCGGCTCGGTAAGTTTCGAGCGGCACATCCCGGAAGACACAAAGCTCAGACTTTCCTACATGGGGCACAAAATCAGATCCGGAGCGGGGGCGTTCGGCGGCTATCAGGGAATATGGAGGAAATCCAATCCCCGGCGATACTTCGGAGCGTCCGATCCACGCAAGGACGGCTGTGCCATCGGATACTGAGAAGCGGCGCTTATCGGCTCCGGCCGAGTTAGCATCTGGCTTCCGCCGATATTTGTTCGGCAAGTCTGTCGATGCGCTTTGCCAGCAGCAATCGCTGTCTCATTGAGCTTCCACACGAGATCAAAATAACGCCGAGACAGGCTACGAACAATTTTGCAGTCCAAAGGTATGCATCCGTCCAGGCAAATCGGCGAACGCCCAGACTTGTCATCGGGATGATTACCAGTGCACCGCCGAAGACATATTCCAGAAACCACACAATCATCCGGTCCTTGAACATCGTCACCTCCTAAAACGCAGTTTTGTACGACATTGTTTATAACTTATGCGTACGCATTTTCGTATATGGCAAGCACATCATCCGGCGTCAGTCTTACCGGCGTGATGTCGAAGAGACTGCCCATCGCGTAGAAAGAATTCTCGGCGAAAGTCTTAAGGTCGTCTCGCTGAATACCGAATTCGGCGAGCTTCTCGGCTTCGAGACCGGCGTTCCTGATGAGCTTCTTCAAGCCGGCGATAAATGCCATGGCACTATCCTTCTCGGACAGGCCGTCCATATCTTCACCCATGGCCCGCGCCAGTTCTCCAAAACGTGTCGGATTTCTCTCGGCTAAATAAGTAAAGTAAGAAATGGAAAGCATCGTCAGGCCTGCGCCGTGAGCGACTTCGGGGTAATACGCGCTGACGGCGTGTTCCATCGAGTGCTGAGATATGCAACGAGACAATGTCTCGCACATCCCGGCCTCGGTATTGGCCCAGGCGAGCTTCGTTCTTGCTTCCATATTAGTACCGTCTGTGACGGCGACCGGCAGGTATTTTGTAATCAGACCGACCGCCTCCAATGCCAGCAGGTCACTCGTCGGCTGGTTGACCGTTGCCAGGTACGTTTCGACCGAATGAAAAAATGCGTCCATACCGGTATATGCAGTCGTTTTCGCAGGGACGCTGACCATCAGCTCCGGATCGACTATTGACAAACGCGGAAATGTGCAATCGGCCCCCCAGCCGATCTTCTCGTTTGTCTCGCTCCTCGTAATGACCGTCCAGGGATCGGCTTCTGTTCCCGTCCCGGCGGTCGTTGTGACCGCTACAATTGGCAGCGCCCCGTGAGCGGGTATTTTCCCGCCGCCGCTTCCTCTGGCTATGTAGTCCCAATACCGGCCCGGATTGACCGCCATTACCGCGATGCTTTTTGCCGAGTCGATGGAGCTGCCCCCACCGAGACCGACGATGAAATCGCAGCCGTTTTCTTTAGCAATGGATGCCCCTTCTTCGACGTGCTCCGAGACGGGATTAGGCTGAATCCTGTCATACACAACCGTATCGACGCCGTTGCTTTTGAGGTATTTCATCACCCTGTCGAGATAACCGTGCCTCTTCATGGCCCCTGAGGTCCCGATTACAACGAGGGCTTTTTTGCCCGGAAGGTAAGGCGTGGTTTCAAGCTCGCTTAGCTTGCCGCAGCCGAAGATAATCCTCGTCGGCATGTAATATGAAAAATCCAGCTTCATTTCTGCTCCTGTAATTGCAATTCCAAAATTCCTGCTCTCATTCTGTTATGACTGAAACTTTCCAAAAGTATGCCTAACTTCAATTTTGCAAAAGTTCATTTATGATATAGAATCTGAGTCTCAAGGCAACAGCTTAACTGCTGAAGACTATTCGCTTAAAAATCTCTGCTATAGCGTTGTAGCTGTGTCTGGATTTCCCCTTGGATGCTCGGCATCCACTTTATGAAATCCCAGACGGAGCCTGAGACGATTGAGCATGACGTAGAGCGATGGAACCACTACCAGCGTTAGCATAGTGGCGAAGGCCAGTCCGAAGATAACGACTACCGCCATGTTGCGCCACCACTGTGTGGATTCACTCCGGGTCGCCCACGTTAACGTATGGATGTCGAAGGACATGCCGACGGCCATGGGGATAAGACCGGTGATTGTAGTCATCGCCGTGAGCATCACGGGCCGCAGGCGGGTTGCACCGGCCTCGGCGGCCGCTTCGAGCAGGTCCATACCCTGGGCCTGGAGCTGACGCGTGTAGGCCAGCAATACTATTGCATTGTTCACAACCACGCCGGCCAGACTGATAACGCCGATTCCCGTCATGATGATGCCGAAGGGCAAATCGCAGATCAGTAAACCCATCAGGGCGCCGATCAGCGAAAGCACGACCGTAGTCATTATAATAAGCGGCACCAATAGGGAGTTAAACTGGATAACCAGAACCATTGTGACCAGCAGAAGAGCGATACCGAACGCTTTGGAGAGAAAAGCCTGAGCTTTATCCTGTTCTTCTTTTTCGCCGGCGTATTTGATCTCGTAGCCGACCGGCAGCTCAAGCGTCTCCAGACGTTTCTGAACGTCCGACAGAACCTCGGTGCCGAGGCGTCCTTCGGCATTGGCGGTAAGTGTGACAACGCGTTTCTGATCGACGCGATTGATTGTGCCAAATCCGCCCTGGTATTCGAATTCTCCCAGCGAGCTGAGTTGTATCGCCTCGCCGGCAGCGTTGGGAATCTGCAGCCGATACAAATCGTCGATATTAATCCGCTCGGCCCGCGGCAGCCGCACGGTTATGTCATACTCGTCGTTGTACTGACGATAGGTCCCGACCTTGGTACCGAAGATCGCCATTTTTAAAAAGTTACCCACGGTGGCGGTGTTGACTCCGAGAAGCATCGCGATGCGACGGTCGACTATAAAGGCCAGTTCCGGGCGTGTGGCCTCCAGGTCGCTGCGCAGGTTGACAATATTGGGCACATTGGCGATCAAGCGCTTTGCCTGTTCACTCACGCGTTCGAGCGTTTTGAAGTCTTCCCCGATGACACGGACCGTGACGGCCGCACCCGTCGGAGGACCTTCTTCTTCCTTCTCGACCCGGATCTCCGCCCCGGCGACGTCGGCTAAGGCCTTGCGGATCTCAGCGATGATTTCCACGGACGGCCGCTCTCGCTCGACGAAATCATGGAAAACGAGCGTAATATTGGCCAGGTGCGGCCCGCCTGTGCTGGCCATGAGGCTAATACTACCACTCCCGGCAGAGCCTACATTCGTGATGATATGCTCGAGCCAGGGCTTATATGGCTGCAGACGATCCTCTACAAGGCATGCGATCCGGTCGGTCTCATTAATGTTTGTCCCTTGCGGGGCGCGTATATTGATTACAGCGCGCTCCGGATCACCTTCGGGAAAGAACTCCACGCCCTTGCCGATTTTGCCGTATAAGGTCGTTAAAGCAACAAGCAGGCAGAACGCCAGGAACAAAGTAAGGCCCGGATTATTCAGTCCGGCGTGTAGGAGCCGGCTGTAACCGCGAATAAACCAGTGGTTGGTCTGCCGCGGCATCGGTGAGCGGCCCGCCCAGACAGAGCAGATAGCCGGGTTGAAAACGAGTCCTACGAAAAGTGAGGCCAGCAAGCCGAGAGTCAGGGTAATGGGCAGGTACTTCATGAAATCACCCATAACGCCCGGCCAGAACATCAGCGGCAGAAATGCACAGACCGTCGTGAACGTCGAGGTCGTGACCGGCCAGGCGACCTGCCGTGCCCCGAGTATGGCCGCCTCAATACGATTATGCCCAAGCTGTAGATGCCGAAAGATGTTTTCCACAATGACAATGGCGTTATCAACAAGCATCCCAAGCACCAACACCAGGGCGAACAGTACGATCATGTTCAACGTGTAGTCCAGCATCTGGACGAGGAAGAAGGTTATCAGCATGCTCAGCGGAATTATCATAGCGACGATCGAGCTCGGACGCCAACCGAGGAACAGCAACAGCACCGCCGTCACGAGTACCAACGCTGAAAAGATGTTATTTTCCAGGTCGGCGACCATATTACGGACCATCTTAGACATGTCGTAGGTAATGTCGAACTTCAACATGCCCTGGGCCTGCTCCTGCGCTTTGTCAATCACCACCTTGATATAATCGGAAACACGCACTGCGTTGGCTCCGACCCGCTTTGTAACGCTCAGCGTGATATTAGGGATGCCGTCGAGGCGCGAGTACGTCGTTCGGTCCTTGAACATATAATTTACTTTGGCGACGTCGGACAGATAGATGGGTTTGTCGTCACGCACGGTCAGCAGCAGATGGTCGACCTCCTCCGGCGTGACGAACTCGGCCGGGATGCGAACGTTGAATTTCGTCCCCTCCGTCTCCAGGCCGCCGGCGGAAATATTGACGTTCTCCGACGGAATCAGAGCGAGTATTTCCGGGATCGTCAAATTGTACGAAGCCACCCGGTCCGGATCGAATTCCAGCCGGATTTCGGGCTCCAAATCACCCGTTATCTCCACCTTGAGCACGCCTGGCACAGCTTCGAGCGCATCCTGCACATCGTCGGCGACTTCCTTGAGCTGGACGGGTGAGACTTCGCCGGAGAGGCTTATAAGCATTATAGGCAACTCGGCGAAGTTGATTTCTTTAATCATCGGATCCTCGGCGTCCATCGGCAGTTCGCCCTTGGCCAGGTCGACCCGGTCTCGGACGCGCTGCAGGGCCGCTTCGCTGGGTACGTCCGGTGTAAATTCCACGCTGATCAGAGACATACCCTCGGCGCTGCTGGAAGTAATCTCCTCGACGCCCCTGATGCCGTTTAGTTCCTTCTCAATCTTCATCGTCACGGAGGTCTCCACATCCTCCGGCGAGACGCCCTCGTAGATTGTAGTAACCAGGATGAAGGGGATGGGGATATCCGGGGCCGCCTCGCGCGGCAGCGTGAGATAGCTGTATCCGCCCATCAGGATAATGAGCAGGCCCAGTACGGCTACTGTTGTGCGGTTTTTGATGGCAAGGTCGGTAAGGAGCATAGCGGCTGTTTCCTCTACGGTACGATATTCACCTTCTGTCCCGGAGCGACGAAGCGATGACCGGCGACGATGAGCTTATCGCCCGGCTTCAGGCCGCTTGTTATTTGTATTTGATCGCCCCTGATGATATCGATATCGACTTCGCGTCGTGTGGCCTGCGTGGAATTGACCACGTAGACGGCCTTACTGTCTTCCATCGGGATCACGGCTAATAGCGGGATCAGGATGGCGTCTTTAAGGATTCGACGCGTCAGGCTGGCGCGCACGATCTGCCCACTCCGCAGGAGCCGCTGCTTGTTGTCCAGGGTTATCTCCATGCGCGTGGTTCGGGTTCTTGGATCGGACAGTTCACTAATAAAGCTGATCGTTCCCGTCAGCGATTTGGTCCGGTCTTTTGTGTCCACAAAGATCTCTGCCTTTTCGCCGACGGCGAAAAAAGCAATATCTCGTTCGGGTATTTCGACAACCACTTTAACCGTATCGGTGTCCACGACCTGGGCCACGGGATTGCCGGCATCGACGTACTCGCCCTCCTCGACAAGCAGATCGTTGAGCACTCCGGCCGTGGGTGCGAAAATGTTGGCACGCTCCAGACGGGCACGGATACCTTCGAAGCGTGCCTTGCTGATGGCGAGCTGGGATGTGGCATTATCCAGCTCTCGCTGGGTAGCAGCACTTCCTTTGGCCAGGTTCGTCATTCGATCGAACTCAATCTGGTCTCGCTCGACCTGCGCCTCGGCGCTCTCGAATTCGGGTAGTATGAGGTCCGTATTCAGCTTGACGAGCAGGTCTCCGGCATGTACCTTGCTGCCTTCTTCCGGAGGAATACGTTCGATTCGGCCGCCAACCTCGGCAGAGACGGTAACGATTCGATTCGGCTCGACCACCGCCGGCAGGTCGAATGTGTCGGCAAGCTGAGGTTCTGCCGTTACAGTCATGACTTTAACATTCACCGGCGGCGCTTCGGTTGCAGCAGCCTGGCGTTTTTTCCTCGGCATTTTCATGATTGCAGTCAATACCGCTATCGCAGCGAGAATAATGACCGCCTTAACGGCATTTCGACGCAGCCAGTTATTATTTATCTTACTCTTTTTAGTCGGTTGATCACCCATCGGCCGTACCCTTATTTAACAACGATATGAGCCATCGCTCAAATGTGCAATTATAACGTAGAGTACGGCGGAAATCAAGTCGGAGTTTTAACCAAATTTCGGAGTATCCCGATAAAATATTTTTATCAAAAAATCTTAAGTTCGAGAAAACTCAAATAGGCAGTTGATTAGTATAAGGACTATTCGTTAAGATATCGAAGAAATACGAAATGACGAAAAGTATTATAAGGAGAAGCTCATGGAGCAAGAGCAGTCAAGAATCAAAGTTGAGTATGGAATGAACGTCACTATAGTGACATTTACAGAAGAGAGAATCGTCGATGAAGAACAGATCAGGGAACTCCAGGAATCCTTCGGACCGATTATTGAAAAAAATCAGGACAAGGAACTAATTCTCAATTTTATCAATGTAAAGTTTATGACCTCCGCCCTCCTGGGTCTTCTTGTTAGAATCCATAAAAATATATGCGAATCGGGCGGTCGACTGCGACTATCCAATCTCGACTCTAATCTCCGTAAAGTCTTCGAAATTACGCAACTGACAAAGGTTTTTGAAATATCGTAAAGATTGGAGAAGCGCCGGTGAAATTAGAACGCTGCGAAGCAGCTTCGTCGGCACGAAGGCCGGGCCAAACTCGATGACTACTTTACCATCGACGCCGATGCGGCCGGGGCGGTCATTGGATTTGCAAAAGGCCGTATTACCCTGTGATGTATTGATTCGGAATTTCCTCGGCTCGTTAAAGAGAGCGGGCCTGTGTGACGAATGCTGCTTCCTTAAGGCTAAGCGTGATGACCAAATCCTCGTTTCTGAGCCAAAAACGCTAGTTGCCAACGTTAAGAATTGCTTATGGAAGTGCCATTCACCTGTGTGATTGTTTTTCACTTCCGGTTATTACCCGAACGAAGGATGATACTTTACAATATCAGCGTGTAAAACGAATCTATGCCTTTCGAATAGATTAGAAAGACCCTGTAGATATTCCTATACAACGAGGGCTTGGAAGGGCTGTTAGTACTAAACTAAACAGCCCAGCCCTGTCATAACTGTGTTCTTCTAATTTTCTTACTTATATCGTTTTGCGTCTGCGCAGCCAGCCTATTAGGCTTATACCAAAACCGCCTAACAAAATAGCACCGGGAGCCGGGATCGTTTGGTTCGGCGGAATCGTCGGGTCGTCCGGCTTAACCGGCGGATCCGGGTCAACCGGCGGATCCGGGTCAACCGGCGGGTCCGGCAGGATCACGTCATAGTCTATCGTAAGTGTGGATGATCCGAGAGTTACAGCCCAATATGGACCCTGAGGGCCGGGCATTTCCGCATCGATATCCATCCACATATCCATACTCCCGTCTAATAGCTCGTCTAAGACAGTAGTGTCAAGAGAAAACGATGTCAGATTCCACGAATCTTCGGGAGAACCTTCAAGCTGGCCTATCGATAATCCATCACCTTCAATCAGATCGACCTCACCAAAGTCAGCATCGAATGCAGAAATCTCTAATGTAGCCCAGTTTATTGTAATATCCGGTAACTCCGTTGGGTTAGGGTCAAACGTGTGCGTCCAACCCCAGTCATTATTGTGCCAACGGTAAACACCGTCGGCAAACGGATCTCCACCAGAATAAAAATATGTGTCGGGTTGGCCATCGCTTGCATCAACCACGTCCACATATGTTATGCCTGCCTGAGTCTTGCTTCCTACCGCTAAGATCAGAACTGCCAGGGCAAAAATTATTGTTAGTTTTTTCATCCCATTCATCCTAAAATAAGAAGTTTTTAATTAAAGTATCGTAAGATCAAACAATAAAGATCTTAATACTACCAACTCAAATTAATTCCTGCGCCATTACGAATAAGAGTTAACAGCTTAAGTAGCTGTATACAAATAGTTTAGATGCGATGGGTTTTCTTATTCAAGGCGCATTTATTAACTTTCATTGGTATTACGTACGAACGTTACTTGTTGTACACACTTAGAGCTGCCAACCAAGCAAGATCGGACGAATCACAAACCACGTAGCAAAAACAGATGGTGGGGGTTATAAAAAGAGAAAGCATGCTCAACTCATAGAGCCAAGCGGTCGGCCATCCAGATTGCCGCCCTTGGAACTACGAATAACAGCAATCTATTCGATAGCCTAATATTCTTTTCTTTCTAACACCTCTCCTCTGCCTCCTGCCTGATTATTTTACTCCAACTCTTTCCTCTATCCAACACAATGTCAGATAGTTGCCCAGGAACAGCGGATACTTCATACTCCTTGAAGTTAAATCAGGAGAAGCTAACTAACTTAACTTTTCTATTTGTACCATATTCACTCACCCCCGTCAAGAATAAAAACCTATATTTATAATTTTTTTGCTTTACTTTTAACTTAGGCAAAAATGCCCCTAATATCGGGAAACTGATGGAATATTGTGATCAGCAGGGCTGGCATCGCATAACGTTCTACGGCGACCTGAAGCACGCTGTCGAGCAAATTGCCGCCTCGGGATAAATCATAAACGAATAAAACTTGCCTTCACGGAAATCCCGTGCTTAAAAAAACAACCCGAAAAAGCAAAAATAATTCCACTTTTCACGCCCCGAATAGCACTTTTACGCATAAAATAAAAAAATCCTGGAAATTTTACTTGACCAAAATGTTACGTATGTAACAATGGCTTATATTACAAGTGTAACATTTAATGGAGGCTAACATGGCAAAGACGCCAAGAATCTCAGAAGCCGAGTGGGAGGTTATGAAAGCCCTCTGGAACACTTCTCCCATGACGGCAAATGAAATAGTTGAAGAGCTGACGGGCAAAACACGCTGGAAGCGGGAAACTATCCGCACGCTAATCAACCGGCTGGTGGGCAAAAAGGCCCTGGGTTTCGAAAAGAAGGGCCGGCAGTACCACTACTTTCCACGGCTAACCGAAGCCGAAGGAATCAAAGCCGAAGCTGAGTCATTTGTCAAACGAATCGGCCGCGGTTCAATCGAACCGATGCTGGCGGCTTTTGTCGAGGAAAAACAACTATCTCCTGAAAAGATCGACAGACTAAAGCACATTCTCAACCGGGCAGAAGCCGCCGGGGAAGATAAAGAAACAAACAAATAATATCGATGAAAGGGCTTGAAAATGGAAGCCTTAAATATGCAGTTATTGCGATTCTTCGATTGGCTTTTGTGGGCGAGTCTGCAGGGCACCGTGCTGATTATCCTGATTATAGTTATCCAGAAAATCCTGCGGCGCAGGCTACCCGTTCACTGGCATTATCTTCTCTGGCTGCTGCTATTGATACGCCTGGCAGTGCCCTGGCTGCCCGAGAGTAAAATGAGCATCTTCAACCTCGTTCCGCGATCCGTTCAACAGGGACGGATAATAGAGACTTTCTCGCAATCGCGAAGCGCTGATCCAATGGGCTTTTACATGCACGCTCGGTCTGCGAGTGCCCCGCAGACAACAGAGGAATCCGAGCCTTTCTCAGTCAGGTTTGTGCGAGCGTTGCCGGCGCTCTGGCTTATAGGAACTTTGCTGATAGCTGGCTATGTATTAATTCGGAGCATCAGTCTTTGGCGTACAGTCAAACGCGAGCGGCCGATTACCGACTCGGAGATTCTCGATTTGCTCGAAGACTGTAAAATGCAGATGGGTGTCGAGACAATCCTGGCCGTGGTTGTGAGCGATAAGGTTAAAAGCCCTGCTCTTTTCGGATTTGTAAGGCCGAGACTTCTATTGCCCCAGGGCATGCTCGAAACCTATGGCCTCGAAGAGCTGCGATACGTTTTTATACATGAACTGGGCCATCTGAAACAGCGTGATATCTATTTAGGCTGGCTGATAGCCCTGCTGCAGGTTGTACACTGGTTTAATCCCTTAATGTGGTTTGCATTCGGCCGGATGCGGGCGGACCGTGAAATGGCCTGTGACAGACTGGCGATATCGACGATGGGACCGGATGAGCCGCCCGAATATGGAAGGACCATCGTCAGTCTTCTGGAAAGTTTCTCACAGGTACGTTACCTGCCCTCGGTGGCGGGAATATTAGAAGACACATGTCAAATGGAAAGGAGAATTAAGATGATTGCAGATTACAAAAAGACCCCGCGCCCGCGTTGGGCCGGGGCAATGCTGCTGCTGGTAGTATTAGCCTGCGTAGTTCTGACCAACGCCTATATGGCAAAGGGCGACTATATCTTCGGGACTGCCACTGAAGTCGGGCCGCCTGTCAATACAACCTATAACGAGGGATCCCCGAGCGTCTCCGCTGATGGTTTGGCCCTTTACTTTAGTTCTGACTCTCCCGATGGATATGGCAGTAATGATTTGATGGTATCGACACGGAAAACATTGCAAGACGTATGGGAGGCTCCGATGAATCTCGGAGAAGGTATCAATACGTCTTTTTTTGATGGTATGCCAAGTATCTCGTCAGATGGTCTGTCACTCTATTTTACATCGACCCGATCTAACGGAGTAAATTGGGATATCTACGTTGCATCGCGGCAAACTTTAGATGCCCCATGGGAGGAACCGGTCAATATTGGCTCACGTGTAAACAGTTCCTCTGGAGAGTACTTCCCGAATATATCTTCTGACGGGCTTTCGTTGTTCTTCGCATCTGATCGGCCGGGATCTGGTTTTATCGACCTGTACGTGGCGAAGCGAGAGACCATTCAGGATGACTGGACCGCGGCAGTCAATCTAGGCAGCCCGGTCAACACTTCGGCTTTCGAGGGTTGGCCCAGCATCTCAGCCGATGGCCTGTCACTCTTCTTTTGCTCATTCCGTCCCGGCGGGTACGGTAGCGGTGAATTATGGGTAAGTACCCGGGCAACGATAGATGAATCCTGGGGAGAACCGGTGAATCTTGGGCCGTCGGTCAATGCCGCGTCTGACGATGCTTGCCCCTCTATCTCCGCTGATGGCTCTACGCTCTACTTCTTCTCTGACCGATCCGGAGGAGTAGGTGGGAACGACTTATGGCAAGTGAAAATCCTGCCGGTCGTGGATTTCAATAGTGATGGAAGTATAGATACAGATGATTTATTGATACTGATTGGCTATTGGGGCCAGAATGAGCCGCTCTGTGACATTGGCCCGACACCATACGGTGACGGTGTTGTGGACATCAAGGACCTGGAAGTATTTATGAGCTACTGGGAGAAGGAGAATATGCCGGAAGTTATTGAAGAAGAAATATAAACAAATCCGGCCAATAACGTTTAGGATAGCCGTAGGGTGTGCAACTTGTTGCACACGCGGATTCAATGTGATTGTGGAACACGCCCACCTGTCCGCGTGGGCAAAAAAGGAATTTGCCCACCCTACGGGCCTGCGACGGGTTTTGCTGCCCTGTCGAGGAGAAGCGGGGCCGGCGGCGCTTTGAAGATCCGGCACACAGGATCTTCCGTTCGGGTCCAGGCTTTTTCTTCTATAGCCGATTTTGTGCTGTAAATTAGCTGCTCTGTGTCACCATTACGATATTCATAGAGCGGCATGATGCATTTGTTTTCGCTCTCCGACTTGCTGGACGGCAAAGCGTAAAAAAGCGGCTCGGCAGATGGATTAGGACGCTCTGCGGTCAGTCTGCCTGACTGCCCTTTATCTGCGTAAATGGGGACATGCTCGCCGTGGGCCTGTTTGGGTTCTACGGCGTAGAACGGTATCGATTCGACCAAGTCCCACTTATTCGCCTTTTCCACGCCGTCGCGTAGGAGATAGTTCCGCGTGGGCAAAACGGAATTTGCCCACCCTACGGATTCGTCTCGAACTTGATAGACCGCCACCGGCAGAACCAGGCGCGGGTCGTCGAGGTTCATGCGGTACATTATCTGATTGTAATCGTAACGCGGCGTGGAGGTTTCAAGTAAACCGGAGAATGTGAAAGAATAGGTACCTTCGAAAAATATCACCCGGCCGCCTTCCTTGTCGAAAAACGGGTGCTGCTTCGGATTGTAGAAGGAATACTTGTTGTGCGTGACGATTTTTTTCGCATAGGCCCACGGCCCGACGGGCGTGTCGGCCTCTGCGTACCAGACTTCACCTAAATTGGAAGGTTGCCCAAATTGCTGAACGAAGATACCGATCCATCGCCGCTGATATTCGTTGAAATAGACCGTTCCGTTGTGAGGTGTGATGGACTTGCCCGACTTGACATCGTATACCTTCACGCCCTTTGCCTCCTTCTCCAGAGCTTCAATGACGGCAAGCTTTGTCGAGTTTTGTGAAGCGATCAGATCACCGAACTTGACCCAGCCGGCATCTGAGGTTCGTTTAAGGGTCGTCAAAACCTCATACCGGTTAGGATCGATGATGTCATCCCACTTAGCCCGAACCCGCAGACGTGCGCCCATCGGAGACGGCGATGTGAAATAGTAATAAGGTCGGCCTTCCACTTCGACTCTGAAGGCATGTCCCGTGTTTCGATATGGCAGGAACTCCAGGTTCCCCCGCACGAGCGGCTCGAAAGTTTCTGTGGCATCGTTGAAAACCATTAATCCTCGCTCCAGGACTTCTCCGAGCCCTTTGAGCCGGGCGAACTTGGCCACCATGCGCTGGTTGCCCTGTGGGTCCCGGACCGTCAGCAGCCCGTCGAGCCATACGAGTCCCGGCTCTTTGAGCGGGGACATCTTCCGGCTGAAACCATCGGCGCCGACGTAGTATTCGAGATTGACGCCGACAGATGGATCCAGCCCGCCCCGCCCGGGCAGTTCGGAAACCGCGCCGGACATAGCAAAGTTGCCGAGCGGATACGAAGGCCTTGCCGTATCACCCCACATCCAGAACAGCTTGCCCTTGTAGATGCAGGTGAACACCGAATCCTGCCCCATGACCTGCCCGTTTAGGACCGGATTTTTCAATGGGACTGGAGTGCCTGTCATAATACTGTCACGGTAAATTCCCTGACCCGTGACGCGATAGAGCCGCTCGGCGATGTTGTGCCGGTCGATTTTGATAACGGCGCTACCTCCGTGCGAGGTCTTCAGCCTCGTTCCATTCATGCCGAATCCGTCTTTGGGAAATTCATAGCCGTGGCTTTCGACGAAGAAAAAGACCTCTTTGTCCATCAGGCCCGGCTCGTAATACGCCACGATTCCGTTGCTGTCGGTATGATACCGCGTGTTATTGGTCGTCCGCAATTCGACTAAAGGCACGCCCCGTCCGGTTTGCCGATCTACCACCTGGATCTTGAAATATTTGTTCGAGAGATCCTGGGCGGACAAAGCCGGTCGTCCGAGAGCTATAACCATGATGGAGAAGATCAGTGTTCGAATAAACGTTGTTGAAATGAGCCGGAGATGGTTTTTATGAATTCTCTTCATTTTTGCAGAAGCCTTCTATAATCATAAAAGCCAACGGTCGGATTCGAACCGACGACCACTGGTTTACAAAACCAGAGCTCTACCGCTGAGCTACGTTGGCATAACTTTAGCCTGCCGATTCTACATTGATCCGGGTAAAGTAGCAAGAAAATTCATGGCAAGCTGTGCGGTAAAAAATCCTGTTAACGACGCATAACGGAACGGTATCGGTATTTAAGTCAAACTTTCTGGTTGAGCTTGATCATATTTTCTGCGACTTCAAGGACTCTTTTGCGAAGCGCCTTCGGCGCGAGGACCTGGACCTGGTCGCCGTATCCGAGTATCCACCAGGTGATTTCATTGAGGCCGTCGACGCGAAATTCCACAATCGCCGAGCCGTCACTGTTAAATGTAACCTTTTGCGTTCTGTGCCATTTTACATCGGCGATATTATTGGCTACTTTGGGCAGGAAATGCAGCTTGACGTGATATATCCGGCCCTCAGGTACCACTGACCAGGCCCATCCGAGATATTCGGACACATCGAAATCATTATCGACAAGGAAGCATTTATCTGTAATTTCCAATTCTCTGATGCGGTTAAGCTCGAACGTCCGGATGTTATTGTCCAGACTGGAGCGGCCCAGCACATGCCACACCTTATTGTTATAGAGCAGATGATAGGGACACAGCTCAACGTTACTAACCGTATTTTCTAAAAGCGAGCTGTAGGATATATTCACTTCATGTTTCTTTGCGATAGCCCGCTGTAATTGCGCAAAGGTTTTATCAAAGCGGGCGCTCTGCTGGAGCGGCGACTCCATATCGGTTCCGGTAGAGATATTCCGCAGGGCCGTACTGCAATATTGTCTTATTTTAGCGGGGAGGTTATTTTCGATTTTCAGGGCGGCCAGCATGGCAGACCGCTTGAACGGCAATTGTACCTGGTTACTTACTTTATGGGCCAGAAGTAGCAAACTCAGCGCTTCCTGAAGGTTAAGATCCGCCGGCGGCAGAAAATATTCCGGCCTTATCGAATAGCAGCCCGTCCCGGCGTCATAGTGGTACGGAACGCCGATAGACTGCAATTCTTTCAAATCGCGAAAGATTGTTCGCCGGCTCGTTCCAAACATTTTGGATAAGTCGCTAACGGTATAACTTCCGCCCGACTGCAACGTCGTAAGAATCTCTATGACCCTGTTAATTCTGCTACGTTTCACAAGTTACGCCCTGAATCAGCCTTGTCCCTCGCTGAATAATAGCTTTTCCAAATACAACAGTAAACGCTTAGAGGCCCGGTAAATTTCAAAGCAGTAACCGCTTCAACCAACAATTATATAGCTAAATTATACACCAGCCCAGTAATAACATCAAGAAATTACTTTGGCGGCGTGAAGATGAATGTGCTCGATTTGCCGATTTCGGATTCCACCCAAATCCCGTCGCCGTTTATCCCGGCAATCTTGACTCTAAAGACAAATCATTGGATTTTGTGGCGGACATGCCTAAAATACTCGTTAATAAACAACTCAAATTCTTACGGTTAGGCTAAAATTTCGGCATTTCTGTGGAGTTGTGAGGCTTGGTTTTGTAGTCTTGCGTTTGGTTTAGGAAATGCGAGCTCGATATTGTGATTAAATCAAAAGGTCAAAAAGCACTTCAAAAATTAACAAGCTGCAAATCCCAGGACAAAATCCTGTCTTTGCTCTTCACGGCCGTCCTCTCGTCTTTTTACTTTGCTTATGTGCTGTTGCGAATAGACCCAAAACTTATCTATCAATCCCAGGAACCCGTTTTCTTTTTGGATCGCCATTTCTTCAACGAATTTTTCAGCTATCCCGGAGGATTAAACGAACTCATTTCCGGATTCTTTTCGCAGTTTTTCTATTACTCATGGCCGGGAGCATTATTGCTTGTTCTCGTCTTCGCATCTGTCAGCTTGAATACGAAGCTGCTCGTTAGGTCAATTAGTGTAAATCGTCCGATCCTTTATTTACATTGGGTACCATCGGTTTTTCTTCTGACCTTACACAGTAACTATAAATTCCCGCTTTTTCTGACGCTGGGAGTTCTCTGGATATTGCTCGCCGTCAATATCTATATCCGCCTCGCTCCATCGAAAACCATCCTCCGATTACTGCTCTTTCTGATTCTACTGGCATTGTTGTATTACATAACGGCCGGCCAGGCTTTTATCTTTTCGCTCGTAGCCATACTCTATGAGGTTCTACATCGTCGCAAGATTATATTACCTTCACTTTATATCCTGTCTGCCGCCTTGCTACCCTGCTTAGGAGCCTCAACCATATTTATTATGCACATTCGAGACGCCTATACGATGCACCTGACATCATATAACAGTTACCGGTTGCCCCAGCCGTTATGGGTGCTATATGCACTCTTCGCATTCATGATAATTCTGGCGGCGTTTGAGCGGAGATATGTCAGGATCGGACAAGAGAACGCAAACAACTTTTGGGGCAAGTTTTTGTATCGACGTTCCATCCCAATGCGATTTTTTCAAGGTATCGCACTTCTTTTGCTTATTGCGGTAACGGCCATGTATTCGTACGACAAAAAGGAAAAAGAATTTCTCCTGATCGACTCTTATGCACGACACAGGCAATGGGATAAAGTGCTCGATATGGCACAAAAGGGCCTTCCGATTAATAATATCGTCCAATGCCAGGTCAATAGAGCGTTATATCATTCCGGCCTTCTTTGCGATAAAATGTTCGGCGTGGCGCAGCTTTTCGGGGGTAACGGCCTGTTTATGCTCGAGAACATGCGTGCGACTTTTCCGCTTCAGCACAGCGATGTATTTTTTGACCTTGGCCTTGTCAATGAGTCGGAGCACTGGGCTTATGAAGCCGTAATTGTCAATGGGGATACGGCCTGGAATATTCAGAGTCTCGTATTGGTAAATCTGCTGAAACAAAAACGAGGCATTGCAGAAAAATATCTGAAACTTTTGGAGAAAACAATCTGGCACAAAGCATGGGCGGCAGAATACCGGAAGTATCTCTATGATGATCATGATTTTTGGAAACATCCGCAATTCAGGTATCTGAAAAGCGCTATGCCGGAATCCAATTTCCTCGTTTCGCCCACTGAGCCGGAGCTGTCTCTGGAGGAGCTGTTAGCAAATACGAAGAATAAAATGGCGTTCGAATATTTTATGGCATATTGCCTGTTGGAAGGGCAGATTGGTCGTTTTATCGAGCACCTTGACCGTTTGAATTATTTTGGTCATCCCGCAATTCCACGTCATTTTGAAGAAGCTATGCTTATCTACAATCAGCTCACCGGCGGCAAGGGTATTTCTCTGCCGGGGAAAAGTATTTCAGAGGAAACTATCCGGAAGTTCGATGATTTCAACAGGATCAGGGCAAAGCATAAAAGTAATAAAGAGGCGATGTATAGGGAGCTTATGAAATATAGAGATACTTACTGGTTTTACGGACTGTACTATCACAAGTCCAGGGAGCGATGATATGCGCCGATTCAGGGCTCTAATTATTTTATTTTTATCATGCATCGCGGCGATAAGTGTGTGTACAGGCTGCTCAAACAACAGCCCGAATCTTGAAGATTGCGCATCCGTCGGAAGAAAACCGATCATTTCTCCGGATTATACCGATATAATCCTCCCTCCAAATATTGCCCCGACCAACTTCATTATTAAAGAGAATGCAAAAGCCTATTATGTCCGGATATCATCTGAAAAAGGTGAGGATATTGATATATTCAGCCGGTCCCCGAATATTAAGATACCCGTGAAGCCATGGAAAAAATTGCTCGGCCGGAATCTTGAAAAAAAGCTGTTTATAACTGTTTGCGTTAAAGACCGGAAGGGCAAATGGAGCAGTTTCACCGCCATTGAAAACCAAATTGCCAAAGAAAACATCGATACGCATTTGGTTTACAGGCTAATGAAACCGCTGTATCAATATTGGAGCAGGTTGGGCATATATCAACGTGATTTGAGTAATTACGATGAACGACCCATATTTTTAAACAGAACCACAGGAAGAAGCTGCATCAACTGTCATTCTTTTCATAATTACAATCCGGACCGAATGATATTTCACATTCGCGCGGGGGCGGTGGGTACCTCAATGATACTGGCGTACGATAATGAAACCTATAAGGTTGACACATCAACAACTTTCAATCACGCTACATCATACAGATCATGGCATCCGAACGGGGAGGTCATTGCCTTTGCTTTTAATACCGTCAAGCAGATTTTTAACGCCGTAGGTGAGAACCGAGATGTTTACGACCGTTTCTCTGACCTGCTTTTGTATAATGTCAAGACCAATACAATCACAACGTCGCCCAAAATATCGACTACAGAACGCATGGAGACATATCCGGAGTGGTCACCCGATGGTAAATATCTCTACTTTTGCAGCTCACCGAAACTGGACATTTATGACACGGATGAAAATCCCCTTGAGAAAATAAAGTACGATTTAATGCGCATCCCATACGATGCGGAGAAGGGCGTATGGGGCGAGATCGAGCCTGTATTGAAGGCCGGCGAGTTGGGCTTTAGCGTCGCCCACCCGAAGCCTTCACCCGATGGAAGATATATTTTGTTCTGCAAGCTGGCCTACAGCTATTTCCCGCTCTACAAACCCGGTTCGGACTTGTACCTGCTGGATACAAAGACAGGAGAATTTTTTAAACCGGAAAAAATAAACAGCGACCGGGCGGAAAGTTATCACTGCTGGTCGAGCAACGGTTGCTGGGTTGTCTTCAGCAGTAAACGCCGGGATGGAATATGCACACATTTCTATTTCAGCTATTTTGATTCGGGAGGTAATTTCAGTAAACCGTTTCTATTGCCGCAGGAAGATCCGGAATATCACCAATCACGTGTTATTGTCTATAACATCCCGGAATTTGTGAACGGCCCGGTCAAAACGCGGCCACAAAAATTGATAAAAGCGGCCTGGTCCCAAGATATAATCAAAGCCAGACTCGATCCCAAAGTGGAAAAACAATTAGACAGTCAAGCCGAAGAAATGCCGTACAAACCCACTCAAAGAGCCGACAATGTTTACCATCAGCTAAAGTCAGACAAGCCGTAATCTCCGGCAAGCAACAGTTGTTGTAGAAAATTGTCCGCCGGAGTATAATTGCCCGTTAGTGTATAGCAGTTTACTTTGTTCCGGCGGCGCTCGCGACATGCGGCACATGGCCCGACGCGGCTATGGTGCGCCGGATGGAATCAGTAATGGAACGTCAATAACTATCTAATCGTATATGACACGTGGATTGCGAAGCAGATTTGCCGGAATAATCCTCATTGTCGGTATTGCAATAATTGCCGGATTGTGGTTTGTTGGGAATTCACCGAAGGCAATCAATGAGTATGTCGAAGTCGCAGTTGAACCGGCAATTAGCCCTGATTATTCTGATATCGTAATTCCAGCCAATATCGCCCCAATCAACTTCAGGATTCTCGAACGGGGACAACGATACTTCGCCAGGATTCACGCCGGCGGCGAAGAGGCCATAGACGTTTTCAGCAAAACAGGGCAAGTGCGAATCGCCCCGGGAAAATGGCGGGCTCTGCTCAGATCCGGTGAGGGCGGTAAAATTTTCTTCGATATTTATGTAATGGACGCCGAGCGGGGATGGAAAAAATTTCGCAGTATAACAAATACGATCGCAGAAGATGATATCGACGGCTACGTAGTATATCGGCGTATGAAGCCCATATACAACTGGTGGAAAGAGATTGGGATTTATCAGCGTAATCTTGTAAACTACGATGAGTCCCTCGTTATGCACAGCAGGTCTTTCGAGCACGGCTGTCTCAACTGCCATAGTTTTGTCGGCAACAATCCCGACACAATGACTATCGGTCTGCGAAGCGCTGTGTACGGAAGCTCTACGCTGCTGGCCCGGAATGGAACAGTCAGGAAGATAGGCTCAAAGTGGGGCTATACGGCGTGGCATCCAAGCGGCAAATTAGCCGTATACTCGATAAACAAGGTTCGCCAGTTCTTTCATACGGGTCGGATGGAGATCCGTGATGTTGTCGATCTCGACTCGGCGTTAGTCTGTTATTTTCTTAAAGACAACAAGGCAGTATGCCCCCCTCAGCTATCAGACGAAAATCGGCTCGAAACCTATCCGACCTGGTCTCCCGACGGTAAGTATCTTTATTATTGCAGCGCACCGGTGTTGTGGAATGATTATGACACCGTGCCGCCTGAGAATTACGAGAAGGTCAAATATGATCTTTGCCGCGTCAGCTATGATATCCGCACCAACAATTGGGGTCGGATCGAGACGGTCTTAACTGCCGACGAAACCGGTCTGAGTATATTGCTGCCAAGGATTTCGCCGGATGGCAGATTTCTGCTCTTCTGTATGTGTAAGTATGGCTGTTTTCCGATATATCAGTCCAGCAGCGACCTATACATAATGGATCTTTACACGGGTGAGTATCGAAGCGTTGCCGTTAACAGCAAATATTCCGAATCGTGGCACAGTTGGTCGAGCAACAGCAGGTGGATAGCGTTCAGCAGCAAGAGTAACGACGGAATCTTCACGAGGACGTATCTGAGCTATATTGACAACGACGGCAGGCTGTACAAACCTTTCGTATTGCCGCAACGAAATCCTGTATACTACGACTCGCTGCTGGAAACCTACAGTGTTCCCGAGTTGATAACAGGCAGAATAAAAGTGGGAAAATCCCAGCTTGGCCGGGCCGCCCGTAATGATAATAGTATTTCAGTTGACATCCCCATTACTTCAGCAACTCCAAAGGCTATTGAATCGGAGCCCTGGCAAGAGCGCTAATAAGTAATAGAACAGAGAGCTATTAATGGTTTTGCAATACAGAACAATATTACATAGGAAAAGCCGATTATTGCTCGGCATGATATTCTTCCTGTTCTGCTATCTCTACGTATGGATATTTATCAGGACCGACCTGATCTATCACGGTTTTGGCACCATTATACCCGATGCCCCTTTATTCTCTATCGGGTGGCAGTTTCTGAGAGCTTCGTTTGACATGCCCGGCGGATTGACTTTGTACATATACGGTTTTCTTTCACAGCTATACTTCTACTCATGGCTGGGGGCGCTGGTTGTCGTGCTTGTTGCTTTATTTTTCTTCGAGCTTTCAAGACAGCATTATGTTCACGCCGGTCATTCTCGCTCAACCATCCTGCACTATGTACCGGCCATCATGATAATCCTGTCATACAATCAGTACAGCCATCCACTTGCCGCCTGTTTGGCCTGTTCTGTGGGATTGCTGTTTTCCCTTGCCTTCGAGAGAATACCTTTACGCAAGGGGCCGATTCGCATGGCGGTTTTCTGCATTATTGCAGCGATTTGCTACTGTTTCGCAGGCGCCGGCGGTGTATTGGTTTTTTCACTTATGACAACAGTATATTCGCTGTTTTTACGCCGGGACTGGCTGTCGGCAATTCTGGCACTGCCGGCGGCGGCAGCTATCATTAGTGCCCTTGCCGAATACGTATTTTATATGTCACCCAAACAGGCATTCCTGGTATTGGCACCTTTCTCTCCGAGTATGACGACAAACATGAGAATGCTCTCCAAGATTTCGGTTGTAGCGCTTTACGCCTTCATACCTGCCGCAGTTTCGCTCATATACATATGGAGATTTCTGTTTAACCGGACTTCAGATGCTCATCCGGCCCGCTCCGGCAGGACAATTAGCAAGAACAAACGGTCCGGCAGCAGGTTTTACGCAGCGACCCGGGCTTTCTTCAGGAAATACATAATTCCCATTACTCCGGTAGCTGTCCTGGCCGTTGGTCTGTATTTCAGCTACGACAAAGTACAGAAGCAAATCGTCTTGATGAACTCTCTGGCCCGCCAGGGGCGATGGTCCGAAGTTCTCGAACTCGGCAAACGTATGCCGAAAAATATTTACAACATCTACTGCAATCACGACATCAATCGAGCCTTGTATCATTCCGGCAGATTGGCCTGCGATATGTTATATTTCCCGCAAAATCCCCATGCTTTTTTACTCACACATGATAAAGAAGAATCTTCTATGACAGAATTGAAAATGTGTGATACTTTTATAGAACTGGGAAACGTAGACTACGCAGAGAAACTGGCTTCCGAGTTCCTTGTTGAAAAAGGGGCTGCCGGCGTAATACTGGAAAAGCTCGCCTGGATTAACATTATCAAAGAACAGGAATCTGCAGCTCGAATATACCTCAACGTCCTGAAGAAGGACCTGATATATCGTAAAAGAGCAGACTCGATACTCAGTAGTCTCAACAACGGATTCGAGTCGGAGAAGGCCGCCTACATTCACCGTATCAATTCGTATATACGAACCGATGGAAATGCCAGGCTCAACAAAGAATCGATAGAGGAAATGCTGACGGGCCTGCTCGAGCATAATCCCGGCAACAAAATGGCATTCGAGTACCTCATGGCTTGCTATCTCTTCGCCGGTCAGCTTGATAAGATTGCTGAGAATATCGGGCGACTTAATCAACTCGGATATCAAGACGTCCCGACCCTGTACGAAGAGGCAATGCTAATATATTACGGTTCTCGCGGCCGGAAATTGAATTTGAACGAGCTCAACGTAAAGCGCGAAACAATCGAAAGATATAAGCGGTTTGTCCAGCTCTGTAATTCGATGCAGGCGCAAGATCGACAAGTTATACTTCAGCGTTTGATCGGCGAGTTCGGCACAAGCTACCTCTTCTATTACTACAAGTTAACAACGTCACAACTGAAAGGCACACCTCAAAAATGAGCGGGCTGCGGCGTATGGGACGGCAGAAATGCGGGCGAATACCCCCGTGCAAATCGCAATCCCATGTTTATTCGCTTAATGTGAGTGCAGATTTCTTTTTTTCCCAACGTGAAATAATAACGGGGCCACACCAAACGAGTTGGTGCAGGCCCCGAATTAATAAAGTCAATTGCTGCCGGAACCTTCTTTGAGATTAAGGAGCTTCTCCGGCCGTTTCGGTTCGACGGCGGAATCGGACGCCGCCATCGGGCCTGGAGAATACCATCGCGTGTTTCGAATCCGGCCCAAGCGTCTCGCGAATCATAACACGAAAATCAAAAATCAAAGTGCAAAATGCAAAATGTAAAATTAAGGAATCGGCATAGCCGATGCTGTTTGAACAGCCCGCGAAGCGGCTCCGCAATTTTGAACTTTAAACTTTGAACTTTAATTTTATGTAGCCCACCCTACGCATTATGTCGTGCATTTGAAAAGCTCGATGTCTTTCGAGCCGCAGCGAGTGCAGCTTAAAGGTTGGTAGAACCTGTCGGGCAGGCCTTTTTTAGAGACGATATACCTGCCGGCGCATCGCCTTATCAGGCCGGGAACGGTCGTGTAAAAAGAATAATTACAACTCTTGCACGTAAAGACCAGAATAGTT
>Ga0180433_10000050_pt1 | contig 183676 bp, 109 predicted proteins | sample SS_ome_8_FD_132980 | JGI IMG/M metagenome (GOLD analysis project Ga0180433, IMG submission 132980) | Hypersaline lake sediment archaeal communities from the Salton Sea, California, USA - SS_1_D_1 metaG | ecosystem: Environmental > Aquatic > Non-marine Saline and Alkaline > Hypersaline >... | reverse complement strand
TTGAAAAACGGATATTCGTACCCTAGCAGACGAGGCCGCGTAGTTCACTTTCCGAATCCCACCTACCTGTTGTCCTCTCAGAAGTTAAAGCACTCGGAAGGTCACTTTTTGGGGAAGGTCCTGAATACTTATGCGGTCCCAATTTGGGACTGAAGCATGGAGATGTGCGGCGCTTCGAGCCGGGGTCGTCATGGAGCGAAGACCCCGTCCGGTTCGGAACGGAGGGGGGATCGGATCAGCGGCGGGCGGTAGATCCGGCGTAGGCACTTGATCCTCTGCGGAGCGGAGTCCGGACCGGTGCGGGGCGCTGAGCTTGGTTCCTTGCCGAGCGGAGTCCGGGCACGCGAGGCGTGAATCCGACCCAGCGACCGTCCCGCCCGTGCCTGCAACAGAACTTGCCATGAAAGCCGCATGCATATAATATCTTAGAGGATGTAATCGACCGAGATAGCTACTCCATAAGCGTAGATCGATGCATAAGCTTTTCCACGGCCATTCGCCCGGATGTACGACCGGCAGATTCATGGTCGGGGAGGCGAGAAACCTAGCGGCTGGGGCACGGAGTGCAGGGGCGTGACGGGCAGGGCGGCCCGGTAGAGAAGATTGCCTTATGCCAAAGGAGTTCCGTCGCTGGCCAGGGTTGCGGCGCAGGTAGCATCCAATGATCGGCAAAATTATCTCACACTATAAGATTCTCGAAAAGCTCGGCGAGGGCGGGATGGGCGTCGTCTACAAGGCCGAGGACACGAAGCTCAGGCGCACCGTGGCGCTGAAGTTCCTGTCGCCTCAGGCCGTGGGGGCCGGGGAGGAGAGGGCCCGGTTCGTCCACGAGGCCCAGGCCGCGGCGTCCTTGAGCCACTCGAACATCTGCACGATCCACGAGATAGACGAATCCCAAGAGCATAGCTTCATAGCGATGGAGTACGTGGAGGGGCGGACCCTAGGAGACATGATCGCCTCCGGGCCCTTGAATCTGGAAGAGGCCCTCGGGCTGGCGATCGAGATAGCCGAGGGATTGCAGGAAGCCCATGAGAAGGGGATAGTGCACCGTGACATCAAGCCCGCCAATGTGATGATCACACCCAAGGGCCGGGCGAAGATCATGGACTTCGGTCTGGCGAAGTCGGAGAGAAGGACTCTGGTCACCCAGGCGGGGACGACTTTGGGCACGATCGCTTACATGTCGCCGGAGCAGACGAGGGGCGAAGCGGTGGATGGGCGGAGCGACATCTGGTCCTTGGGCGCGGTGCTCTATGAGATGGTGACGGGGCAGAGGCCGTTCAAGGGCGACTACGAGCAGGCGGTGGTGTACTCGATCTTGAACACGGCGCCCGAGTCGGTTACGGCGCTTCGAACCGGCGTGCCGATGGAGCTGGAGAGGGTGATAGACAGGTGTCTTGAGAAAGACGCGAAGGATCGGTACCAGACTGCCGGGGATCTTGTGTCCGATCTGCGTAGGGTTCTGAGAAGATGGGAAGGGTCCAAGGCCGGCATGCAAAAAGCGGGGCATCTTGGATCCGACCCTCGGCGGGCACGCGAAAGCGAAGGTGAGTCACGCGAGGGGCCGGCGAGCTCTCTTGATGGCGCGCGGGACGGGCAAACAAAGGGCGAGGTGGGGGGCAAGCCTGCAACGCCCGAGAGCCATATCCCTGCCGTTGAACAGCCGAGGCATTCGGATACGAGAGCCGCCGGGAGATACCGGGGGTGGTTGCTTGCAATAGCATTCCTGGTGCTTGCGGCGATAGCCTTGATAGTCTTCCGTCCCTACTTCGCGCCGCCTCACGAGGAGTCTCCTAAAGCGCCCGCCAAGGGGGCCTTGCCCGAAAGACAAATGCTCGTCGTTCTGCCATTCGAAAATCTGGGTCCCCCCGACAATGCCTACTTTGCGGACGGTATGACTGAAGAGATAACGAGCCGGCTTGCATCGGTAAAGGCCCTTGGGGTCATATCGCGCACCACGGCGACACAGTATGACCGGACGGGAAAGACGCTGAGCCGTATCGGGGAGGAGCTGGGAGTGGACTACGTGCTGGAAGGGACAGTGCGATGGGATGGGACGGTTGCCGGCGAAAGCCGGGTACGTGTTACGCCTCAGCTCATTCAGGTCTCGGACGACACTCACGTCTGGTCGGATGTGTATGAGAGGAAGCTGGAGGACATTTTCTCCGTTCAGTCCGATATCGCGGAGAAGGTGGTCGGGCGGCTGGGCATTACTCTTTTGGGTTCCGAGCGCGGAGTCATCGAGCAGAGGCCGACCGATAATCTGGACGCCTATAATGCTTATTTGCGAGGCATGGAACATGCCCGCACCATAGATTGGTTGCGAGAGGATCTTGAGGTCGCCGAAGAGATGTTTGAAAGAGCCCTGGAGCTGGACCCCGCGTTCGCTTTGGCCGCCGCGGAGCTGTCAATAACCCACTCGATGATGTACTGGAGCGGCTACGATCGTAGCGACGAGAGAACGGCAAAAGCACTTGCCGCAGCCGAGAAGGCACTTGAACTTGAGCCGATGCTGCCCGAAGCGCATTTGGCAATGGGCTACTACCATTATTGGGGACATCTCCGGTACGAGGAAGCTCTGCGGGAATTAGCTATCGCCGAGGAAAAACTGCCGAACGATACGAGAATACTCGAAGCAATCGCCTACGTTAAGAGGCGGCAAGGCCATTTTGAGGCGGCGGCGGGTATTTTCAAGAAGATACTGGAGTTGAGCCCGACGGACGCACTCGTGGCCGTCAACATCGGCGATACGTATACGGCATTGCGCATGTACGCGAAGGCGGATTCCTTTTACAGACGTTCCATCTCCATCGCTCCCGATCAGTCTATGGCGTACTGCTTCAGAGCAACCAATTGGTGGCTCTGGAAGGGGGACCTCGAGGCGGCGAGACATGCCCTGGAGCAAATGCCGTTCGAGGATGCGTTCTTCTCAACAGTCATTTGGCACGAGCAGGAGCTGCTCGAGAGAGATTACGAAGCCGCCCTGGAAAGACTTCCGAGCCGGCAGGGCGATTTCAAGGAGCTCCTCTACCTCTATTCACTACCTCCGTTGCTTGCGGGCCGGGTCTACGACTACATGGGAAAGCCCGAGATGGCACGCGCCATGTACGACGCCTCAGGCGTGATCCTCGAGGAGTTGTTGAAAAGCGGATCTGAAGATCATGAGGTTCATGTGTGTCTGGGGCTCACCTACGCCGGTCTGGGACGGGCGGAAGACGCCGTACGCGAAGGCAAACTGGCGGTCGAGCTCAATTCCGTTTCGATTGACGCGGCCGAAGGGCCGTTCACATTGATGGCCCTCGCGGAAATCTATGTAATGGTCGGGGACTATGACGCGGCCATCGACGAGCTGGAGTACTTGATGTCGATTCCGGCCGAAATATCGGTCCATACGCTTCGGCTGCACCCCAAGTGGGATCCGTTGCGGGAGCGGCGGCGGTTCCAGCGGTTGCTTGAAGATCATTCATAGAGACACCCTATGATGGGCGGGACTGGTGCGGAGGTCGGAATTACATGGAATCTCCCCGAGGGGTGTATCGCCGGAGCCCGGGTTGCTCGTCTGAAAAAGGCTTGACTTTAAGCACTCGCATTACGCATAATGCGTAATGCGAGGTGCGTATTATGTCCAACCCATTCCAATATGGCGGTATTGTAGGCAGGGACGCTTTCTGCAATCGTGCCCGGGAGCTGGCCGACCTCATACAGGCAATCAAGAACGGTGAGCGGTTGTTTCTGTATTCCGAGCGCCGAATGGGGAAGACCTCCCTGATCCGCCTTGTTCTGTCCGAGCTTCCCAAGAACCGATTCTTGGCGGCCTATGTTGATCTTTGGGCAACCGACGATCTGGAGTCCTTCGCCGCCGCGACTGCAAAGGCCGTGACGGAGAGTATTTCATCCTCCGCCGACAAAATGCTGCAGGCCGCAAAGCGCTTTTTCGGCAGCCTGAGCCCCGCTATCACCACGGATTCAAGCGACAACCCTCGGGTGACATTTGAGATTGCCAGCCGCAGCGCCATGGCCCCTACGCTGACCGAGGTCCTCGCCGCCCCGGAGAAGATCGCCAAGCGGCGACGTTGCCGCGCGGTTGTCGTGTTCGATGAGTTCCAGAGGATTCTGGAGTACAAGCATGACTTGGCGGAACGGACGCTAAGAAGCGTGATCCAGAACCAGAAGAGTGTGTCTTATGTGTTCCTGGGAAGCCGGAAACACCTCGTCCAAAAGATGTTTCTCGATCAGGCCCGTCCGCTCTATCGGTCGGGCGCTCACTATCCCCTGAGACCCATAGAGACCAAGCACTGGCTGCCGTTCATTCGGAAACGCTTCCTCAAATCGGAAAGGGACATAACAAACGAGCTCATCGAGTCGGTCTGCCGATTAACCGGCGGTCACCCTTTCTACACCCAGCACCTGTGCCATGTTCTTTGGGAGATCTGCGAACCCCATGCGGCTGTCACCTCGGAAACGCTTACGAAGGCGACCAGAATGCTGCTTGATCGCGAGAGCTACGCTTACGGAGCCTTGTGGGAGTCGTTTGGACTCAACCAACGGCGTTTCCTGTCGGGCCTCGCAGCAGCTTCATCCGATGTGCGGCCTTTCGGGGCGGATTTCATCCGCGCCAATAAACTCCGTTCTCCATCGACCGCCCAACGCGTTGTCAGATCGCTCTTGGAGCGTGATATCATAGACCGAGACGATGGTTCTTTCGTTATTAGCGACCGGTTCTTTCGACTTTGGATCCAACAATTGACCGAGATAACTTGAGGTTTCGTGAATGTCTTAGATACTCGTAGCGCGAAGCTGATGAACGGCGCCGGGCAACGGTCCTGCGGACAGCGTGCGGTCCGGCCGGGGGAGCACCCCCGCGCCAAGGCTCTGCCGGGCCCGCGCGCAGGTCAGTGAATTATGATATCCGACTCCAGAGTCGTTGTGGAAGCGTAGCCGCGGTGTTGGTGACGGGCGATGATCGGCAAGACAATATCCCATTGTAGGATCCCTGGGATCCCATATATAGCCGGTGGTGGGAGATGATTGGGAAAACCGTCGGACACTATAAAATCCTCGAAAAACTCGGCGAGGGCGGCATGGGCGTCGTCTACAAAGCCGAGGACACGAAGCTCAAGAGGACCGTCGCGCTGAAGTTCCTTCCGCCCGGACTTACGGGCGATGCCGAGGCCGGATCACGCTTCGTCCGGGAGGCCCGGGCCGCGGCGGCGCTGAGTCATCCCAACATCTGCACCATACATGAAATCGATGAAACCGACGAAGGTCGGGTTTTCATCTCTATGAGTTACTACGAAGGCGAGACATTGAAAGAAAGAATCGAGCGCGGGCCTCTGAACCTCGAAGAAGCCGTGGGCGTTGCCGAATGCGTGGCCCGGGGCCTGGCCAAGGCCCACGGGAGCGGCGTCGTCCACAGGGACATAAAGCCCGCGAATATCCTGCTAACGGCTGACGGCGAGGTGAAGATCCTGGATTTCGGCCTGGCCAAGTTGACGGGGCGGACGGGGCTCACAAAAACCGGCATGACTATCGGCACGGTTGCGTACATGTCCCCCGAGCAGACCCGCGGCGATGAGATCACTCCAAAAACCGACATCTGGTCCTTGGGGGTGGTTCTATATGAGATGCTAACCGGCCGCTTGCCTTTCAAGGGCGACTACGATCAGGCGGTGATCTACTCCATTTTGAATGAGCGGCCGCGGTCGACAAGGGATCTTCGATCGGATATTCCATTCGAATTGGACGGGGTCGTCGCTAAGGCCATGGCCAAGGATTCAAGCGAACGCTACGAGCGAGCGAGTGATTTGCTGTCGGACCTGGAATCGATCAAGAGACGAATAGAATCCGGACCCGACAAGGAAGACCCCGCCGTCGTAAAGCCCATCCCCTCAATCGCCGTGCTGCCTTTCGTGAACATGAGTCCGGAACCGGAGAACGAGTACTTCGGCGACGGTCTCGCCGAGGAGCTCATCAATGCGTTGACCCAGTTGAAGGGGCTTCACGTCGCCGCGCGTACCTCGGCATTCACGTTTAGGGGAAGGGAGACGGACATAAGAGAGATCGGCAGGAAGCTCGACGTCAGCACCGTCCTCGAAGGGAGCGTCAGAAAGGCGGGGGACAGGCTCCGCATCACGGCCCAGCTCATCAATATCGCGGATGGATATCACCTGTGGTCGAAACGATACGATCGGGAGATGGACGATATATTCGCGATTCAAGACGAGATAACCGGTGCGATCGTCGAGCAGTTGAGGGTGGAGCTCATTGGACAGGAGAAGGAGACGATAGTAAAGCGCTACACCGAAGATCTGGAAGCGTACGAGCTTTATTTGAAAGGCGTATATTATTGGAACAAGTTGACGCAGGACGGATTCGAGAGAAGCATCGAGTGTTACGAGAAGGCTATCGAGAAGGATCCGCACTACGCCCTGGCATACGCCGCCCTGGCCGACGGTCACTGGCTTAGCTCCTTCTGGGGGAGTTTGCCGCCCCACAGGACTTATCCCAAGGCCAGAGAGGCCGCCGAAAAAGCCATCGAGATGGACGATACACTGGGCCAAGCCCATGCGTCATTGGCATGCGTTCATACCTTCTATGACTGGGACTGGGAATCTGCCGAGAGGGAATTCGAGCGAGCCATCCAACTTGCCTCGGATTCCCCGAACACCCGCATATACTACTCCCTATACTTGAATCTCAGAAGGAGGCACGACGAAGCTATCATCGAAGCAAGAAGGGGACGAGAGCTCGATCCGCTTTCCGGTTTCTGCAATACGCATTTCGCACATAGGCTATGGCAGGCACGCCGATTAGACGAGGCGATCGAAGAGTTCAAGAAATGGCTCCTGGTTGAGCCCAACGACTGGTTCGCGCACCATCATCTCAGCAGCCTGTACCTGGAAAAATCGATGATCAAAGAGGGTATTGAAGAGATCGACAAGTCCGTGGAGCTTTCCGGAGGCGTTCCCCTGAACGTTGCGAACGCCGCCATGACTCATTATCGGTTTGGGAACAGGGAGGTTGCCGATCGTCTTTTCGCCGACTTGAAACAGAGGGCCGGCAATGAGTATGTCCAACCGATGTGTTTTGTCTATATTCACCTTGCCCGCGGAGAGACCGACCGGGCCTTCGAGTGGCTGAAGAAGGCCCATGAGGAGCGAGACAGCTTCTTGCCCTGGCATAGGGTGTCTCCGATGGACTTCATGAAATTCCCGAGCGATCCCAGAGTCGATGAGCTCCTGGACCGACTGGGACTGCCGTAGCGCGGCTCGCGCCAATGAAATGAGGCGGACGCGCCGCAATGACCTAGAGAAAGCCGGCCGGGATTCCGGAGAGAGCGGTTCGCCGCCCAAGTGAGGGACGAAGAAGCGCAAAGACGGAGAGGGAGCGGGCAACTGATTTTGATTGGTCAAGAAGAAGCGTGATGCCGCATCGGTCCACCCCGCTGATACGGGGCTATCGGAGCCGACGTCGGTCGAGTGTTATGCCATAGTCTGTGCTCTCAAGCATGACTGGTTGAGAAGGCGACATGTCGCTTCGTACCAAGCAGATGGCGGCAACGAATGCGCCATAGAATGACCAATCAAGGCTGAACCAAAGAAAGGACAACGAAGTGACGACGAAGACGGATCTGGGAGCACTGCCGCACTGGGATATGACAAGCGTTTACCCCGGCATCGAATCCGACGAGTTCAAAAAAGACGTAGCAGGGATGAAGTCGAAACTGGACGACTTCGACAAGTTCCTTTCCGATCACGGCATAGCGAGGTCGGGCCCGGTACCGGACGACTCGAAGGAGCTTGCCGAAATTCTGGGCGGTTGCTTGAATAGGATAAACGACATCGTGCGGCTCTCCACGACGCTCGAGTACTATGTCTATGGTTTCACGGCCGTGGATTCCTTCAACACTACGGCCAAGCGCATTCAATCGGAGCTTCAGCTGCTTAGCGTGGCCCGTCACCGCCAGGCGGTCCTCTTCCAGGGATGGCTGGGCACCGTCGCCGAGAGGCCGCGCGCGCTGGAGGCTGCGCTCGAGCACGACGGCCCCGCCAAGGACCACGCCTTCTATCTCAGGGAGGCGGCCGAGCAAAGCCGCTACATGATGGGCGAGCATGAAGAGACCCTCGCCTCCGAGCTTTCCTTGAGCGGAGCGGACGCCTGGGAGAAGCTGCAGGGCACAGTGACCTCGCAGGTCAAGGTGCCTTTCGAGGCGGAAGGGGTGACCGAGGAGCTGCCCATCGCCAAGGTTCAGAACATGCTGACCGACGCCGACGGCGATTTGAGAAGGAGGGCTTATGTAGCCGAGCTCGCCGCCTGGGCTCGTGTGCGCGAGCCGCTCGCGGCGTGCTTGAACGGCGTCAAGGGGACGACGATCACGCTCTTCAAGCGAAGGGGGCGGGAGGACGCGCTTCATCAGGCGTTGGATAACGGGAGAATCGACCGCGAGACGCTTAACGCCATGCTTGCCGCGATGAAGGACTCATTCCCCGACTTCCGCCGCTATTGGAAGAAGAAGGCCGAGCGCCTGGGCAAGAAGAAGCTGCCGTGGTATGACCTCTGGGCCCCGGTGGGCAAGTCCGACCGCCGTTATCCGTATGAGGAGGCCAAGAGCTTCATTCTCGAAGAGTTCGAGGGATTCCACAAGAGGCTGGCGGACTTCTCGAAAAAGGCCTTCGAGCGCAACTGGATAGATGCGGAGCCCCGTGAGGGGAAAAACATCGGGGGCTTCTGCATGGAGCTGCCGGCCGTCGAGGAGTCCAGGATTCTCTGCAACTACGACGGCTCGTTGGCTCAGTTGAACACCATCGCGCACGAGCTGGGCCACGCCTACCACAACGAGTGTCATATCGGGAAGACCGTACTCCAGAGAATAACGCCCATGACTCTGGCGGAGACCGCTTCCATTTTCGCCCAGAACCTGGTCGTTGACGCGGCCCTCGCCAAAGCGAAAGACGCCGAAGAAGAGCTAGCGATTCTTGAGAGCATTTTGATCGAAGACTCACAGGTCATCGTGGATATCTACTCACGGTACCTTTTTGAGACGGAGGTATTCGAACGAAGGGCCAAATCCGAGCTATCGGCCGATGATTTTTGCGACATCATGGTGAAGTGCCAGAAGGAGACCTACGGGGACGGACTGGACCCGGAGTATCTGCATCCCTACATGTGGGCCTGGAAGCCGCACTATTACAGCGCCGAGGAGTCCTTCTACAACTTCCCCTACGCCTTCGGGATGCTCTTCGGCACGGGCCTTTACAAGGTCTATGAGGAGCGGGGGGCGGAGTTCCTCAAGGACTACGACGAGCTTCTTTCATCCACGGGGATGGCCAGGGCTGCGGAGCTTGCCGAGCCCTTCGGCATCGACATCCGGAAGCCCGACTTCTGGCGCGGCGGCCTCGAGGTCGTGAGAAAGCACATCGAGCGATACCTGGCGGTGTGATCACCCCTCCGGGCGGAAAGAGTACCCAGACGCTAACCGCGCGGAATCAGGCCTTGACCCATCGCCACAGGCATATGACACTACAACATAGACTTGTGGCCTGCCGGGGATTGCTGTCCTCCGGGGGCTGAAAAGCTTGTCCCGATATAGGCTGTTCGATCGTACACGGCCCGTCGGGGCCGGACAGTCCGTCGTGATGTCCTGAGTTCTCACCTCGCTCGGCTGATCTCAGAAGCCGACGGAGTCACGGAATGATCGGCAAGACCATATCTCACTACAAGATCCTCGAGAAGATCGGCGAAGGGGGAATGGGCGTCGTCTACAAGGCCCGGGACACCAAGCTCGACCGCATCGTGGCCCTCAAGTTCCTGCCGGCGCATCTTCTGCAAAACGAGGAGGCCAAGACCAGGTTCATTCATGAGGCCAAGGCCGCCTCCGCGCTGGACCATCCGAACATAGCTACGGTCCACGATATAGACGAGGTCGAGGGAGAGACCTTCATCTCCATGGCCTTCATTGAGGGGGCTTCCCTTAAGAGGATCGCCGCGTCCGAGAAGCTTCCAATACAGAAGGTAATAGACATTGCCGTCCAGGCTGCCGAAGGTCTGGGCGCGGCCCACAAGAAGGACATAATCCACAGAGACGTGAAGTCGGACAACATCATGGTCACCGGCGACAACTTGGTGAAGCTCATGGACTTCGGGCTTGCGAAGCTGAAGGGAGTGCCCGGGGTAACGAGGGACGGAAGCACCGTGGGAACGGCGCACTATATGTCGCCGGAGCAAGCCAAAGGAGAAGAAGTCGATCACCGGAGCGACATATTCTCGTTCGGAGTCGTCTTGTTCGAGCTCACTACCGGGGAGTTTCCTTTCGCGGGCGAGTATGAGCCCGCGGTTGCCTACTCAATCGTCAATGAGCAGCCCAGGTCGATGAGGGAGCTGAGGCCCGACGCGCCGGCCGAGCTGGAGGCGATAGTCAACAAGGCGATGGAGAAGGACCCCGCGGACCGCTACCAGAGCATGGATGAGCTGATCCGGGATCTCAGGAAACTGATAGAGGGGCGCACGGCGGAGATAACCGCCGCCATGCCCGCCGTCAAGTCGTCCCGGGGGCTCGGACGCCGGATTCTGGTGCCCGCGTTGGTTCTGGCCGCCGTAGCCGTCGCTCTCGTGGTCGGCATCCGAATTCAGATCGGCCGCCAACCTCCCGCGGAAGCATCCGACAACATTCTCGCGGTCATGTACTTCGAGAACATAACCGACGAAGAAGACACAGAGCGTCTTGGGGAGATAATCACGAATCTCGTGATAACGGATCTGTCGGAGTCGAGATATTTCAAAGTGGTCTCGAGTCAGCGACTTTACGATATTTTGAAGCGCTTGGGCAAAGAGGGCGTGAAGGTAATCGACGAAGACGTAGCCACCCAGGTAGCCCGGGAGGCCGGTGCGCGGTGGATGTTGACGGGCACAATCCTCCAGACGGAGCCGCGAATACGCCTGACGGCTACGATCGAAGAGGTCGGGAAGGGAACCTCGGAGAAGTCGCAAAGTGTCATAGGAGACGAGGGGGAAGATATCTTCTCCGTTGTGGACAGGCTGACGCACGACGTCAGAGAGGACCTGGAGCTGCCGGATGAGGCCATGGAGGAGCCCGATCCTCCCGTGGCCGAGGTGACGACGTCTTCTCCCGACGCTTACAGACACTACTTGGAGGGAATCGACTACTTTGAGAAAGCCTACCTGCCGGAAGCCCAGGCGAGCTTCCTCAGGGCTCTGGAATACGATTCCACGTTCGCCATGGCGCATTTTCGGCTGGCGATGACTTATATGGACGGTCAACAGGAGATGGCCAAGGAGAGCTTCGATAAAGCCTACCGGTACTCCGACGGTGTCACGCGGAAAGAGCGACTTTACATCAGAGCTTTTCACAGTATGTGGGAAGGTGTCGAAGGGGCGATAGAGAGCCTGAAGGAAGCTGTTGAGGCGTATCCGGACGAGAAGGAGGCCTATTTCTGGCTGGGGGCCATTTTGCACTCGGGACGCGGCGATTCCGAGGCGGCAATTCCGTACTTGACGAAGGCGATAGAAATCGATCCTCTCTACAAGACTCCGTATAACATGCTCGCCTATGCATACGAGCGCGTCGGTGAGTTCGACAAGGCCATCTGGGCGATAAACAAGTACATCTCCCTTGCTCCCGATGAGGCCAATCCATATGACACGAGGGGCGAGCTTTATGGGTACAGCGGCAGAATCGACCAGGCGATCGACTCGTTTGAAAAGGCACTGGAGGTCAAGCCGGATTTCAGCCCGGCGCTGACGCACCTTGGACATATGTATATGTTCGAGAGGGATTACCTCATGGCGGAAAGCTACTATAAGATCCTGGGCTCAAGCGATGACGCGGGTGAAAGATCGTACGGCCGGGCCTATCTGGCGCTTATCCAATACCACAAGGGGAAGTTCGAGAAAGGCATCGCGATTCTGGATGAGGGAATCGCGAAGGACCGTGAGGAGGGCGTAGGGCCGCTCTTTGTGGCGGCCAAGCACGGGCTGAAGGCGCAAGGCTTCGAGGCGCTGGGGGATCTGGAGAGCGCGGTCGAAGAAATGAAGACCGCCGTGGACATCACGAGGAATGCTCTGCCCGATATTCCCGTCGGATTCCATGCCCAGTACGGTCGTCTTCTCGCCGCCGGCGGGCGGTGGGACGACTCGCAAGAGATTGCGCGGGAGCTGAAGGAAGCCATTGAGAGGCTTGACCCTTCCTCGATACACCTCTACTGGCGGCTTCTGGGGGATCTGGAGTTGATCAAGGGCAATGCGGATGAGGCTTTGTATTACCTTGAAAGAGCCGACTCAGCCTATAGTTACGTTATTGAAACCGAATTCCGTTTGGCTGAGGCGCTCTTGGAGACGGGAAGGGCCGAGGACGCAGCGTCCGTTCTGGAGAAGAGGCTTGAGAGGTACAGCGAAGGGAGAGCCGGAGCGCCGATCAGATCGGTCAAGTTGCACTATCTTCTGGGAATGGCCTACGAGGAGTCGGGACAGGCCGGTAAAGCCGTAGAGCAATACGAGATATTCCTGGAAACCTGGAAGGACGCCGATCCTGGAATAAACGAGATAGAAGATGCGAAAAGGCGGCTCGAACGCCTCAAGACTCAAATCATAGGCTCCATTTATCCGGGATCGTGGCCGGCCGCACGTGCTTGACGCCGATCTGAGCGGACGCCTACGGTCACCGCGGCGATGCCGGCGGAAAACGGCGGGTCTCAACGCATATCCCGATCGCCCGGCTTCAATGATCACAAGAGAAGTGAGCCCGGCGGGCAAGACGGGGGCCGGACTTTCAACCAATCGACAACGGTCGGCGGAAAGCAGACCGTCCCGACGCCGCCCCATCCCGGTCGCCATGGCCGGCCGGCGGCAAGGTCGATGTCGATCCCGGAGACAAGCCATGCGGCGATTGCTTTGGAAGGAGAACAAGAATATCGGTGGGCCTGGGGTTTAGGGCTCCCCCACAGATTGTGACATGACCGTGTCGTCCTTGGAGGAGAATCGCGATGCCCGACAAAGAAGGAACTCAGGACTCCCATAACTACTATCTTGACGTCCCGGCAGTAAGCGAGCCCTTCACGCTCAAGGGCTCGAACTCGCTCGACTGGGGCATGAAGAACCGCCTGTCAAAGACCTTTGACCCGGATTCGGGCAGGGCGGTGATGCTCGCCTTCGATCACGGCTACTTCATGGGGCCGACGAGTCAACTAGAGCGGATAGACGTCACGATACTCCCGCTTATCAAGTACGCCGACACGCTGATGCTCACCCGCGGCATCCTTCGCTCGACCATTCCCCCGACCTACACGCGAGGCATTGTCGTGAGGGCGAGCGGGGGACCCAGCATTCTGAAGGAGCTCTCCAACGAGGAGATCGCCGTCGACATAGAGGACGCGCTGCGCCTGAACGCCTCGGCAATGGCCGTCCAGGTGTTCATCGGCGGTGAGTACGAGACACAGTCGGTCAACAATCTGACCTGCCTTGTCGACGTGGGGAACCGCTACGGCATGCCGGTGCTCGGCGTGACGGCCGTCGGCAGGGACATGGTTCGCGACGCCAAGTACATGCGGCTTGCGAGCAGAATATGCGCTGAGCTCGGGGCCTCTTTCGTGAAAACGTACTATGTTCCGGAGGACTTCGAGACGGTCACGGCCTCGTGCCCGGTGCCGATCGTGATAGCCGGCGGGAAGAAGATCCCAGAGCAGGATGCCCTCAAGATGGCGTACAACGCGGTGCAACAGGGCGCGGCCGGCGTGGACATGGGGCGGAATATCTTCCAGTCCGAAGACCCGGAGGCGATGATCCAAGCCGTGCGCGCGGTAGTGCATGACGACATGGAGCCGGAACAGGCATATGAGTTCTACCTCACGTTGAAGGGCGGGACGAGCGAGTAGAAGATTAGAGATTCTCATGGAGAACAGATGGTCTGAAACGGAAGCCGCTGAGCTTGTCTCCAAGTACTCGGAGCGATGGGGAGAGGACCTCGCTCTGCGAACCTACGCCGGAAGGCTGCTTGGAGCGGAGAAAGGGCTCGTCCTCCACGGAGGCGGCAATGTCTCGGTCAAGGCGGCCGTCGCCGATCTCTTCGGGGAGAGTTTTCCGGCGATATTCGTCAAGGCCTCCGGGCGCGACCTGGCGGACATCGAGCCGGACGGGCACACGGCGCTTGACCTTGAGTACCTCAAGAAGCTGAGGAAGGCGCCGGAGGTCTCAGATGAGATGATAATGGATGAGATTCTGGCTCATCGTCTCAATCCTCACGCCGCCGCGCCTTCCATTGAAGCGCTCATGCACGCCTTTATTCCGGAGAAGTACGTAGATCACACTCACGCGAGCGCGATACTCGCGCTCACAAACCGGCCGGACGCGGAAAAGATAGTAAGATACGCGCTCGGCCCGGACGTGATCATACTCGACTATGTAAAGCCCGGTTTCGCGCTCGCTAAGGCCGCGGCCGAAGCGTACGAGGCGTTGCCCGATTCGGCGGGGATGGTTCTCATGAAGCACGGGCTCGTCACTTGGGGCGATTCGGCCCGTGAGTCGTACGAGCGTACCATCTCGTTGGTGAACCGGGCGGAGGAGTACCTCGGCGGGATGAAGGCGAAGGCGTCGGTCCCCGAGACCAAGACGGCGGTCGAGACGGCGATGCGCAGGTATCTCTTCGTCGCGCCGATCTTGAGGGGTCTCCTCGCGGTGCCGACGGGCGACCAGGATCGAACTCACAAGCGTTTTATCCTGCGGCCTTTGATTGACAAAGAAACGCTCAACCTGGTCGATTCCGAGCTGGGCAAGGAGATAGCGGTATCACCGCCCTTGACCTCCGACTTTCTCATAAGGACCAAGGCCACCCCCCTCTGGGTGGATGATCCGCCTTACGACTCCGAGGAAAAGCTCGCCGAGCGGATCTCTTCGGCCATTGTCGATTACGCCGGTGAATACGATGAGTACATCAGGCGCAATTCGCAGAGAATGCCGCCCGGATTGACTCGCTTCGATTCGATGCCGAGAGTGGTTCTACTGCCCGGGCTTGGGGCCGTGTGCGCCGGGCCGGACGTTTATGAGGCCGAGATGATTAGGGACATAACCGGCCGGACGTTGCGCACGAAGGCGAAAATAACCGAGGCCGACTCCTACGAAGGCCTCAGCGAAGAGGATCTCTTCGACATGGAGTATTTCAGTCTCCAGCACAGGAAGCTCAAGCGGGTCGAGGAACTCTCTTTGGAGCGAACGGTGGCTTTGGTTACCGGTGCCGTCGGGGCCATCGGATCGGGAATATGTGAGGAGCTTCTCAAGCACGGCGCCCATGTGGCCGTGACGGACCTGCCGGGCGGTAGCCTGGAGTCCGGCGGAGAGGAGCTGAGATCCGCGTTCGGCAAGAGGGTTATGACCACGCCCCTCGACGTGACCGATCCCAAGTCGGTCTCTCGAGCTTTCGACGCGGTGACGGAAACCTGGGGTGGGGTTGACCTGATAGTGGCGAACGCCGGAATAGCCCATGTTTCACCACTCGCCGAGATGGACCAGGCTGATTTCCGAAAGCTGGAGGAGGTGAACGTCGAAGGCACGCTTCACGTCTTGTCGGAAGCCGCTCGGCGCTTCAAAGTCCAGGGGACCGGCGGTGATATAGTAGTCATCTCCACGAAGAACGTCTTCTCTCCGGGCGCGCAGTTCGGCGCGTACAGCGCTACCAAGGCCGCCGCGCACCAGCTTGCGAGGATCGCAAGCCTCGAGCTCGCGCCGCTCGGGGTCCGAGTGAACATGGTCTCTCCGGACGCCGTGTTCTCCCATGGAGATCGGAGGTCCGGGCTCTGGGCGGAAGTGGGACCGGGCAGGATGCGTGCGAGGGGGCTCGACGAGAAGGGCCTTGAGGAATACTACAGAGACAGAAACTTGCTTAAGGCAAAGGTCACGGCCGTGCACGTCGCGAGGGCCGTTCTCTTTTTCGCCACCCGGCAGACCCCCACCACAGGCGCTACGATCCCCGTTGACGGCGGCCTCCCGGATTCCACGCCCAGATAGCAATGGGTCAAGAGGACAACAGGATGACACGCCGCAAACAACAAGGCACAGGCTCCGAGAAGAGCGCATCCTCGGGCGTAAGACCCGGCGTTCACAAGGTCATACTTGAAGATCTGCGCAGGGGCGACATAAAACAGACCGTCCGAAGAGACCTGAGAGATCTCTACTACTTCTACATAGGCGAAGAGGAGCGCGAACGGCTCAGAAAGACGAACAAGGTCTGGCGCTGGGCCGTGATGTCATGGTGGCTCTTCAAGAACCTGATTTTCAATCTCTCGTCTACCCGAAGGCTCATGCTCGTCGTGAGTCTGTGGTTTTCCATCCAAGGCCCCATAAGCTTCAGCGGTGCGAACGATCGCGTAACGGTGGATCTGGGAGGGGTCGGTTTCGTCCTGATCCTCATCGTCCTGATGCTGGAAATGAAGGACAAGCTCCTGGCTCGAAATGAGCTGGCGGTCGGACGAACGGTTCAGCTCGCTCTTCTCCCGGATCGCAATCCTACGCTGCCGGGCTGGGAGGTGTCTCTCTTCACCCGTCCGGCCAACGAGGTCGGCGGCGACATGGTTGACTACCTTCGGATCAGTGAAAGCCGTTTGGGCGTATCGCTGGGAGACGTCTCAGGGAAGGGACTGGGCGCGGCGCTATTAATGGCCAAGCTTCAGGCCACGCTTTGGGCGCTTGCCACGGACTTCAGCTCTCTGGCGGAGCTGGGCGCCAGGCTGAACGGGATACTCTGCCGGGATGGGCTGCCCGGGAGTTTCGCCACGCTGGTGTATTTGGAGCTCAAGCCCGATTCCGGGCAGGTGCGCATGCTGAACGCCGGACACCCGCCGCCCATAGCCGTTCGCGCGGCGGGGTCTGATAGGCTGCCTCCTGTGGCCACGCCGTTGGGCGCCCTGCCCGACTCGGTGTACACCGAGCAACGAATTGAAGTCGGGCCCGGCGAGTTGCTTGTGGTCTATTCGGATGGACTGACTGAAGCCCGAAACGAGGCCGGCGATTTCTTCGGCGAGGGACGGGTTCTTGCTCTTCTGCCCGAGCTGAGAAGGCTGTCCGCTAAGGACGCGAGCTCCCGGCTTGTCAAGGAAGTCGAGAGTTTCGTAGGTGAGGAGCGGTACAGCGACGATTTGTCCCTGGCGTTGCTGAAGCGGTCGGACTGAAGGCGGGAGCGACCGGCCTTGGCCGGGGTTGGCCAACCCGTGCCGGGATCGACCGAACAAGTCCGAAACCAGAGCCGTCGGCGCGGGGCGGATGGGGCGGGCCGGCGGTTGAGAAGAGCGGGTCGGCGACCGCTCGGCGGCTATCGGCGGGACTTGCCCGACCGAGTGTGGGGGTTTTGCTCAAAGGAAGAAACGACTTCTTGTGTGACGGAGGTTCGTTCGTGAGGGCGCAGGGTCGCCGTTCGATTGGGCCCGGAGGAACTATGAGAGTTGTGGTTTTGCCATTTGCAGTAGTTTCTGTACTGTGTGCGGGTATCAACTTGGGGGGCGGCGCTGAAGCGGCGGCAAGCGCCGCCGATGAAGGGCCGCTGCTCACGATCGAGCGCATTTTCAGTGATCCGAGCTTAAGCGGCCCCACGTTGCGCGAGCTGAAGTTCTCTCCCGATGCCGCCCGCGTGACCTTCTTGAAGAGCAGGGCCGAAGATTTCGAGCGTTACGATCTTTGGGAGTACAACCTCGATGACGGCGAGACGCGCATGCTCGTTGACTCGGAGGCATTGCTTCCAGGCGAGGAGGAGTTGTCGGACGAAGAGAAGGCGCGCAGGGAGCGTCTGCGAGTCTTCGCCAAAGGCATCGTGGAGTACTACTGGGCGGATGACGGCGACGCGCTTCTCTTTCCGCTCGGAGGAGACATCTATTTCTATGATCTCACGGCCGAGCCGGCCCGTGCCGTGAGACGGCTGACCGACACCCCCGAATTCGAAACGGACGCGCGCTTCTCTCCGGAAGGGCGCCACGTGTCCTTCATAAGGGACCAGGACATTTTCATCATTGACCTGGAGAATGACGAGGAGACCCAGCTCACATTCGACGGCCAGGGAACGATAAAGAACGGGATGGCCGAGTTCATAGCGCAGGAGGAGATGGGGCGCCATACGGGATACTGGTGGTCCGAGGACGACCGGTACATCGCGTTCACCCGGGTGGACGAGAGCCCGGTCGAGGTCACCCAACGCTATGAGATTCACGCCGAGACCTTCAAGGTCTTCGACCAGCGGTATCCGTATACCGGCACCGCGAACGTGCTGATCAAGCTGGGCGTCGTCGAGGTCGAGAGCGGAGAGGCCGAGTGGCTCGATCTGGGAGAAGAGACGGACTTCTACCTGGCCAGGGTCGATTGGCTTCCTGACGACAGACACGTGGCCGTCCAGACGGAGCCCCGCGATCAGAAGTCTCTCGATTTGTTGTTCGCCGATGTGCGTACGGGCGAGGTGCGCCGCGTGCTGAGGGAAACGAGCGACACTTGGATAAACCTCAACGACGACCTCACCTTTTTGAAAGAAGACCCCCGGTTCGTCTGGGCTTCAGAGAGGACCGGATTCAAACATCTCTACCTATACGATTTGGAGGGGGAGATGATCCGCCCCCTGACGGCCGGCGAGTGGGCCGTGGGTTCGCTGTTGAGGGTCGACGAAGAGGACGGGGTGGTGTATTTCGACGGGTTCGCCGAAAGCCCGCTGGAGAATCACCTTTATTCGACGTCGCTTGATGCGAGTCGACCGGAGCGGCCGAAGCGGATTACCGAGACCGAGGGCCGGCACAGGTTCTCCGTGGCCGAGGGCGGCGACTACTTCATTGACTGGTTCTCGAATCCCGACACTCCGCCTCGCGTGAGCCTCCGCAGTTCGGACGGGGACCTTGTGACTTTCTTGGAAGCCAACACGCTTGACGAGTATCATCCGTATCATCCCTACCTGGAGAATCGAGCAACCCCGGAGTTCGGATCCATAGAGGCCGATGACGGTACGGAGCTTTACTACAAGTTGACGAAGCCGGTTCCTTTCGATCCAGGCCGGGAGTATCCCGTTATCGTCTACGTGTACGGAGGGCCGTCAGGTCAAACCGTCAGGAAGGCCTGGGGCCGCAGCACGGACTTGTGGTTCGAGTTCATGGCGCAGAGGGGATACTTGATCTTCTCCCTGGACAACCGCGGAACGCCGAACAGGGGGGCGGAGTTCCAAAGTCACGTCTACCGTTTGCTGGGCGACGTGGAAGTGAAAGACCAGGTTGCGGGTGTCGAATACCTCAAGACGCTGCCTTTTGTCGATGGAGACCGCGTTGGGATCTACGGGCACAGCTACGGAGGATACATGACGTTGATGTGCCTCATGAAGGCCCCTGAGTCGTTTCATTCGGGAGTCGCCATAGCCCCGGTGACCGATTGGCGTCTCTACGACACACACTACACCGAGAGATACCTGGGACATCCCGAGGAGACGCCCGAGGCCTATGAAAAGAGCGCCGTCTTCCCTTACGTCGGCGGGTTGAAGGGCGATCTCTTGGTAATACACGGCATGGCGGACGACAACGTGCTCTTCACGAACAGCACGAAGCTGTACAAGGTCCTTCAGGACAACGACATAGCCTTTGAGATGATGAACTACCCCGGCAGCAAGCACGGGTTGAGAGGCAAGAAGGCACAGACCCACTACTTCAAGACAATGACGCGGTTCTTTGATAGAACTCTCAAGTCGCCGTCGCGCCGGTGATGAACCGGCGGCTTCGCGGCGCAAACCGTCGGAGACGGCATGAGAGCACTTGGGCCGCCGGTCTAAGGTAGGGTTTGCGCAAGTCGACGGCTGTTCAAAGGAAAGGGGCAAGGCAAGGATGAGTCAAGAACCCGGTCCGGGGCCGGTCAGAGGGACGCGCGGATGGAAAATGGGAATCAGCCTGGTTGTGGGACTGGTGATCGGGATCGCGATCGGGGCCGCCCTGGGCAGTGTGGGTATGGGGGTCGCTCTGGGCCTCTTTATCGGATTGCTTATCGGTTTGAGTCTGGAGAAAAAGCGATAGAGATGCGTCTCCGGACGGCTCGGACGTTCTCCGGGAAGCTTCTCCCGTCGCTCGGGTTGCCGGAGTGCGGCTTGGAAGCGTGAATCCGCGCTGGGCCGCGGGCGGAGCCGGGGCGCCCACGAAGCCGTCCGCTCGCTTGAGGGAATGCGTGGATCGCGTCTGCGGGGGCGTTCTCTTGAACCGAGAATCGCATTGGAGCGAGCAAATGGCGGATGAATTGTTGTCGGCCCGAGTAAGTGAGTACATAACGGAGCTGGTGCCGGACAGGCCACCCGAGATGAGGGCCATGGAGGCTTACGCACGGGATGCGAAGTTCCCGATAATAGGGCCGGCCGCCGGAAACGTGTGCTACCAGATCGCGCGCATGATAGGCGCGAGGAGCGTGTTCGAGCTGGGTTCCGGATACGGGTATTCAACGGCGTGGTTTGCATTGGCCGTGAAGGAGAACGGCGGCGGGACGGTGCACCACACGGTTTGGGACGAAGAGCTGTCCGAAAAGGCTCGGACCCATCTTTCCAAGCTCGGCCTTGACCATCTGATTCGCTACCACGTGAGCGAAGCGGTGATGAAGCTGATGGAAACGCCCGGTCCCTTCGATCTCGTATTCAACGACATCGACAAGACGGGCTATCCGGATTCGCTGCCGGTGATTAAGGAGAAGCTGAGACCGGGCGGGGTCCTTATCATAGATAACATGCTGTGGCACGGCAGGATACTCGACAAGAGCGACAGGTCGGCGGACACGGAAGCGATCCGCGAGTTCACGCGCCGAATCACCGCCGATCCCGACTGGATCGTCTCGCTTATTCCGATTCGTGACGGCTTGATCGTGGCGTACAAGAGATAGGAAGCCCACTCCGGTTTGCCAACGGTGCGCGGCGACTATTCGATGTATCCGAGCGCGCGTAGCTCCTCTATCGTCTTCAAGTCTATCTCCGCCTCCTCGCTTCCCTTCTGACTTTCCGCGAGCAGGATCTGCGCGCGGCTCCAATCTTGAAGAATCAGCATGAGATTGCGGACTTCCTCATATCGGGAGGACTCGTAGAGTTGATTCTGTTCCATAGGGTCCGAACGGTGGTCGTATACTTCCACCTCACCGTATTCCAGCGACATGATGATGCGCAACGTGGGAGTTGTGACCGCGCGCCGGCCTCCCTTGGCATGGTGTTCGCTGAACGCGATGTCCTCCCAGCCTGCCTCTTGCCCCCTAATCAAGGGCAAGAGACTCCGACCTTGCAGGGTGTCCGCCGGGGTGACGCCTGCCAAATCCAGGAAAGTGGGCATAAGATCGATGAGCTCCACGATCTCAGAGACAGCTTGCCCTCTCAGCCCCTCGCCCGGAGGTCTCATTATCAGTGGAACGTGAGCACAGGTGAGATAGAGCTTCCCGTGAAGAAAGGCGCCGTGCTCGGTGAACTCCTCGCCGTGATCGGCTGTGATCACAATCCAGGTAGAGTCGAGCAAGTTCCTTTCTTCGAGGCCGCCGACGAGCTTGCCGATCCAATGATCCGTCCAGCGGATTCCCGCGTCGTATCTGTCCACGACGAACTTGACGTCCTCCGGCGAGAGTCCGTGTCCACGGGTCGGGTCGGACTCAACCCGTTTATTTATGCGCTCCAGGGCTCTTGAAGTGGGCTCGAAGCCGCCGGAGTAGTACGGATCCGCAAACATGTTCTTCCACGGCTCGGGCGCGTCGTATGGGCTGTGTATGTCATAGGTATGGAAAAAAACGAAGAAGGGCCCATCGGCAAGGCCGGTGTCGAGCCAGTTCAGGATCCTCGGCACGGCTCGATTGCACGGCTTGTAGAAGTCATCGTAGACGTCGAATCCCTGCTCAAAACCATATACGGCGTCCATGTAGCCGCCGCTCGTGTTTCCGGCCGTCCGATAGCCGTGCTCGCGCAGGTACTCGGCCAGCGTAAGCCGCCGACCGGAGAGGCGACGGTTCATTCTGACCCCGTGAACCGTGGGATAGAGAGAAGTCAGAGTAGACATATGTGACGGCAGTGTCGTGGGCGCCTGGCAGATCGCCCAGTCGAATCGAATCCCCTCCGCCGCCAAGCGGTCCATCTCCGGCGACGTATCCCTGTGATACCCGTAACAGCCGAGATGATCCACGCGCAGGGCGTCCAGTGAGATGAGTATTATGTTCGGACGTCCGCCCTCCTCGCCGCGCAGGGCGCCTGCGGTCAGGAGCGGGGCCAGTATGAGGAGCAGAACCGCCGCTATCGAAACGGGATGTCCCAACGCCCGCCGGAAACGGTAGCCGAAGCTCTCAGGTCCGCGGAGCGCCTTTCTGAGAATCAACCACACCGCCAAGCCGATCGCGACCGCGCTTAGAGTGATCAAGATGTTCACTCTCCAAACCTGCCATTGGAAGAGCGGTTCCGGGATACCGACGCCGAACAACTCCCGCCGGTCGCTCCAGACGACGTTGAGCTTGTGGCGATTCTGAATGTAGCCCCGGATGAGGAAGAACGAGAGGCCCGCCAGCAGCCCCATGGCTCCGGCGAAGCGGCCGCCCTTGAGACCCCCCGTCTTACCCCAAAGCGCGGTGATGATCGTCAACGAGACAACTATTCCGAGAGCCGGAAGGACGAAGCGCGCGATCTCGTCGGCCATAATGCAAATGATGGTGCGATAGAAACCGTGCGAGATATAGGCGTTGTCAAAGGTCGAAAGCGTCGTTGGAACCGCGGCGGCGATCCAACCCGCGAGCAGTCCCATTCCCACGGGCGATGTGATGTGACGGTATTTGCGAGGCATTGAGCTCTTCACCATTGTGTGATCCGAAGATCCGAGGGCCGCCTCACGGCTTTGATGTCTCTGTCCGGCGTCGCGCGGGGCATGTCGAACTCCGGGAGTCTCCGGTGGTGCTCGTGCGTCTACGGCTTCCCTCCGAGCGGCTCCGGACGCGAAGACCCTCCGCCTTTCCGGTGACCCCGAAGAAGATACCACAGTGTGCCCGGCCGACCAAGTTCGTTGAATGCCTCGACCCGCGCGCGGTCAATCAGGAGATCTCCCGTCGGGCGACGGACCCTTCCTTGCGCCCGGCCCGGGCTGTTCGGCACGGCGCCGCCGCGGATCGCAATCGGCCGTTTTGTGACCGGATCCCGGGGGGGCTCCGTCCGGCCGCGAAAAGTGAGGTTCTTTTTTGCGAACAGCGACATTATGCAAGGCGTTGTCCGGCCGGAAGATAGTTGGGAATATGGGGGGAACGGTTTAGGTGCCACAGCGGTGCAGCCGCTACGCCGTTAAATCGCTTGACCTTGGGGCTACGATTGCTGTATAATGTCACGGACGACGGAGCGACCGGGTCTCAGCATTGATCGGGTCTTATTCTACAGTAGGCCCCTCGAGTGAAGGAGGATGGCTGGATGAAAGCAAGCTACGGGTTAGCCGCGTTGACGGTGGCCCTGGTGACCGCAATTGCCGCGGTTCCGGCGCTTACCGCTCCCTTGGAGGCGACCATAAGTCTCGGGCGCGATCCCGAGCCCCCCATTTGCGTGATGAATCCCGGGGGCACGGTCGAGATAACCTGGAACATCGAACACACGACCACCCCGAACTATGTCTACTACAAGCTCGAAGACCCCACTCGAACCGTTATTTTGGAGGAGCAGACTTATGCCGGGAGCACGGGGATTACCATAACCCGCAACTGGACGGTGCCCGCGGGCTCGGTGGACGGCAAGTACTGGGTTCGCGTGGAATACTGGTCCTTTGAGGCCGGCAACGAGGCGAACGCCGAGGTCACCTTCTACGTGTGCACGGACACCGGCTCGATCTGCGCCGAGAAGTGGGAGGATATCAACGGCGACGATGAGTGCGACGGTCTGGACACCACATTGGAGGGATGGTGGATCTGCCTCCAGACCCCGCTGGGTGACACATACTGCAAGCAGACGGGACCGGACGGAAGAGTCTGTTGGAGCGGACTTCCTCTTGGCGACTACACGGTGTTCGAGAATGTCTTAGCGGGCTGGATCCCCGTCTATCCGACGTTTTATGACGTGACGCTCACGGCCGATCCCGTGGAGCTCATTTTCTGCAACAAGCCCGAGCCAAGCGCGACGGAGAAGAGGAGTTGGGGAACGATCAAGAGCATTTATCGCTAGACTCCGCTGTGTGAAATGACATAGTATTGGTTCGACATTCGAGGGGGGCCTTTGGCCCCCCTTTTCACGCTCGCCCCGGGCCTTCCTTCCCCTAACCCAGGAGGCATTATGAGAATCCTGCTCTTTCTACTCCTGATCTGCCTGTTCCCCGCGGCGGTCGCTCAGGCGGACGTCTGTGTGAAGCGACACACTCACACCGAGGGCTACTACAACGGCGGTGTGGACTATCCGCCGGAGGACCGGGACGATGAAATCTGGATCAGCGGCGACAAGATCGCCGTCATCGGCCCCAATCGTTCCGTCATCGTAAGTTCTGCCGACAGCCTGATGTTCTTTGTCAATCACACCGACAGCAGCTACGTAGAGATCGCCCTTCCCATGGACTGGACGGCGGCGGCCGGGGAGCAGCTTGCCGCGAGAGTCATGTCATTCCAGAGACACGGAGAGGTAGAGGAGACGGGCGAGTCCAAGAAGATAGGGGAATGGAACTGCAAAGGCTACAGAACAACCTCGTGGAACGTCTATGAGGGGAAGCGTTACTACGAGACGGAATCAACCGTCTGGGTGGCGACCGACCTCCCGATCGATTTGGATGCCTATACGGCCATGATGAATCATCTTGGGGTATTAAGGAGCTACCATGTTGATTACATCAAGGAGCTGGGCAAGATGCACGGGGTGCCGGTGAGCTCCGAGGCGGTCAACTACAGAAAGGGCTTCAGTTTCAATTCGAATGAAGAGTTGCTGGATGCCTTCGAAGGTGATCCTCCCGCCGGTGTTTACGCGGTGCCGGAAGGCTACACCAAGAAAGAGCAAATCACCATGCAGGATTTGAGGGGGTGATCCTCGGTCACCGCCGGTATTGGGCCGGACGATAGTCCGTCAGTAGAGTCAACGGAGGAAACACTAATGGACAAGCGTTCAAACAGTAGGGATCGCAGGGGCTTCTTGAAGAAAGGGGCGGCCGGATTGGGCGCCATGGTTGTCTTCCCTTCCTCGATGCGGGAAGGACCCGGGGAAAAGACGAAGGAAGAGGGAGAAAAGAAGGAAAAGAAGCCCCTAGTGACGCGAACGCTAGGCAAGACGGGTATAGAGCTTCCGGTTGTGAGCATGGGGGTCGGCGCCTGCGAGAATCCGGAGGTCGTCAGGGCGGCACTTGACGCGGGGATAGTCCATCTGGATACTGCCTGGAACTACGGAAACGGGCGCAACGAAGAGATGATCGCCGAGGTCATCAAGGGGCGCCCGAGGGATTCATACGTAATCGGCACCAAGGTGCCGGGTGAGCCGGAGGACAGGAGAAACGCCACGTACACCAAAGACGCAAAAGCCGGTCCGTTCCTGGAGAAGTTCGAAGAGAGTCTCAAGAGGCTGAACCTCGATCACGTCGAGATGCTATGCCTTCACAGCACGGCCTCGCGTGACGGCACCCTGTGGGAAGAATACCTGAAGGCATTGCAGAAGGCGAAGAAAGACGGCAAGGCCAGGTTCGTAGGCGTTTCCACTCACCGCAACGAGCACGAAGTCATAGACGCCGCCGTTGAGAGCAAGATCTACGATGTTGTTGTGACGGCCTATAACTTCCGGCAGCCGCACGTCAAGGAAATGAAGAGGGCCATCGCGGACGCCGCCAGGGCCGGCATCGGCATCATTGCCATGAAGACCCAGGCCGGGGTCTACTGGGACAGGGAAAGACAGCGCCGGATAAACATGAAGGCCGCCCTCAAATGGGTCATCCGGGACGAGAACGTGCACACGACGATTCCGGGGATGAGCACCTTCGACCAGGTGGAGGAGAATATGTCCGTGATGGAGGATTTGACTCTCAGCACGGACGAGAAGAAAGATCTGGATTTAGGGCACAACCTGGGGTTGCCGGGCCTTTACTGCCCGCAGTGCGGGGATTGTATGGCCCAGTGTAAGAAAGGCCTGGAGATACCCACGCTGATGAGAAGCTACATGTACGCATACGGCTACAGGAGCCTGGCGTCCGCAAAGACTGCCTTGGACCAGCTCGGTTTGAACGAAGACCCCTGCGCGGGCTGCGAAAGCTGCGCGGTAGAGTGCCAAATGGGCTTTGACGTCAAGGGCAAGGTCCGAGACATAGCAAGGCTGAGGTATCTGCCGCGGGACTTCGTGGTTTGACGGGGGCAATAAACCGGGGCCGTACCGCCCTCAATGCGGCGGATGTCCGGCTCAGTGCAAGGAGCTCTCGGCCATCCCAACCCTAATGAGAAGCTACATCGAGTCCGCTAGGAGCCTCCGTCGGCGCCGGGTCTCTTGATCCCCCGAACCGGCGTTGAGACTATTAAGGAAGGCTAGCGGGCAAGGGAAGGCAGCCGGGCGACGGCTGGCCTTTGCAGCGATCGCGCGGTAAGGACCGTGCCGTGATTTCAAGCAATTGGACTCTAGTCAAGCGGGGATGTGAAACCATGACTGCATTGTCTAAAAGGGCTCGGATTTTGAAGAGCGGTCGCGGGAGAGTGATAGTCGCGGCGGCGTGCCTGTGCTGCTGGGCCGCCTCGGCCTATTGCGATGGAGGCTTCGCCGGGGCAGCGGGGATCTTCCCCGATATCGATGGGTGGTCAAAGGACGGGCAACCCGGGACGTATGACCCGGAAACCTTGTATGAATACATCAACGGCGCGGCCGACCTCTACATCACATACGACTTCCGTGAGCTTCTTACCATGAACTATGAAAAGGGCGAGGACAAGGGGCTTGCCGTTGATATCTACAGGCACGACACGCCCAGAAACGGGTTTGGGATATACAGTAGGGAAAGACCTACCGAAGGCAACTTCGTTTCGATCGGAACCGAGGGATACTACGACCAAGGGATTCTGAACTTCGTAAAGGGGCGCTATTACGTCAAACTGGCGGGCTTCTATCTTGAGGAAGAAGACAAGTCGTTGCTGACGCGGATAGCCGAAGAGGTGGCCGGCCGTATCGAGGACGAAGCCGGATTTCCCAAGCCGGTGATCTGCTTTCCCGACAGCGGCAAGATAGCCCACACGGAGAGGTACACGGCGGTCGATTTCCTGGGGCACGCGTTTCTTCATTCCGCCTACAGCGCCGAATACGAGGTTCAAGACGAAAGTCTCACGCTTTTCATTCTCGAAGGCGATGACGAGGAAGATGCATCGAAGATGGTTGAGAGCTATCTCAAACTGGCCCGGGACAAGGGACGGGAGATTGCCGAGCCCGGCGCGTACTATAGATTCGAGGATCCCTACTACTCATCCGGCGGGAGCATGAATCTCAAGCAGGGCGGCAAGTACGTCTGGGGGCTTTTCAGCGACTCAGTCCCGCTCTATGAGTTTTACCTTAATGAGATCGGTGAGGCCCTGGCGACAAACGGCTTGATCGGGGGAGACCGCGAGTAGAGGCAATGGCCGTGATGTTGGGCTCAGGGCCGGCGAACGATCTTTCCTAGCGACCATTTGCGCAGGAGCGAGCGGAGATCCACCGGAGCGAAGCGACGGTTAGCTCCGCGAAGCGGGCGCGGGGGCCCAAGAAACACGTTCGGACGCACCGCAGGAACGAGCCGAGATCCACCGGCGAAGCCGATTAGCTCCGCGAAGCGAGCGCCTTCGCTCGGCAACGCCGATCAGCGGGAGTAGTTTGTCTCCTGGACGACCACGAATTTCCCCACCTGCGATCCGAAGTCGCTCTCCACGGTGAAGAGGTAAATCCCGCTTACTACGTCTTGCCCGTTGCGGGACACAAGATCCCACCTGGCCTGTCCTACTTTTTCACTGCCGTCGTTCTCAAGGACCCGCACCAAATCCCCGGCAAGCGTGTATATGTGTATCTCCCACGGGCCGGTGGGGAGATTCATAAAGAAGATCCGCGCGCCGGTCGGGTCCTTGGGGTTGGGGGTCAGATCCCATTCCGCGCTCCCGTAGTATGGATTCGGCACAACCCAGACCTCCCCGATCCCTCTCACCGGCTCCGCTTCGGGCATGACGGCTTGCTCTTCGGTCGCGACGTGTCGGCACTCAAGCGACAACAGTTGTCTCTCGCCGGTGATGGGGTCTTTGTCGGGAAGCTTGTTCATGTCGAACGCCGTGACGGAGTAGAAGTAGAGGAAGCCGTTTAGTACGTACTCGTCCCTGTGCTGATAGTATCCTACCGGGTATAGGTACATCTCCTTGTTGTTCGCGACGACCGTGTCGCACGGGGTCATAAGGTGCCAGTTCTGGTTCCTTGCGAGGGTCAAGTCGATCTGGCCGGTGTTCTCCTCGACGTACCGCGGCAGTCTGTACTCCGCCAGCAAGCTCCAGAGCTCCGGCGCGGGTCCGGTGCTTCCTACCGGCCGGTCCCATTGTTCGGCCTTCCATATTCTGTAGCCCGCGAAATCCAGGCGCTTGGTGAACGGATCGGGGACGATCTCGGAAGCGTTGTTCCATCGGATTATGATCGCCTTGTTTTGCGCTACAAGTTGGACGGCCGGTCCTCGGATCTCGTCCATCGAAACCTCGCCGGTCTCCTCATCGACCTTCAGCGTGTGACAGGGATACGGCTCGTCCGGAGGGAATCGCAGGGCCACCTGAGGGCAAGGCGGAGTTGAGGCGCCCATCCATCGCACCGCCGTTTCCTTGCCGTCCACTCCGGTGCACGGATCGCAGTCAAAATCTACATATTGTACCCTGTTCGGCCCCTCGCAATCCGGCGCGCTGATGGCTATGGGCCGGTACTCGGGGCGCTCCCTCAGAGTATCGGGAAGGCCGCAATGCTCTACGGGATCGAATACCCACGTCTCGCCCGGGTCGGCGGTCAGACAGGTCTCCTTTCCGAGCCTTCCCGTGGTTGGGTCGTTGTCCAGATCTTCGTAAGCTCCGTTGTAGATCCTCTGAGCCGCGACGGCGTTCCTTATCATCCCCTCCTCGCCTTTTCCTATGACAAAGGCGACTTGGAGAGTAAGCTCTTCGCCCGTCTTTAGCTCCCTGAAGGGTCCTGTGCCGAAGAATATCCTGTAATCGGCGTCCTTTCTGGCCGAGGTCTGTCCGGGACGGCATCCTATCATGTGACTGCTCAGCAGATCGTACCGTTGGTAGTCGTTGGCGGGGTCGCCGCATTGCTCGTACGCCGCGCCTCCCGACACGAATCTGAACGATCGGAATCCTACTGTGGGCGGGGCCTTGACCCCTATGGGGTCCGTGGTATGGCCCAGGAACAGCAGTCCGAACCAGCCCTCCGTTTGGCCCCCGTCGCCGTCCCCGTCATGGGTCTGGCCTATCATGAGCCGCAGTCTCTCCCTGCACTCGTCGGTGGGGGGGCCTATGACGGTGTCCACTTCGACAAGTCCCGCTCTATCGTCTGTCCAGTAATTGCTCTCCGACTCGGGGCCGGCGTCCGCGTCGCAGAAGAAACCGAGGTAGACGTCTCTTAAGTCGTTTCTGCCGTCGTTCTTTATGTTCAGCTCCAGCCCAACGAAGTTGTCGCTCCCGGGAACGCCCCAGGCGAAGCTCTTCTGGGTGATCTCGAGTCCCATCGGGACGTGCTCCGCGAAGGAGTTAAGGGCCTCGCTTGCGTCATCCCTGTAGACGCAAGTGAACATCTGCTGTGAAATGGCCCCGAAGTCTTCGTCGATGTCGCCGTCGCCGTCGTTGTCCTTTCCGTCGTGAACCTCCTCGTCGACCAAGGGTCTTCCTACTTCATCGTAGTCCCCATCGTCGTTCGTGAATCTCGTCGCGCCGGGGAATCCCTCGTACGATTCATAAATCGTATCGATGGGCAGCGTTGAAGGCCTGAACTCGGTCTGATAAAGGGCGGTGGACACCCGGGGATCCGGGTCATCTCCGACCTTCGCGCCGACCCATATGCCGGCGCCGTAGAGGTACTCGATGCCCGAGCCCGGGGGGAACTGGGCGGAAGGATCGGTCGAGACGTTCTTCCAGGGGTTGCCTACCACGCCGAGGTTGGTCACGTTCACCCAGAGGTTGCCGACGTTGTGCACGAAGCCCTCGCCCCTGACCTCATAAGTCCCTCGGAAGGGGCTTTTTGACCCGGAGGCGGGACCGCCAAGACCCTCCGTCTCGTCTCTCGCCGACGCAGGGGAAACCCAGAGAGGCAGGGCAGACATGATTCCGAAAACGCATAAGACCGCAAAGGAAGCGACCGCGCGTCTTCCTTTGAGAGAGTCTGTCACCATAGGCTCCTTCCAGCGGGGTGCGGGCTCCATTGCGCCACAGTCCGAAGGCGGGCGTACTGCAGGCTACGCTTCAATATAGCAGAAACGCAGGTGGTGCTTCAACGAGTAGTAGTGGCGGGCGGTGGTACATTGTGCGGTTTTCCGCTCCTTGTGGCAGCGCGGGCCCCGCTTCGTCCTCGTCCCGAAAAGGCCGGCCCCCCCGATGCGGACGACCGCCCTTCAACGGTTGTAGTTCCGGTCCCTGGCTACGACGAATTTCCCGACTTGGGTGCCGTACCGGCTTTCGACGGTGAAGAGGTATATGCCCGTTACAATGTCCTGGCCGTTGCGAGACACCAAGTCCCACTTCACCTGCCCGACGTCCCCGGGACCCTCGTTTTCAAGGACCCGGACCAGGTCCCCTGCCAGAGTGTATATGCGTATCGTCCAGGGCCCCTGGGGTAGGTTCATGAAGTCCACGTGCGTGCCCGTGGGGTCTCTGGGGTTCGGCACCAGATCCCACGGCGTATCCCCGTAGTAGGGGTTGGGGACCACCCAAACCTCCCCGATCTCCCGCACGGCTTCGGTCGTCGGTATGACGGACTGATCTTCCGTGGCGACGTGACGGCACTCGAGGGAGAGCTTGGCCCGCTCGCCGGTGAACGGATCGAGACCGCCCGTTTCGTTCATGTCAAAGGCGGTCACCGAGTAGAAGTAGGTGAATCCGTTCAGTACGTACTCGTCTCTGTGCTGATAGTACCCGACGGGATAGAGGTACATTTCATTGTTTTTCGCGACTACCGTGTCGCACGGGGTCATGAGATGCCAGTTCTGGTTCCTTGCCAGGGTCAAGTCAATCTGACCGGTGCCGGGCTCAACGTACCGGGGCAACCTGTATTCCGCCAGCATACTCCACAGCTCCGGCGCGGGTCCGGTGCTTCCCACCGGGCGCTCCCATTGTTCCGCCTTCCAGATTCTGTAACCGGCGAAGTCGAATCGCTTGGAAAAAGGATCGGGTACGATCTCGGAGGCGTTGTTCCATCGGATGACAACCGCTTCATCTCTGGGAGAGAGCTGCACCGCAGGGCCTCTGATCGCGGTCTTGACTACCAGACCGGTCTCGGGATCGACGGCCAGACTGTGGCAAGGGTATAGCTCGTCGGGCGGAAACTCGGGAATCACCTGAGGACACGGAGGCGTCGACGCGCCCCTCCAACGGACCGCTGTTTCTTTTCCACCGATCCCCGTGCACGGGTCGCAATCGAAGTCCACATATTGCACCCTGTTCGCCCCTTTGCAGTCGGGCGCCGTGATGGCGATCGGCCGGTACTCCGGTTTTTCTCTCAAGGTGTCGGGAAGGCCGCAGTGATCCACGGGCGAGAAAGTGTAGATCTCGCCGGGTTCGGCCGTAAGACATGTCTCTTTGCCGTCTACTCCGGTTTCCGGATCTGAATCCAAATCCTCCCATGTGCCGTTGTATATTCTCTGGGCCGCGATGGCGTTCTCGATCATTCCCTCCTTGCCCTTTCCGACCGCCAGTGCCACCTGGAGCTTGAGCGCCTCCCCTATCTCCAGCGTCCTAAACGGACCCGTGCCGAAGAAGATCCTGTAATCGGCGTCCTTGCGGGCCTCCGTCTGTCCCTCACGGCAGCCGATACGGCCGCTGCTCAGAAGGTCATAGCGTTGGAAGTCGTTGCCCGGGTCGCCGCATTGCTCGTACGCGGCGCCGCCCGACACGAAGCGGAACGAACGCATTCCCACGGTAGGGGGAGCCTTCAAGCCAAGAGGATCCGTGGTGTGGCCCAAGAACATCGCGCCGAGCCATCCGTCCGTAATCCCGTTGTCGCCGTCCCCGTCGTGGGTTTCGCCTATTTTAAGCAACAATCTCTCACGGCACACGGCGTTTGCGGATCCCAATACGGTGTCCACCCGCACGAACCCGGCCCTGTCGTCGGTCCAGTAGCGGTCCGTGGAGACAGGCCCGGCGTCCGCGTCGCAGAAGAACCCCAAGTACACGTCATGCAGGTCCTTTCTGCCCGTGTTCTTTATCGTGTACTCGACTCCCACGAAGTTGTCGCTTCCGGGGACACCCCAGGCGAAGCTTGACTGGACGACCTCAAGACCCAAAGGGACGTGTTCCGCGTAGGTGTTGAGAGCCTCCGCCGTGTCGTCCCTGTATACGCAGGTGAACATCTGCTGGGAGATGGCTCCGAAATCCTCGTCTATCTTCCCGTCTCCGTCGTTGTCCTTTCCGTCGTGGAACTCCTCGTCTATAAGCTCTCGTCCGATGTCGTCGTAGTCGTCGTCGTCATTGAAGAATCTCGTGCCGCCGGGGAAACCTTCGTACGATTCGTAGATGGTGTCTATGGGAAGGGTCGAAGGCCTGAACTCCACGCTGCCCGTGCCGTCAAGCGCGGTGGAAACGTACGGTGTTTCGTCCTCCCCGATTTTGGCGCCGACCCAGATTCCGGCGCCGTACAGATACTCGACTCCCGAGCCGGGAGGGTACTGTCCGGACGGGTCGGTTGAGAGCTCCGGCCAAGGGTTTCCGACTATGCCGAGGTTCGTGACGTTGACCCAGAGGTTGCCGACGTTGTGGACGAAGCCCTCCCCTCTGACTTCGTAAGTGCCCCTGTAGGGGGTCTTTGGGCTTGCCGGCATCAGGTCCGAGCCGGGGGGGATGCTCCGAGCGTCCGCGATTTGGGGGTCCGATATGCAGAAGAGAAGGGGGAGGATGACAAGAGAAGCCTTCGCGCATCTTCCTCGGGAGGGGTTCATATGCGTTCGCTCCTTCCCTTTGGACGGGTTTCGATGCGTTCCATAGTCCAGAGGCGGTCTATGTCAGGCTCCGAGGGAAATATAGCAGAATAATGAGACAGTGTCAAATCCGCCCACCTTGCCGGCAGCGTTGTGCTCAGCGCTAATACGCCTTTGCCTACTCGGGGCCCCAACCCTCGGGCGTCTCGAACAGGTAGATCGGCAAAGACGTGAAATGCCACTCTCCCTGCTGAATCAGGAGCTTCCGGCAAACGTCGGGGAACCGGTCCTCCCGGTCTACCCACCAGCCCCGCAGCGGTACTATCCATACGCGTTTCGCGCCCGCCGTGTTGCGACGGAGCCAGCCCTCCATTGTCTCCTCACTGGAGAAGAACCTGTCCGGCGGCTTCAGCAGGTTGATGTCGGGCGGAAGATAGAAGCGGATGTACTTCTGCGCGTAGGCTACCACGGCGTCGTCCGGTTGAAGTCGGCGGCTTATGAGCTCGCCCGCCGACTTGACGTCGGGGCGCCGGTAACTTGGGTCCGTGAAGTACCGGTAATCGGAGTAGCCCATGTACATTAGGAGGAGCGCCAGTACGGAGGCTTTCAAGACTCGGCTCTTTATCGAGTGTACCCCCACCGCGATGACAAACAAGTATGGCGCGTATGCAAGGAAGGCATAACGGGAGTTCGGCGCTTTGAGGTTGAATACCGAGAGCGCCAACATCATCAGCACCGGTACCGCCAGCCATAGGAAAAGAAGGAGACGTGCCTGTCTTCTTGTGCGCAAAAGACCCCTTAACGCAACCGCGCCGAACAGAGCGGCCGCGGGTAAGAGATACCAAAGATGAGGAACGAGTCCGGGAAACCTCCGGATCTTGAGCTCATCATTGGAAGGGCCGAGCGAGTACCCGAGTGAGAAATTGTAGATCGTAAAGGGGACGCTCAAGAGTCCGGGCGGCGCGTCGCCTTTGATGGCGGCAACTCCGCTGTCGTCGTCCGGTCTGCCCAAGTGAAACTGTCCCGTGGCCTTCGTCCCTTCAAGGACCCACGGCCAGAGCAGCGCGGCGGACAGAACAAAGAACAGAGCCAGGCGCCGAACGGGATACCGAGAGGGTCTTCCGAACGCAAGAGCGTAGACTCCGAAAATGACAAACAGAAAGAAGCCCGACAGATTCGTCAGACACGTCGCCGCGACCGCCGCAAACGCAAGGAGGAAAGAGCCCTTGGTCCTGCGCTCAACTTCGATCGCGATTGCGGGAACGGCCAGAAGGCCCATGTTCAACAGTAGTATGTAGTTTCGAGCATACTGGCTGTACCAGAGATGGAAGGGGGAGAACGCGAGTAAGGCGAGCGCGATCAGGGAGGCATTGCGTCCGATGAACCTCATGCTTACGCGGTGGAACAAGATGAGGCCCAGGGAACCGATAATGGCGGAAAGGACCCTAACGGCGCTCTCACCGTGTCCGAACAGGACCATCCACCCCTTGAGCAAGATCAAGTAGAGCGGCCCGTGGGTGTTGAGAGCCAGCACGCCCCAGCCCCACTCTTCCACCGCCCATGCGGTGGTGACGGAGTCGATCTCGTCATAGCAGAAGCTCTGCCGTCCCAGGGCAATGAACCTGAGTGCGATCCCCGCCGCCAAGATCAACAGGAACGGCACGTCCCGGAAACAGGAGGTCCGGTCCGGTTCGTCATTTTGCATCCGCGCCTCCTCGTGAAACGCCGAATCGTCCTTCAGGCGACAATCTTAGCAAGCCCCGCTCGGTAGTGGTACACTTTGCCGCAAAATTCTCAGGTTCGCGGGCGAAGGGCTCTCTCGCTCCACGCGCCCGCTTCGCGGAGCTCTGTGGTGAGGACGAAGCGGTTCCCTTGAGGCCACGCGTCCACTTCGCCGAGCTAACCGTCGCTTCGCACCGGTGGATCTCGGCTCGTTCCCGCGAATCGGCCTTTGCGGGAACCACTCTGTCCTCATAAACACGGTCCCTGTGGATATCCGCTCGCTCCCGCGCAAGGGTCGCTGCGAAAATCCCTTCGCCCGCACTCCCGCAAGGAGCGGAGAACTGCAAGATGTACCACCGTGCTCGGATTGCCGGGTGGCCCCCCATTTCCGACGATCGCAGCCGGCCGAGCAGGCGGCCAAGACCGAGGCGAAGAAACCCTTGCCCAGCACCGCCCGACGGGTTACTCTTGTTGTGTTACGAAAATCATAATAGTAATAACACCGCCGGCTGATTCATGCATGTTAGGGCCTCCGTGCCCGGCCTGCCGGACGCGGGGCCGCCGGGGCGCGACGGCGTCTCGAAAGGCGGGGCGCGTTCGGGTGTGACGGGCATAAGCCCGCGCCGGAGGCAGGCGGGCTTAGTCCGGAAGGGGGAGTTCGGCTGTGAAGTCTGAGATTGAACGTACGCGTATCGTTGTCTTGCTGTTCCAAACGGCGGTGCTGCCTTTGTTGTTTGTCCCTGGTACCGGGGGAGCGCATGAGGTGCGACACGCCGTTTCGGAAGCCAAGGCCCTGGTAGTCAGTCTCTCTTACGCCGGCGGCGGGGAGTTTTCCGGGGAGAAATATGAGATATATCCGCCGGGAGAGGAGACGCCGTTCCAGGTGGGTCGCACGGACGAGCTGGGGAGAGTCGTGTTCGTCCCGGACCGCGATGGGGGTTGGAGGATCAGGGCGTTCTCGAAGGACGGGCACGGACTGGATATCGAAGTGACGGCCGGGGGCGGGGGACTCGAGATCGGCACCGGCGTCGTGGAACGCGGCGAAAGCGCGCGTATCATGTTCGGCGCCTCGATTATCCTCGCGGCCTTTGGATTGATCGCCTTGCTGTACTGCAGAAGAAGAAGGGGGAGTTGAAACCGGGCCGGGGCGAGACAGGCGGCATATCGGCGGAGGCCCTTAGAGCGGCGGTGCCGGCGGGACTTGAATGAGATCGGCCCGCCCCGTCCTCAGAGAGAGTTCAAGTCGGATCGGCCGTCGAAAGGACATTGTGATGCCAATGTGGTCCGTCTTCTCGGTCGGTGGGAGGTGACGGTGCATATCCCCGATGGATTCATAGCCCCCAAAATGTATCTGCCGGCCTATGCGGCGGCGGCGGGACTGTGGAGCTACGGTCTGAAGAAGGTGCGGTCGGAGATCGACGAGGAGACGCTGCCCAGAATAGCCGTGATGACCGCCTTCAGTTTCGTATTGATGATGGTCATGCTGCCGCTTCCGGGAGGGACTTCCGCGCACGCCGCCGGCGCGGCGTTGCTTGCCATATTGTTCGGGGTATGGATGTGTTTTCTGTGCGTTTCCATGGTTTTGCTGCTTCAGGCGTTCCTCTTCGGCAGCGGGGGCGTCACGTCGCTCCCGGTGAATGCCCTGGCCTTGGGCTTGGCGGGGGGTGCGGTAGCCGTGCTCGCGTTCAAGTTGCTCGCCGGCATCAATCGGAAAGTCGCGCTTTTTGTAGCCGGATGGCTGTCAATAAACACGGCGGCGTTCCTACTTGCCCTGGCGCTCGGTTTGCAGCCCGAGATCGCCCGTCGTGAGGACGGGACCCCGCTCTTCTTTCCCTTTGGCCTGTCCGTAACGGTGCCCGCCCTGATGCTCCCGCATGCGATCGTGGGAGTGGGAGAAGGCATACTGACGGTGCTCATCTATCATTCCTTCCGGAAGCTCACGGGTAACGGCGGGGAGTCGCCGCAATGAGAGACAAGGCGGCTCTGTCGGTATACATAGCGGCCGTTGTGTTGGTCACCTTCATTCACGATCTTGCGGCTCTCGCGGTAGGTCTCGGAGTCCTTTTCGTCATCGCGGGCGGAAGCGCGGCAAAGCTCGCCAAGCGGGCCGCCCTGTCCGTCGTGTTCTTCAATTCGGTCGTGACTCTGTCGTATCTGGTGGTGGCGCACTGGAGGGGGGGAGTGTCCGGCTACTTCGTCGCCCTTATCAACCTCCGAGTGTTCCTCCTGGCCTATATGACCCTCGTTATGGTCGATCGGGTGAACTTGCTCCGGGCCTTGTCGTTTTCGAAGTCGATGCAATACTTGTTCACCATCACCTACGGACAGACGATGGCCTTCCGGCGCCTGTTTGAAGATTTCAGGATGGCCCTCAAGAGCCGGACGATCGGCCGGCTCTCCGCACGCGACCTGTACAGGCACGGCGCCTCGACGTCCGCGTATCTCCTACGCAAAGCCATGAACGACTCGACCGAGATCGCCCGGGCCATGAACTCCAGGGGGTTTTTCCGTGCTTAAAGTCGAGCGAGTGGGCCACGAGTACGAGAACGATCACTCGGTTCTGACCGATATTTCATTTGAAATCAAGAAAGGTGAGAAAGTCGTCCTGCTGGGGAGCAACGGTAGCGGCAAGACTACGCTGCTCAGAATCCTGAACGGTTTGATCTTCCCGACGGAGGGCCGCTACCTGTACAAGGACCGCCTCATTACCGGGAGATCGCTCAAAGACGGCGGTTTTCACAGGAGCTTTCGCAAAGAGGTGGTTCTTCTCTTTCAGAACCCCGACGCGATGATCTTCAACCCTACCGTGCGCGACGAGATAGCGTTCGGACCGAATCAGCTCGGGTTGGAGGGCATTGAGCAAAGGGTCGAAAAGTGGGCCGATGCGTTGCGCATATCCCGTTATCTCGACCGCCCGCCGTTCAGTCTGAGCAGCGGTGAAAAACAGAAGGTGTGCTTGGCCGCTCTTCTGGCGTTGGAGCCCCAGGTCCTTTTGCTGGACGAGCCGACGGCCAATCTCGATCCGAGAAGCACGGGGTGGGTAGTGGACTTTCTTCAAGATCTTGAGATGACCACGGTGGTTACGACTCACAACCTGAGTCTGGCGGGCGAGCTGGGTGACCGCACCTTGGTCCTTTCCGAGGATCACGAACTGATTTATGACGGAGACATGCAGAGCCTGCTCGATGACGGGGAGAAGCTTCTCCGGGCAAACCTGCTGCATGTCCACAGGCACAGACATAAGGAGCTGGAGCACCGACATTACCACACGCACGATTGGGAGTGAGCGATGGCCGACAATGACGATACCGTGCGCTTGAGTGTGTCGCTTCCCAAAGCGCTTCGAAGGGAGCTCGACAGTCGCATCGTAGGGGGCGGATACTCGTCGCGGTCCGAGTTCGTGAGAGATCTGATTCGCGAGCGTCTGGTACGGGAGAGGTGGCGCGATGAATCGGCGCAGGTGATCGGAGTTCTCACCATAAGCTATGACCATCACCAAAGAGAATTGACCGAGAGGATCATAGAGGCTCAACACAGTCACTATGTCAACGTCCTTTGCTCCACTCACGTTCATCTGGACCAACGCAACTGCTTGGAGGTGATCATCCTGAAAGGCACCCCGCCCGAGATCGAGAGGATGGGCCTGCGAATCGGAGGGATAAGAGGGGTGAAGTTCGCAAAGCTGACGAGGGCCTCGACGGTGACCGCATAGGGTCCCCCCGCGGGCGCGCGACCGCACGGGCTCGGCCTCGGTTCGCATTCCGCCCGCCGGACAAGACCTCACGTGATCCGGCCGCCGGATTCGGTCATGCTCCGAGAGGCCCCGCCGGGCAGCCGCCGCGAGGTTCATCGCCGCCCGCTTCCATAAGCCGATCATGCCGCTGGTTGATCGGCAATCGGGCCGACTCCCGCGAGGTCTCGCGTCGGTTTGTGGGTTTTTGGCGGTAGGAGCGCCGCTGGATTCGCCCTTGTCTCAATGGCAAGAGCGTCGTAGAATCCTTCGAGAAGTAGGCATGGCCCCGCCCAGGCTCCTTCGCCCACCTTGCGCCGCCGCGTTCCGCGCCTCGTCCCGCCGTCGTCGCAGCATACTAAGTCAAACTCGGGTGAAATGAGCTTCCGGGGCCTGGAAGCGATTTGATCGGCCGCGCACCATAGGGCCGGCGGCACCCGGAGGACACGAAACCTCATGAGCTTACCGGGCGTATGGATAGCAAATCCCGGTTTGCCGGGGCGCTTGGGGCGAGGTGCGTCTGCCTCTCATGATGATGCGTGCCGGCATGCATTGGGAAATGGGGCATTCGAAGGACATCGTGGAAATGATAGGTGGGAATGATGAGCGCGGTCGGCGGGATCGGAGTCGGGAGAGTCGGCGCAAGCGCGATTGAGGTCGAGGGAGCAGCGAATGAACGCAGTTGAAATCGAAGGGGTTACGAAGACCTTCGGCAAGGTAGTCGCGGTCGACGGTCTGTCGTTGGCCGTTCCCACGGGTACGGTATATGGATTCATAGGTCCGAACGGATCCGGCAAGACGACCACGCTCCGCATGATAATGAACATCTTCTATCCCGACAGCGGTGAGATCAGGGTGTTCGGGGAGAAAACCGTCGGCACTTGCACGGACCGGATAGGATACTTGCCCGAGGAGAGGGGCCTTTACAAGAACATGAAGGTCCGCGAGCTGCTTCAGTTCTACGGGAAGCTCAAGGGCGGGGGCAAAGTCGACGGTCGAGTGGATCACTGGCTGGAGAGGCTTGATCTCACGGATTGGGCCAACAAGAAGGTCGAGACGCTGAGTAAGGGCATGAGCCAAAAAGTCCAGTTCATCTCCACGGTCGTGTCCGAGCCGGAGATGATCATCCTTGACGAGCCGTTCACGGGCCTCGATCCCGTGAACACCGACGTGATCAGAACGGCGGTTCTCGATCTGCAATCGCGGGGCACGACGGTCATCTTCAGCACTCACGACATGAACGTTGCGGAGAAGATGTGCGACTTCATATTCATGATATTCAAGGGGCGGAAGGTCTTGGATGGGACTCTTAGTTCCATTCAGGACAAGTACGGGAACGACACGCTCCGCGTAAGGGCCGAGGGAGGGGCCTCGGCTTTGAAGGGGTTGAAGGGCGTGGACAGGGTGAATGATTTCGGCCGGGTTCAGGAATTGCGCATGGCCGACGGCACGGACCCGCAGGAAGTAATGGGCGAGATCATGTCGCTGACGAGGGTTATGAGCTTCGAAGTGGCAAAGCCGTCGCTGCACGACATCTTCGTCAGGATCGCGGGCCCCGAGGCGAAGGAGGCGGCTGATGCGTAAGGCGCTGTGGGTCGCGCAACGAGAGTACAAGACTTCGGTGAGAACCAAGGGCTTCATCATCGGCCTGGTGTTGTTTCCGATCTTCATGGGCGGGAGCGCCGTCGTAGTCGCCGTATCCAAGGACAGGGTCGACACGACCGACAAGAAGGTGGCGGTCATAGACAGATCGGGCGTCCTCGCGGAATCCCTGATCCTTGCCGCGGAGGAACGCAACTCCTCGGATATTTTCGACAAGGAGACCGGGAAGAAGACCAAACCCGCCTATGTCATCGAAGTCGTGGAACCCGACTTCGATGATCCGGCCGGCCAGAGGTTGGAGCTCTCCGACCGCGTGAGGGAGGGATCTCTTCACGGCTTCATAGACGTCGGCCCCGAGGTTCTTCACCCCGGTGAAGACGAGGAGGCCTCGAGGATCGCGTATTACGCGATGAACGCGGCGATGGACGACATACGAGGATGGTTGCGCTGGCCCGTGAATCACAGGCTTTGGCGCGCGCGCTTGGAGGAGACGGGCTTCGACGCGTCGCGGGTGCCGGATCTATTCTCCTGGCTCTCGATAAGGGGGCTTGAGCTTGTTTCCGTTGACGAGAAGACCGGAGAGGTCGAGGACGCGAAGTACAGCAGCGAAGCGGAGGCGATCCTTGTCCCCCTGGCCATGGGCATGTTGATGTTCATGATGATAATGATGGGAGGAATGCCTCAGCTCCAGTCCGTGATGGAGGAGAAGACCCAGAGGATCGCGGAGGTCATGCTCGGGTCCGTCAAACCCTTCGAGTTCATGGCCGGCAAAGTGCTCGGCGGGATAGCCGTTGCCTTCACGGCGGCCGCCGTATACGTAATCGCGGGAATCTTGGGTCTGAAGCAAATGGGCTTGACCGACTACGTTCCCTATCACGTGCTGCCTTGGTTCTTCGCGTATATGCTGATGGCCATTGTCATGATCGGCGCCATGTTCGCCGCGTTGGGAGCCTCCTGCAATGACCCAAAGGACGCCCAGAACATAACCATGCCGGCCATGCTCCCGATTCTCATCCCGATGTTTATCATGTTCCCCGTTGTAAGGGAGCCTTTGACCGGGTACGCGACGGCTCTTTCACTCTTTCCTCTCTTCACGCCCATGCTTATGATTATGAGGGTGAGCACGCCGGTCGCCATCCCGGCCTGGCAGCCGTGGGCCGCTCTCGTCGGGGTGTTTGTTTTTACCGTCATCTCCGTGTGGGCCGCCGGCAGGATCTTCAGGGTCGGCATTCTTATGCAGGGCAGGCCGCCCAGGCTTCCGGACATCCTTAGGTGGGCGGCAAAGGGGTAATCGAAGGCAAGGACAATGCCGCCGGAGACAGGGCTTCTTCTTCAGGAAAGGCGGGGCGACCTGCTCTACGGGCGCAATGGAGGAAATCGGAATGAAACGTGCGGGATCAGCGCTGCTGTATGTGCTATGTCTCATTGTCGCGGGCTCCGTGACGACCTATCGGGCGGAGGCGCAGGGTGAGTTCGGTCCGCCGAAGGCGCGCGTCGCCCCGGTTAGGCTGGAAGAGCACGGGGACGTTCGCGTCGACAACTACTATTGGCTGAGGGCGCGCGAAAGCTCCGAGGTGATACGGTACCTGGAGAAGGAGAATCGGTATACGGACCTCATAATGGGGCATACGCAGGCGCTTCAGGATACCCTGTTTGAGGAGATCAAGGGCAGGATTAAGGAAAACGACTCGTCCGCCCCTTACAAGAGGGATGATTACTTCTACTACACGCGGTATGAGGAGGGAAAGGAATACCCCATCTACTGTCGCAAGAAGGGGGCTCTCAGCGCGCCCGAGGAGGTCATGCTCGACGTCAACGCTCTGGCGGAGGGTGAGGAGTTTCTGAGCGTGCGCGGGTTCTCCGTAAGCTCCGGGCGGGACCTAATGGCTTATCCGGTCGATACCGAGGGGCGCAGAATCTATACGATTCACTTCAAGAACCTGTCCACGGGCGAGCAACTGGGAGACCTGATCCCTGAAGTAACGGGCAACATGGCGTGGGCCAACGACAACAAAACGCTCTTCTACACGAAGCAGGACCTTACCACCCTCAGACCCCATCGGATCTATCGTCATGTGCTCGGAACGGACCCTTCGGCGGATGAGCTGGTCTATGAGGAGACGGATGACACGTTCAGTTGCTCCACGTACAAGACTAAGTCGAAGAAATACGTCATGATAGGGTCCGAGCAGACACTCAGCACCGAATACCGGTACCTGGACGCCGACGACCCGGAGGGCTCTTTCGAGGTGGTTCTGCCGCGCGAGCGGAGTCATGAGTACCACGTGGGCCACTTCGGCGACCACTTCTACATTCGCACCAACTACGAGGCCGAGAATTTCCGCTTGATGAGGGCCCCGATCGGGGCGAAGGGGAAGGAGGAGTGGGAGGAGATCATTCCCCACAGGGAAGACGTCTTGTTGGAGAGCTTCGATCTCTTCAAGGACTACCTTGTGCTTGAGGAGCGCGCGAAGGGGCTGATTCAGATCCGCGTGCGCCCGTGGTCCGGGGCAGACGAGCACTATATTGAATTCGACGAACCCGCGTATCTCGCTTATACGACTCGGAATTACGATTTCGACACACCGATCCTCCGCTATGTGTACACGTCAATGACCACCCCGCGGTCGGACATCGATTACAATATGAATACGAGGAGGAAGACGCTTGTGAAGAGAGAGGAGGTCCTCGGAGGATTCAGCCCGGAGGACTACCGCACCGAGCGCCTGATGGCCGAGGCCGACGACGGCACGATGGTGCCCATCTCTATGGTCTACAAAGAAGGCGTCGTCAGAAGCGGCGACAACCCTCTTCTTCTATACGGGTACGGCTCCTACGGATCGAGCTTGGACGCCGCATTCCGATCCACCAGGCTTAGCCTCCTCGACCGCGGATTCATCTTCGCGATAGCCCACGTGAGAGGCGGTCAGGAGATGGGCCGTTGGTGGTACGAGGAGGGGAAGCTCCTAAACAAGAAGAACACGTTCACTGATTTCATCGCCTGCGCCGAGCATCTGATCAAGGAAGGATACACGAACAAGGAGAACCTCTTCATCGAGGGGGCGAGCGCCGGCGGGCTGCTGATAGGCGCGGTGATCAACACGAGGCCGGATCTCTTCAAGGGCGCGATAGCCGCCGTGCCTTGGGTCGACGTGGTCACCACGATGCTTGACGAGAGCATTCCGCTAACGACCTCGGAATACGACGAATGGGGAAATCCGAACGAAAAGGGATACTATGATTACATGCTCTCCTATTCCCCCTATGACAACGTGATCGCGCAGGACTACCCGAACCTTCTCGTAACGACGAGTCTTCAGGACTCGCAGGTGCAGTACTGGGAGCCCGCCAAGTGGGTCGCCAAGCTGCGGGCGAAGAAGACGGACGACAACTGGCTGCTTCTAAGGACCAAGATGAAGGCGGGGCACGGCGGGGTATCGGGCCGATACAAGCGCTACAAGGAAATAGCGTTCGAGTATGCGTTTGTGCTGGCCCTGGCCGGGATCTACCAGTAGGGGTGCGGCCGAAGGTGTTTCTCGGGACCCCGCGCCCACTTCGCGGAGCTAACCTTCGCTTCGCGAAGGTGGATCTCCGCTCGTTCCTGCGCAAGGGGTCCTTTCGAAACATCCTTCGCCCGCGTTGAGGTGCGCACAGCACTGCGAGGCTCGCTCCTGCGCAAAGGGTCGCTACGAAAGATGCTCTGCCTGCGAAAGGATCGCTTTGTCGGGTGGATCTGCGCTCGATGGTGTGTAATGATCGTTGCGAAGAGCCCTTCATCCGCCACTTAGGGCGCTGCACGCTGAGGAGCAGATAGGATGGATGAGAAGAGCCATCACATGACGCCGGAGGAGTTCCGCCGGCACGGCCGCGCGGTCGTGGACTGGATCGCGGATTACTACGAGCGCATCGAGTCCTTTCCCGTGCTCTCACAAGTCGAGCCCGGGGATATCCGGCGCTCACTCCCCGCGGACCCTCCGGAGCAAGGCGAGCCTTTTGAGGCAATTCTCAAGGACGTAAATTCCGTGATACTCCCCGGGGTAACCCACTGGCAATCGCCGAACTTCTTCGCCTATTTCCCGGCGAACGTGTCCGGGCCCGCGATACTGGGCGACCTGCTCTCTTCCGGGCTCGGGGTCCAGGGGATGCTATGGGCGACCAGCCCGGCGTGCACGGAGCTGGAGACACACGTGCTCGACTGGCTCGTCGATATGCTCGGGCTCCCCGACAAGTTCAAGTCCTCCGGCCCGGGCGGAGGGGTGATCCAGGATACGGCGTCGGGAGCGTCCCTATGTGCACTGCTCGCGGCTCGGGAGAAGGCGACGGGCTTCGCGAGCAACGAGTCCGGCTGCGAAGGGCGCCTTGTCGCTTACACCTCCAACCAGGCCCACTCCTCCATAGAGAAGGCCGTAAAGATAGCGGGTCTCGGAAGCCGGAATCTGAGGCTGATTGACGTTGACGAGAGCTTCGCCATGCGGGCCGACTCCCTGACCGCGGCGATCGCCGAGGACAGGTCGGCGGGGCTCGTCCCCTGTTTCGTTTGCGCCACCGTCGGGACCACTTCCTCAAACGCCATGGATCCCTTGCCGCAGATCGGAAAGATCTGCCGCGACGAAGGGCTTTGGCTCCACGTTGACGCTGCCATGTCCGGCACGGCCGCGCTCTGCCCGGAATACAGGCACATCCATGACGGTTTGGAAGGCGCGGACAGCTACTGCTTCAACCCCCACAAGTGGATGTTCACGAACTTCGACTGTGACTGCTTCTACGTCGCCGACCGGGCGGCGCTTATCAAGACGCTGAGCATTCTGCCTGAGTACCTGCGCAACAAGGCCACGGAATCCGGCGCGGTGATCGACTACCGCGACTGGCACATTCCCTTGGGAAGGCGTTTTCGCTCGCTCAAGCTCTGGTTCGTCATCCGTCACTACGGAGTGGAAGGCTTGCGCCGGCACGTAAAGCGCCACGTGGAGCTGGCGCGGGAGTTCGCGCGTTGGGTCAGGGAGTCCGAGGACTACGAGCTCGCCGTGGAGCCTCCGCTCAACCTAGTCTGCTTCCGGCACCGGGCCGGCGACGAGTTCAACCGGAAGCTGATGGACGCTCTAAACCGGAGCGGTGAGCTCTTTCTGACTCATACCGTGCTGAACGACAGATTCACGTTGCGATTCTCCATCGGCGGCACGAACACCCGCGCCCGGCACGTTAGCCGCGCGTGGGAGCGCATCCGGCGGGTGAGCGGGGAGGTGTAGATCATTTATGGCCGTGAGATCATCATTGCTGCTGCTTCTATTGGCCTCTCTCTCCCTGGGGTCTTGCTCCGACGGCGCAACCGGACCGGAGAACCGTTCTCCGAGCTGCGAGATCATCTCACCTGAGTCGGGCTCGGTCTTCACGTTCGGCGACAGCGTGATTGTCGAGGCCGGCGCCGCCGCCCCGGACGGTCGAATCGCCTCGGTTACCTTCTACGTCAATGGCGTCAAACAAGCCGTTGACGCCGAGCCGCCGTACCTCTACGTATTGAGCGGTCTGGCCTACCGCGTCGGCAACCGTTCCTTGAAGGCCGTGGCAACGGATGACGAAGGTCTGGAATCGGCCGACACCGTGGAGATTTCAATTACCTCGGAGACGACTCCCGTCTACGGCGCCGCCGTCAAGAACTCCTTTCCTCACGATCCCGACGCTTTCACGCAGGGCTTGGCATTCGACGGCGGTAATCTCTATGAGGGGACCGGGCTGTACGGCCGGTCATCCGTTCGCTGGGTCGAGTTGGGGACCGGGACGATCCTGGATCGGTATGACCTTCCCGTCGGCTACTTCGGCGAGGGAATAACGGTCTGGGAGAGTAAGATCTACCAGCTCACGTGGCGATCCGAAAGGTGCTTCGTTTACAGTAGGGAGACGCTGGATTATATATCCCATTTCTCGTACGACACCGAGGGTTGGGGACTTACCGACGACGGAGAACGCCTGATTATGAGCGACGGGACGTCATCCGTCTACTTCAGAGATCCCGATACGTTCGAGCTGATCGGTGAGATCGTGGTCACCGACGTGGGTTCGCCCGTGACTCGGTTGAACGAGCTGGAGTACATCCGAGGAGACCTCTTCGCCAACGTGTGGGGGCTTGAAAGGATAGCTAGGATCGCCCTTGATACGGGAAAGATCGTCGGATGGATAGACCTGACGGACTTGAGCGAGCCCTACGCCGGTGTGCTGAATGGAATAGCCTATGATGAGGACTCCGGGCGGCTCTTCGTCACCGGAAAGAACTGGGACACGCTGTACGAGATCGACCTGGAGTTCTAATCCGCGTCGGACCGTTTGCCGGGCAACGGCCCCGCGGGCGTTTGGCGCCGGGTCCGCTTGCCTGGGTTATCGCGGCATGGGCGGCGAGACGGGTCTCTCGAAGGCGCTTAACGGTCGGGCACCTAAGAGCCGGCCGGGCGTTGACGGTCACCGACGGCGGATTTGCGGAAAGCGAGGGAGGGCGAGATGAAGCCATCGAGGGGTTCGGGGGACAAGGGCGAAACGAGCTTGTACAAAGGCGGTCGCGTGGGCAAAGACCAGGAGCGCGTGGAGGCTTACGGCACCGTTGATGAATTGAATTCCTTTGTCGGCGCGCTTATCGCGCACTTGCCCGAAACGGACTCTCAGCTTGTCGAAGACGTCCGGGGCGTCCAGTCCGATCTACTTCACGTCGGTTCGCTGCTTTCCTCTGCCTCGGTGTCCGATACCACTTCCTCCTCGCTGGACGTGCTCGAGAAGCGCACGATGTTCCTGGAACAGGAGACCGACCGCCTGCACGGTAGCTTGCCCGGCTTGAGCGGATTCATGCTGCCGGGAGGCCATGCGTCGGCGGCGTGGGCGCATCTTGCCAGAACGGTCTGCCGCCGGGCCGAAAGACGCGTGGTTCGCGTTTTGCGCGGGGCCGGTGGGGACGACTCGAAAGCGAGCTCGACCGGACCGGGCGACGGCGACCCAGTTGAGGGTCGAACAAGCGGAGGGGACGCGCGCGCCGGCGGGGCCGCCGGAGCCGAAATGGACGAAGCCGTCCAAAAAGTGGCCGTCTATCTCAATAGACTTTCGGACTATCTCTTTGTCATCGCGCGGCACTGCAACAGGCTCGCCGGGGTGGAAGACGATCTCTGGAGCAAGTGAGGGTGCGAGCACGGCGAGTGCGCTTGTTGATTGTCCCACACTATTGACGGCTGCTTCGCCGCGATGGATAATGGAGAGAGTGCATGAGACGTTGAGAAGAGGAACACGCACCGTCCAAGGCAAAACCACAGAGAAGACTATGACAATGAAGAGCATCACCGGATCGATTGTCCTCGCGCTCGTCCTCGGCGCGGGATCAGCGTGTTTGTCCTGCTCTTCGCGACACACCTCCGCCGATGTCTCCGGGGACGATCCGCCCAACGTAGTGCTGATAATAGTAGACGCATTGCGAGCCGATTTGCTCGGCTGCTACGGTTTTCAAAGGAAGATTTCGCCGGAGTTCGACGAGATAGCCGATGGCGGCGTCCTCTTTGAGACCACGATATCCCAGTGTAGCTGGACGCGGCCCTCCATCGCGTCAATGCTGACTTCTTTGTACCCAAGGACCCTGGGAATGTATAAGGAACAGTTCGACATCCTTGCGGACCGGTTTCTCACGCTTTCGGAGATTCTGAAAGAAAACGGGTATAGCACGGTAGGCATTACCGCCAATCCGCACCTCAACGAGGCATTCAACTTCCACCAGGGTTTTGACCGGTATTTCGAGACGGCGATGACCTGGGGAGAGATGAGGGCTCAAGAGAGGACAAGAGCGCGCAAGAGAGGCTTGGGTAGGCAGTTACCCACGTCGATCGAGGTCTACGATAGGATTCTCGGCACGGTCGAGGATATCGGCGAGGGCCCTACATATGTGCAGATCAACGTAATGGAAGTTCATTCCCCGGCCCTTGTGCGACATGAGTACAAGTACATCTTCGACAGCTATGACGTACGGCTGAGGGATGGCTATTCACCGAAGACTAGGGCCAGACTGAAGCACCTTGTGCGCCGAACGTATGCCGGGGTCGGGCAAATCTCGCACGATACGGCGGAGTTCATTGACGAACTCACGTCGCTTCCGGGGTGGGAGAACACGCTGTTCGTCATCACAAGCGACCACGGACAGGGTCTGATCGATCACCCCGACGTGGAGAGCTCCACGCTTCACGGCAACCTCTTGTACGAGTCCCAGGTGCTCGTGCCGCTGATCTTATACAATCCCGCGGATTCCGTTCGCGTCTGCGGAGGCAGGCGGGTAAAGACCAAGGTGAGACTTCTGGACGTTCTGCCCACGGTTTTGGATTACGTCGGCATAGCGCCCCCGGCCGGCATACAGGGTAAATCATTGCTTCCGCTGGCCGCGGGGGTAGGCGAACCTCCGAATCTCCCGAGAGTCTTTGTGGCGGAGACAAACTGGCGCGAAGTAGACAAGATAGCGGCGTACGGCGATGAGTGGAAGTACATAGAGAACAGGGATGGATGGGAGGGAGTCAACTCGCACGAGCTGCAGCGTATGGGAGTGGTTGAAAACGGGAAGTTAACGGATCAGGTGGAAATCTATGGCGACGAAGCCGGGCGGCTGAGCGATTTCTTGGCGTGGTGGGAGGAGGCGCACCCGCGCGTGGAAAGCACCCAACCATCCGAGGATCCAAGCGAAGAGGAGTTGGACCAGCTCAGGTCACTGGGATATATCAAGTAGGTGATGGCTTGGATCGTTTGAGACGCTGGTACGTCCCGCTGATCATACTCGCCCCGGCGGCGTTGGGCGCCTACCGCGCCCAAGTCCTCCGCTGGTATTGCGACGACATCTTCATCACTCTGCGCTACGTAGGCAACTTCCTCGAGGGCCACGGCATAGTCTATAACCAGGGGGAATTCGTAGAGGGATACACTCACTTCCTTTGGCTGCTGATCCTTGCTCTTTCTCAATGGCTCGGCTTCGATCCCCTTCAAGCTTCCATGAACATGGGCCTTGCCTCGTTGGTCGGCGTATTGCTCATATTCTCCTCGATCTCATACAAGCTCGATAGGAAGCGCTTGTCGGTGTTTGTGCCGTTTACGGGCTTGATTCTGGCCCTGCACAAGGACTTTCTGATATGGGCCACGAGCGGCCTGGAGACCATGTTCTTCACATTTCTATGTTCGCTCGCCTTTTTCACCTACTTCTACTCCGATATCGGGCGCAAAAAGAGACTCTTGGCCGCGGGATTCATCCTGCTTGCGGCGGTGCTCACCAGGCCCGACGGAGCCCTGTTCTTCATTCTGGGGAACATATTCCTTGTGGGACGCCTGATCGTAAGCCGTCCGGGCTTGAGAGCGGGCCCGGTCGAGCTTCTTCTCTTCAATCTGCCCTTTCTGCTGCTTTACGTCCCTTACATGGTCTGGAAGTACGGCTACTATGGGGACGTCTTTCCCAACACGTACTATGCGAAGTCCGCCGGCATTCCCTACTTCGATCAGGGGTTCTACTATATTTGGCTCTATTTCAAGGCGTACTTCACTTCATCGCTGTTTCTTCTGGGGATACCAGTCGTAGTCCAAGCGTGTCGGGCCGGGCTAAGAGGGCGCGGCGGAAAACTACGTGAGAGCCTCGCAGCTCTGTCCGAGGACGAGCGCACCGCCGGCTTGGTTTTTGCGATCGGCGGTGTTCTTTTGTACCTCTTGGCGTTCGTCGCTCGCGTGGGCGGGGATTTCATCTACGCGAGATTCATGGTGCCCGCCGTTCCCTTCATGTACTTTATCATCGAGAGAAGCGTCTTGCGCATAATGCGGCCCTGCAAAACTCTGCCCGTCCTTCTGTTCGTTTTTCTTGCCTTGGTCGTCTATGGAGTCGAAGGGCCGAATAGAGACGATCTACTCCTGAAGACGAGAAAAGGCCGCCCGGTAACCAAGAGCAACAGGGGCATCGTGGATGAGAGGCATTATTACAAGTACGAGTACGAGATCGACAAACAGGTGGCGTTTGCGAAGTTCCTGAAGCCGCATTTTCAGGGTCTGGACGCCACCGTGCTTCTAATGGGACAGGCCTACATGGGATACTACGCCGATTTCAAAACGTGCATTGAGAACTACGGACTGACGGATAGTCACATAGCGCACCTTCCGCTGGAGAAGAGATCGCGCGTCGGTCACGAGAAGAGCGCTCCGTACGAGTATCTCGTCGAGATCGGAGCCGACTTCGTTTTCGAGAGAAGGCAGCGCTTCCCGGACAAGATGCGCAAATTCAAGCTGACCGCTTTCAAGCCGGGCGACGGTCGAGTGGCGCGGGCGGAACTGATTACATACGACAGAGAACTGATCAACGCGTTGTCCGAACGCCTGGGCGATGCCTTCGTCTACAGCGATTTCGAGAGGCATCTGGATTGGTACATAGAAACGGAGCTCAACCGGAGAAGGCCCGATCGGGTTTTGAAGGACTACCTTGAGTATAGGGACTATTACTTCCTGCACAATGAAGACCCGGAGCGTGAGAGTGTTTTCTTAGAGCGGCTTCGTGAGAGCGGCGTCACGCGGCCGGAGACATCCGTCGGAGAGGCGCCCTGAGCGAAGCCGCCGGGACGAACAAAGCCCGAAGGCGGCCCTATCGCCGTGATGGGACCCGCGACGGCCCGGCGCTCCCAAGCGGCCGCGCCTCCGAGAGGCTCGGGGTTTGCCTTGCCCGTCGGGGCCGCGGCGGTATAGAGTACATCTTCGGGATGCTTCGATCGGAAAGCGGACCGGCATGAGAACAGTCCGGCTTAAGCGCGCTCGCTCCGCGCCGGCGCGGCCTACCTTTGCGACTCAAACGGCGGAGAAGTGGTGAGACGTTGGCATGCGTACTTGATTGCAGCTATCTTGATCGCTTTCGGCGTCTATTGGGCGAACGACCTAAGATGGTTTTGCGACGACACCTTCATAACTCTGCGCTATGTGAAAAATCTATTGGCCGGGAGGGGCCTCGTCTACAATCCCGGAGAGTTCGTCGAGGGCTATACTCACCCGCTGTGGTTGGCCATACTCGCCCTTTCCGGCCGGCTGGGCGTTGATCCGCTCGGCGCCTCGTTGAACATAGGACTCGCCTCCTACGCCTGCGTCATAGCCGTCTTCTGCCTGATCGCATATAGGCTCAACCGCCGACGCCTCGCCCTCTTTGTGCCCTTTACCGGCTTGGCCCTGGTTCTGCATTATGACTTCCGGGTGTGGGCCACAAGTGGGATGGAGACGATGTTCTACACGTTCTTGTTCTCACTGGCCTTCTTCACGTACTTCTTCACCGGTTTGGGGAGAAGAGCCAAGCCGGCGGTCACCGGGCTGATATTGACGCTCGCCGTCGCGACGAGGCCGGACGGGATCCTGATCCTCGCGCTCGGCAATCTCTTTCTTGTCCTTCGCGCGCTTCTTTGTCGTCCGGGCGCCAAGCGGACCGCCGTCGATCTGATTCTCCTCAATCTCTGTTTTGTATGCTTGTACGTTCCCTATTTCCTTTGGAAGTACGGCTACTACGGGGACTTCTTCCCGAACAGCTATCACGCCAAGTCGGGCGGTCTTTCCCACTACGGGCAGGGATTCTACTATCTGTGGACGTACTTCAAAGCCTACCTGACCTCGTGGCTTTTCATCTTGGGGATACCCGTAATCGTAAGGGCCCTGTCCTCCGGCCCGAAGGGAGCCGAACGACGCCGTTCCCGGCGAAGCGGAATAGCGGAGGCATGCCGGCATCCCCACTTTGCGGCCCTTTGCTTCGCGCTGAGCGCGATAGTCCTGTACTCGACGTTCTTCATAGCCCGGGTCGGCGGCGGCTTCATGTACGCGAGGTTCCTGGTTCCGGTGGTTCCTTTCATTCTGTTCGTGATTGAAGTGAGCGTCATCGAGCTTTTTGCCGGAAGAAGAGTCCTGCCCGCGCTCACGTTCCTTGTCTTGGCTTCGATCATAGGGACAGTCGAGAAATCCAACAGAGACGGATTGTTGCTGGAGCGGGAAGACGGAGAAATCAAGGTCGTATCTCTCAACGGAATTGTGGACGAGCGGCGCTACTACAAAGACGTCCATGACATTGAACAGGACGCGGCGCTGGGCCGCTATCTTGAGCCGTACTTTCGAGGCCTGGACGCTACGGTCCTGTTGGTCGGGCAGGCCTGTTTGGGATACTACGCCGAATTCGAGACCTGCATAGAGAACTTCGGCCTTACGGACAGGTTCATAGCTCACTTGCCCTTGGAGGAAAGGTCGAGAGTCGGTCATGAGAAGGAAGCGCCGTTTGCCTATCTGAATCAGAGAGGGGCGGACTTCGTCTTCAGTAGACGGCAGCGGTACCCTTACAGAATGACGGGCTACAGGCTTGTGTACATCACACCTTCCGAGGAAGAAAAGGCCCGGGTCGATCTTGAGGCGGACAGGGTGCAGGCGGAGCTGATAAGCTATGATAGGGACCTGATCGCAGCTCTGTCTCGAAGAATGGGCGGGCAGTTTCATTACATCGATTTTGAGGGTTACCTGGATGAGTACATTGCCGAGGATCTGAATCGGAAGGACAAGATGGAAGTCCTGAGAGATTACTCGGAATTCAAGCAGTTCTACTTCATGCACAACAGAGATCCGGCCCGAGAGGGGGCGTTTCACAAAGTGCTCGGGCCGCTCGCGAGACCCGGGCCCGGGTGATTCCGGCCGGATAGAAGAGGACGCTCGACACCGGATGATAGGCAAGACCATTTCACGCTACAGAATCACGGAGAAACTCGGCGAAGGCGGCATGGGCGTCGTCTACAAGGCCGAGGACACCGAGCTGAAGCGCATCGTGGCGCTCAAGTTCCTCCCCGGGCACGTGCTTGAGAGTGAGGGGGAAAAGGCTCGCTTCGTTCACGAGGCGCGGGCGGCGGCTTCACTCGATCACCCGAACATCTGCACCGTCTACGAGATAGGCAGGGCGGAGGGCTACGAGTTCATAGCAATGGCCTACGTTGAAGGGGAGAGCCTGAAGGCAAGGATCGAAGCCGGCCCGGTGGAACCGTACGAGGCCGTCAACGTCGCGGCGCAAGTTGCCGACGCGTTGAGGGAGGCCCATGATCATGGAATAGTCCATAGGGACATAAAGCCCGCCAACATCATGCTTACCGCGAAAGGCAGGGCTAAAATACTGGACTTCGGGATTTCCCGATCCGCCTCTCTGACCAAGATCACCAAGACCGGAACCACGCTTGGAACAGTGGCCTACATGTCTCCCGAACAAGCCCGGGGTGAGGGCGCCGACTCTAGGTCCGACATATGGTCGTTGGGAGTCGTTCTATACGAGATGGTAACCGGCAGGCTTCCCTTCGAGGGGGACTATGAGCAGGCGATCGTCTACGGGATTTTGAACAGGGATCCCGAGCCTGTTACGAGCGCGCGCGGCGGGGCTCCCGCCGAACTGGAGCGGATATTGAGGAAGACCCTGGCCAAGGAGCCGGGCCGGCGTTATCGGAGGGCGGTCGCCTTGCTTCAGGACCTGAAGTCGCTATCGGGAGATTTGGAGGCCCGCGTCGAGGCGCAGGGATCAAGAGAGACGCATGCTGCGGCGCCTGGGTCGGACTCCGAAAGGACGGGCGTCGAGGTCGGCGACGCCAAGGCAATCCCGTCCATCGCGGTGCTGCCTTTTGTGAACATGAGTCCGGATCCGGAAAACGAGTACTTCGGCGACGGACTCGCGGAGGAACTCATAAACGCTCTTGCGCAAATAGAAGGGCTCCGTGTGGCTGCGCGGACGTCCGCCTTCCGGTTCAGAGGCGGCGAGGCGGACATCGGAGAAATAGGAGAACGGCTGGGCGTGAGGACCCTGTTGGAGGGAAGCGTACGAAGGGCCGGGAACAAGGTCAGGGTAACTGCGCAGCTTATCAATGTGGCCGACGGATATCATCTCTGGTCGGACAGATACGACCGTGAGCTAGAGGACATCTTTGCCATCCAGGAGGAGATCTCCCTTGCCATAGTAAAACAACTGAAGGTGAAGCTGGCGGTGGAAGAGATCGACGGGCCGATCGTGAAGAAGTACACCGAGAACCTGGATGCTTACAGCCTGTTCCTGAAGGGACGCTACTACTGGTACAAGCTGACGGCCGAGGGTTGGAGCAAGAGCATGGAGCACTTCGAAAAGGCCATAACGGTCGATCCGACGTATGCTCCCGCGTACGCCTGGCTCTCCATCAGTCGCCAGAGCCAGGCGTTTTGGGGGGATCGTTCGCCGCGCGAGCTGATCTCGAGATCCCGCGAGCTCGCGGAGACCGCCATCCGCATGGATGAGGGTATCGCCGAGGCTCACAATTCCCTGGCGGTCATACATTTCGTGTACGACTGGGATACGGAGGCGGCTGATAGGGAGTTTGACCGGTCCCTGGAACTCGCCCCCACCGGGGCGTTGACGCGAGTCAACTATGCCTTAATACTCATGATAAGAAACCGCAAGGATGAGGCGATGGCCCTGGCGAAACATGCGCGCAAACTCGACCCGCTCTCCGGCACGATCGCGGCTTGGGCCGGTGTCATGCCCTGCTACGTGGGACGGTACGATGAGGCGATCGAGCAATTGGAGCAGGCTGTCCCGCTGGCCCCCGACTACTGGCAGTTGCACTACTCCCTGGGCGAGGCTTGTCTGCACGCGTCCAAGCTCGACGAGGCGGTTGAAGCTTCCCGGAGGGCGGTCGATCTTTCCGGCGGGGCCTCGGTTGCGCTGGTCAACCTGGCCTGTGCGCTATATCTGAGCGGACGGAAAGGCGAAGCAGAGAAGGTGTTTGGGAGTCTCAAGGACCGTGCCCTTGAACGATATGTCTCTCCGGCCAAGCTGGCTTTGGTACACGCGGCCGAAGGCGACAAAGAGGCGGCCGTCGCGTCGCTGGAGAGGGCTCTTGAGGAGCGAGATCCTTGGATCTGCTGGCACAGGCTCGCTCCGGCGGCTCTCCGCTTCGACGATCCCAGGATTGAGGCGATCATGAAGAGGATCGGGATCTAGTGCCCTGAGGTCCGTCTACGACCATGTGATCCGATCTCGGCCAGCTCCCGCGGTGCGTGCGAAAGATCTTTCTTGCTCCCTGCGCCCGGTCGCCGAGCTAACCTCAGCCTTGCTGAGGTTAGCTCGGCTCCCTCCTTCGCCAACGGTCGCCACGAAAGATCGTTCGCACGCGGAAGGATCACCTTGGGCGGTAACTCTCCGCTCGCACCCGGGAGCACCGCCGCCCCTCCCGGCAGGCGTTCCATTCGCGCGGCCGTCAGAATGTGATCCCCAGCCCCACCCTGATGAGGCGCCCCTCTCCGAAGACCCTCGGATCATTAACCGGAACGAATTCGTCGTGGCCGTCTCCGTTCACGTCGTCCCGGTAGGCCCCTCCCGCGATGCCCGTCATCGTGTAGTACATCGTGTACGGCCTGCTATCCAGATAGGGAGTCGGTCCGTTGGCGGGTTCCAACAGGACTATGTTTTTGGAATCCAGCAGGTTTCTCGCCTCGACGAAGAAAGTCACGCTCTGTCCCCAGATTTTGAAGTATTTGTCGGCCTGCATGCGCAGATCGCCGGTGCTCGGCAGGCGCCTGGAGTTGACCGTCTCCGGATCCAGCCTCCTCATTTCGGGATAGACGGGCGTGTACGGAAACCCCGAGCCATAGAGCCAGATCATAGACACGCCCCAGTTCCCGGGGTCCCTGAGTCTCATTTGTGCGTTGAAGGTGTGCCTTTGATCCCAGGGCAGCGGTTGCTCGGCGATCGGGAAGTAAAGGAAGTCGGCCTCGTATTGCTGCCCTTGCTCGGGATCTCCGGCGATGCCCGCGAGGAGCTGGTAGCTGTAGTTGACCTCGGCCGACCAGCGGTCGGCGAACCTCTTCGACACCTTCAGGTCGAGCCCTCGGGCCGAGGCGTAGTCCCTGTTGACGTACATTGATATGGGCAGACCGGTCTCGGGGTCGGGTTCCGTCCTGGAGGAAATCAATCCGAAGATGTCCTTGAACCATATCGAACACGTCGCGAATAGGTCGCGCGTGAACTGATGCTGCAGTCCCATTTGGTAGGAAACGTTGGTTTCCGGCTCAAGGTCGGGGTTTCCCCTTATGGCCACCGGGTCCTGACGCCCTCTGTTCTCGAAGACGTACATCCTCGCCGGCATCTGGAAGAACCGTCCGTAGTGGAAGCTCATGACGTCCCGCTCGGATATCGGGTAAGCGACTCCGAGCCTGGGGCTCACCTCGTCCTTGTAGCGTGAGGTCAATTCGCTCGCGTCGATCTGCAGGCCCGGCGAGAAGATGTCATAGCGAACGCCGAGGTTCAGCACCATACCCTCGTGCTCCCAGCGGTCCTGTACGTAGAAAGAGCCCTCCGGGTTGAAGTTTCTATACTCGCTCCTGAACGCTCCGGGCCCCGTTTCGCGCCAGCTAAGCGGGAAGTCTATCGAAAGCAGCGAGAGGTCGTTGTACTTCGACTCGAATCCCATTTTGAAAGTGTGCTGCTCCAAGAGCCGGCTGGTAAGGTCTCCCTTCAGATTCCAAACGGCGCTGCTCCGTTCCTCCCAGTGGGGGTAGTCTCCGTGCGTGGCGAAGAAACGGCCCTCCTCGAAGTTGCCGTTCCAATAGTCGGGATAGCGGGTTTCGTACTCCCACGGCTCCTTGCCGGCGACTTTGCTCTCGTTGTAGAAGCTCTGCCTGCTGACGCGCAGGTCGTAGAAAGTCCTGGCGCCCAGGGTGTGGGTCCAGGCCAGCTTGTACTGCGAAAACTCGCCCTTGTCGCTTGGATAGTGCTCCGCCGCGTTGTAATACTCATCCCATGAAGTCGTGACGATCCTGCTGCCGTCCGGAAATTCCTGTTCGGATACCGAGGAATCCTCGGGGTATATGCCCCATCGGCCGTAACCCATTCTCGTTTCCGTCACGTCGCCCGATGCGTCAAAGAAATCTTGCCTGGTGACGCGGACGTAACCCTCCCGGCTCCACATGTGGAAGTACCGATCGGCCTTCGTGTACGTCCTTAGAGTCTCAAAGGTCAGCTTTCGGTCCGCGGACATCCTGTAGGCCAATTTCATCTGGAGGTTCATCTCATTGCGCTGGCGGTCGCCGATCGAAATGAAGTCCAAGATCCTGCGTCGCGAGCGCTGTTCGGAAGTCTTGAGATAGGTATCCTGGTAAGTCCCCTGGTAGTTCAGATAGTACGTGAGGCCGTCGACGGGGGTCGGCCCTCCGAACCCCACCTGGAGACGGTCGTAGTTGTTGTATGTCTTGAATCGGTCGCCGTAGTCGTCCGTGTGAAACCTGATGTCCCCGGTGAACTCAGTGCCGCCCTCTTTGGTTGTGATGTTGACTATGCCGGACTGGGCGTTTCCGAACTCTGCGTCGAATCCCCCGGAGAGGAGCTCGGTGTCCGAGATCGACAAGTCGGCATAGGAAGTAGTCAATCCGCTGAGCGGGTCCCCGATCTCTATGCCGTCGATCAGGTATTTTATCTCATTGGCCCTGCCGCCCCTTACGTGAACGCCGCCGGCCGTGGATATCACTCCCGATTGAAGTCCTATCGCCTCGATTATGCTTTCGATTGGCAGGTCCTTCACCATCTCGTCGGTCTTGAACTTCTGCTCCATGTGAGAAATCTTGGTGTCGATTTTGAACTCTTCGGCCGTTACGTAGACCGTGTCCGCATTGCCCACGACCGATTGAACAAGTTGGAAATCGATCACCGTCGTTCGATCGGCGTCCACCTGAACACCCGTTATTGTCTGGGATTCATAGCCGATGTAGTCGGCCATCAGGCTGAAGGTCCCAACGGGGAGGTTTGAGATCGTGTATTGCCCGTTCCCAAGAGACATCGCGCCGTATCTGGTTCCCAGAACCACGATGTTGGCGTAAGACAGGGGCTTCCCCGTCTTGATGTCCGTTATCTTTCCCGTGACGTGCCCGGTACCCTCCGCGAAGGCGGGTGAAATCGGCCGGATAAGGAAACAAAGAGAGATAAGGGCAAGTAGAAAGAAAAGGACCGCTACGCACCTGCGTCCGGAGGCGTTCATCGCCGCACGCTCCTTTCGGCGAGACAGGCGACGGATGCGTGGACAGTCCAGAGGAGGCTTCGTATCAAGGCTCCGTAATCATGGCTCTCAATACAATATATCGGCGCCGTGTCGAATTTGTCAAATCGGACAGTGTCGTCCGCTCGAGCGGCCGGGCGAGTCCCGGCCCCGGGTGCTTCATGAGGCGCCGCCTTAGCCGACCGGTTTCCCACAATCGGCTTTCGACAAAGAAGTTAACCGGAGGGCCGCGCGCCCCTCGGTGTTGCCGTGCTCGGAGCGGCTAGTTTGAGTTACAGTTGCCGTCAGGGTGCTCATCACGGGGGGAGGCCGCTCGTGCCGGCGACCGCACCGGGGTTTAGCCGGAGCAGCGGTTCGGCGCCGAGATTTCGGCCGGCAAGACCGCCGGACCTTTTTGGGGAGCGCTGTTGAGGCCCGCGGATCGCCGGCGATATGATTGTAGCCGGCCGGGCTCGAGAGTCCGGGCAGGTGATTCGGAGTTCCATCGAAAAGGAGGCTTCCGGTGAGAACCGTGGTTCTTTTGCTCGTAATAGGCGTGACAGCAGCGGCTCCCCAGTGCCGCGCCCGGAGCGCCTAGAGCTTACGAGACGGGCCCGCGGCGGAGTAGAGGGCATGGATTTAGTCGGTGAAACCATTCGGGCCGAGAATCGCATCCGGCGGCATATCAGAGAGACCTTCCTTGAGCGATCCCCTTTCTTGAGCGAAGCTTGCGGCGCGGACGTCTACCTTAAGCTCGAGAACCTCCAGCACACAGGCTCTTTCAAGGTGAGGGGAGCGCTCAGCAAGATACTGTCCCTGACTGAAGCGGAGCGAGAGCGCGGCGTTGTCGCGGCCTCGACGGGAAACCACGGAGCGGCCGTGGCCTATGCGCTCTCTATTGTCGGGGGATCAGGAGCTGTCTTTGTTACCGAGAGTGCCCCCCCGACGAAGATAGAGGCGATTCGGCGATGGGGGGCCGAGGTCCGCACTCACGGAACGGATTGCGCAGAGACCGAGGCGCATGCCAGGAAGACGGCGGATAAGGACGGACTGGTCTATATCTCTCCATATAATGACCCTCGTGTAATCGCCGGGCAAGGCACAATCGGCATCGAGCTCGCCGGCCGTCTCGACCGGATCGACGCGGTCTTCGTGCCCTTGGGCGGCGGAGGTTTGACCTCGGGAATCGCCGGCTATCTGAAGTCCGTGAAGTCGGGAGTAAAAGTCATAGGCTGCTCGCCCGAAAACTCACAGGTCATGATTCAGTCGGTCAAGGCCGGAAGGATTCTCGACATGCCTTCGCTTCCGACCCTGTCAGACGGAACGGCGGGAGGCGTCGAGGCGGGATCCATAACCTTCGAGCTGTGCCGTGATCTGGTGGACGATTACATTGCGGTCACCGAAGACGAAATCCGCGGAGGTTTGCGGCTCATGATACGGACGCACCGATATCTTGTTGAAGGGGCGGCCGCCGTTGCCGTGGCGGCTTGTCTGAAAGCCCCCGGTCGCTTCGCCGGCGGGAACGTTGTGGTTGTCATAAGCGGCGCCAACATAGATGCGCGGCTTTTGAAGGAGATTCTGTGAACCAAGGAGGGAGATATTCTCGGTTGTGGGGGGGCGCCGCGTGTGATAGCGTGTGGGGCCGGCGTTGTTTGAGATTCCCTAAGGAGACGGTAGCGTTCCGGGAAGTACGTCTCCCTGTTTTGTCCAAAGGAGGCATAAGATGTGTCTTAGCAATGGGTTGAGCTCACGCCTGTTCTTCACGCTGATCTTGTCGACGGCTGTTGTGCTGTCCGGATGTGCCGCGAAGAAGGCCCTGTGGGGCGATCCTCAGGAGGGCCTTATCCTCACCTACAGGATGAGCGAGGGGCAGGAGCTTCAGTACACGTCGTCGAGTGGTTTCACTCAGAACCTGGAGATCTCCGGTCAACAGATGAAGGTGACCAGCGATAAGACCCTCACATTCTCGGTGACGCAGAAGGGGATGAAAGGCGGAGAGCACACACTCGGAGTCACAATTGACGCCATGGAGCTCACTATTGATAGCCCGCAAGGCAGCATTTCCCCGGATATGAGCGGAGTGGTGGGTAAGAGCTTCGACATGACGCTCTCTTCTCTCGGAAAGGAGATGGGTCTGTCCGGCGCGAAGCAGATCAAGTACAGCGTCGGAATGCAAGGAGAGCGCAACGTCGCGTCGGAGTTCGAAGCCGTTTTTCCCGATCTGGCGACCGAGCCCCTGAAGGTAGGGGGGACTTGGACTACAAGGGACACCATCCGCGTTGACGATGCCTCCTCCCAAGTGAGGATCATGCTCAAGAGCTTGAATACGCTTGTTGGATACGAGACCGTGATGGGCATGGAATGCGCGAAGATATCATCCGATGTGACGGGAACTATGGACGGCGAGGGAGAACAGGGAGGTCAGCCCCTCGTCTTCGGAGGAGAAGTCACCGGCGATGACACGTGGTATTTCGCCTATAAAGAGGGCCTGTTCGTGAAAAGTGTCTCCGACGGTGCAATTGACGGAGAAATTAGCGTGGGAGGCCCCGGCGGGATGGTCATTCCAATGGAGCAGACCACCAAGATGGAGACCGCCTTGGTCGCTCCGCCCGCTCAACCGGTGGCCGATTGAGCCGCCGAGCACACGGCTCGGAGACCGAGAATCGAAAGTGCGGATTCGAGCGGATTGAGCAGCGACAAGCCGCAGCTCTGAGATTGCCGCGCGGCCCGGGCCGGACCGGGGCGAATTCAATATACCGTATCATGTCCCGGAGGCTCCATGGACCCTTTACTGTGGCCTTCGGGACGGCCTTGTAATGTACTTGCAACAAGCCCCTCACGACAGTCCACTACAGGCTTTCATGCCGCTCCAATAGCCGTCACAAGCGGAGGTTGTTATGCTCGATACCCGTGTCGAAAAACTGGCCGAAGTACTCGTTGACTACTCTCTTGAGCTCAAGAAGGACGACAAAGTGGTCATCCGGGGCACACCCGTAGCGGAGCCGCTTATCAAGGCTATTTGCGTCAAAGCCCTTGAGGCGGGCGCCCATCCTATGACTATGGTCTCCCTTCCCTGCGTCGATGAGCTGCTGTTGAAGTACGGCTCGGACGATCAGCTCCGGCACGTGCCAGAGCCTACGAAGCTCATCACGGAGACCTACGACGCGAGCATAACGGTAATGAGTGAGATCAACACCAAGTCCTTGAGCGGCTCCGATCCGGCGAAGATGGTGATGATGAGACAAGCCCAGTCCGAGGTCATGGAGACATTTCTCAAGCGTATTTCGGCCGGCGACATGCGTTGGGTGGGGACGCTGTTCCCAACCAATGGCTACGCTCAAGACTGTGACATGGGTCTGAGCGACTACGAGGACTTCGTCTACGGCGCCTGCTTGCCCGACCTCGATGATCCCGTTGATTACTGGCGGAGATTTTCGACCAGGCAGCAGAAGGCTGTGGATTGGTTCAAGGGCAGGCGCGCGCTGCGAGTGACGGGTCCGGAGACTGACCTCCGCATGAGCATTGCAGATCGCGTGTTCATCAACTGCGACGGCCGTCAGAACATGCCCGATGGAGAGATATACACGGGGCCCGTGGAGGACAGCATCGAAGGCCGGGTCTACTTCGCGTATCCGGCGATCTACCAGGGTCGGGAAGTGTCCGGCGTGAGGCTTTGGTTCGAGGCCGGCAAGGTAGTCAAGGCGAGCGCGGAGAAGAACGAGGAGTTCCTGCTCAAGATGCTCGATACGGACGAAGGCTCGAGATACGTGGGTGAGTTCGCGATAGGAACGAACCGCGGGATCACTCGCTTCACGAGGCATGCTCTTTTCGACGAGAAGATCAGCGGGACGTTCCACATGGCTCTGGGCGCGGGCCTCGAGGAGTCGGGAAGCAAGAACAAATCGGCCATCCACTGGGATATGATATGCGATCTGCGCGGGGGCGGCGAGATCCGCGTGGACGATGAGCTGCTTCACAAGGACGGCGAGTTCACGATCGATTTCTGACGCAAGGGGGCCTTACGAAACATCCTTCGTCCGCGTTAAGGTGCGCGTTGTGTTGGTTCTTCGCGCACCGCGGGTGATATACGCTCCTCTTGCGGGAACGGTCGCTGCGGAAGATCGTTGGCCGGCGAAAGGGGTGCCGGCCGAAGGCTAGCGGCTGAATGCGGCGACCACGTCTATGACGAGCGCGGTAACGTTGCCTTCATCATCGAACTCGAAAGAAGCCGTGTTCTTGTTGTATTCATCTACCCACCGACCTTCCTCATCGGGGGGCTGAAGGCGAATCGTCTCTTTGTTCAGGGGATCCTCAATCGCCAGGCCACCTTCGTGATGGATCACGGTGAACACGGCGTTGACCGCCGCCAGCAGGTATTTTCCGAGATATGGTTTGAGCTCCTCGGGCGTTGCGGCTTCCGTCGAATCAGGTCCGGATTGTCTGCGCATCGTGACCACCTCGTGTATTTTCAGCTCGGAGACGTCCCCCGACTCATCCTCCTCGAAGGTGCAGAAAACGTGGCCGGCGAGCTTGCAGTACCATTTCCCCTCATCGTCCGGGTCATTGAACGCCAGCTTCATCTGGTTCGGGAGGTCGGCGGTCAGGCTTCCATCCTGTACCAGAAGCCGCACTTTTCTTCCGCCGTCCCTGTTTGTGTATTCGCCGATGTAGGGCTCAAACCTCTCAAGCGCCGCGGGGTCCGTCCCACTTGATTCGCCCGTTCCGACCCGGTAGTCTAGGATTTCCATCTCGCCGGGGTTGAGGGCCGTCGCCGCCGATCGGAGTTCCCCGACGCGTATGTGTCCGGAATCGACGTAGTCCGTTTCCATCGCGGTGGCGTCAACGGTTATCCAACCCGCATCGCCCATGTACATTTCGCTCCAGCCGTGCTGGCCGAAGCTGCCCCCCGCGTTCGGTACGTACATGCATCCCCAAACGACGCGAGCGGGAATCCCAACGGCACGACAAAAAGCGGCGAGGAGCATGGAATGAGCGCCGCATTCGCCCGCTCTCATGTCGTAGGTTTTGCGAGCCGTAACGCCGCCGGGGATAGAGTAGCTTATGTTCTCGGCAACCCATTCACTCAGTCGGCATGCGGCCTCCCATGAGTCGCTCGATCCCTCCGTCAGCTCCCTCGCCTTCTCAATGAGTACCTCATCGTTCGATTCAATGAAGTTGGCCGGCTCAAGATACTCCGCCAACGACTCGTCGGGGCTGAAATCCGGCGGAAAGGGGGGTGCGCCGGAGCCGTCGTACCGCTTGTGTTCGATTTCGAAGACGCCCTCCACCAAGTTTTCCTCAACCTTTCCCGTGAAGCTCTGGCCGGGCACGTTGAGGCTCTCGGGAGTTATCCAAAGGCCCGTGGGCTCGATTGAGGCCCTGACCTTCATGTAGGTTATCCCTTGGACGTCGGCGATTGCGACGTTGGTCTTTGATAAGATTGCTTCGTCCAGCACGGCTATTTCAATCTTCCTCACTACCGAGGCGTCGGAAAGGTAGCTCATCCTATCGTTGGGATGCATCGCTTTGAGGAGCTGCCCGGTATCCAAATCGATCCACCACTTGAGCTTAAGTCCCGTCTTGTGGTTCAGCTCTTCCAAGATGACGGCGTCGTAGTTCTTTCCAGCCAGCTCAAGCCGCTCGGCACCGACCTTGGTGTAGGTTGTCTCTTGGATTTCGGCGTCTCTCACTTCATACACCGGGTACTTCTGCTCGTTGAGGCCGCGGTCCACGAAGTCCCGCTTGAGATGCGAGAAGAAGATGGTGTTCTCCAGAACCGCGTCCGGCGGCAAAGCGACCGCGGTCGGCCGGTTCTCATTTGAGGAGGTGAAATAGGCCGTGTCGCCCCTGATGTGGACGACCGATCCCAGCCTCGCGGACCCCTGGGTAATGTCGCTGTCGTGGTAGATGAACATCCCCGTCGCGGGGTCGATACGGTATGTGAACTTCAAGTCGGCGTTGAATTCGCTTCCGAGAGCCGAGAGCATGAGGAACGACCTTTGCTTCAAGAGAAGCAATCCGACGCCGTCTTCCACGACTGATGACGTGTCGATTTCGGAGTAACCGCACAACACTCCGCCCATCTCAATCCCGTAGTATATCCTGACTTCCTCGCCTCGGGCCGCCGGCGCGGCCGGCAATACGAACAAAGCAACCGCGCAAATGAGGCAAGTAATTCCCGAGATTCTCATTTCTTGTCCTCCGTCGTGACTGGGTTTAGCGGAGCAGGCGCTTCCCGGGCCTACTCGTCCGTGAGCTTCCGATATCGCCGTAGATTACGGCAGACCCGGGGGGGCCTCAACACTATACCGCGGCCGAGCTCGGATGGTTGCACCCTCGGCCCGCCCTGACGCGATCGGCGGTCCCGGCGGATGGTCTTTCTGAGCCCCCGCGCCCGCTTCGTCGAGCTCTGTGGTGAGGACGAAGCGGTTCCCTTGAGGCCACGCGTCCACTTCGCCGAGCTAACTGCCGCTTCGCGGCAGTGGATCTCGGCTCGCTCATGCGGTGAGTCCGTAAGATCGTTCTCTCGCGAAAGGGGGGGTACTACCTGAAGACCTCGGGATGTCTACGGTGAAAGTCGGTCTCCTCTTGATAGGCGCGGGCAACGGCGAGTAGTGTCGCCTCGCCGTAGAGCTTTCCCACAAAAGTGATGCTGGTTGGGCTTCCCTCTTCGTTGAATCCGTTCGGCACGACGACGCAAGGATGCCCCGTCAGATTGGTCAGCAACAGATTGTCGCCTCCGTAGGTCGGGACGACGTACGCGTCCAACCCGGCCATCAGGCGATCCATCTCCCGCATGGCAAGGAATCGCACCCTGTTCGCCTGAACGTACTCCACGGCCGGGATGAAGCGGGCGGCGCGAAAGACGTTCGGCCAGGCCTGCTTGATCTGGCGGACCAGCAGGTCGTCTCGTCCCGATCGAGTAAGCTCATCGAATGCGGCGGCGGCTTCCGCCTCGAGTATCATCGCAAGGGGCCCGATCGGCAGATCGGGAAGCTCGACCGGGGTCGGGTCGGCCCCCAGCTCTCTCAGGACGTCCAATACGGCCAGGTCGTTGTCCCGAGTGTCGTATTCTTCCTTGAATAGGTCTTCCACATAGCCGACCCTCAAGTCGCCAAGGGGCAAGTACGGGTCATAATGGAACGGCTCATCCACGACCGTCCGATCGATCCCGTCGGGGCCGTGGATGGCGTCGAAGACCATGGCGCAGTCGTCCACGGAGCGACAGATGGGTCCCACCTTGTCCATCGACCAACTGAGGGCCATCGCGCCGGCGCGGCTTACGCGTCCGAAGGTCGGTCGAAGCCCCGTGCAGCCGCAGCGCGTGCAAGGCGAGACTATGGATCCCCAAGTCTCGGTCCCTATCGCGAAGCCGACCAAGCCCGCGGAAGTAGCAGCGGCCGACCCCGCGGACGAGCCGCTGGACCCCTGCTCCGGGTTCCAAGGGTTTCGCGTCTTGCCGCCGAACCATACGTCTCCCCAAGCCAGCGCGCCGAGTGTCAGCTTCGCGACGAGCACCGCGCCGGCCTCTTCGAGGCGCCGGGCGACCGTGGCGGTCTCCTCGCGAACCTGATCTTTGTAAGGCATCGCGCCCCAAGTTGTCGGGTATTCCGGCACCGCAAAGAGATCCTTCAGACCATATGGTATTCCATGCAGCGGACCCCGATAGTCGCCTGAGGCCAGCTCCTCGTCGGCGCGCCGAGCCTGCTCCAGGGCCGGATCCTCGGTAAGTGTAATCACGCACTCGAGCTCGGGACCGTAGCGCTTGAGTCTATCAAGATATAGTTCCGTGAGATAAACGGATGTAATTCGTCCCGTCCGCAACAACACCGCCAGCTCGGCGATGGAGTAGTATGCGAGATCCTGCGGGTCGTCCGGCATTTCCACGTCGACCACCAGAGGCTCGGGAGACGACCTCTCCGGCGATGGAGCCTCGAAGCCGGGTACTCGGGGATCGAAGCTCAAAGCCGGAGGTATTCCGTTGTCGAGCGGCAGCTCGCGCAGCTTCTTAATGCCCCTCCGGAGCTCGACTATGGAATCCAGCATTGAGTCTCGCTCTGCGGCGTCGAATTCAAGCCCGATAATCTTTTCGGCTTCGGCGAGCACCGCCGCGTCGATCCCTTCCCCCGACTCATGCTCGGGCCCCGAGTCGGCGCGGCCGACAGCTCCGGAGTCGCTGCGGCCGGTTGCGGCGGGGTCGGTCGACAACAAGGTGTCGGCTTCGGCGGTTGAGTCGGCCTCATGCGCTCCGGGGGAAGCGGCCCCGGCGGCCGATCCGACAACGACTACTACGGCCGCGAGAGCCGCGAGACACACACACATTCGGTTCAGCCCACTCATGTTCTCCTCCTGTCCCTTTTTCTACCGCATGCTTCGGGCGGCGCCGGCACGCGCGTCCTGGCGCCGTAGCTCCGTCTAATATACGCATGAAATCCGGACTCGGAGAAGCCCGAATGCTCTCCGCGCCGCGGCCGGGGACTCTTCCTTCATCCCGGGAGGTCCGATTCCGCGGCCTGAGGCCCTCGGGGAACCCGTCCGCGCCGCCTGCTGTTCCGACCGGTGTGGAGTCATGCCGTGGGGGCTCTCTTCGGTATTGTCGCTCGTCGCCATTCGGGCTATTATTGAGCGTGCCCCCTCTGCGAACTCGACCTCCCGACCGATGGTCTGAACGGAGCCGGGATTCCCGTGTGAAAGGAGGCCCAGCCATGAGAGCCTTTCTCCTTTGCTCCGTCATTGCATCCGTTTTGTGCGCTCTGTCCTGCAGCGAATCAAGCCGCCCCCTGGCTCCCGGGCGAATCCACGTGCCGGACGACGTCGATGAGATCATCTTGTTGGAAGACCCTTTCAACACGCCCTTCCCAAGAGACGCGGTCACCATCAAAGCCGCAAGTATCGAGGGTGATCTGCTCACGCTCGAGGTGGCCTACGTGGGAGGATGCAAACCTCACCGGTTTGCGCTCTACGGCTCCGCCGGTTTCATGGAGTCGCTCCCCGTACAGGCCAGGGTATTCCTTTCGCATGACGCCAACGGCGACGCTTGCGAGGCTTTCATTCAAGAGGATATCGTCTTTGATCTGACGCCGTTGAAGCGTGAGTTTCGGAAGGCTTATTCGAGGAGCGGCCGGATTGGGCTTAGGATCACCGAACCGGGAAGGGACGAACCCATAACGCCTCTGCCGTTTTACGAATTCTAGCCGGGCGCAGATTCGAGAAGAATGTCAGCATCGAGCTTATCCGGCGTCCGCGCGCAACGCTCGGCGAGACTAAAACTCTCCGGCGCAGCCTCCGGTGAATGTGGGTTCGCGCTCTCGTACGCGTGATCTCAGCCGTGAGTGCTCAGCCCGCCCAACCTCTTCGGTAGCCGTTGCTTTCCGCGGCGGCGCACGGATTCACGTTTGGAATTGATCGAAGCGCCTCCATGCATTACAGTACTACCTATCACATATGGCTCGTTTGGCGCATTGCGATCGGTCTTTTCTTCTAAGAACCACAATAATATGAGAAACAGTCCGGACGGTCGGATGAGGCGTGCTCGGAGCAGGCCCTCGGCGGTCCTGCCTTTCGACAACGCGGCGCGGCAGGCGTTGTCATCGCCGAGCAACAACGGAGGAAGTAATGGTCAGAGAACTATCCGGTGACGAAGTAAGGAAAGCGTGCGGTCCGGGGGAGCTCGCTATTGAATCGACTCATGATATGAGCCCTCTGGAGGGAATCATCGGGCAGAAGCGAGCGGTTGAGGCGCTCAGGTTCGGCTTGGACATGCCCAGCGACGGGTTCAACGTCTACGTCGCCGGCAAGCCCGGAACCGGGAAGACGACGGCCGTCAAAGCTTTCCTGGAGGAGCGGGCCAAGAACCAGCCGGTCGCCAATGATTGGTGCTACGTCAACAACTTCAAGGATGCATATCGTCCGAAGGCTATCGGTCTGCCCGCGGGTCGGGGGAGAGAGCTGCAAAAGGACGTGAAAGACTTCCTTGAGGACGCGAAGAGGGACATTCGCGGCGCGTTTGAAAGCGAAGGATACAGAGAGCGCCGGGAGAAGGCCCAATCGAGTCTTGAGCAGGCGCGACAGGCTCTTTTCAAGAAGATGGAGGAGCGCGCCCGAGAGGCCGGCTTCACCCTCCAGCTTACGCCTATGGGAATCGCCTATGTCCCCATGAAGGAGGGGAAGCCTCTGGACCAGAAGGAATTCGCCGCCTTGGGTGCGGAAGAGAAGGAGGACATGGAGAAGCGCCAGCGCGATCTCCAAGAGGAGCTGGGCGGCGCTTTCAAGGAGATGCGGAGCTTGGCCAAGAAGGCGCAGGCGAAGGCGCGGCAGACGGACAGGGAAGTCGCCCTCTACGCCCTGGGGCATCTGATGGAGGATCTTATCGCGAAGTATGAGGACATTGAGGAGGTAAAGAACTATCTGAATGAAATGCGCGAAGATATCCTGGAGAACATAGATCTTTTTCGCGCGTCCCCGGAGGCGGACCAGAGGGAAATGCCCAGGGCGCCTTGGATGAAGGATCTGCCGTATCGAAAGTACGAAGTAAACGTAGTAGTCGACAACAGCGGTTTGGAAGGCGCGCCGGTGGTCATCGAGGAGAATCCGACCTATAGCGATCTGTTCGGACGTATTGAGAAGGAAGCGCAGATGGGGGCGCTTCACACCGATTTCACGTTGATCCGCTCGGGATCCATACACAAGGCCAACGGAGGATACTTGGTCGTTCCCATCCAGGAGATCCTTAGGAATATCATGGTGTGGGATAGCCTGAAGCGCGGCGTTCGGAACCGTTGCATCTGCATTGAAGAGCTGGGAGAGCGTCTGGGACTTATCGGAACGCGGGGCCTTCAGCCCGAGCCCATCCCGCTGTGCATCAAAGTCGTTCTGATCGGCAATCCCATGTTCTATCACATGCTGTACACGCTGGACGAGGACTTCAGCGAGCTCTTCAAGGTCAAAGCGGACTTCGACACACAAATGGACAGAACCGAGGAGAACGTTCGGGATTACATCGCTTTCGTCTGCACGATATGTAAGAAGGAAGGTCTTCGCTCCCTGGAGGCGGAGGCGGCGGCCAAGGTCGTGGAATACGGTTCGAGGGAGGCCGACGACCAGCACAAGCTGTCAACCCACTTCGGCATGGTCGCGGACCTGATCCGTGAAGCCGATTTCTGGGCCGGGCGGGACAAGGCCGAGCAAGTCGGCGCCGCGCACGTTCAAAAGGCCATTGAGCAGAAGGTCTATCGGTCCAACCTGGTGCAGGAGCGCATCCGGGAGTTGATCACGAGAGGGACACTCTTGATAGACACTACTGCGGAGAAGGTCGGACAAGTCAACGGCTTGGCGGTCGCCAAGGTCGGCGATTACGCCTTCGGCAAGCCCAATAGGATCACCGCGAGCATCGGCATGGGCCGGGGCGGGATCGTGGACATCGAGCGAGAAGCCAAGTTGGGAGGGCGACTCCACACCAAGGGGGTTTTGATTCTTAGCGGGTATCTGGTGAGCCGGTACGCCGTCGACAAGCCGCTGTCTCTTTCCGCCCGCCTGGTTTTCGAGCAGAGCTATGAAGGAGTGGACGGCGACAGCGCATCCAGCACGGAGCTCTACGCGTTGCTTTCCGGCCTTTCCGGGGCGCCGATCAAGCAGGGGATCGCGGTTACGGGATCGGTGAACCAGCAAGGCGAGGTGCAGGCAATCGGAGGCGTCAATCAGAAGGTGGAGGGGTTCTTTGAGGTATGCAAGGCGGAAGGGCTTACCGGAGAACAGGGCGTCATGATCCCGCAGAGCAACGTGAAGAACCTGATGCTCAAGGAAGAGATAGTGGAAGCGGTCAAGGGAGGTTCTTTCCACATCTGGCCGGTAAGTACCATAGACGAAGGAATTGAGGTCTTGACCGGCGTTCCCGCGGGCGCGAGGGACGAGAAAGGCGCCTTCCCCGAGGGCACGATACACTACATGGTCGACAGGCGTCTGCATGAGCTGGCTGAGAAGATCAAGAACTTCGGCAAACCGACCTCATCGGATAAGGGCGATGGCGTTGCCGACGACTCTCAGGAGGGTTAGTCGGCGGTGATTGCAGAGACGGCCCCGTGAGCCCGTATGGAACGGGCGACTTGGGGTCCCTTCGAAGGTCCCAGGCGGGCGCGCTCCTACGAGTGCGGTTTAGCGGATCGCGGGCGGCGACCGTGCCGACAGGGGTGCTGCAGGCGGCGCTCCTCTAGTACTTCAGAACCCTGGGCAGCTTCTTAGCCTGTTCGATCCAGCCCGCCACGATTGACGGAGCGGGAAGGGCGCGTACAAGCTTCTTCCTCGCGTTGGCGGCTGCCATCATCTCGTGAAGACTTCCGGCATCGCGCTGAGCCAGCTCGGGCACGGTATCCACTCCAGCCTCTTCAAGCAGGTCGGCGTACTCCTCGGCGACTCCTTTGATGCGGAATAGATCGGCGCGGTTCACCCACTCGAGCACGAGCTTCCCGCTGATCCCTGCCTTTTCCGCGATGGCCTTCCGCCCCGCCGGTGTTGAGCCCTTTTCAAGCAGAGAATTCGTCGTGGGGATGCCGATCTCACGCAGCTTCTCCGCGTAGAACTCGCCGATGCCTTCTATCTCCGTCAGCTTTGCCATTGTTCCGTTCCTCCTACGCTTAACGTGCCGCGTCTGAACGAGAGGAGCACAAGCGGCGCGCCTTCGGTTTACTCCGCGTCCGCGGCGGATTGTCGACCGCGGCCGGGTGCTCGCGCCGGACAACGGAAGAGCGACATATGCAGTATCCTCCGCCTCCGGATCACCGGCAAGCGGAATCTCGGCTCGTTCCTGCGGTGCCGGCGAATGATCTTTCTGGCTCCCTCCGCCCGCTCAGTCAGCTAACCGCCGCTGTGCGGCGGTGGATCTTCCTTCGCTCCTGCGGAAACAGTCGCTACGAAAGATCGTTCGCCGGCGTTGAGGTGCGCATTGTGTTGCTTATTCGCCGGTTGTAGTGGATCTCCCCTCCCTCCTGTGCCAAGGCCGATAACCGGGCGGCGGGGTTGCCCCCGCCCGTTTGTGTAGATAGAATCGCTTCAGTGATCAAGTCGCGGCGCCGCCCGCTGGTCCGCATACTCAGGACGGAAGCGAGGAGCCCGGTTGTTTTGGTGTTCCGGAAACAGCGAGTTGCGTGCGCCGAGATTCACTCAGAATAGGCATAGCCGGGAGAGGACGACGTGATGGCCAATAGACGGAAGAAATACGACCTGGTGGAGATAGCGCGAAGGGCGATGATAGAGAGGGGGCTGGAGCCGGACTTCGAGCCCCGGGTGTACAGAGAGCTGGAGAAGATCAAGGGCCCCGCGGCCCAAAAGAGGGGATCGATCCGCGATCTCCGCGACCTTCCATGGTGTTCGATCGACAACGATGATTCGGAGGACCTGGATCAGATTACTTTCGCGGAAGAGCTTTCGGGGGGATCCGTGAGAGTCCTGGTCGGCATCGCAGACGTGGACGCCGTCGTCAAGAGGGGGTCGGCGATCGACGCGCACGCCGAAAACAACACGACCTCGGTCTACACGGGAGTGAAGATATTCCCCATGTTGCCGGAGGTGCTCTCAACCGACCTCACTTCCCTCTCCGAGGGTGAGGATAGGCTCGCGATGGTAGTCGAAATGATCGTCGATGGCAGGGGCTCGGTGGGGGAGGGTGACGTCTACGGGGCTTTGGTGAGGAACCAGGCCAAGCTCGCGTACAACGGCGTGTCGGCCGGTTTTGACGACGGGGACGGCGGAGAGTGGCCGCGTAAAGTGTCCGCGGTCGAGGGGCTGGAGCGCCAACTCAGGATTCAAGATGAGACCGCGCAGAGGATGCGGGAGCTTCGCCACGAACGCGGAGCGTTGGATCTGGAGACGATAGAGCCGAGAGCCGTCGTGAAAGACGGCGAGGTCATGGATATGATCCACGAGAAGAAGAACCGCGCCCGGGAGCTGATCGAGGACTTCATGATCGGCGCCAATGGAGTGACGGCCAGGTTTCTCGACGACCGTGGATACCCTTCAATCCGCAGGGTGGTGCGCATCCCGAGAAGATGGAGCAAGATAGTGGAGACCGCGGCCCATCACGGTCATGTTCTGCCTGCGAGTCCGGATCCGGCTGCTCTATCCAAGTTCCTCGCGGAACGCCGAAGCGCCGATCCGCTGAGGTTCCCCGATCTTTCGTTGACCGTGGTGAAGCTCCTCGGTGCGGGCGAGTATATGCTCGATTTGCCGGGCCGCGACGCGATAGGCCATTTCGGTCTGGCGGTGAGGGACTACGCTCACTCGACCGCTCCCAACCGCAGATATCCCGATCTCATCATTCAGAGACTACTCAAGGCGGCGATTGAGAAGACGGAAAGCCCGTATGGCAACGAGGAATTGGGCCGGCTCGCCGAGCATTGCACGAAGCAGGAGGACGCCGCCGACAAAGTAGAACGGCAGGTGCGCAAATCGGCCTGTGCGCTAATAATCTCCGGCAGGGTAGGCGAGCGCTTTGACGGCATCGTGACCGGCGCCTCGCCGAAGGGCACATGGGCCCGCGTCTTCAATCCTCCGGCAGAGGGAAAGGTCGTCGCCGGCTACGAGGGTCTGGACGTCGGAGACAGACTAAGAGTGAAGCTGGTGGATGTAAACGTCGAGCGAGGGTACATAGACTTTGTGCGGGTGTGAGGGTCAGTAGAGACCAAGACACCGGCAACCCGGATCGATCTTCCTCTCAATCGCACGCCACCCGACGTTTCACCTGGGTTGGGATACCACCCGAGCCCGCGGCGGAGAAGGCCGGGCCGCCCGGGTGCCGGCTCATGAGGTGAACCGGGCCGGCGGCATCTTTCGGATTCACTCCCGAACTCTCCGTCCATCCAGTATCATCCCTGCGTCCCCAAAACCGCTTGCCGAAGGCATTTTCGGCTTGACACCGCGCCGATTATAGTGGAAAAGATCCGTCAAGTGCTCAACGCATCGGACGCGGCCGCAATCCTAGTTGTTCTCGGATCGCCGGGCGCCCCCGCTTTGCATGTTCAAGGCCGACGGGTGTGCGCGCGGTTCGCAATCCGGGACTCAAGGCGCGGGCGGCTCGTGCGACGACGACCGTCGAACGGCCGCACCTCAGCTTGTTGAGTGGGCGTGGTTGCCGGCCGGGTTTGAGAGCGGCACCGGGAAGGGAGGGATAGAATGGTTCCTGGAAAGGTTTGGCCCGCAGCTCTGCTGTGTTTCTCCGTCCTCTTGAGCCCCGTTGCGGCCGGCGCCCAGCTTAGTGAGAACCTGGGAGGGCTTACGGATGAGAACCTGGAGGGCTATCTTGAGCCGATGAACACGGGGCTCGGCGGGACGATGAACTCGGCGGTCTTCCGTACCGGGTATGTGCCGAAATCAGGGTTCGATATTTCCGTCGGCCTTGTCGCGGCGGCCATTGAGTTCGACGACGAGGACAAGTACTTCACGCCTGTCGATCCGGAGGGGTTCACCAGTTTGATGCCGACCGATGTCCCAACGGTTATAGGAGATCCCGAAGGGATGATTGTAGAAGGGGAAGGCGGCCTCTCTCAGATCTACCCGGGCGGCTTTGGACTGGAAGGGTTCGAGATCGCCGCGCCCCAGATCTCCGTGGGCTCCTATATGGGGACGCGCGTTGTTTTCCGATACATCGCCTTCGATTTGGGAGACAGCGAGCTCGGCGACTTCAGCTACTACGGGTACGGAGCCCAGCATTCTATCTCTCAGTGGTTCGGGGACTGGCCCTTTGATCTCGCCGCCGGGTTCTTCATTCAAAACTTCGACATCGGAGACGGAATCGTGGACGCGTCGGCCACGCAGGTGATGGTCACGGCAAGCAGGGATTTCAAGTACTTGCAGCCGTACGCCGGCTTCGGCTTCGATACCATCCGGGTAAACGCGGAATACGACGACGAGGATGATCCGGAGACGTCCTTCGACGTCGGTTTGGACAGGGAGACCGACCCACACCTGACCCTCGGCGTCGAGGGGAAGATCCCCTACGTATCGGTTTTCTTCGAGTTCAACCAGGCGGCGACCACCGGAATAGCCGTAGGCCTTAACATCGGGATGTAGGAGGCTCTGATATGCGCAAGACGGCAATCATTCGTATCGGGGTTTCCCTGGGACTCGCGGCTCTCGTCATGGGTGCGAAGTGCCCGAAGATTCCCGAAACGCACGAAGTCGAGATAACGCTGGTGACGGAGGAATTCGTCGAGCTTCTCTTCGAGGCGAGGGGGAGCATGAATAGGGACAGCAGCATCGAGGTGATCAATGTCGCCCAGCTCCGGCAGGATCTTGAGGACGCGGGCATAGAGACGGAGCTGATCAAGGCGATGAAGGTTTCCAAGGTGGAGTACGGAACGGTCGAATACTACGAGGACGATGTTGACCCGGGTGCGACCGACAGGAGTATAGTCAACGCCCAGGTCTCATTGACGCGTGTGGACAATAGTACCTCCGCCGTCATCGTGGACGGCCTGAGTGTAGATGTATATCCGTTGCTCGGTATCCTGAAGCCGGTGCCCACCGAGACCGCAGGTATCGCTTTCATCAACGATCTCCTCGAGGACATCCTTGACGCGATCCAGCACGGAGGCGTCTCGAACTTCGTGGTCTTCGGCTCGTCCAGCGGCACGTCCACGCCTACGGAGCGGGATTCCAATTTCGACTGGCGGGTCAGGATCTACTATCAGATCGCCGGCGGAATGCCGACGGACGTGCCTGAGTTCTAGGCGCGGCGCCTCGCCCCGGGGTACTCACGGCGTTGAATGGCTCTCCGGGCGAGGATCTTCGGGTGCCTTCAGGCATTGACGGTCGCTCTGGAGGTTGGGAGCTGTTGCGCGGCCTTTGCTACCGGACGGCCTCTGTAGTGCACGGAGGCCGTCCGGTATTGCTTTTGGGACGGACTTTTCGACCTCCGGAAGGCGACTGAGGCCGCCCTTCCCGGGGCCCAAATGGCAACACTCGATGGACCACACCCAATTCAGGCTTGGCATCCGCGCCCCGAGCCTATAGAATACGGCCTGCACTCCCGTGGAGGGCGGTGTCGAGGATTCCCCGCCAAAGAAAGACGCCTCGTGATCCTGATGCGGTGCTCATGGGTCGGGAGGGCGAAGTCTATTCCATAAGGAAGATCTCTAGGATGGGAACGGAAATTTACCTTGTCGGTGTCGGCCTCCTGCTGGCTTTTGCGGTCTTCGATCTTATGGCGGGCGTCAGTAACGATGCCGTCAACTTCCTAAACTCGTCCATCGGATCGAGAGTAGCCCCTCGTCACGTCATCATGATAGTGGCCAGCCTCGGCATTCTGGCGGGCGTGTCTTTTTCAAGCGGAATGATGGAGGTCGCTCGAAAGGGCATCTTTCATCCGCGGTTTTTCACGATGCCGGATCTCATGACCATCTTTCTCGCAGTCATGTTGACGGACATCATCCTGCTCGACCTTTTCAGCACTTTCGGGCTTCCCACTTCCACAACGGTTTCCATCGTGTTCGAACTGCTCGGCGCGGCCGTAGCCGTGTCGATCATGAAGATCGTGAGGCAGTCGGACAGCCTGATTTCAGTGCTTCAGTACATAAACACCGGCAAGGCGATGATCATAATATTCGGCATCTTGCTCTCCATTGTAGTGGCTTTCGTGTTCGGCGCCCTGGCCCAGTTCTTGAGCCGCCTTCTATTTACCTTTGACTATGCGAAGAGGCTAAAGCGGTACGGAGCCCTCTGGGGGGGCGTGGCTCTCTCTTCGATAATGTACTTCATTCTCATCAAGGGCGCGAAGGGCGCCACTTTCATCACCCCGGAGAGAGCCGAGTGGATGAAATCACACACGCTCTTCATATTGGCGCTCTGCTTCCTATGCTCCGCCGTGTTGTTGCAGGCATTGCTCTTGCTGCGAATCAACATTCTCAAGCCCATAGTTTTGGTCGGAACATTCGCGCTGGCGATGGCGTTCGCCGCGAACGACCTCGTCAACTTCATCGGGGTTCCCATGGCGGGCGTACAGGCCTATAAGGTAGCGGCGGCCTCCGACGATCCGCTTGGGTCGGGCATGGAAGCGCTGGGGGAGCAAGTTCAACCCGAGGTGTTTCTGTTGTTGATGGCGGGAATAATCATGGTTGTGACGCTTTGGCTCTCCAGGAAGGCCAGAAGCGTCACGGAGACGGAGGTGAGCCTCGGGAAACAGGCGGAGGGAGAGGAGCGTTTCGACTCAACGACCGTTTCCCGCGTCATAGTGCGCATGGTAATAGCAATCTCGGAGTGGCTCAAACCTCTTGCCCCTCGCGCCGTAAGGCGGGGCGTCTCCGCCCGATTTGATCCGTCCGGCTATGAGGCGAACGTCGACGAGGAAAGCCGTCCGTCGTTCGACCTGCTTCGCGCGTCGGTCAACCTCATGGTCGCAAGCGCGGTCATCTCATATGCGACCTCGCATAAACTGCCTCTCTCGACGACCTATGTGACGTTCATGACGGCCATGGGGACTTCTTTCGCAGATCGGGCCTGGGGGCGGGAGAGCGCGGTATACAGGGTGACCGGCGTGCTAACCGTTGTGGGCGGCTGGTTCATGACGGCGATTATGGCCTTTACTATCACGGCGGGGTTCGCCGCGGTCATCTTCTACGGCAAGGCTTTGGGCGTCGCTGCGTTGCTCGTCGGCGGGGCGCTTGTTATATGGAATAACCACCACAGGCATCTCAGAAGAACGAGGGATATGAACTACGACAAGATATACAACCTTAGGAAAGTAACCGACGCCCCAGAGACGATCGCTACTACTTTTGAGCACATGAGATACTTGCTTCAGGAGGTCAGGGAGTCGTTGGACGCGGCGTTGGAGGCCCTGTTCGCCCAGAACGAATACCGTCTCAGGATGGAGAGGAATCGGGCAAAGAAGGTACAGAGATGGGCGAATATCATAATCGCCAACATCTTCAAGTCCCTTCGCCTGCTGCAGAAGGGCGATATTGACATATCATACAGGTACGCTCAGACCATCAGACGAGTGCAGAAGCTCGCCGACGGACACAGGGATATCGTCATGAGGTCCTATGTCCACGTGAGCAACCATCACAAGGGACTTCTTGAGGAACAAGTCAAAGCACTGGAAGAGGTCAGGGCGATCCTCCACGACATTCTTCTGGACGTGCAGAATTCATACAGCAGAAGACATCCCGCGGACTACTCGACGGTGATAGAGAAAGACGCGAAACTGAGGCAACTGGCCGAGCGGCTCAATCAGGAACAGATAGACCGCATCAAGGGCGATGTCTCCAAGACGCGGCTGAGCATCTTGTTCTATGCCATTGTCGGAAACGCCATGATGCTTTCGAAGCAGTGTCTGAAGTTGCTCGAGATTTTCCACGAGTCCTTCAGTGACGTGGAAGAAACCGGCGAGTTCGATCTGGATTGACGCGTCGAAAAGAGGCGGGCGGACCGCGCCGCGGCGTCCGTCGAATGGGTCGCGGAGATGATCACGTAACCCGCGGGGCGGGTGATTCGGGAGGGGACAGGAGGTTTCGTGGGCGCGAATTGGAATCGGCTGATCCGAAAGGTCCACTATTGGTGTTCCATCGTAGTCTTTGCCCCGCTGCTCGTGATCTTGTTCAGCGGCATGGTGCTTCAGTTCAAGAAGCAGGTTGCGTGGATTCAACCTACGACCTTGGAAAGGCCCGGCGGTGTGCCTGAGGTGACGTTCTCACAAGTGCTTGAAGCCGCGAAGTCCGCGCCCGAGGCGGGGATAGGCGGCTGGGGCGACATCGGCCGGTTGGATGTCAGGCCGGGCAAGGGCATCGTCAAGATCAGGGGAAAGAACAACTGGGAGATCCAGATTGACCACCGGACGGGGGAGGTTCTGCAAGTCGCCTACAGGCGTTCCGACGTTATTGAAAGCATTCACGACGGCTCGTTCTTCCACGCCAAGGCCAAACCTTGGCTTTTCTTCTCGGCGGGGGTAGGGCTATTGCTGCTCTGCATCACCGGTCTCTACATGTTCATTGTCCCTCTGAGTGTGAGAAGGAAGCGCAGAGCGGCCGCTTAGGGATATCAAGGGGGCGCCGTTTCGGGATCCATAAACCGGTCGCCGTGGGCACCCCGGAATTCGACCGGCCGAATCATTTCAGGAGCCGGCTGCGTAGATACTCAAGGGGGCGCCCGGCCGTTCGGAAGAGAATCCCTATTCCGGGAGTGGCTAGAGAGATCGCGGAGAACTCTTGAGCTTTCCGCTTCGGGCCCGAGCGGCCCGGCTAGGGCGGACATCTCACCGCGGGGGGCACGGTATGGGCTTTTCGATCAAGAAGACGGCGATAGTCCTCCCTATCCTGCTGGCTGCCGCGCAGCTTTCATGCGGAGACGGTCCCACGGGCCCGAAGGACCGTCCGGCGACGGGGCCGCTCTTCGACGTGAGGCGAGACTACGACGCGGGCGACGGCCCTCACTCGCTCTGTTCGTGCGATTTCGACGGTGACGGGGACAGCGACGTCGCCGTGGCGAACCGACATTCCGAAAATGTTTCGGTGCTGCTGAACAAGGGCGACGGAACGTTCGCGGACGCGGTGGAGTACGCGGCCGGGGACGACCCCTGTTCCGTGGCGTGCTCCGATTTCGACGGCGACGGCGACGCCGATCTGGCCGTGGCCGGCGGCGGCACCGTACTCATTCTGCTCAACGACGGCGGGGGGACATTCGCCGACGCCGTGGACTACCCAGCGGGCTACTCGCCGTCCTGCGCGGCCCCGGGCGATCTGGACGGGGACGGGGACGCGGACCTGGCTGTCTGCAATTGGAAATCCCACGATGTGTCGGTGCTTCTGAACACCGGGGATGCCGTCTTCGTGAAGGCCGCGGACTACGCGGTGGAGGAGAACCCATGGACCGTTATCTCCGGTGATCTCGATGCCGACGGGGACAATGATCTGGCGGCGTCCAACTGGAAGTCCAACAGTGTGTCGGTCTTGCTCAACGACGGAGACGGCACGTTCGGCGCCGCTAGGCACTATGATACCGGTCGGGGGGGCTTTTCGGTGCACTCCGGTGATTTCAACGGCGATGGATTCAACGACCTGGCGGCGGGCAATTGGGGAACCGACGACGTATCAATACTGCTGAACAACGGGGACGGCACCTTCGCCGACGCGGTGAGCTACGACGCCGGGGACTACACGTCCGCCGTTTGCTCGGGAGATTTCGACGGGGACGGCCGCGCGGACGTCGCGGCCGCGAACGTATTCTCCAACAATGTCTCGGTATTGTTGAACGGGGGCGGCGGGACGTTTGCGCCTGCGGTGAACTACGGGGCGGGCGAAGGACCCATGTCGCTTCGGTCGCGCGACCTTGACGGTGACGGAGACGACGACATCGCCGTGGGCAACTGGAAGTCCGATGATATGTCCGTCTTGTTGAACAGGGGCGACGGGACCTTCGCGGCGTCCGTGACCGCGCCGGCCGGGGATGCTCCGGTGTTCGTTCAGTCGTGTGATCTGGACGCCGACGGGCATCTCGACCTGGCGGTCGCCAATTCAATTTCCGATGACGTCTGCGTGCTGTTCAATCAAGGCGATGGGGCTTTATCGCGGGCCGTGAGCTACGGCGCCGGCGACCATCCGGTATCCTTGTGCTCATCCGATCTCGAAGGTGACGGCGACGTGGACGTCGCCGTAGCAAACCGCCTCTCCGGTGACGTTTCGGTCTTGATGAATGAAGGGGAGGGGAGCCTTAAGATAACGGCCGGCTACGAATGCGGGAGCAGTCCCTATTCGGTATGCTCTTCCGATTTCAACGGGGACGGGCGCGCCGATTTGGCGGTCGCCGACTACGGGTCGCACGTCGTCTCGATACTGCTGAATAACGGGGACGGGACATTCTCGGACGCCGAGGACTTCGGTGCCGGGGACGGACCTTGTTCCGTGTGTTGCTCCGATCTCGACGGCGACGGCAGAGCCGACCTGGCGGTCGCCAATTGGTATTCGGATGACGTCTCCATTATGTTGAATGACGGTTCCGGGGCATTCGCGGTCGGTCGGGGATGCCGGGCGGGAGACGGTCCGAACTGTGTGTGCGCCGCTGATTTTGACGGGGACCGGGATGATGATCTTGCCGTCGCCAATTGGGACTCGAACGACATTTCGATTCTTATCAACAAGGGAGCGGGAGTCTTTGAGGACGCCGTCGCCTACTCAGCCGGGGGGCATCCCTGTTCGATATTCCCGTGCGATCTGAACGGGGACGGCAGGACCGATCTGGCGGTCGCCAATCGGCACTCGGGTGATCTCTCCATACTGATCGGCCTCGGTGATGGGGGTTTCGCTGCCGCGGCGAGCTACAGGGTCGAGTCCCAGCCCCATTGGGTCACCGCCTGCGACCTGGACGGCGATGGGGATCCGGAGCTTGTCGTTGCCTGTGTCGCCCCGGACAACGTGACCATCTTGACCAACTCTCTGAAGTAGGACTTCTTATCATTAATAACGCCATTGCCGCTTGCTCATTCGTCTCATGAGGTCGAGGGAGGTCCGCTCTCAATATATAGAGCGGACCTCCCCCTAAGCCTGCGGCCGTCCTACTTGACGGGAAGCAATGGGCAGGAGAAGAAATCAGGCGGGCCATCAGGGGGAGATCCCGCGGTTATGGAGAGATGTCCCAAGTCATGGTGATGCATGATTTCCTCGTAGGATTTCAGTATCGGCGTCGGGTTGTGCGCGGCAAGCCCGGCTTCGGTCCACATGACGGTGTGCGTATACCAACGGCCGCCGTTGTAATCCGGATTGCCCGGCGAGGCCTCACTAACAGGCAACTGCTCCATCGGGTTGTTGCCGTTCGTGATTACGAAGAGCTTGTCGAAAGACTGCACATTGTGATCGTTGGCCGGCGGCAGCATCGTGGTCGCTTTGGTCCCCCACGCCGTGCCGTCGGCGTAGATCCGGGCTTCGAAATCCGGCTTGCCCGGAGCTGCCGTTGCCGCAGAAGCCAGGGCCACTGCCAGCACCAGGCCTAGGGTGAAGAAAGCGTGCTTGCGAGTCATGCGGAATACCTCCTGTCGGTCCGTTATCCGGGGAACGCGGACCGAGCTTGGAAATCGCGCGCGAAATGCCGGCGCGCGGGTCTGAGGTTTGGATGAGCCGCTCGGTTTTCCTCGCCGGCCCACCCTGAGAACATCGGGCTCCGATACTTGGGGCGGGGGACTATACTCGTCTTTACACTTACGTAACTGCACGGTTCCCCGCGTAGACGACAAAGTTGTCCTGCACCATTCAACGCCGCTCGGCATAGCGAGTTACCCGATAATATGTTCCTCGTATCAGCCCCAATCAGGACGGCCGTCACTCGGCTCCACGGGCCCAGGGAAGCGTTTGATTCGCATAGGAAAGCCTGCCGCGGAGGAAGTAGTAGATATATGATCCAAGGCAGAACCTACCTAGTATCAGTGCGGACAGCGCTATAGCCAGGAACACCTGAAGCACTATGGCCGCCGTGGTCCAGCCCGCGGTCAGTGACATTCCGATCCCCAGCATGAAGCTCCCGGCCATCCCCATCGAAAACCGTCGGGGGGCAGGCGCCGGGGTGAGTCGGGCGGCAGGGTCCGATCCCGCAAAGAATCGGTTGTAGACGGCGTCAAACACACTCCATCCGGGTTTTATCGCGCCCCACCATGACAGGGTGGAGAGAGCCAAGAAAATGGGAGCGGATTGAATAGCCATCGCGACGATCACCATCGGAGCGATGATCCGAGGCTGGAAGTTGAGAGCCCCAAACCGCACGCCGCACGAATCAGCGGAGACATCCGTGAACCCTTGCTGCCTGACGAAGTTCTCTTTTGTTTGGGATGCCATGGTCTTCTCCTATCAATAGAAATCCTCTTGCAAACCGACCTTTGTGGCATCTGGGCGGTTGCATAGCCGCCGTCTCTATTCGCCCATCCGGTATCGGAAAGGCACGGGAATGACCTTTGCCCCGGTTGATGCGATGAACGGCCCGGCCCGAAGATGCTCGGCCGTCAATCACCTTCCGTGTAACAAGACCACAGTGGGACGGCCGCTTGGCTATTTGACTTTAGATGAGTCCGCCGCTCGGGGGATTCAGGGCGGAATAAGATCGGATCGAATCGACTCTCATTGAGTCCTAAGTTGAAATATTCCCCGGGCCGGATTGGGCTTGAGCTTTGTATCATGTCGTCGGAGCGCGCTCTCCACGTGGGGCGGTTCGGAACATCTCCTTGTTTGATAGGCAATTGGCCGGGCCGGTCGGTCCTTCCTGTCTCAAGGCGACCGGAGAGTCGGACAGGATGGCGGCAAAGGGGAATTCGTACCGCGGTCCGTCGGGAGGCGTGTCCCGATCTTAGTCCTTTGCAAGGCAACAAGTTACTGTAAACCCGCGTCCGTCACGGATTGCCCATGGCCCTTGGGCCTGGTAGGATCTCTCCTCATGGGATCCTGTTTGGGACGAAGCCCACATGGCGAACTTGATCCTCTGGAAAGGCTGGCCGACGGTTCGGTCGGTCCGGGGCTCTTGGTGTAACCCCCGGGCCGGTCGTAGGAACGAGGGCGGCCGTTCGTTCGGTCGAGTACCGTTGTTGCGATCTTGAAGCCGGATGCCGCGGAGGTCGACGGGTTGCCTCGACACTCTGTATATTGTCCGGGAGCCAAAGACGAGCTTTGATCGGCCTTTGCGGCCGGCCACGCTTGAACGGCCCGCGTAGGCAGGGCTCAGAGCGCGAAAGGAACGAAGTGAAGCGATTCCTAGTCAATATCTCCTTGAACCATCCGAAGTGGGTCGTGGCGATCTCCTTGCTCATTACCGTGATTTTCGGGCTCCAGATCCCCAAGATCCGGATTGATACCGATCCGGAGAACATGCTGCCGGCGGACGAGGAAGTCCGCGTCTTTCACCATGAGGTGAAGGAGGCCTTTGGAATACACGACTGGATCGTGTTGGGGATCGTTCGCGAGGAGGGGATCTTCAATCCGGAGTCTCTCGGTCGAGTCTACCGCATTACCGAGGAGATCCGCCGGCTTGACGGCGTTATGGAGTACGACATAATCGCCCCTTCGGAGGTGGACGACATCTACACAACCGACGAAGGGGTTCTTAGGGTCGAGACGCTGTTGGAGGAGCCGCCCGAGACCCGGGCCGGCGCGGAGGAGATCCTCGCGAGGATCAAGGATAACGAGATATTCCGAAACAAGCTCGCCTCCGATGACGGGACGACGGTCGTCGTCTTCGTGCCCTTGATTTCCAAAGACGCCGCTCACGAGGTCGCCGACGCCATAAGGTCTATCATCGAGGCCGAGGGGGGAGATGAAGACTATCATCTGACGGGCATTCCGGTCGCGGAGTCCACGTTCGGCAAGGAGATGTTCGTGCAGATGGCGATCTACGCCCCCATCGCCTTCGTGGTGATCTTCCTGTTGATGCTCTACTTCTTCAGGAAGCCCCTGGTGGTGCTCTCGCCGATGATCGTCGCCGTGATGACCGTAATCTGGACGATGGGGCTCCTCATCGGGCTGGGCTTCACGGTGCACATAATGAGCTCCATGATCCCCATATTCCTGATACCGATCGCCGTCCTCGACTCGATACACATTCTGAGCGAATTCCATGACCGCTATGCCAAGCGCCGCGACATGCGCCGCACGATCATCGACACCATGGATGAGCTCTTCGTTCCCATGCTGTTCACTTCCGTGACGACGATCGTGGGTTTTCTCTCACTGGTTCTGGCCCCGATCCCGCCCGTTCAGGTCTTCGGAGTCTTCGTCGCGTTCGGCATACTGACGGCCTGGATTCTGTCGATCATGTTCAATACATCTTACGCCATGCTGCTTCCCGAGAAGGCTATACGGAACTTCGGCGCTTCGATTGAGGACCGGGGGCTTTTTCCGTCGGCGATGCATCTGGTGGGGAGGCTGTCCCTTCGGCATAACAAATTGATAGTCGCTTTGGGGGTCGTTTTTCTGATCCTGTCGGTCGTTGGGCTTACGAGGATCGAGGTAAACGACAATCCCGTGAAGTGGTTCAAGGCGGATCATCCTCTCCGGGTGGCGGACGACGTTATGAGCAGGCACTTGGCGGGAACGTATCTCACCTATCTTTCGGTTGATTCCGGAAAAGAGGGCGGTCTCAAGGATCCCGAGGCCATGAAGTACGTGGAAAGCCTTCAGAACCACCTCGACGACCATCCGAACGTGGGAGCGACCACTTCCGTCGCGGACATCGTGAAGAAGGTGAGGAGGGAGCTGAAAGGCGACCCCGGGGAGGGTATGGTCCCGTCTTCGGCCGAGGAGATCGCGCAGTATCTCTTCATATACGAGATGTCCGGGGGAGATCCGGAGGACCTATTCAAGTTCATAACGCCCGAGGCGGGCCGCGCGAACATCTGGGTTCAGATGAAGAAAGGCGAGAACAAGGAAGTGAGCAGCGTGGTGGGGGAGACCGAGCGGTTCATCAAGAACAATCCGCCCCCCGGGCTCGATATCGAATGGGCCGGGCTGCCCTATATAAACGTCGTGTGGCAGAAAAAGATGGTGACCGGCATGGGTGAGGCGCTGGCCGGCAGTTTCGGGGTCGTGCTCATAATGATGACTCTGCTCTTTAGGTCCGTGAGGCTGGGGCTAATCTCCATGGTGCCTCTCACCGCGACGATCGCTTTGGTGTATGGCTTCATCGGGTACGTAGGCAAGCCGTACGATATGCCGATTGCGGTGTTATCCTCGCTCACACTCGGTCTATCCATAGATTTCGCGATCCACTTTCTGCAGAGGACTCGTGAGGCCATGCGCGACAAGGGCGACTTCCGTCTCGCGATGGAAGAGGTCTTCGGGATTCCGGCTCGCGCCATCGGCCGCAACATTCTCGTCATCTCCATAGGTTTCGTGCCCATGTTCTTCGCGCATCTTGTCCCTTACATGACGGTGGGCGCGTTCTTCTTCGCCATCATGCTCATAAGCGGGCTCACGACGTTGTTCGCGTTTCCCGCGATCCTTTCCGTGATAAACCCTGCGTTCCTAGCAGCGGGCGGGGCGGCCGTTACCCGGGGGGGCGCCGGGAGTGAGAGAGACGTGATGCGCGGGGACCGGCCCGGCAGAGATGATTCCCGGCCCCGGCCGCGAGGGAAGGCGGCGGCGGGGAAGGGGACGGATTCAGGCGCGGAACGGGGCTCGGTCGGTCTCGACGAGCAGCGGACACGGGGGGAGCATGGGAAGTCTCGTGGGGAAGCCCCCGTGCGGAGTGGAGGAGAGGGCAAACCGGCCCGGGTGGGCGGCAAATCAGCCGGGAAGGGAAGCGAGCGGTCCGGAAAGGAAGGAAGGGCTTCCGGGAAGAACAGCCGATCGCGTCGGAGGCGCCGCCGTCCCCGTCGAAAGTCGGGCGGAAAGAGAGGGGGCTCCGGCGCCGGGAGGTCCCGGGTGGAATAGCGCTTGTGCTCTCGGCGCGGCCGAGGGGCCGCCGGATGGGAACGGCGGATGTGTTCTAGGTGCTGCAAAAACCTCAGAGATCCGGTGCGGGGCGTAAAACAAGATACGAGGCTTGCGAGGTCCGGACTACAAAGGCCCGCTGGTCTGGTCTAGGCGCCGCAAGAATGAAACAGCAGCACGTTTGGGCGGGCCTGGAAAGCAGGGCACCGTCATCGAAGTTCCGAATGAACGAGTGACTGCCGTCTTTTGGATGAACACTGAGAAAAAGGAGTATGACATGTACGCAAGAGCCCTTTCATTTGTTGTTATGGTCGCCGTCCTGGTTCTTCTCCCGGCCGGAGCGGGTGAGCGGATCGCCGCGCAGGAGACGGAAGAGGCCGCCGCCAAGGCGCCCGGCGCCGATGAGATCATGAAGCAAGCCCACCTGGGCCTATACTACTCCGGCGATGACGGTAGGGCCGTGGTGAACATGGAGCTCAACGATAAGAGAGGGAAGACGCGCACTAGAAAGTTCATCATGCTCCGCCTCGATATCGAGGACGGAGGAGAGCAGAAGTACTATACGTATTTCACGGAGCCGAGCGACGTCAGGCGAACGAGCTTCATGGTGTGGAAGGACCCCGACGAGGACGACGACCGTTGGATCTACGTCCCCGCGCTCGATCTCGTGAGGCGCATTTCGGCCGACGACAAGGCCTCGTCCTTTGTAGGCAGTGATTTCTCATATGAGGACGTCTCGGGCCGTCACTGGAAAGACGATACTCACACCGTGCTCCGCAGCGAGGAAAAGGAGGGGCGCAAGTTCCACGTCATAGAGAGCGTTCCCAAGGACGACGGGGTTTTCGCGAAGAAGATCACGTGGGTGAGCGAGGACTTGATGCTCCCCGAGAGGGAAGAGTACTACGATGAAAAGGGAGAGCTCGAGAGGGTGTTCGAGGCGGTCGAGGTCAAGGAGATCGAAGGCTTCCAGACCATTACAACGCGGCGCATGACAAACGTGAAGAAGAACCACGGTACCCTGGTCGAGTTCTCCGAGGTCGAGTACAATATCGGCCTTGAAGACGATGTGTTCACGGAGAGATATCTGAAGGCCCCGCCCACGAAGTACATTAAACCCTAGAACCGCGACCGGGGCGGAAAGGGCCCAGACGAGACTCCCTCGTCCGTCCGACGGGAACGGAGAAGCGGGCGTTGGAGCCAAAGCCCCATGGATCGCGTCCCAAGGAATAGGTCCACGCGGAGCCTGGGTGTGCCGCCCGGCGGACCGGGGACTCCTTGGGAAAGCCGCGGCGGGATCGGCGGGCGCCGTGAGACGGACGAACCGAGATCGGCACTAAGTGCCACGGCGGCGTCGCGCTCGTGCGTTTTGACTATGCAAAGGAGGTGCCCTTGAGAGCGGCATTGATAGCCTGTGTTCTTCTTCTTATGGCTACCTCGGCGGTCGCGGACGTGGAGTGGCATGGGTTCTTGGAGGCGGGGTATGGTCTGCGAGCCGCCGACAATCCCATGTTCGAGGACAAGAATGACTATACGCTGCAGGAGGTCCGGGCTCAGCTAAGGCTGAGCGGCTACGCCGAGCGCGGGGAGGTGTTCTTGCGGGCGGACCTACTCCACGATCAGGTCGCGGGCATGGGAACGGATCTCGATATTCGCGAGGGTTTCCTCCGCTTCACGACGTTCGGCGATCATTTGGACGTCAAGGCCGGAAGGCAGGCGCTCACGTGGGGCACCGGGGACCTGCTCTTCATAAACGATCTTTTTCCGAAGGACTGGGTGTCTTTCTTCGTCGGCCGCGAGGACCAATACCTAAAGGCGCCGGTGGACGCGATAAGGCTGGGAGTCTTCGGCCTGCCGCTCAATATCGACCTCGTGCTCGCCCCCCGTTTTACGCCGGACAGGCTGCCCGACGGAGAGAGGCTCTCGTTCTTCTCGCCCGAGGGGGTATACCCCGATCCCGCGGAGCCGCCGGAGACTTTCGACAACGGAGAGCTGGCTCTTCGACTGTCGCGCTACATCGGAAGCATCGACGTGGCGCTCTATGGATATGACGGTTTCTTCAAGGGCCCCAGGGGAGTTGCCACGACCGCAGTGAACGGCACTAATCTGATTCCCTACTATCCGAAGCTCAGGGTGTATGGAGGCAGCGCCCGCGGCGCGGCTGTGGGCGGCGTCTTTTGGGCGGAAGGGGGATACTACGATTCGCGGGAAGACCGAGATGGAGACGAGCCGCTTCTCCCCAACTCGTCCTTTCGATTCCTCGGTGGCTATGAGAGGCAGGTTTACACCGATTTCAACTTGGGGCTCCAGTACTACGGCGATTGGATGATGAATCACGACAGGTACGTCGAGGGGCTCCCGCCGGGCGCTTGGAAGCAGGATGAGCTTCGGCAGATCCTCACTCTTCGCGCGGAGAAATGGCTGCGCTACCAGACCGTCCGGCTCTCCCTTTTCACGTTCTACTCCCCGACCGATGAGGACGCCCACGTGCGGGCCATGGCCGCCTACAGGCTGTCGGATGAGGTGGAGATCGCCCTTGGTCTCAACGTCTTCGAGGGGGAGAACGAGGCCACCCAGTTCGCCCAATTCGACGAGAACGACAACGTTTACGCGAGGCTGCGCTATAACTTCTAGTGTCCTGAGTTGGAAGCTTGTTGGTCTGTTCCGCCAAGGAACTTCCTGTTCCGATGCCGAGAGCGGCGCAGGACTTGGTTGTGCCGATGTCGGGCTCTTTCCGGATTCGCCCGTCCGATTTCACATTGGCCCGGGGACTCGGCCGCGATACAATGATCTGCGTCTAGTCGCCGGGTAAAAGACGCGAAAGAGTGGAGAGACGCCGAATGGCGGGATAATGAATGGAGAGAAGAAGAGAAACGACGTATGGCGTGAAGAAGGACCTCAAATAGGCCGGACGGCGGGTAGAAAGACACCGAAAGGAAGTGAGACGACGTTTGGCTGATGGTGAAGAGACGGCAGAATGAGGAGGCATCGGCTGTCCGTGTCCGCGGGGTTAAATTGTCCCGGTGTTCCGAGTTGCGACTAAGTCGTCATACTCCGGGTCATTCTTCCCAACAGTAAGCGCAAACTCGTGTTGAGATACGTTCACGGATTTTCAACTCAGAATGCGGCAAGAAAAGGAGTAGGTAATGAGAGTTCTGGTTTGTGCTGCGGCAGCGTGCGTTTTCTTTGTTCTACCCCCGGCCCTAAACCAAGCGAACGCCTGCACCAACCTGTTGGTGACCAAGGAAGCCTCCGAGGATGGATCGGTTATTATCACCTATACCTGCGACGGCGAGTTTCATCCCCGCCTGAGGTATCATCCGGCGGCCGATTACGCCCCCGGCGATTCTCTTGAGATAACCGACTGGGGAGGAAACCTGAGAGGTAAGATCGCCCAGGTAGAACATACATATGCCTACGTCGGTCTGATGAACGAGCATCAACTTGCCATCAGTGAGACGACCTCGAGCGGCCGGGAGGAGCTTCGTAATCCCGATGGGCTGCTGCACTATTGGGACCTCATGCAGTTGGCCCTGCAGCGGACGAAGACGGCCGGGGAGGCCATCCGGGTAATGTCCGATCTGGTCGACGAGTACGGATATCGCTCGACGGGAGAGACGTTCTCCATCGCCGACACCGAGGAGGCGTGGATAATGGAGATGATAGGGCCGGGGCCCGGCGGTGCCGGCGCCATATGGGTGGCGCTCAGGATACCGGATGGGTACATATCGTGCCACGCCAACAAGGCCAGAATCGGCGAGTTCCCGCTTGATGATCCGGAAAACTGTCTCTACTCGGACAACGTCATCTCATTTGCGATAGACAAGGGTTACTATGACCCGGATTCGGGCGAGCCTTTCCGGTTCCGTGAGGCCTATTGTCCGGATACGCCGAAGAACCAGCGCTACGCCGACGCGCGGGTCTGGAGCATTTTCAGGCGCGCGGCGCCGTCGGCCGGACTCTCGCCGGACTATCACCGCGCCGTGGAGGAGGCCGAGCCTTATCCTCTGTGGGTAAAGCCGGATGAGAAGCTGTCGATGGCCGATGTGTTTTCCCTGATGCGCGATCACTATGAGGGTACGGAGTACGACATGACACAAGGCCTGGACGCCGGCCCGTACGGCACACCCAACCGCTGGCGGCCGATTACGTGGACCGTGGATGAAGTCGAATACGCGTGGGAGAGGCCGATCTCCACCCAGCAGACGGGCTTCTCCTTTGTCTCGCAATCCAGGTCTTGGCTTCCCGATGCGGTCGGCGGCGTCTTCTGGTACGGCGTGGACGACACTTACACCACCTGCTATGTGCCGCTATACTGCTGCATTGACGACGTTCCCGAGTCTTACGCGGTCGGCGGACTGCAGCGCTTCACTTGGGACTCCGCGTGGTGGGTGTTCAATTTCGTGGCGAATTTCGCGAACATAAGGTACTCGGACATGTTGCCCGAGATTCTCGCGGTTCAGAGCGATATTGAAGGGACGTTCCTTGCACTTCAGCCCGCCGTGGAGAAGACGGCCGTTGAGCTCGCTGAATCCGATCCGGAGCTCTTGACCAGGTTCCTTACGGATTACTCGGTAACGCACGGCGAGCTTGTAGTGAAACGCTGGCGGCAGCTGGGAGAGCACTTGATCACGAAATACAACGACGGCTACGTTAAGGATGAGGAGGGCCGCCCGCGAGAGCAAGGCTATTCGGAAAACTGGCTGCGTAAGGTCATTGAGGCCCGCCCCGATCAGTTTCGGCTGCCCGAAAAGGAGGAGGACATTCCCGAGACGAAGCTTGTTGATTGACAACGGCCGCCTGGACGCTCCCGACGGCCGCTTCGCCGCAGTGGATCTCGGCTCCCTCCTGCGGTGCGTGCGAAAGATCTTTCTGGCTCCCTGCGCCCGGTCGCCGAGCTAACTGCCGCTTCGCCGCAGTGGATCTCGGCTCCCTCCTGCGCAAATGGTCGCTGCGAAAGATCGTTCGCCCGCGAAAGGATCACCGGGCTCCGGTGGATCTCCGCTCGTTCCTGTGCAAGGGGCCTTACGAAACATCCTTCGTACGCGGGTAGGATCGGAGCGGTGCGAGGCGAAGTGACCCGCTACCGGGCCGTTTTTGTTCTTGAGAGGGATGCCAGACCCGGTGTATGCTGTTGGAGTCCCCCCAATTCCCAATCCCCCTATGTGCTGTCATTCCCCCTCCGGCGCTCGCGCGACGCTACGATTCTTCGCCGCGCCGTCACTCGGAAAAGGAGGTCACATGAAGCGCAAGCTGCCGTTTTTCCTCGTGCCCGTCGCCGCTCTGCTGGCACTGGCCTTTGTCTTCCAGGCCGGAGAACAGCCCAGCGCGACCGTTACAGGCTCTTCCGGTGTAGAGACGTCCGTCACCGCCGGAATGAAGCTCTACGTTGATCCGGCAACCAAGCAGATCATTGACTCGCCCGTTGCTCAGCCGACAGCGGATGGTATCGAGAGCCTACAGAGTCTGTTTAACACATCTCACGTTGGTTTGGTCGAGGTTGAAGGCCCCGTGGGCGGTGGGAAGATGGTCGACCTCAAGGGACGCTTTCAGCATGCCTACACCGCCGCCATAGATGCCTCCGGGAACCTCTCCGCGGGTTGCGGCGAGCATCATCCGTCCGAGGACAGATCCGAAGTGGACGGCGAGAAGGAGGGTGAATAGCCATGAGACACGCCATCATGAATAGGGCGATCGTGGTTGTGGCCGTTCTCGCCCTGGGTTTGATCTTCGGCCCGCGGCCGGCATCCTCGGCAACCATAGTAATCATCAACAACGACGGACCGGGCGAAGGGTTCAATGATCCCACTCCGGTTGCCCCCGTCGGCGGTAATCCGGGAACGACATTGGGCCAGCAGCGCCTGAACGCGTTCCAGTACGCGGCCGATCTCTGGGGCCAGGACTTGTTCAGCACAGTAACGATAGATGTTGAGGCGCAGATGGACCCGCTGTTCTGTGACGCCACTTCCGCTGTTCTGGGCAGCGCGGGCGCGACCTATATACATCGAGACTGGACATCCGGCAATCCTCCCCCCAGGGCCGCCACCTGGTATACCCAGGCAGAGGCCAATGCCATATCGGGAGTGGACCAGAATCCGGGCACCGCGGAGATCTCCGCCACCTTTAACAGCGACCTAAACGGAGACCCCGGATGCCTCGGCGGCATAGGCTGGTACTACGGCTACGACCAGAGCCCCGGTGGAGACATAGACTTCGTGACCGTCGTTTTCCACGAGATCGCTCACGGGCTCGGGTTTCTGACCTTCGTCGACTTGAACACCGGAGAGAAGCTCTTGGGCTTCGATGACACGTACGAGTGGAACATGGAGCGTCACTTCGCGGTTCCTGCGGACTATCCCAGCATGACGGACGCGCAGCGCGCTTCGGCCAACACCAGCGATCCCAATCTTCACTGGATAGGCCCCGTTGTCAACACGATCGCGCCCGGCATCCTGACGGCCGGCATCTCGAACGGGCACGTGCGTCTCTATGGTCCCAATCCGGTACAGCCGGGATCATCGCTCAGCCACTGGAGCACGGCGCTCTCGCCGAATCAGGTCATGGAGCCGTCCTACACCGGTCCCGATCACGACGGTGCTCTCGAGCTGGGCCTATTTGAAGACATCGGATGGCCTATCATCTCCGATGATGAGCCGGCCGTCCCATCGGCATCTCTCTGGGGCCTAGTGATTCTCGGCCTGGTCGTTGTCTCGGCCGGCGCGTTTGTCCTGCGCAGGCGCTCCGGGGCATCCTCGGAGGCATAGGGCCTGGCGAACGCCGCAAGCGATTTCCGACTGAAAAATGGAAGCGTAATCTCGAAGGCGCCGGTACTACCCCGGCGCCTTCGTTCGTGCCATGCTACTTAGGATATTGTGGAAGCGCTCCCTTCGACAGCCCCCGGCTGGAGCACTTGCGGCGATGGTTTGAACGGTCCCGGGTTTGCCGGTGCGCTCCCATCGATCGTAAGACCCCCCGGATCACGACGCCGCCGGCGGTCCCGGAAACTGTCGCCAAGGGTACTATCACCGGGCTATGAGAACGAAGGAGGCTGCCCGGTTGTGCCCAGGACGCTGAGCCAAAGGGGGCCGGCCGGGTCCACCGTGTTTCGTTCGGAGATCGCCTGGCGCATCGGTACGTGAACGAGATCGTTGTGCCATCTCGCGATCACCATCTCCGTCTTTCCGCACATCGCCGCATGGACCGCGTTGATGGCCAAGTCGGTGCAGAGGACGCTGTCCGGCGCGCTCGCCTTGATGCTCCTTATGATGTAGCTCGGATCGATGTACTTCAAGGTTATCTCCATGCCGGCGGTCTTGAAGTATTCCCTGATCCGCCCGGCGAGGAAAGGCCCGATATCTTCCAACACCACGTTGCCCGAGGCATCACGATCTTCACTCGATCCCTTCAAGTAGCCTTGCCCCGCCCCCTCCGCCGCTACGACAACGGCGTGATCGCGGTATTCGAGGCGCGCCTTGAGGGCCTCCAGGAAACCGCCTTCGCCGTCGAGCTTGAAAGGGACCTCTGGGATCAACGTGAAGTTCACTTGATTCGACGCCAATGTGGCGGCGCACGCTATGAAGCCGGAGTGGCGCCCCATGAGCTTCACTAGGCCGATGCCGTTCAGCGCGGCCTGGGCCTCTCTGTGAGCGGAATCGATCGCCTCAAGCGCCTTTGAGTACGCGGTGACGTGGCCGAAGCTCTCATCCATGAACTTGAAATCGTTGTCTATCGTCTTTGGAACGACGATGACGGCGATTTTGAGCTCGCGCCTCCTTATCTCCCCGGATATCGCTAGGGCGCCTCTTGTCGTCCCGTCCCCGCCGATTGCAAAGAGGACGTCTATCCCCAGCTCCTCGAGCGTGTCCGTCATTTCTTCCACGTTCTGAGGTCCTCTTGAAGTGCCGAGCACGGTGCCGCCCAGTTCGTGTATTTCCTTTACGGACTTAGGCGTCAGCTCGACTCGGAGCTCCTTGTCCACCAAACCACGGTAGCCGTAGCGGAAGCCGACGATCCGCCGGACGCCGTATTGGTAGGTCGCCGCCATCAATATGTCGCGTATAACGTTGTTTGTGCCCGGACAGAGGCCTCCGCAAGTCACGATTCCCATGCGGGTTTCTTCCGGCTTGAAGAAGATCTTGCGCCTTGCCCCGGCACGCTCAAACGCGGGGACATCCTCAATGCCTCCGGAGTGCTTGCGCAGGTCGGTCAAACGATGATCGACGAGCACGCGATCATCGTCTTCAACAAAAGTAAACGTGCCGCCGGGTGCGGGACGAAGCCCGAGAAGCGGCGAGTCATGAGTGGGCGGACCCAGAGTAGCTATGTCGAAGCCGCCGTCTGAAGCCATTTGAGCCACCATTCTGTTTACGGAGCCTTCCGGTCGCCGCTCACCCCGCTTGCGGATCTATGAGGCTCGGATAGACTCCCGTTCGCGGGGTCGCTCGAAAGGAACTGCCCCGGCAAGCGCCCCGCTCCCGGTTAAAGGGCAACACCGAGGTCACACTCCCGATTCCTTGCTGCGTCTCCGTCGGTTGCCGAAGGATTTGTTACATTAGTAGCACTTGCACCGGGAACGGGCAAGTACATAGCGTTCGGGAAGGCAAGGCTAGGCCGGCGTGACCGGCGGTTCGGTGACGGTAGAGCCCCACTCAGTACAACACCCGCCTCACGCGAGGCGGGTGTTGTAGGGAGCTCTCTCCGGGGCCGTCCCGGGGGCGATCCACGGAGGACAGACCTACTGGTTTCGGACCAGGATACCTTCGAAAGTCGCCGGCTCTTCGGTCCCATCCATGTCGAAATCAAAAGTCCCGTTGTCGTCGGTGATAGTCGCCGTGTTTCCAACCAGGGTGAAACCGACCCTGGAACTAGTGAGCAACGGAGGTATCTCGGGGTTGAAATTGACGGCAAGCGAGTCCTGTGAAATAAGCTCGAAATTCCCCGCGAATGGTAGGGTCTGCGGACCGCCCAACGCCTCCGGGATCACGACCTCACCGGTGAAGTTGCCCTCGCCGTCGGCGTCCCAGGAGAACGCACCGCCGATTGTCACCAGGTCCAAGGACATCGCGGGCGCATCCTTGCTCGTCACTTCGTACTTTGTGGCGACCCATGTGCCCTCCAGATCCGCCAGGGTAATGACCTTGGGCTTCGGACTGCCGTCGTCGTCATCCCCGCATCCGACAAGCATGAAGCACGCCAGTAGGACCGCAGCTAGTGAAGAAGTCAACCCACGAGATCTCAGAAATCGCATGCTCTTCCTCCCCTCTATGGGCGGGGCACCCAAATTGGAGTGAATCCCGGCGTGGCCTGCGTCCCACAGCCCAAGCACGCGTCCGTCCGGCCCGCCGGGCGACCAGTAACGGCGCCCCATCTCCCCTTCCCAACCAGTCGGCTCCCGTCAAACCCGCGGGCATCCTATCCGATGGCGCGGGGCCTTGCAACCCCCAAATCGCGGCCGGGGGCCGCAAGCCCCTGGGCGTTTTTCGGTGAATCGTCTCCGCGGGAGCGACCCCCCGACCTTCCAACTGCGCTATCGCTCGCGGTTTTGCTCGGTTGACGGCAGTGGCATTCTCTGCCTGACGGCGATCGGGTTTGTCGGCGAATGGCTTTGCGGCTCCCGGCGCCCGCTAGCCGGGCCGACCGCAAGGAATGCGCGATCTTTGCGCGCTCCCGCGCGACGGCCGCGGCGAAAGGCGGCTCTCCTGCGTGCGGGAGACACGTAGAACTCGTTGGAATGTTCGATTCCCCTTTCCTATGGCGGTGGACGCGAGAGCCTCGAAGGGCTATCATCTTAGGAGTTGCATCCTCATGTGTGAGAAACACGGGATTCGGAAATGGATGAGAGAGGAAGCGGGAGTCTTGGGCGGGCGGACCGGTCGCTCAACGCCGGCCCAAAAAGGGAAAGAGAATGGCTACGGAGCAGAATCTGAAAGAAGCCTTCGCCGGCGGAGGGGGCCGGGTCTACTCATGAGCACTGGTGACAACAACCGAACGGAGAGCAACGATTCCTCCGCGGCGGGCGGTCCGGAGCTGCTTGAGCTTCTCGACGGAGCCACCGGAGAAACAAGCCAGATAACCGAGGCCCTCGAGGATCTGGGAGCGATAGTCGCGGACTCAAACCGCTCCCTCGACGAGCGTCTCTCGGCCTACGAGGACATCATCGATTCGGAGGTGGGCGACACCACGCTGGCGCGCGCCCGCAACCTGGAGCGAGAGGTCGGTCTGCGTCAGATTTATCTCAAGTTCGAGGGCGGCAACCCTTCGGGCACGCAGAAGGACAGAATCGCCTTCGCGCAGGTGATGGACGCCCTGCGTCGGGGATTCGATGAGATCACTCTGGCGACTTGCGGCAACTACGGGACGGCCATGGCGCTGGCCGCTTCGCTCGCCGGATTGAAGTGCCTGGTTCACATACCGGGGGAGTATCACACCAGGCGGGTCAAGGAGATCACGGACCTCGGGGCTGAGATCGTTCGTGTTGAGGGAGACTATGAAGACGCGGTGGAAGCGTCCAGGCGGCTTGCCGAAGAGCGGGAGTTGTACGACGCGAACCCGGGCGGGGCGAACACCGGTCTGCAACTCACAAGCTACGGCGCGATAGCCTATGAGCTCTACGATGAGTTGCGCGATGCCCCCGCCGCGGTTGCCGTGCCCGTCTCCAACGGCACGACGCTGGCTGGCATCTACAAGGGGTTCCTCAGTCTCTATCGCCGGGGGAAGACTTCTCGTATGCCTCGAATGGTCGCCGGGTCTTCTTTCAGGAAGAATCCTATCGTACAGGCTTTCGTCAAGAACGCCGGCACCTGCGAGGATTTGAAGCGCGATCGAATACGCGAGACAAAAGTGAATGAGCCTCTGGTCAACCGGCACTCGATCGACGGCGATCAAGCGTTGCAGGCGATCCGTGAAACGGGCGGATGGGCCGGGGACTCATCCGACAAGGAGATGCTTTCTTTCAGCCGCCTCCTCAGTGAGCGCGAGGGGCTGAACGTGCTCCCGGCTTCAACCGCGGGTTTTCTCGCGCTGGTGAGGCGGCACCGCGCCGAGCCCCTGGCAAACGACCGCTACGTCGTGCTCCTTACGGGGAGAAAGGCATGATCGCCGAGCCCGAGGGCAATGCCGTCGTTTACTGCGAGGGCGCGTTCAACACCCCGAATGGAAAGACGGCCCACGGGCTGGTGAGGTTCACTAGGCGCTACAACGTGCTTTCGGTAGTAGACTCGCGCTACGCCGGCATGGACGCGGCTTCCGTTTTGGCCGGCAGGGCCGGGCGTATCCCGATTCTCTCTTCAATCGAGGAAGCCGTCGATCTGTCCCGTGAAACGGGCGCCCCGGCTTCACACTTGGTGATCGGCATCGCTCCTGACGGCGGCCGGCTGAGCCGGTCTGCCCTGGGAGACGTCGCAAGGGCGATAAAGCTGGGTCTCAACGTGGATTCGGGGCTTCATGACTTCCTCTCGGACAACCCCGAGATATCCGCGCTTGCATCCGAGAAAAACGTCCGGATTCGTGATCTCAGGAAGCCGCCCGACAGGAGGGATCTTCACTTCTTCACAGGGGTGATCGAAGAGGTCGACTCGTTCAAGGCGGCCCTTCTGGGCACTGATTCGGCGGTCGGCAAGCGCACGACCGCGTGGCTCCTGGTGGAGGCCCTCAATCAGGCCGGGTACGGCGCGGAGATGATAGGCACCGGACAGACGTCCTGGATGCAGGGCGCGGAGTACTGCATCGTTCTCGATTCGCTGGTAAATGACTTCGTTTCGGGTGAGATCGAGCACGCCGTCTGGACGGCTTGGAGAGAGAAGAAGCCCGACGCGATCGTGATAGAGGGGCAAGGGAGCCTGATGAACCCCGCCTATCCCGGAGGATTCGAAATATTGGCGGCGGGGCGACCGGACGCGATAGTGCTGCAGCACGCGCCGGCGCGGAAAGACTATGATGGGTTTCCGGGCTATCCCATACACCCTCTGGACAAGCAGATAGAGGCGATAGAGCTCATATCGGGTAAACCCGTGGTCGCCGTGACCCTGAATCACGAGAACATACCGCCCGGGGAGATCGGGGCGGCCCGCGAGGCGGTTGCGGCGTCGGCGGGCCTGCCCGCGTTCGACGTCCTTGCGGACGGCGCAGATGAGCTGGTAGAAGTTCTGTCGCCGAGAATAAGGGATAGAGCTTCGAGGAGAAGTTGATCCCGAAACCCATCGGGTCAGCGCAATCCGCCGGAGCATCGGCTAGACCAAGCACGTCGGATAAAGACCATATGGGGCGGCACGGCCGTGAGGGGAAAAATGGGAGCGGAATATCTCAAGTCGGCGGATGACTCGCAAGCCCGATACGAGGCAGGCCACGGAGAGGATGAGCTGGAGTCGCTCAGAGTGCTGGACCGCCTTGAAGTCGGCCCCGTCGTGGTGGAACCGCGGCGCTTGGTTGCCCCTTATACCGTGTCGGGGGAGTCGGGCAGCGATTCGAAAGAGCTGATTTACCACTACGACGAGAACGTCTTCGAGCCGGGCGACGGCGCTTCCGAGAATCTGTGCTCCATGATCGCCGCACAGGTTGCGATCAACTACGGCCTTTTCTGCAAGTCGATTTCCTTCAAAGGGGTTTTCGACGAGGCGGACCGGCGGTTCATCCGCCGAATGTTGGAGTCGACGGCCCGTGAGATATTGGTAAAGAAGTTCCTGGAGCCGAATCCGTTTCTAGTGGGCGATGCGGCACGTCTTCAGCCCGTCAAGGCGAAGCGCTATAGCCGCGCGGCCGTGGACTTCGGCGGCGCGCCCGAAGCCGGATTGACGTCCAAGTGGCGGCTGTGGCGGACCGACAAGAACAAGCACGCCATACTCTCGAGCGGCGGCAAGGACAGTCTGCTGAGCTTCGCCTTGATCAACGAGCTCGGATCGGAGACACACCCCATTTTCGTAAACGAGTCGGGAAGGCACTGGTTCACGGCTCTCAATGCTTTCAACCACTTCAAGGCGAACGTTCCCAACACCGCAAGGGTCTGGACCAACTCGGATAGGGTCTTCGCGTGGATGCTGAGGCGCCTACCCTTCGTAAGAAAAGACTTCCAGGACGTGCGCTCGGACGAGTACCCGATCAGGCTCTGGACGGTCGCCGTTTTCCTGTTCGGCGCTCTTCCGATTATGAAGAAGAGGGGGATAGCGCGTCTTCTGATCGGAGACGAGTTCGACACCACCCTCCGCACGTCGTACAAGGGCATTACTCATTACGACGGCCTTTATGATCAGAGCATCTACTTCGACAACTCGCTGTCGCGCTACTATATGCGCAAGGGCTGGGCCATGAGCCAGTTCTCGGTGCTGCGTCCCCTTTCGGAGATGCTGATCGAGAAGCTCCTCGTCGAGCGTTATCCGGAGCTGCTGGAGCTGCAGACGTCTTGCCACGCGACGCACAAAGAGGGAGACCGAGTCCGGCCTTGCGGGAAGTGCGAGAAGTGCAGGCGCATAGTGGGCATGCTTTTGGCTCTCGATGCCGACCCCGAGCGCTGCGGCTATACGAAGAAGCAGGTTGAAGAATGCCTGAGAGCCTTGGAGCGAAGCGGCGTTCACCAGGAAGCTCCCGGAGCCGAGCATATGAGGTTCCTGCTTTCGCAGAAGGGCCTGATTCCCTCTCAGGCCGCCAAGCGGAGTCGGACCAAGGAGCATCGCGAGATCTTGAGCTTGCGGTTCGACCCGGAGCGTTCTCCCGTGGACGCGATCCCCGTCGATTTGAGGGAGCCTCTTTACCGCATATATCTCGAGCACTCAAACGGAGCTCTTCGCAGGGCAGGCCGCGGCTGGGAGGAGGCCGACCCGTTCGCTGGTCCGGCGATCGAGCGCTCATACGCGTTTGAGCCGGCCGCGGGCTCCAAAGCGGGCGTCGTCGATGAGGCAGGCTCGGCAGCGAGTCCCGACGGCCATCTCTGGGGCGAGCTGAACTGGCCCGACGCGGAAGAAAGACTTAGGGAGGTGGACGTCGCATTGCTCCCGGTTGGATCGATCGAGCAGCACGGACCCCACCTTCCGTTGGATACGGATGCTTTCGACGCCGACTACTTGGCAAAGCGGGTAGCCGAGGCCTGCAGCGATCCCAAGCCCTTTGTGCTCCCTCTGATTCCATACGGCGTCTCCTACCAACACGCCGAGTTCAAGGGGACTATACGCGTCAGCAACGAAGCGCTTGCCGGTTTTGTATATGACATAGGGATGTCGGTGGCCCGGAACGGGATCAAGAAGCTCGTGATAATCAACGGACACGGGGGCAATGATCCGGCCCTGAACTATGCCGCGCAGAAGATCAACAGGGACGCTCACATTTTCGTGGCCGTGGACACCGGGGAGACAAGCGACATCGACATCGAGAGGATCGCGGAGACGACGAATGACGTCCACGCCGGGGAGATAGAGACGAGCACGAGTCTCGCCGTACGGCCTCATCTGGTCAGGATGGACAGGGCCGCTAGAATGGTGCCGCGGTTTTCGAGCAGGTACCTGAACTTCTCCTCCCGCCGTGGGATTTCGTGGCACGCGTACACGAAGAGGATTTCGGGTACGGGCGTGATGGGAGATCCGACCAAGGCGAACGCAGAGAAAGGCGAGAAGATGTGGCAGATGATGATAGCGCATTTGGTCGCCCTGGTTGAAGACCTGAAGAGCATGGATTTGGCGGAGCTGTATCACCGAAGATATTAGTGTGCTCAGTTGGAAGTTCCCGTGCATATTACGCGTACAAGGTTCCGTATTGACGTGGAAAGCCGGCACCGGAGAAGAGTTGGGTACTTTCAACTCAACACACTAGGCTTGGTGGACATTATCGAGGCGGCTTCCTTGTGCGGGATCGGCCCGTACGGCGAATAGGGCCGGACCTTCATCCGTTCATTCGTCGGCCCGCAGGGAGGCGCTTGCTCGGGATCAAAGGCGCCGTGGCCTCGAGGCGATTCCGGGCCGTTATGCGGTCCGTTCGGGTCGGTCGGGGTCGAGTAGGGTCCGACGGGGCGACGGGGCCGCTATTGAAGAGAACAGAGGATTCCCTTGAGAATAACGACCGTCGAGTCTTGGCGGGCGGACATGCGACTCGCCGAGCCCTACACTATAGCTTATGAGGCCGTTGACTCCGTTACAAACGTCTTTCTGAGGGTCGGCACCGACAAGGGCGTCACGGGTTACGGATGCGCCGCTCCCGATCTTCAGGTTACCGGTGAGACGCCCGAAGGGGTTCTGAGCGTCTGCGAGGAGGTAATCAGGCCCGGGCTCGAAGGAAACGATCCCTTGCGAACAGCCATGCTGCTCGACGAGCTCAAACCGCATCTACGGGATCGGCCTTCGGCGTTGGCGATGGTCGACATCGCGCTTCACGACATTCTGGGCAAGGTCGCGGGGCTCCCGGTCTACAAACTGCTTGGGGGGTTTCGGGACCGAATACTGACGAGCATCACGATAGGAATAATGCCCGTTGACACGGCGGTCAAGAAGGCCCGGGAGCACGTCACGGAAGGCTTTAAGTCTCTGAAGATCAAGGGCGGAGCGGACGTTGATGAAGATATAGAGCGGGTGTTGAGGATCCGCAAGGCCGTCGGAAGCAAGGTGGAGTTGCGCTTCGATGCAAATCAAGGGTATTCGGTCGAGGATTCCATCCGCTTTGTCGAGGCTGTTCGGAAGGCGAAGCTTGAGCTGATCGAGCAGCCGACACCGAAGGGAAAGCCGGACCTCCTCGGCAGCGTGACCAGGAAGGTTCCGATCCCTGTTATGGCGGACGAGAGTCTGATGAGCTTGAGAGACGCGTTCCGTCTGGCCAGGGGTGATCTCATCGACATGGCGAACGTGAAGCTGATGAAGGTCGGAGGTATCGCCGAAGCGGTTCAGATCAACGCGGTCGCTCGGGCCGCCGGCCTTGAGGTCATGGTCGGATGCATGGATGAGTCTGCTCTCGGCATAGCGGCCGGGCTTCACTTTGCGCTGGCGAGGCCCAACGTGGCCTACGCTGATCTGGACGGGCACATAGGGCTCGTCGGCGATCCGTCCGAGGGCGCCGTTGTGCTGAGGGACGGTGTGCTCTATCCGAATGAACGGCCCGGGATCGGCGCCGACCTCCGGGAGTAGCGTGAGCGGGCTCCTGAGGGATGTTCCTTGCGAAAGCCCTGCCTTCGCCTCGGTCGAATCGGCCAAGACGAAGGTTCGCCCCGGAAACCACATTCGCCCGCCCGGGGGCGCCCGCATCCGGCGGTCGAGTCCTGCCCTCGCTTCGTCTAAGCGGCAGCCAGCCACTCCCCGATACGCTCCACGGCCGTGATCACCTTGGGGCAGCAATCGCGCAGGAAGTCTTCCTCTATGGACTGGTGGGAAGAGAGCTGCTCCGCCGTTCCCAGCGCTCGGGCTCCGTCGAAGTCCACGTAGGCCAGACGGCATGCAAGCTCGCAGTTCGGGCATCCGAAATGGCTGCCGGGAAGCAGCGCCACGCCGGTGTCTTCGAGCAGGCGCATGCATAGCTCGACGTCGTTGGTTATGCCGAGCTTATCGAGCTTGTCCTTGTGCTTCGCGAAGGTGGGGAAAAGGTAGAAGGCGCCCCTGGGCTCGGGCACCCTCAGGCCCGCGCTCCGAAGCCGCTTTGTGATATGTCTTGCGAGCGCGCCCAGGATTCGTCGTGAGAGCCAGAGCTGCCGCTCGATCTGCAAACCTCCCTCGTAGGCGCGTACGGCCGCGTATTGGATCGGGGCGCTGGTTGAAGTGAAGGTCTCCGAAGCGACGACGGCCATCGCGTCCAGAAGCCAGCGCAGCTCACGGGGAAACACGGAGACGCCGAGCCTCCAACCTCCCGCTCCGCACCATTTGGATAGCCCTCCGGTTACGATTGTGCCCTCGGGGTAGAAGCGGGCAATGGACACGTGCTGGCCCTTGTGGTGTAGCTCGCCGTATATCTCATCCGAGACGAGCACGGCCCTGTGCTCGCGCGCGACCTTGGCCAGGCGCTTCAGATCCGAGGTCTTGTAAGTACTCCCCGTCGGGTTCGCCGGATAGTTGAGTATGAAGATACGGGGCCGCCAGGGGTCGTCGGCGCAGATGCTCTCAAGGTCGTCGGGCGACAGATGCCAGTCGTCCTGCTCCCTTGTGGGCACCCATCTTACTCGCCTGCCGATTATAGCCGCCTGAGGAGCGTAGGATACCCAACTGGGCTGGGGAATGACCAAGTCTCCGTAATAGACGAGCTGGAGGATGAACATCAGCTGCTTGGATCCCGGGGCGACCAGGACGTCCTCGCCCGTGCGCGAGACGGCTTGGGAACGCTCCAGATAGGAAGCGACCGTCTCTCGCAGCTCCGGCAGTCCTTTCACGGGAAGATAAGCCTTCTGATGCGCGTTTGTCTTGAGTTTTTCTATTACGGGGGCCGGGACGGGGAAGGGCGACTGACCCAAACCGAGTTTATAGACCGTCTTGCCTTCTTTTCTCAACTCCTCGCAACGCTCATTTATGGACAGTGTCGCCGACTGCGCCAGCCCTCGCACGTTGAGGTTGAGACTTATGTCGGGATGATGTCTCTGGGCCATCTAGTCCCCCTTCTTCTTGAACAAGTCCTTTAAGGAGTCCTTTATCTTCTTTTCGACCTCGCCGGACTTCTTCTCGACCGCGCTCGTGTCGGCCGGAGTGTCCATCAGACCTTCCAGGAATCCTTCGGCTCTTCGCTCGGCCTCCTCTTTCAGCCGCCGGCTCTCCTCTTCGAGCCTCTTCTTCGCCTGCGTCCGAGCCGCGGCGGTAAGACGCTCGGCGTCGAGCGCTACGCGCGGCGATTCGTATGATCCCGTAACTCTAAGTGGAACGAGAACCCGGGATCCCCTTTCGTCGAACAGAACCGGGACCAGCTCCTTAGGAACCTCTTTTCGGACTCCTTCCGAAAGCTCCCGCGGAAGGAGAACCTCGAAGTCCATCTCCACCGAGCCGTCCAGGGACTGCCAACCGTTTGCCGTAACCGCGACCTGTTCCGACTTGACGCTTAGGTTCTCGACAAAAAGCCGGCCGTTCTCGATCCGGAACGGCTGAAACCAATCCGAGATCTTCAGAGTCTTCAGCTGCGGTGTTTCCAGATAGTCGGCCAGGCGAACCTGAATCGGGTGCTCATTGAGCTCGGCGTCGCTGACGGATAGGTCGCCGATGGAGGTCAGCGTTCTCAAATCGATGCTCTTGGCTTCATTGAGATCCCCCTTAAGGGTCGCGTTGGCGTCGACCTTTCCACTCAAGAGGCCGCCCGCGCGGGAGAAGCGTTTGAGACTCGAAACAGAAGTAAAGAGATCCGAGGCCCTCATCTTCTCAATCCGAGCGATTAGATCGAAGCTGGGATCGCGCAGGCTTCGCATGTCCACCGTTCCTTGAGCCGCTGCCTTGCCGCCGAAAGCGTCCAGTTGAAGCCGCTCTATGCGGATGAGGCCCCGATCCAGTACGGCCAGGCCCTCGGCCGGACCGGCCGCGATGTCCTTTGTCCGTATCCGGTCGGCGCTGAGCTCGATCCGGCCCGTCAACGCGGCTAAGGGAGATTCCTCTTTCGCGGAGGAAGCAGCCTGCTCTTTCGCGGCGGCCGCGGATGTTTCGGCGGAGGGCTCGGTCTTCGCTTCAGGATCCGACGCGTCCCTTTCGGGACCGCTCGGATCGTCGCTTTCGACATCCCCGCCTTGGGAGTCCCCCCGCTCGGCTTCGCCTCGCGTACTCGATTCCCGCCCGCTTCTCGAGGGCTTCTCTTTTCGGTCCGGCGAGGTCAGCTCATCCAGGGCGAGTAGACCGGAGTGAACGGTTAGGTTGACATTCGCCGGCGATCCCGAGCCGGCTCCCGGCCGCAGCGCCGGGTAATAACTCACAGTGCCTTCGACTGAGAAATCGCTTGATCCCATCTTCCCGGTCAGGCCCGCCAAGGTCAGGTCTTTGTCGTTGATTAGAACTCGGCCGGCGACGTCCGAGACGGGATGCTTCATCTCGGGGGGTCGAAAACCGAAGGCGTCCAGGTCAATGACTCCGGCTATTGCCATTCTGCCCGGGGTCTTGGCCGGCCCCAGCACGGAGAGCCTTGCCGCCGCGCGCCCCCTCAAGTCATAATCGCCGGCGACCGGATGCAGGGCGGAGACCTCTGTGAGATCAACATCCGCGTCGAGTGCCGCGTCCACGGTCGGGTTCTTATCGTAGTCCGAGATCTTCGCGCGGGCCTTGACGCGGCTTGTTCCACTCACCGCCGTGAGATCGGCGATGTCGGCGATGCTCGGTGTAACATTCGCCCGGAGCCCTATGCCTTCTATCGGCGCGGGCAAATTCGGATGAACGATCCTGCCCTCGGACAAGCCGAGGTCGAAGTTGAAGTCGAGCTTCTTGCCCACAGAGGACTTGGCTTTCCGCGACAACGGGCCGCTAATCGACCCCTGAACGGTGACGGTTCCTTCGGACCTTATGTCTCTGATCCGGGGGAACATGGCCGACGGAAGATACCCGGCAATGTCGGAAACCTCCCCGGGGCCGCCCTGCAACTCCAAATCCACGGCCGTGCGGCCCGATGACAGGGATGAGACGGCGCCGCTTATGGAAACCGCCAGACCGTTCAGATCGAGGTCGGCGGCTTTGACTTCAAGCAAGTCGGAGGAACGGTCATAGTGGAGCTCCTTCTCCAATCGCAGCCGCATTCCCCGACCGAGGTCCCCTGCGGGCAGATGAACGCGCAGGCTGTCTATTCGAGTGCGCCCTTCCAGTCGGAGATCTCCCTTTGAGGTTCCTTCGGCCTTCAGGTCCTCTGAGATTCCTCCAAGCTCCACGAGCGGGTCGCCGTCGGAGGAACGCACCCGGACGCTTCCCTTTCTGATCGTCAACGCGTTGATGTCGATGCTGAAGGGGCGTGTCTCCTCTGAAGCCTCTTCGCTCCGGACCGAGTCAACCGCGGCGAACGCGTACCGGCCTTGGCTGCTCTTACCGGCGCCGTCGTCTTTCGTGACGGTCGTTTGGCGCGCCGCGTTCCGCCGCGTTGCCGCCGCATGTCGTATTGTCATTCCGGAGCTTCGTTGATCCCGGGTCGCTGGGGTTTGGGGCGGCGAAGCTCCAAGTGACGCGTGCCCTCCGGCGTCCGGCTGCAGGCGATGGGTCAATGTCGGTCCCATTGGAGATGCGGCCTTTGAATCGGGGGTCGCCGACGCCCTGTCTTTTGGCTCTCCCAAAATAACGTCCACTTGAAGGCCCTCGATATCGACCCGCTTTATCTCAATCCGCCGGCGCAGCAATGGGAGCAGCCTGACTTGAAGGCGCACCGATTCCAACGCTATCCGAGGCCGGCCCGGTTCGGCCCGCTCTCCGATACGCACGCCCGTCAGGTCCGCGCCGACGGGGGGGAATATGGAGATACCGACTCCTTCAACACTTACCGGACGCCCCAGCTTTTCCTCCAACTCCGCGACCGCCCTATCGCGAACCATCTCGGTGGGGAAGATGAGGACTAGAAGGACCGCCGCGACAATCACCACGGCGGCTGCTATCGACAGCCCAATCACGACTCTTCTTCTTGCTCGGAACATGACTTGCACTCCCCATTGCGGGTCATCGCGTGGTCATTCGCAATGACCGACTGAGGCCTCGAACGGGCGGCACGAGCTCAATCGCGCCTTCGGTTACATACCCGCCCCATATGAGCACCGCTCAATCACGTGCTCATAGCCGTTTGAGGCGGGCGTGGATTGGGCCCTGCCCGCTTGCAGGCCGTCTAATTCGTAAGACGCCGAAAGGGCCTCACGGCGACTTGTCCTATTCGGCGCTCTCCATTCCCGGAGGCATGCGGCGACAGGGCCGGATGACTCTTCGCTGTATTCTCGACCTTAGAACACGCCGCGGCTCCGTGCAATACCGCTGAGCATGCCGCCGCAGCGGTGGGGGCGGCGCACTCTATGGTTTTGCGCTCCTTGTGGGAGTGCGGGCGAAGGGATTCTCGAAGCGACCCTTGCACAGGAACGAGCGGAGATCCACTGGGACCGTGCTTACGGAGGACGAAGGGGTTCCCTCGAGGCCACGCGTCCACTTCGCCGAGATCCACTGCGGCTTTGCCGCAGTGGATCTCGGCTCGTTTCCGCGAATCGGCCCTTACGTGAACCACTTCGTCCGCCCTGGGACCGCCGCTTGACGGCGGCTCGGTCCGCCGGCATAATCCGCTCCAAGTGCTTTCACCGTGATGGGTCACGCTCAGGATCAGCTTCGGACTCTCTCGCCCACATCTTCGCATTGGCCCCGGGTGAAACCGGTTTGGAAACCACCCAGGATTCGAAAACGGCAGGAAGAGGACTATGACTGAGCTCATGCTCCTGGCGGCGGGCGGTCTTATCGCCGGCATGCTGGGCGGTCTTCTCGGCATCGGAGGAGGCGTAATTCTGATGCCAATACTGCGTTTCGGCGTTGGACTTCCCCCTGCCGAGGCGGCCGCGACGTGTGTCATAGCCGTGTTCTTTACCACGCTCGGCGGAAGCTACCGCCACTATAGAGTGGGACATATCCGTCTGAGATCAGTGGCGCCCGTGATGATAGCCGGGCTCATCGCGTCGGCCGGCTTCTCTCTGTTGTTCCCCGTCCTTGCCCGGCGAGGGGGATGGCTCGACCTTGGGATTGGCCTGGTGTTCTTGTTGGTCTCGTCGCGAATGATCGTCGAGGGGATACCGGGGCTCATCAAGCGGGCTCCCGAGCCGACGAGGCAGAGCCGCGTGGAGGGGCCGCTCGCGCACAAGCTCTCGATCGGCGCCGCATCGGGCGCCTTGCCCGGGCTACTCGGCATCGGCACCGGCGGAATCCTCGTCCCGGCGTTTGCTTTCTTGCTCAAGACGCCCATAAAGACGGCCACGGCGGCGTCGCTGGCCTGCTTCTGTTGCACGGCGGCGGTCAGCTCGGTCTTCAAGTACACTCAAGGCTACGTCGATCTTCACTTCGCAATGCCCTTGAGCCTGGGAACGTTTGTCGGCGCCAACCTGGGCGCGATCGTGAACCGGCGCTTCCCGTCTCCCGGACTCAAGCTGTTGTTCGGGATTGTATTTACGCTCGTGGCTTTGCGGTTCATTCTTTCGTTCGCCCGGGTCTTCTGACGTCGACCGGATCAGCCGAGCCGGCGCCGGTGGGTGAGCCGGTGGGCCGAGCCGGAGTCCGGGCGTCCGGAATGACGTGCGGGCTTCCGGGCAGCGACCGGATTCCCCGCGAGAACTCTCTATACCGAACGCCTCAGCGCGAGAATCGCCAGTGCCGCGGCCAGGATCAGACTCGCGGTCAGCGTGGTCGAAGGCAGGGCTTCGGCAGGCCCCATGACCCCCGCCATGTGGGCCGTCGCGGCAAGGGAAGCCCTGACGAACTCGACGTAGTAAGACATGTCGCAATTGGAAAGTAGGTCGCTCGTCGTGTGGTAGTACGGATTGAAATCCCCGAAATCCTCGATACCGAGGATGGACGTGTAGCCGTAATCCCAAAATGAAGCGTGGTCGCTCGCCCCCGTCCCGTTGGGCACGATTTGGCAGATGAGATCCAATCCGTAAGCGGTCACTACGTCGGCGAAGAGCTGCGCGAGGTCCATAGTCTCCGGCATGCTCTCTTTCGCGTGGAGGTCGATGTCCCGAGAGCTGCCGGCGGTGTTGTAGGCGATCATGTCGAGGTTCAGAACGCCAACGATGGGCTCGCCCAGATTGTAGCAGCGCAGGGCGTAGTAATGACTTCCCCAGAGGCCCTGCTCCTCGCCCGTCCAGAGCGCGAAGCGCACGGTGTAATGCCAGTCATACTTGGTCATGATGTCGGCGGCCACGAGAACCGCCGTCGTGCCGCTGGCGTTGTCATCCGCCCCGGGGGCCGTTGGGCCCGAGGGCATGTCGTCCACGTGGGCGCATATTATGACGATGCTGTCGGGGCTGCCTTGACCGGGAAGCTCGCCTATGACGTTGGGATGAGTCGAGTCGCCCCACTCATGGTACTCGACGGTCAGGCCGAGGTCTTCCAGATGCTCGCCCACGTACTCGGTAGCCTTCAGGATGGGCTCACCGCTATACGTGTGCCTCGTGGCGATCGTGTACGGCGACCCGCCTATGGTTGCCGGCCACTCGCCGCTCAGATCTCCCGTGTATTCGTACACCGCGGCGCTGTCGACCTGCGCTATCATCGCCTCGATGCGTAGGTCGGGCGTCACTGCCGTCGGCGCCGTCGGCATCTTGGGCGCGATGCCGAGTTCCTTAATGCGTTCTATCGGTTTCGGATCGGTCGTAACGGCCCTTATCTCGGCGCCGGCTTCCGCGAGCTTCTCCGCTTGGTCTGGGGACATTCGCATTATAATGTATGTCTCATCTTCGTGAAGAACGGAACCGTGGGCGGCCGGACCCGAAAGGGGCAGGCGGGGGAAGCGGTATACAACGTAGTACTGCCTACCCGCCGTTTCCGGGTCCAGGATATCCGCGTCCAAACCCCGGGCGGCGAGCGACTCCATCCGAAGCGCGTTGACTCCCGCCAGCAGCACGAGCTCGTCGCCCTCATCGAGTCGCGCGTATACCCGGGCATCGACTTCTTTAAGCCCTTCGAGGTCCGATTCATCGTGCACGACAACGCGGACCAAGGACGTGCGGGATTCCTGCGCATGCGAGTGATCACAGAAAAACGCGAGTGTGAGGCCGATTGCGAGCGTCGGGATAACTGCACGTTTGAGTCTCATGTTTTGTCCTTTCGGAGGTGGATTCGGTCAGGGGGGGCTACTTTCCAAATAACATAGCATACGACGGGTTCGGGTTGCGAGGGTCGGCTCGGGTAGTGCTACACTTTGCCTCAGACTATCAGGTTGGCGGGCGAAGGGTTTGCTTACTCCCCGCGCCCGCTTCGCCGAGCTAAACCCCGCTTCGCGACAGTGGGTCTCGGCTTGCTCCTGCGCAAGGGTCGCTTCGAAAATCCCTTCGCCCGCACTCCCACAAGGAGCAGAAAGCCGCAAAACGTACCACCACCGTCGGCTCGCGGGCGGCCGATCTCCTATCCTAACCTATTGCAATACAGCGACTAGCAGGAGAATCGAGACAGTGCTGAATTCTTAGCATTTTTTTCTTGACAGGTCCCGGCGCTTGTGCTAAGTTTTCAGCATAATGCTGGATTAGCAGCATAACAGCCGCGCCGACGACAGGGGCATTGGAGCCCGGGTAGGGATCAGGAATGAAAGGAAATCGCCCGCTGGGGACAGGGAACTTCGGATAGGAATCAAGAACGGAGGGAAATCCCGCTGCGGGGGGCAAGCGAGAACGCCGCGTATGGATCAACGGAACAAAGGGTGCGTAACGGGAAGTAAGGGAGAAGACAAGATGGCAAAGAACCCTCATGCGAAACTGAGCCGCCGCGAGCGGCAGACCATGGAGATCGTCTACCGCCTGGGAGAAGCGACCGTCAAGGACGTAATGGTTGAGCTGGATGATCCTCCGAGCTATTCGGCCATGCGGGCCTGTATGCGCATTCTGGAGGAGAAGGGACACCTCTCTCACCGCCGGGACGGCCCGCGTTACGTCTACCTTCCGACCGTGCCGTTGACGCAGGCCAGGCAGTCGGCACTTCAGGGGATTCTCCGCAACTTTTTCAATAATTCATACGAACAAATGGTAGCGGCACTGCTCGATGGCTCCGATTCCGGGCCTACGCCGGAAGAGCTGGCCAAGCTGGCGAGGATGATCGAGCAGGCCCGCAAGGAAGGGAGATGACCATGACGCGCCTCATCGACCCCGCAGTCGTTATCGGTCACGCGGAAGCCTGGGCCGGACTGGTCCTGCCGGTCGCCGCCAAGGCGAGCCTGCTGCTTGGACTTTTCGGTGTTCTGAGCCTCTTTCTGAGGCGCTCTTCCGCCTCAACGCGACATCTCCTGTGGACACTTGGCGTGGCCGGGGTCCTCCTACTGCCTGTGTTGGGCACGGGGCTTCCTTCATGGGGGGTCCTGGAGTTGCCCCTAGCACCGCAGGGTCAGAACAGTACGGACGAAGCAGGCGCTCCCGCCGCTGTTGTCTCATTCCGGTCGGGGACTACGCAGCCGGTGAGAACGGAAGCGTCGCCAATCAACACCGAAGTCACCTCCGCAAGCCCCGCACCTAAGTCGGCCGGTCGCCCTGAGTTCTCTTCCACATGGTCGGGACTACTATCGATGCCCGCGATGACCTGGGTCTTCTTCATATGGCAAGCCGGGGTTCTACTTCTGCTCGGTACGATAATGGCAGCGGCCTTGCGGCTATGGGGTATCGAGCGTCGTGCTGAATCGCTTGAGGGAAACGGATGGCACGACTTGCTTGAGTCACTCTGCGTAAAGCTCAATATCCGCCGGCCCCCGCGTCTCATGCGAAGCGATGAGCCCGTGACACCGATGACCTGGGGCCTTCGCCGGTCGAGAATCCTGTTGCCTCCGGACTGCGACAATTGGACCGTCGAGCAGCGCCGCCAGATGCTCCTGCACGAACTGGCTCACATAAAGCGCCGCGACTGCCTGACTCAGATCGTCGGCTTGTTGGCGTGTCTCCTCTATTGGTTCAACCCGCTCGTCTGGCTGGCGTCGCGACGGATGCGGGTCGAGCGCGAAAGGGCTTGCGATGACCAGGTGCTCGTCACCGGTGTGAAGGCCTCCTCCTATGCGAAAAATCTCATGAACGTCGCCCGCTCCTATGGCGCCCTCAGACCCTCGCTCGCGGTCGGCCTGGGCATGGCGCGTCGGTCCCGGATCTCCGAGCGTCTGGAGGCAGTGCTCGATCCCAAGCGGCCGCGGCTTGCGCCCGGCAGGGGCCCGGCTATTGGCGCCGTAGCGCTGACCCTGGCGATGGTCCTCCCTCTCGCGGTGCTCGGCCCCGCCGCCCGGGCGGTGGAACCCGAGCGCGGTGGAATGGAGGTCTCTGTTGTCAGTGACGACGGATCCTCTCCCTACACGATGAAGTTGGACGGAGAGATCGAGCTGACCGCCGACGGCCGTGACGTTGAGTGGATGTCCCAAGACGCCTATCTGGAACTGGAGCAGAAGATTGACGGAGAACGGTGGCAGCTATTGATAGAGCCTGCCGAGGACGGCAGTCCGCTGTACACGTACAAGGTGGGTCGCAGGGAGCGGGAGTACGACGGCGGGGCGGCCGACTGGCTGGGCGGAATGCTGGAGGAGGTGTTCCGGGACGGCGAGCTTGCTGCACCGGAGTTCCCCGATCTGCCTGAACTGCCCGAGTTGCCCGAGCCGCCCGATCTGCCCGCGGCCCCCGATCTACCCGCGGCCCCCGATCTACCGGATCCTCCCGATGCGCCCGATCTGGCGAGTCTGCCCGAGCTTCCTGAGCTGCCCGAATTACCCGCCTTGCCCTCGCTGCCTGCTTTGGCGTCCGTCAACGTACAAGATCGTGATTCACACACACGGATTTCCTGGGAGTGCAAAGAAGACGGTGCGTCTCTAAAGGTGGAGATGGAGGGGAGAATCGAGTTCGATGAGAACTACTCCCGCATCTTGAGAATGGGCGAAGACGCGTATTTCAAGCTTGAGGAGAAGAAGGGCCGAAAGCGCATCAGGCTCGAGGCCGAGCCCGATGAAGACGGGCTTCCCGAATACAGGTACAGGGTCGGCCGCGAAACGATGCCTTTCGACGACGAAGCCGCCCGATGGCTCGCGGGACGCCTCGGGGATGTGATGCTGGAGCTGGGCGTGGACGCCGATGTCCGTGTCCGGCGCGCGTATGAAAAGAGCGGATCCCGCGGGGTCCTCGATATGATCGAGCGAGTCGATTCCGACTACGCTAGGGCCATATACTACCGCGAGTTCATGACGCTGGACGGCCCTAGTGAGAGTGAGCTCGCCGACCTCTTGGATCGAATGGCCGACGACGTCGACTCGGACTACGAGATGGCTTCGGTTCTTGAGTCGTACCTTGAAAGCCATAAGCCGACCAGGCGCACTTGGACCCCGCTTGCCGAATGCATTTCGTCCATGGACTCCGACTACGAGAAGGCCAGGGTTCTGACGGCCTTGTTCGCGGCGGGAGACATGGCTCAAGACCAGGCCGTGCTCGCCTTCAGAGCGCTGAGCGACATCGACTCCGACTACGAGAAAGCCCAGGTCCTATTGACCGTGTTCGAAGACGATGATATGGCGCAAGGAAACGCGGTGCCGGCTCTTGGGGCGGTGGGCGACATGGACTCCGATTACGAGGCGGCGCGGGTACTGGCCTCCGTCGATCCCGATCTGCTCTCAGACACGACCGTGAGGCTCGCCTACTTCGAGGCGTTTGAGAACATTGACTCCGACTACGAGAAGGCCGGAGTGCTTCTGAAGCTGGCCCCCCGAGCCCGCCGGGACGAGGAGCTTCGCCAAGCTTGCCTGGAGGCGGCGGACGACATCGACTCAAGCTACGAGTACGGAAGGGTGATGAAGGCTTTGAGGCGGTGAGCGCACAGAGTAACGCCGACAAGGCGACCATCACAAAGATCTTCCGGTCGCCGTTTTTTCTTCGCCGGCTTCACATCCGAATGCGGTTGGATGCGTGCGTTGCCGAGCGTCGCAACGAAAGGCCGCCGGACCCTCTCAATCCCGCAGCACGGCGAACTTGCCGACCTGTGTTCCAAATCGGCTCTCGACGCTGAACAAATAGACCCCACTCACTATGTCCTGTCCCCTGCGCGAGACCAGGTCCCACTTCATCTGTCCGACGTCGCCGGGGCCCTCGTTCCTCAGCGCCCGGACGAGATCCCCCGCCACGGTGTATATGCGTATCGTCCATGCTCCCTTCGGCAGGTTCATGAAGTCCACGTGAGTTCCCGTGGGGTCTTTGGGATTGGGCACCAAGTCCCAGTCCGCCCCACCGTAGTATGGATTCGGAACCACTATTACCCGGCCCGCCCCGGCCGCCGGATCGGACTTCGGTACGACGGCTTGTTCGTCCGTAGCCACGTGCCGGCAGCTCAGAGAGAACGTGGCGTTCTCTCCGGTCAATGGGTCTTTCCGGTCGGTCTCGTTCATGTCGAAGGCCGTCACGGAATAGAAGTAGACAAAACCGTTCAGAGCCTTCCGGTCCTTATGCTCGTAGTAGCCGACCGGATAGAGATACAGACTGTCGCTTGCCGAGATTGTGTCGCAGGGTGTGTGTGCGCGCCCGTCGGAGCTCCTGGCGGTATTGAGGACCAACTGTCCTGTGCCGGGCTCCAGGTACTTCGCCGGCCGGTACTCGGCGATGAGGCTCCAAAGCTTTGGCGTCGGGCCCGTGCTGCCGACGGGGCGCTCCCATTGCTCGGCTTTCCAAACACGGTATCCCGCGAAGTCCAGCTTCTTGGTGAACGGGTCTGGAACGGTCTCCGAGGCGTTGTTCCATCGGATGCGGACGACGTTGTCCCCCGGCATCAGTTGCACTGCCGGCCGGCCCTTTTTGCCGGTTTGTGGGAATGGGAAGGGACGTCTTGCCTCCACTAGGGAGCTCGGATTGAGGAAGCTGCCGTGTTTTTTTCCTGGGCGTGGGGGAGAATATCCGCCGCCGCGGCGATTGGCGCGGCGTTGGCCGCCGCCGCGGCGATTGTGCTATGATGGCGCAAGCGGCGGGGACAACGTGGAGATCTGAAAACCGGGGCTCTCCGCGCACCGAATGTCAAAACAACTCGCCGGGCTTCTTGGGCTCAACGCCGGAAGAGAGGAGACTGTCGATGATCCGAATTCATGCGCTTGTGGCCGCGTTGGCTTTGCTACTCGGCATCTCGACCGCGGGGGCTCAGGTCCCGCCTCCGGATGACGTAGACCTTAGGACGCTGCAGGTGTCCGAGGGGATCGTACAGCTCTTCAGGCAGTTTCCGGATTCGGTCTGGCCCGGCTACGATTTAGCGGAAAGGCCCTTTGTAGTATACCGTCCGGGCGGGTGGGCCCTTTTGCTCGGCTATCTGCACGATACGGCGGATTTCTCGGCCTATCCGCTAAACTGGCCGGACCTCGGTCATCCCGTGAGATTCCACGAGGGAGAGTACGGGAACATGATCGGCCGGATAGTGTTCGACTTCCCGCTCGATGACACCCTGACGGTGGCGGTGCCGGTGCCGGACGCCGTTCCCGAGATGCCCGGCCTTGAGCGGCTGTCCTTTGAGGAATACGTATTCGGGTTTATCGTGCACGAGGCCTTCCACCAGTATCAATATGAGGCCTTCGGTGAAATCCCCTGGGAGCGCGAAGAGCGGTACCCGATCCTGAACGTTGGGAACACGGCCGGCGCCGTTTTGGAGATGCGGTTGCTGGCGGACGCCCTTGGCGCCGCCGCGGATGACGATAAGGGTCGTTGCGAAGATCTCACGAGTATGTTTGCGGCGGTTAGAAAGCACCGATGGGAGAAGCATGCTGATTTCATAAGGCGCTTCGAACAGGGGCTTGAGATCAGAGAGGGCACGGCCAAGTACGTTGAGGTGAAGGCGCTCGATTTGGTGAAGGAGTTAAGCTACCACTCGGACGTGCCGGCGTCTCCGCCGCTTCCCGACAAGATGGAGGACGTAACGGCCATGGATCTCCTCCGGGCCGAGTTCGAGGTCCGCCTTCGGGACGGCTCCGTCTCTCCCGAGGACATGCCGAGAAACAGGGTCTACCCGGTAGGCGCGGCTCAGGGTCTTCTACTCGATTACTTCGGGGTCGACTGGAAAGACGCGGCTCAGCGAGCCGGGTATGACTTTTCCATGGCGGATCTTTTGATCGAGCGCCTCGCTGTCGAGGCGGATTCGCTTCCGCGGCTCCTGACGCGAGCTCGCTACAAGTACGAAATGGAAGACATCACACGGGTTACGGAACGCGCAATTGACTCATATCTTACAGGCTACAGCAGGGCGTTTCGAGAATTCGAGGAGCGGCCCGGACGCATTGTCGAAGTGAAGACCAAGCGAAGCGGCGTGTCCAGATCCCGCAGCACGAGCGAGCGCAAGTGGCTGATGAACGGGGGTAGGTTCCAACTATGCCTCGGCTACGAGGTCTACTCTTTGAGCAGCCACGATCTTCTTCTGCAGGTCGAGGATTCCGCGTTGCTTGAGAAGAACGACTGGGAGGGGGGAACAAGGACCGTCACCTTGATTGTGGACGGGGATCTGCGGTTTGAGATCGACTCTCGACCCGTCGCACTCCTGGGGCGCGATTTACCGGAAGCCGAGTCGCGGGACGGCGGTTCACCGGAATCGATACCGGAGAGGGGGCCCGATCCCGAGCCGGGAAGAGGCGGCTCCGGCACGAGCGACGACGATCGATTCCCGGGAAGCCGGGAGACGGAGGGCGAGACATCGCCCGCGCTTCATGGCGCCGGCTCGCGGGACGCGGCCGGGGAGGGAGATATATCGCAACAGCCGGCGCCTGATCTTCATCGCGACTTCAAAGAGATAGAGCTCAGCGCGGAGGGTCTCTTCCTGAAATCCTCGCTGCCGGGCACGGTGGTATGCAGAGGGGACACGGTAAGGATCGACCTCACGGGAGAGTGAGGTCGGACGGCGCCCCCTTTCGCGGGGGCAGCCACCCCGCCGCTTGATAACGGCGCAGTGCCCGGGGTTGTCTCCGACCGGCTATGCGCGGTCGCCGTTTGTCGCGTGGGGGGGACTATGTTGCGGTGATTATTCGCGGCAATCTGCTCCAAGGCCCCCGCGGGGTTGCCGCGAGGGCCCTGGGAGTCTGAGTGCCGCTGCCTAAAATACCGGCGCGTTCTACTTGACCAGCACTACTTTCTTGTTCTGCACGAGTGTACCCGATACAACCTGCGAGAAGTACACGCCGCTGGGCGCCGTGTTTCCGCTGTCATCGGTTCCGTCCCACCGCACCGCATGGCTGCCGGCCTCACGAGTCTCTTTCAGCAGCGTGCGCACGACGGCGCCGCGGACGTTGAAGATCTTCACTTCGACGTCACCCGCCGAGGGAAGCTCGAAACGAATCTCGGGCGTCCGGCCGAGTGAGCCGACGACGCCCAGATTCTGGGTTGACGACTCCCGACCGAGCGCCGCCATGGCGGGCATCGGTCCTACGTGGTATGGCCGCATCATCTCGTGGTCCTCGTGCGAGAGGATGTGACAGTGCCACACATAGCGTCCGGGGCGGTCGAACTTGGCGATGACGCGTGTGACCTGTCCGGGCAGCATGACTGCGGTGTCCTTCCATCCGTCTTCGTTGGGCTCGGGTCCCGTGGCGTCACCGCCGAGCGAGTCGACCGTCAGTATGCCGCCCACGCCGAAGCTGCCGTCATGCTGAGGCTGGGGCTTCTCCTCGACCTCTCCCTCAAACGACTCGCGATTGATGATCTGGAAAGCCACGAGATGGAGGTGGATGGGGTGCGCGTCCTCAGTAGCGTTGTACACCTCCCACACCTCGACGTCGTTCACCATGGGATTCTCGGTGATCGGCTCGAACCAGGCCAGTGAGCCTTCACTCAGCGTCCCCAGCAACGGCTGGAGGCGACCGTAGTTGTCCAATCCCTCGAAAAGAACCAGTTGGCGAGTCGCGCCCGTCTGCGTCAGCGGATCGATCGTCGGACGCAGATCCGTGGTCTCATCTATCGTCGGATCCTCATCGCACCACGTCCAGCTCACGTCCCATTCGCGCCCGGTCCTATTGCCGGGTTTCTGGTCCATTGGCGGGGCCACTACGTTGAACATCATTATCTGCCCCGTGGTGGCCGGGTCGGCAGGCGGCAAAACTCCGCCCTCACCGTCGCTGAGAGTGCCATCCGGATTGAAGCCCTTAAGCGGATCATCCGGTCCGAAGTTCCTTATGAAGACTTGATCTCCCGGGTCCATGCCGCCGAAGTCAACGACCAGATCGCAACGTTCGCCCGGTCCCATCAAGAGCGTCTCCAGAGCTACCGGCTTCTCCAGCAGGCCGACGTCCGTGCCTATCTGAAGGAACGGCTGCGCCGTGCCGCCCGTCTGAGCGTCGTGGAACTCAAGAACGTAGAAGCGCGAGTCGGAGCCGTTGAGCATTCTAAACCGGTATTTCCGGGGCTCGACGTCGAGCGTCGGCCAGGCCACGCCGTTCACCAGTATGAAGTCCCCGAAGAACTCGGCGATCGCGCTCGGGCCCGGAGGCAGCGGGTCGAACCCGGGCTCTATCTCGGGATCGGTCGACGGGTAGAAGAGCTCGCCGTCATCGGTGAACATGCGGTCCTGTATCACCATCTCTATCTCATACTGCGCGCACGGGAGGACGCCGTTCTTCATCAGCATCTTCTCGTTTTGATCTCGCAGAAGATAGAACCCGGCAAGGCCCGCGTACACGTTGAGCCTGGTGATGCCGAGGGCGTGATCGTGATACCAGAGCGTCGCCGCTTCCTGGTCGTTGTCGTAGTGGTAGCGTTTCTTGACGAAATGAGGTCCGATTTCGGCAAATCCCTGCGTGAACCATGCCTCAGGCAAGCCGTCACTGGCCGATTCCGTATGGCCGCCGTGCAAGTGGGCGACCGTGGGAACGCCTCCGGCTATGGGATGCGCTATGTGGATGTTAGGATCCACCGGCAACAGATGAGCCCCCGGGCCGTTGGGGAAATTGTAGGGCGGAAGCATGTTGCGCCAAGTGACGTCGATCGGTACGTCGCGGTGGGCCACGAAGGTCGGGCCGGGATATGTGGCCGTCTCGTTCTTAAGCCCATAACCCCATACGGTGGTCATCAGCGGCGTGTTATCGGGCGCGTAAAGCCCCAACCACTGTGTGACTTCTCTCATGTCCATGGTGTAGTTGCCTTTGACTTGGCTCGCGTCTATCCTCGCCGGTATGGGCAGCGGATTGACGAACTTCGGATGGCCCGTGGGGTCCAACGGGGTCTGTGCCGCGCCCGGCCCGGCACACAGTCCGGCTATCACCAGCGCGACGGCGATGCCTGCGAGTTTCGCAAAAGGCAATCTTGACTTAGTCATTGTCTATTCTCCCTTGAGTCGTACTTGTTGCGTCCATAGAGAAGCCGCGGCCACTCCAATGGATCGCCCATTTCGGATCCCGAACTCCGCTCCGCATTGGGAACCGGAGCGCGGCGTTCCGGAGCGTCGACCGCGGAATACTCTGCGGACTAGTCGGATGTCCGCATTCTGATCACATTGCCGGTGCTTTCAATAGACCGACCCGGCGTACTTCGGATTGGCTTCCTCGCACACCTCCTTTGCGCGGCCGGCGTTGATAATTCCGCAAGCCAAGCGGGGGATTGAATCACGTCGGGGGATCTTCTATCGGGGGAATTGAGATATAAAGCGCCATGCCCCCAAGAAGAATCACGGAATAGGTGATCGCGGAACATGGGCAAGGTTTGCATTATCCCATAGGAGTAATCCTTCTTTGGGCGTGGGTGTCTCCCCTGCCGCCGTCCGATCCTTCATAGGGTCCTCCGCTAGACCGCGTGCAAAGCGCTCGCTCCGAACCCGGGCGGCGGCCGTCAAGCGGAACTCTTACTCGGACCGCCGGCATGCCGCCGGCATAGACATCGAGTTCGACACCGCGGCCGCGGCGTTCAACGCACAAGCACACAGTGGCGTCACTTGGGACCCGTTCAGCTCACACGGCCCGCGGCAAACCAAGTCCCGTCTCACCCCCAGTGATCGATCGGGAATGAAGAAAAGAAGCTGAGCAATAGGTGTGCCATGAGCATATGAACCCGCACGGTACCGTAACTGACTATCAACCATACTGTTAGAAGTCGGGACTCGGCATGAGCTCCGTCTGTTCAGAGAAGTGGGGGCGATATATCGTGCCGGTGGGCGAAACGCCGCGCGCGATCGAGGATCCCGAGTTGCGAAGTCACCCGGGAGCTTGAATGCGGCCGGTAATCCCAGTGTCGGGGCTATTCCAATCACGCCCCGCGATGTCAGCGGAATGAGATTGCCGAGCACGAGGCCGTAGGTAGTCCACAATGCCTCTCCCGCGCCGTCGACGAGCTGAGCATAGGCTGGATAATTGCTTTCTTGTCAATCAATTAGCCTCTTTGCCCACGCATTTCTCCACATTCGGTACAGGTTTCTTGACAGCCAGAGTGCAAATGATTAGTATCGAAACAATACGTACAGCAATGATAAGAGTTGGAAACATGGCGGCTTCCGGAGGCTCCGGAATTGCGAGGGCCGCCATAAGGGTGAAGATGAGGAGTAGGCCGTGGATGTGAGAAATCGGCCGGGCCGGACCCCTGCCCGGGAATCCGGGTCCCCCGGAAGAGACTCGGACGGTGCCTCCCAAACGTCGGTCCCGCGGGACAGGCACGACTTGCAGGTGCTCCAGGCATTGCGGAGGATAATGCGTGCCACCGATCTCTACTCCAGGAAACTGGCCGCGGACCAACAGCTTACCGTACCGCAACTTGTCTGCCTGCTGGCAATTCAAGAGGAGGAACCTCTGACGGCCACGTCGATAGCCAAGCGCATACACCTGAGTGCCAGCACCGTGGTGGGGATAGTCGACCGCCTGGCTGCAAAGGGGCTGCTGGTTAGGGAACGTGACTCCGAAGATCGGAGAGTTGTGAATATCACTTTGTCGGAAAAGGGCAAGGACGTCGCCGGCAAGGCGCCTTCGCCCCTTCAGGATCGGTTCGTTGAAGCCTTCAAGAAGTTGCCGAGGGCCGAGCGTGAGAACATCGCCATCTCATTGCAGCGAATTGTTGATTTGATGGAGGCGAAGGATCTCGATGCCGCGCCGATGCTCATAACGGAACAAGAGCAGCTGAGGGAACCGAGTACTTCGAGATCCGGACCATAGAGGGCCTCCCGAGTCCTCTATAAGCGCTTTCCCCATCCGGCACGAGCCGCCAATCACTAGTTTGGAGTCGCCAGGAGGCCGAACGGCGGAATCGGGGATACCCCCATTGTCGCTCGGGAACTTCGGCATATAGTCTACTGTTGTGGGGCGTTGCCCGAACGCGGAGTGATCCACAGGAAGGTGTGGCTTAAGGGAATGTGTGGCATAGCGGGTATAGCAAGTTCGAATTACCGTGAGCTGGGCCCTTTGTTGAAGGAGATGTTGGTCGTAATGCAACATCGAGGGCCCGACGGAGCGGGTTTTGTGATCGGCGGCAACTGCGAGCGGGGCAAGAGCCTGGAAGAGCTCAGATTCAGCGGCAAGAAAGGCATGTCCGCTTTGGGGCACGTTCGGCTGGCCATAACCGGTGGGGCGGCCGGAGTGCAGCCGTTTACGTCAGACGACGGGCGTCTTAGCCTCTTGCACAACGGCGAGATCTACAACTATCGCGAGCTTGCGAGGGACATGGACCCGGACCCGGACACGCTCACGGGAAGCGACAGCGAAGTGCTCATGAGACTCCTGGAACGGGAGTATGAAGGAGATCTCGCGGCCGCCGTCGAACGTGTGCTTCCAATGTTGGACGGAGTTTACGCGCTGGCTCTGACGGACGGGGAACAGACGGTCGTGGCGCGGGACAAGATCGGGGTCCGGCAGCTCTATTACTACGAGAGACGCGGGCTAGTGGGTTTTGCCTCCGAGAAGAAGCCGCTCATTGCTCTTGGGGGACGCAGTATCGATATCCACCGTGTGCCGCCGGGTCATTTGATGTTTATCGACAGCGGCGGTTTCGTAACCAGACCCTTCTGGAACGTGGAGACGCTTCGAGAAGGCGGGCTGATCGAGGACATGGACGGGGCCATGTCCGTATATGACGCGGCGATAAGAAGCGCAGTGCGGAAGCGGGTCGCCGGCAGAGACCGCGTGGGGATCATATTCTCCGGGGGAGTGGATAGTGTGCTCATCGCCCATCTGGTAAGAGAACTGGGGGTTCCTTTTACGTGCTATACGGCCGGCAGGGAACCGAACGCCCCCGATCTGGAGTGGGCCGCCGGGGTCGCCGAGAGGCATGGATTTCCGCTGCAGGTCAAGAAGTTGAGCCTGGAGGAGATCCGGAGCCGGATTCCTCAAGTGATTCACGACATAGAAGACAACAGCTTAAATCAGGTCGAAGTCGCCGTCCCCATCCACGCGTCGGTGGAAATGGCGCAGAAGAACGGGGAGCGTGTAGTACTGAACGGTCAGGGTGCCGACGAGCTGTTCGGAGGATATCCGTGGTACTCCAAGGTGGTCGAGCGCGAGGGATACGATACCTTCGTCGATCGCTCCTGGGAGGACACCTGCGTGCTCTATAAGGAATGCCTGGAGCGCGAGGACAAGATTGCCATGTCGCACAGTATTGAGCTGCGGGTGCCTTTCCTGGACCCCGAGGTCATTCGCGCGGCGTTTACAATAGCGCCCGAGCTCAAGATATCGGGAGGGGACGATCGGCTGGGGAAACGCGTGCATCGCGAGTATTGCCGTTCAGTGGGGATTCCGGAGGAGATCGCATTCAGGGAGAAGGAGGCCGCGCAGCACGGGGCAAACGTGCATAGCGCGTTCGAAGAGATAGCGGAGGCTCACGGGCTCAGCCCGTCGCTGATGGACGAAATCAAGTACGATCCGAACAGGACCGTCACCGAGAAGCTGGGGAGCTCCTCCAGATACGGCTTTCGATACGGCGATCAGCATCTCTGGAAGCCTCTACCGCACGTTCAGTACTTTCTGGATTGCCACGCGGCCAGGCTGGGATTGCTCCCGCCGCTGCCCCGTTTTCACTTCGACGACGTCCAACGCAGGCTGGCGGGTACGGGCGTAGCTCTGGGGGGTGAGCTGAGATGAGAATTGAGCTGCCAAAGGCGTACGAGCATTTCGGGGCGGTCAGATTCGGAGATCTCCAGAAGGTCTTTGAGCTCGACTGCGGGCAGGGAAACGGAGCCTCCCCGGGGGTCCACCACGCGATACAGGAGATTCCGTATCCTATGTTGCACGAGATCTACAAGGACATGGCGATAGTAGTCCCCGTCCACAGCGAGCGCCTGAAGCTGGTGGAAGGCGTGCTGTGCGGCATTCCCCATCCGTGCATGATAGTCATAGTGTCGAACAGCCCCGTCGTGCCGGTCGACCGTTTCAGGATGGAGCAGGACGCGCTCCGGGATTTTTGCGGCTTCGTGGGAAAGAACGCCCTCATAGCCCATCAAAAGGACCCAATCCTGGCAAAGGCCTTTGAAAAGTCCGGTTATACCGAGATTCTGAATGAGGACGGTACAATAAGAGACGGGAAGGCCGAGGGGATGATAATCGGCACTGTGCTCGCGTGGCTCGCCGGGAAGAAGTACATAGGTTTCGTCGATTCGGACAATTACTTCCCCGGCGCCGTCGAGGAGTACATACGCGAGTACGCTTCCGGATTCACCATCGCCCGGTCACCCTATGCCATGGTGAGAATCGCCTGGCACAGCAAGCCCAAGATAGTGGAATCGAAGCTTTTCTTCAGGAAGTGGGGCCGCACCTCGTCGAACACCAATCTTCTCTTGAACAAGCTTATCAGTCATTACACCGGCTTCGAGACCGAGATAATAAAGACGGGGAACGCCGGTGAGCATGCTCTGACGACCGAGCTCGCCTGCAACATCGACTATTCCGAAGGGTATTCGATAGAGCCGTATCACATCATAAATCTCATCGAGAGGTTCGGGGGCGTTCTCGAGAGCCCGGTCAAGGACGTCATGAAGAAGAGCGTTGAGGTGTTTCAGATTGAATCCAGGAACCCCCATCTGCATGAGGCCGGAGGCAGGGAGCATATAGATCAGATGAGCTACCTTGCCATGCAGGTCATCTATCACTCAACGGTCTGTCCGGATTCCCTGAGGAAGGAGATTCGCCGGGGCGCCGCCGCCAAGGGCTTCATCAAGGGCGATGAGGACATCGCCGTTCCACACCGCTTTGCGTCGCTCTCGACTATTGATCGCGACGTCTTCAGGGAGAAGATCCGCAACGCCCCTTACGGCAGGCTGCTTGAGAAGGGAATAGGGAAAGAGAGTAGCTGACATCAAACTCGTAATCTTGACCGATCTGGACGGGACACTGCTGGATAGGGACACTTACTCGTACGAGGAGTCGTTGCCTGCGATAGAGACGGCCAAGGAGGAAGGGATACCTATTGTATTCTGTTCTTCCAAGACCCGGGCCGAACAGGAGGCGCTGAGGTCGGAGCTCGGCATAGACGATCCCTTCATCGTCGAAGACGGCGCGGCCTTGTACGTACCCTCCGACTACTTCGGTTTTGACTATGAGTACGGGATTTTCTCGGACGGCTACAGGGTCTCCGAGTTCGCCGTCCCGTATTCCGAAGTCAGGAAGGCGCTGAGTGCCGTCGGCTCTGAGACCGGGGTTGAGTTCAGGGGATACGGTGATCTAAGCGTCAAAGAGCTCGCCGACATAACCGGTCTCGACCCCGAGGCCGCCGAGAGGGCGAAGCTGAGGGAGTATCAAGAGACAATCGTCTCAGAGATCGAGTCCGGGAAAGTCGAGACGGTGGAGCAGGCCTTGAACAAGCGCGGCCTCAAGATGACGAGCGGGGGCAGGTTCTTCGGGGTGACTTCTTCCAAGGGCAAGGGAGAGGCCGCTGGGGTTCTGATCGGTCTTTTTAAGGAACAACATCCGGAAGTGAAAACCGTCGGCATCGGAGACGGCCAAAACGACGTTTCCCTTCTGAGCGTTGTTGACTTTCCTTTCCTTGTGCGGAAGCCCGGAGGCCGTTGGGAAGATATGGAAATCTCCGGCTTGACCCGGGTTCCGGGAGTCGGCCCAGACGGCTGGAGGCGGGCCGTGTTCGATCTGCTGAAGGAGTGACGTCTCGTGTGTGATCTGCTGGTGGCCATGCCGGATGCTACCGGTGAAGGTAGAATCGTCTTCGGCAAGAACAGCGACCGTCCCGCAGGCGAGTGCCAAGTGCTTCACTTCGGGCCGGTGCGGACTCAGCGGGCGGGCTCCGCGGTAAAGTGCTCGTATGTAAAGGTGCCCGATTCGGAGTCGACCTTGGCCACGCTGGGATGCCGTCCGTATTGGTGCTGGGGTTACGAAACGGGGCTCAACGAGGCGGGGGTAGTAGGCGGCAACGCGGCCGTGTTCACAAGAGCCGGAAGGCGGACGCGCGTCGGAGCCAAACCGGGTCTTACGGGAATGGAGTTGCTCCGATTCGGCCTTGAGCGCGGCGGCACGGCCGAGTATGCGGTCGAGGCGATCGTAGAATTGCTGGAGCGCTACGGGCAGTGGGGCTCGGCGGTTAGAGGGAAGAAGCACTCTGAAGGAAGCTATGAGAACTCGTTTCTGTTGGCCGACCGGCGGGAGGCATGGGTATTGGAGACCGCCGGGCGCCGCTGGGCGGCCGAGCGCGTGAGTGAAGGCATAAGGACCGTCTCGAATGAGCTTACCATCAGGAGAAGGTGGGACAAAGCTTCGCCGGACCTCTTCAAGCACGCGGTGGGCTCCCGTTGGTGGGGCGAAGCCGACGGGGACTTGGATTTCGCCTATGCCTACAGCGACCATGAGGGCTATCCTCGCCAGGTCGCCCATATTCGCAGGATGCGGACGCACGACCTGCTGAAGCGAAACGCGGGCTCAATAGACGAGCAAACGGCAATGGAGGTTCTGCGCGATCACTACGAGGGGAGCTTCCTGGGAGGGCCGCAGTTCAGCCGCTACCTTCCCGATTTTCACACGGTCTGTATGCATGATTCGCCCGCCGGATTCACATGGGGGGATACGGCGACTTCGGTCGTGGTCGCGTTGGATCTCGATCGTGACGACCCTCCTTTGATGTGGACGGCCTACCTCCCGCCTTGCAGCAGCGTATACCTTCCTTTTGCGTTCTCGGAGTCCTTGCCGGACATGGTGACGCGCGCGGGCGCCGCAGGCCTGGGCAGCCGCAGGCCTGCTTCCGCAAAGCCTGATCGGTTCGACAAGGACTCGTTGTGGTGGCGTCTGCACCGCGTCGTGAAGGCTGCGGCGGAAAGGCCTTTTAAGCGCGTGCCCGAGCTTCGATCGGTTCTCGATCCCTTGGAGGAGCAGCTTGTGCGCCGGGTGAGAAGAGACACGCAAAGGCGCTTGTCGTTCGACCCGGGCGAATGGAACGATATGGTGTCCGCGGAGCTGTCCAAGCTGCTCCCCGTTTTGGACGATCTGGAGCACAAATGGCGGCGGGAGTAGCGCTCCGGGGGGCCTGGGCGAATGAAGAAGTCTCACCCTCCCGACCACTCTCATCGACGAGTCGAGCCTCGCTTGGCGGTGGATCTCGGCTCGCTTTGCCTCTATTGTAATTGCGAAAACCCGCCGCCCGCCGAAGTGAAGGTTTTGGGTCTTTGCGCGGCCGCCGGGATCTCATTTGACTCACCGCACCGCCGCCCGCCCGGACGGCGGCTGAGACGCAGGAACGAACTGCGCAGGAGGACATGTGCCGGCTACCATACATCTCGTACCTCATACGCACTACGACGTCGTTTGGGCCTTCAATAAGGAGGACTACTTTCTCATCTTCACCTCCATTCTCAACAAGGCCCTCAGGATGATTGATGAGGAGGACTTCCGATTCCTGATCGAGCAGACCTACCCGCTCGAGATGCTCGAGCAGCGTAGCCCGACGCTCTATTCGAGGGTCAAGGCCGCGATCGCCGAGGGGAAGATCGAGATCGTGGACGGCCAATACCTGATGCCCGATACCATAATTCCCGGCGGAGAGGTCCTGGTGAGGGAGATCCTCTTCGGGAAGAGATACTGCAGGGACAAGTTCGGCGTGGAAGTGCCGGTGGCCTGGGCGGCGGACGGGTTCGGTCTCAACGCTCAGATGCCGCAGATATACAAGAAGGCGGGCTATCACTGGGTCGCCTTTCGGCGCGGGCTTCCCCGCTCCATAGGAACCAGCGTCAGCGAGTTCCTCTGGGAGGGCCTGGACGGCACTCAGATCATCAGTCACTGGATGCCCCTGGGATACCGTGCCGGTCTCAAGCTGGACAAGTGGGAAGAGAGCTTCAAGAAGCTGAATAAGCTGGCGGTGTCTTCGCACGTGCTTATGCCTTGCGGCAGCGGAGGCGCGATACCGCAGGACGACATCCCCGAAAGGGTCGGCGCGTGGAATCGGAAGCACAGGAAATCCAAGATGCTGATGACGACCCCTCGGAGCTTCTTCGAGGGCCTGGAATCCGAAAACCCCAACCTGATCACCTTCAAAGGCGAAATGTACAGCGATGATCTTGAGAGCATCTTCGCCGACGTCTCTTCGAGCCGCGTGCGGCTGCGCCTTGCGATAAGGGATTGCGAGCTGGATCTTCTTATGGCCGAGAAGGCCGCGTCCCTGGCGATGTTGCATGGAAGGCCCTATCCGACCGAGATGTTGAAGAACGCCTGGAAGAAAAAGCTCTTCTTGGTAATGCACGACGTCGTTCCGGGGTGCGGCATAGACGAGATCTACGAGGACGCTTGGGAGTATATCGGAGACATTCAGAAACAGATGCCGAGGATCATGGCGGCGTCCATAAAGCACATGGTGGCCGGCGATGAGCTCAGCAGGCACATAGTGGTGTTCAATCCGAATAGCTGGCCGGCCAAAGACTACGTCGAGGCGGACCTGGAGCTGGCGCAGGGCTGGTCCTCGGCGCCCGGAATAACCGGTGACGAGGGGGAGGTAGCCGCCGAGGAGGTCGAGGCAACCAGGTGGGACGACGGGTCGGTCAGCAAGGCGGTGGTCGGGTTCATGGCCGAGGTGCCGCCGCTCGGATGCAAGGTCTATTCGATATCCAGGCAGAGCAAGGCGTCTACTCCCATGAAGGTCGCCGACGGCAACACGATAGAGACGGACTTGTTCACCCTCGGGATCGATGAGAAGACCGGCATCGTCACCGTGACCGATCGCGACGGCATCGTCGTCATGAGGGGCAATGAGATCATCATCGACGAAGAGCTCGGAGATCTCTACTTCCACAGGGGACAGCTCGACAAGTACATCGGGTCCGAGAGCGGCGAGGGCCTGCATTTCGGCGTTTTCAAGCCCGGGAAGCCGGAGATCGAGGAAGGTCCGGTCCGCACGGTCGCGACCTTCCGCAATGACTATTACTGTCTCAGGTGGCCCTACTATCTCATAGAGAAATACGATCCGCTTCTCTATCGGCACAAGACCCTCGAGGTGACGAAGCAAGTCATCGTCTATCGAGATTTTCCCCGCATCGACTTCGAGACCAAGGTCAACCTGTTGCAGCCCCACGTGCGCGTTCGCTTGAGGCTGGACACCTGCATCGTAGCGCCCTCCTATACCAGACAAACACAGTTCGGAGCCCTTTCCCTGCCGAAGACGAAGTCGCTTCAGGAGAGCTTCAAGATCCCTTCGCTGAGCTGGATCACCGCGGAAGGGGAAGGTCGGGGGCTGGCCGTGCTCACGCTGGGCATGCCGATCGATGAGATTAAGGGCGGCGAGATATATTGCACTCTCATAAGAAGCGTCTCCGTGCTTTCGAGCGACGGCGTCAGCGGCCCCCTGATCCCGACTCCGGAAGCTCAGGAGCTCGGCGAGCACAACTATAGGTATTCCGTGTATCCCTACAGGGGAAGCTGGCAGGAGGCCGGGGTTCACCGCCGGGGCTTCGAGACGGCACAACCTCTGTTCGCCATGCAGTCCGAGATGAAGCCCGCCGGGAACGAGTCGGCGAGCTTCACTTTGGAGCCCGACAACCTCATTCTCGCCGCGCTCAAGAAAGCGGAGGACGACGATTCCTTGATTTTTCGCTTCTTCGAAACCTGCGGAAGACCATGCCGGGCGAAGATCGGGTTGCCTCCGACGATCAAGAAAGCCCGGATTGTGAACTTGCTCGAGGCTCCCGGCGAAGAGATCAGAATCGAAGGCGGCGCCATAGAGATGGACGTCGGCGCCTTCGAGATCGTAAGCATCAAGCTGGAGCGCGCAGGCAGGCGGGCTACCGATCAATGAGGGGGATCGAGCGCGTTGCGCGACGTTAGCGACGATGCGGGGGCCTTCGGACCAAACGCGTCAGGATCTCCGGCTACCGCCCGCCGGCCCTCCTCAATCACAGTGATTCCCGTAGGTTTTTGAATCGCACGGGCGGCCGCCTCATGGGCTTCCTCACCGGCACCAAAGCGACGGCGACATCAGCAAGGCGCACGTAGTGTGATCGACCGATCGGTGCGCGCTTTCCACCGGCCCGGTCCGGCCGTTCCTTACACAATCTTGTCTTGACGAACGGCGACACAAATATGAGAATCGCGTGAGCGGTTGTAAATCATGACGGTAGTAACCCTAGTGCGTCAAAGGCGATAGCGGCTACCTTGCGTCGCTTCGGCCGGCCATATTGTACGAGGGATCAGAGGGGGAACAGAAGCGAATGAACAAGGTTCTCTGCATAAACTTCGACGGGGTCATCCACAGCTACACAAGCGGGTGGCAGGGTCCCGGGATCATATCGGATCCGCCCGTGGAGGGGGCGTTCGAAGCCCTCAGACGGTATATGAAAAAGTACGACGTGTGCATTCTCTCGGTCAGAAACGGCTATCCCGAGGGAATAGTGGCCATGAAGCAGTGGTTCAAGAAGCACGGCTGGCCGCAGGACATATTGGGCAACCCGCAGGGAATAGAGTTCGCGTTGAAGAAGCCGGACAAGACACATCTCATCATAGACGACAGGGCTTACACGTTTCGGGGGAAATGGCCGACGCTCAAGGAGGTAGATGAGTTCACCCCCTGGAACTGGAGCCTGCGTCACCCCGAGTAGCTCTCCGCCCAAGTCGCCTCTTGGGCGGCGGGAGGACCGCATTCCGGCGGAGTGACCTACCGGCATCGCTCTTTCGGCGTTGCGGCCTTGATACGCGGCGCGGTCTCTTGCGACACGAAGTGGACCCTTGGTTCATGTATGCGGGCGGCGCTCAGCCGGCAACCACGGTCGCGAGATGCGAGGAACGGACCGCAGTCCGCGCCCCTAGGTTTCACGGCGGTCTGAATGAACGGGAAGAAGCCCAATACGGACGAGCCGAAGGTCGAGAAATGGCGTTGAGTCCCAAAAGATCCTACGAGAAGCGAGGGACCCTCGGTACGTTCGCCGGGGTCTTCACGCCCAGCATTCTCACCATCCTCGGAGTCATACTCTTCCGCCGGACCGGCTACGTCGTAGGCCAGGCCGGACTGGCGCAGACACTGATCATAATCGGCATGGCTTACGCCTTGGCCGTCCTAACCTCGATCTCGCTGGCCGCCATAGCCACCAATATCCGAGTCAAGAAGGGCGGCGACTATTATCTCATCTCACGGACGCTGGGCGTCGAGTTCGGCGGAGCGATCGGTGTCGTGCTTTTCATGGCGCAGACCGTATCCATCGCATTCTATTGCATCGGCTTCGGTGAAGCGGTTGCCGAGGTCGTTCCCTGGACCACGGCCGCGCTGCCGCGCTTGATTGCCGCAGGGGCCATCCTCTTTCTCTTCATCTTCGCTTGGATGGGAGCCGATTGGGCCACGAGACTGCAGTATGTCGTAATGACCGTTCTTTTCACGGCCCTGGCTTCGTTCTTCTACGGCGGTGCCATGAAGTGGAGCGGCGGCGCGCTCTCCGCCAACTGGTCCGCTCCCGAAGGCGGCTTGAACTTCTGGATGGTCTTCGCCGTATTCTTCCCGGCCGTAACCGGTTTCACACAAGGCGTGAGCATGTCCGGTGAATTGAAGGACCCGGGCAGGAGCCTTCCGCTGGGGACTTTTATGGCTGTCGGTCTCTCACTGATTGTGTACTGCGGGGCGGCGCTCTTCTTCGCCGGATCGCTTACGTCTTCCGAGCTCTCGACGGATTTGAACGCCATGAACCGAGTCGCGCGATTCGGAGCACTTGTCAGCGCGGGCGTCATCGCCGCGACGCTTTCATCGGCCATGGCTTCTTACATGGGCGCCCCGCGGATCCTTCAGGCCATCGCCGCGGATCGTATAATGCCCTTCATTGTCCCGTTCGCGAAGGGCTCGGGCCGCGACCAAAACCCCCGGCGCGGAGTGCTGCTCTCCACCGGCATCGCCCTGGCCACCGTCGCGCTGGGAGACCTGAACACTCTGGCCCCTGTGGTAACGATGTTCTTTCTTATATCGTACGGGCTTCTCAACTACGCCACTTACTTCGAGGGGCGCGCCGCAAGCCCGTCTTTCCGGCCCCGGTTCCGCTGGTTCGACAAGAGGCTGAGCCTCGTGGGAGCAGCGGGCTGCCTCGGGGCCATGCTGGCCATCAATGCCGTGGCCGCCGCGGCGGGTCTCGCCGTGCTGTTCGGCATCCACCAATACCTCAAACGCACCGGCGGCCACGCGCGGTGGGCGCACGGAGTCAGGTCCTACAATTTCCAGCGGATACGCGAACTGCTCTTTCAAATGGACGCGGAGCCCGCTCATTTCCGCGATTGGCGCCCTCAGATCCTGGTGTTCTCCAAGGATGAGCACAGGCGGAAGCAGTTGCTGGAGTTCAGCACCTGGATCGAGGGAGGCAGCGGTTTGACAACGGTGGTGATCATCATGGAGACAACCGGCCCGGAGGCGAATCGCCTGAAAGAGGAGGAGTATGAATCGTTCTACAAGGAGATCCGCGAGAGCGAGACAAAGGCGTTCCCTCTGGTAGTCACCGCTCCCGATTTCCGCACGGGGATGAACGGACTGCTGCAAACTCACGGCATCGGCCCGCTCAAGGCAAATCTGATGCTGCTCAACTGGTTGGAAGAACACCCGCAGTTCGAATACGAAAGATCAAAACGCACCTACGGACGGAACATGCGCGAGGCCCTTCAATCGGGCTGCAACGTTGTCGTGCTCGGCGCGGATGACGAGGAGTGGCGCGGCCTTGAGAGCATCCCCGCTCAGGAGAGGCGGATCGATGTCTGGTGGGGGGGAGGGAGCACAGGCAGACTGATGCTGCTTCTTGCGTATCTTATGACCCGCACCGAGGCGTGGGACGGAGCGGTCATACGCGTTCTCGCGGAAGGCGGAAGGAAGAGGCCCGAGCGCACCTTGGACGACATGGAGGAGTTCTTGAAGGAAGCGCGGATCCGGGCGGAGACGGAGATTGTGGAGAAACTCGACGACAAGGTGCTGGTGGGCTACTCGGAGGACGCCACTGTTGTCTTCATTCCCGTTCAGCTTCACGAGGATCAGGCAATGGACGTCTTGGGGGAGCCCCTGGAAGAGTTCCTGCCGCGACTGCCCGTGGTGGCGCTTGTGCTTGCCGGAGAGAAGATCCGGCTCCGGGCCGAGCCGGAAGAGGGCGAAGCGGCGGAGGAAGCCGCCGTGGAGGATGTCGCCGCGGATATGGAGAAGAAGGCGCGTAAAGCCGAGAAAGCGGCCGAGAAGGCGGAAGAGCGGGCTAAGGAATCGGCGGATAAACTGCGCGACGCACGGGATAAGGGATTGAAGGAGAAGGACCGCGAGGCTTACGAGAAGATCGAGAGTGAAGCGGCCGAGGCCGAGAAGGAACGGGATCGTTGTCGCGAACACGCGAGAAAGGCGAGGGGGGAGGCGGATGAGGCCGCGCGTGACGTGAATGACGCTCAGAATCAACCCCCGAAGAGAGAGCCGCCTGAGGAGTCGACTCGTGAGCAGGGAGAGACCCAGTCCCCCGAAGAAGAGCCGGTGGACAAGGCCGCGCGCGAGGCCGATGAGGATCGGAAGAAGTCCGGTGAGGGGGAGCGAGCGTGAGGATAACGTGCTGGTAAGCGACGATCCGGCTCATTGCGCACCGGGTACGGGAGGCTGGGCCCGGTCCGGGCTGCGGCGCAGGGTGACGCGTGAGGGGTAGCCGCGATCAATATCGGATTAGGAGGTGCCATGCGATCACTTTTGAGCGTACCAATAGTTCTCACTTTCCTTTTGTCGCCGGCGGTGGGATCGGCGGCCGGCGATCCGGACTCCGTCTTGGTAGAGCGTTTCGCCCGTCTCGCACTGGAGTGCGTTCACACTGAGTACCCGAACAAGATCTCTCACGTCCTCTTCTCAGACGATGACGTTGCGCCGCCGCGCGAGCTGACCCCGGCGTTCTGCGGCTGCTTCGACTGGCACAGCTCCGTACACGGCCACTGGCTTCTGGCGAGGCTAGCCCGGCTTCATCCCGACGCGCCGTTCGCCGCGGAGGCCAAGGCCGCCCTCGGCCGCAGCTTGACCGCCGAGAACCTGAAGGCCGAGGCAGCGTATGTGACGCGCGAGGGGAGGGAGACGTTCGAGCGACCATACGGTCTCGCCTGGCTTCTATGCCTGGCCGAGGAGCTGCGCGCGTGGGACGACGACGATGCGCGGGGTTGGGCCGAGAACTTGGAGCCGCTCGAGGAAGCCGCCGCGGACAGAATCGCGGCGTGGCTGCCCAAGCTCCACTATCCCATACGGACCGGCGAGCACAGCCAGACCGCGTTCGCCTTCGGGCTGATCCTTGACTGGGCCGAGGCGGTGGAGAATGAGGAGATGGCGGTGTTGGTGAGGAATACCACTCTGCGCCTATATCTCGAGGACAAGGGCTGTCCCCTTGACTACGAGCCCTCCGGGCAGGATTTCCTGTCGCCGTGTCTCGCCGAGGCGGATCTGATGCGTCGTGTTCTTTCCCTGCGCGACTTCGCCGGCTGGCTGGATGGTTTCCTTCCGGGTATCCCTGACGAGGGCGGCTCCGAGTGGTTGCCCGTGGGGGTGGTCACGGACCGCTCTGACGGGAAGCTTGCCCACCTTGATGGACTCAACCTCAGCCGAGCCTGGATGTTCGAGGGCATCCTCTCCGGGTTGCCTGATGACGACCCTCGCCGGCCGGCGCTTCGTGCCGCGGCAGAAGCCCACCGCGAGGTCGGGCTCGCGGCCGTGACCGGGGAACACTACGAGGGCGGCCACTGGCTCGGGAGCTTCGCGACCTACCTCGTAACGGGCAAGGGGCGGTGACAACCGGCGAGCTCAATTCGCGACTGAACCGACGGGCTCACTCAGTAGGCACCCGGTACATAACCTGCGTATGAAACGAATCCTCAATATTCTCCTGTGGTCGGTCATCGCGGCCGCGTTCATCGGTCCGGGAACAGTGACCACCGCCGCCCAAGCAGGCAGCGACTTTCGCTTCGCCCTCGCCTGGGCGTTGGCCTTCTCGGTCGTCGCCTGCCTGGTGCTGCAAGAGGCGGCGGGTCGAATCTCCGTGCTGACGGGATCGGAGCTGGGGTCGGCCATACGCGGTCGGTTCACCGGATCAACGTGGGGTGAAGCCGCGCCCCTCCTTGTCGCCTCGGGGATCATTCTAGGCTGTGCCGCCTATGAAGCCGGCAACCTCCTCGGTGGGGTGGCGGGCGTTCGCCTGGTTCTGGATTTTTCTCCATCCCTGTTGACATTGATCACGGCCGCCGCCGCCGCTCTGCTGCTATTCACCGGCAGGGTGCGCTGGATCGCCCGCATACTTGGCTCGCTGGTGGCGGTCATGGGCGTGGCCTTTCTCGTTACAGCGGTTCGCCTCGGTCCCGATCTCCCTGGACTTCTCCGAGGGTTGCTGGTGCCCGGCATATCTGCCGGTTCGACGGTGCTCGTTCTTGGCCTGGTGGGCACCACCGTCGTGCCCTACAACCTCTTTCTCGGCTCGGCATTGGCGAAGGGGAGCGGACTCCGGGAGATGAGGTATGGTCTCGCGGTGGCGGTAATCGGCGGCGGCGTTATCTCCGTCGGCGTGCTGGTTGTGGGAAGCGCGCTCGGCGGCGGCCTCGAGTACGAGCGGTTGGCGGCGGTGCTGGGAGACCGCCTGGGAAAAGGGGCGGAGGTGTCGTTGGGTGTGGGCCTCTTCGCGGCCGGTTTCACTTCCGCCATTACCGCGCCGCTCGCGGCGGCCCTAGCGGCGCGATCTCTTCTTGGAATCTCCGATGATCCGCGTTGGGCCGCGCGCTCGCCGCGCTTCCGGGCGGTGTGGGCCGGAGTGCTTGCCACCGGCATGATCTTCGGCGTCTCGGGCGTGCGCCCTATACCTGTGATCATTCTTGCCCAGGCCTTCAACGGCTTCGTTCTGCCGCTGGTTGCCGTCTTCCTGTGGATCGCCATGAACGATCGCCGTCTCCTCGGCGATGAAGGGGTCAACTCCCGTCCCCAGAACTTGGTTACCGGATTGGTGGTGCTCGTCTGCGTCATCCTCGGTTTGCGCGCCCTCGCGGCGGCGGTTCGCAGCGCGCTTCAGTTTGTGTGAGTGTGTGTGGGCCACCCGAGACTTCTCAATATGTGTGGGGATTCCATTCCGAGGGCCTGTGTGACGCGGCCGGCGCTCGGGCCGACCCGGTTTCAACGGACCACGTGGTCCTCCCCGACCATTCGGAGGGGGCGTCGTCCATTGTCTGAGCCCCCGGGGTTGTGTGAGAGGACTCCCGTTCGGCGTTGGCTCCCCGACCGCTTCAGTGGGCGGAATCCGCAGTGCCCCCGAAGGACCATACTGTTGGGCGCTCAACGGGCTCGGCAGTCGTGGCTGCTGCACAATACGGCAGCACTGCTGTATCATACAGCAGGCAAGCTAATTCACTGGAATACAACTAGTTCCCTCAGAATTCCCTCATCCGCTGCGGTAAAATACGGCAGCGACCAAGGTCGTTTTCCGAGTCGAAAGTCGAGCGAGGACGCCAACTTATTGAATAACAGTGGAATAGAGCGCCGCCGGCAGGTCGGCACGCGACTTGCACCTAACATCTGAATGCCTGGAGGGTGCAGTGGGTTCGTTTTTGAATTCTCCAACTTGAAGGAGGTAGACAATGAAGAAGTTGGCGAAGTCTCTCTTTCTGATAGCTTTCATGGCCGCCGTCGGGATAATGCTCAGCGGGGCAGCCTGGGCGCAGACCGTTGACATCACGGCAGCAGTCGGCGTGAACACGGGCAGCAACAGGGCTGACTATGGGGTAACTGGTACTGTGGATGGCGTGGGTAACATGTACAAGCTCACTGTTCAGATCAAAGACGGCACCGGGACTCCTATCGAAACGGTCACCAAAACCTACACCAACGGTGAGGCTAATTGGCACTTCAATATCAAGGGCGTAGCCGGCGGCGTTACGGCTTATGTCTGTTTGGAGGATCTCGCGGGCCTAATGACGATGGGCGCGTCACAGACTTGCGACGATGAAGACACCGAACCGATCGATTACCCAGTTCCCGCCACTAGAACCACAGGCTTGCTGGTGCTGGCATTCTTAATCGCGTCCGTGGCTTCAATCGCGCTCTTGAGGAGACGGGCAAGTTCCAATGCATAGACTTGAGGCCCGGATGCCTCCAGGTTTGAGACCCGAGGGGTCACTCCCCTCGGGTCTTACCATGAGAACCGTAACTCGGCTCCCGCGACATGCCCCCCCAATCCGCACTAAGTCCGGTAGTATCGTTAGGCTACGGCCGTAGCGATGAAAGCCGGCCTGCCCCGACTGAGTCCTATTCCCATAACAGGACTTGCCTGGTCTTGCGCTGGCCCATAGACTCTATCTCTGGTGTTTTTGGGACGATGGCTCGGGGACCGGCGGCCGAATTCCCGACAGGGGATTCACATTGAATACCTCGGCTGGTGGAGGCTGCCCAGTATCGGCCGGGCCATTGTGTACAATCAAGATCACGGGAGTCATGCTCAGAGGATGCTCGGGTAGAGATTCGCGATCCGCCGAGCCGATTGGCGCGGTGGGAATTACCTGAGCCATCGCAAGGGTTACTTGGATAAGCACTTATGATCGGCAGGACCATCTCCCATTATAAGATTCTCGAGAAGCTCGGCGAGGGCGGCATGGGCCTCGTCTACAAGGCCGAAGACACGAGGCTTGACCGTACCGTCGCCCTTAAGTTTCCGGAGCCCCATGCCCTAGGCGGAGAGCAGGGGATAGCCAGGCTGAGCCGCGAGGCCAAATCGGCGGCGGCGCTCAATCATCCCAACATCTGCACAATTTATGAGATCGATAGTTCCGAAGGGCGGCCCTTCATAGCTATGGAGTACATCGATGGGCAGAGCCTTGAGGACAGAATTGAATCGGACCCGCCGGCGCTGAACGAGACGATAGACATAGCCGCCCAGATTGCCGCGGGGCTCGGGCATGCTCATGAGAAGGGCATCATCCATCGGGACATCAAGCCCGGCAACGTCATGGTGACGCCGTCGGGTCGGGCTAAGATCTTGGATTTCGGCCTCGCGAAGTCACTCGGTGGAACGCTGCTGACCCGAACGGGCACCACGATAGGCACGGTGGCCTATATGTCCCCCGAGCAGGCGCGCGGTGAGGAAGCGGATGCGCGAACGGACATTTGGTCACTTGGCGCCGTGTTGTATGAGATGGTGTCAGGGCGACGGCCGTTTAAGGGGGACTACGAGCAAGCGGTGATCTACCAGATCTTGAACGATACTCCCAAGCCGGTTACGGAGCTTCTGCCAGATACGCCCGGAGAGTTGGCTCGCGTCATAGAAAAAGCGATGGCTAGGGATCCCCGCGAGCGGTACGTGCGAACCGAAGACGTCATTAAGGACCTGAATGCGATAGGAAAAGGCGTAGGATCCGGTCGTGAGGAAAACAGGGCACAATCAGACTCGGCAAAGCCGTCCATCGCGGTGCTCCCGTTCAGAGACATGAGCTCGGACAAAGACCAGGACTACTTCTGCGAGGGGATTGCCGAGGAGCTGATAAACGCCTTGGTGAAGCTCGAGGGTCTTCGTGTGGCGGCGCGGACTTCGGCTTTCAAGTTCAAGGATAGCGATAGCGACATAAGACAAATCGGCGCGGAGCTTGAGGTGCAGACCGTGCTCGAAGGAAGCGTCCGGAAATCCGGCAACCGCCTGCGAATAACAACACAGCTCATAAACGTCGAAGACGGATTTCACCTATGGTCTGAGAAGTATGACCGGGAGCTGGAAGATATATTTGCCATCCAGGATGACATATCGCTTGCGATTATCGACAAGCTCAAGGTAAGGCTCCTCGGACGGGAGAAAAAGTCTCTCGTAAGGCGCCACACCGCCGACCAGGAGGCCCACAATCTATATCTCAAGGGACTCTACTTCTGGAACCGGCGGCTCGAGGGCGGCATGAAGGCGGCGATGGAACACTTCCGCCTAGCCATTGAAAAGGACCCCGGATACGCGCTCGCCTACGTCGGCATAGCCGACACCTACAATATTACCGGGTTATTCGGTTATCTCCCACCCGATGAGACATTCCCGAAGGCGAGGGAAGCCGCAAGGAAGGCGCTTGAGATAGATGAATCGTTGGGTGAGGCCCACGCTTCACTCGCGTTTACGAACACGTGGTTCGATTGGGATTGGGCGGCCGCGGAACGTGAATTCAAGAGGGCGATTGAGCTGAACCCGAAGTATGCATCCGCCCACGAATGGTACGCCCTGTTTCTGGTCTCCTTGGGTCGGTTCGACGAGGCGATAGTAGAGACAGAGAGATCGCGTGAGCTCGATCCTCTCTCACTCATGATCAACTCAGTCGTGGGGGTAATCTATTACTTTGCCCGCAGGTACAAGGAAAGCATTGCCGGTCATCAGAAAGCTTTGGAGCTGGAGCCGAGCTTCCTCCTGGCAAGCACGTATCTGGTTTTGACTTATGTCGCCGATGGCATGTGTGATCGCGCGCTGGAAACCGTGGGTAAGGCCGAGGCCTACGCCGCCGAACACGCATACAGCCTCGGATATTTCGGTTTTGCCTACGGTATGTGCGGGCGGGAAGAGGATGCTCTAAGAGTTCTTGACGCGCTGAATCGACTCGCGGAGAAGCGATACGTCTCTCCGATAAACCAGGCCCACGTGCTTTTGGGTCTCGACAGAATGGAAGAGGCGCTTGACTTCTTTGAGAAGGCCTACGCGGAGCGATGCCCCATACTGGTTTTCGCGGGAACGGCGCCTTACTGCGACCGCAGAAGTGAAGCCCTGGAATCAAATACTCGATACAAGGAGCTAATGAGGAAGATCGGTCTAGCGGACTGATCGGCTGAAGAGTTATCCGCGATAAGGGCTTGGGAAGGGGGGTGCTCGGAGGTCTTATGGGTGAGAACTTGTGATCGCCGAGGCGGTTTCCTACCGTAGCATTCTCGAGGAACTCGCGAAGAAGACACGGACGGCGCCGACACCGGCGCAGAGAGGCAATCCAACCGCAATATGGTGTTTGAGACTACATCGTGGCGTTGGTGATTGAATAGACTCAGCTCCTCACTTGGAAGGTTTCGCGGACAGGCGCTCATGATCGGCAAGACCATATCCCACTATAAGATCCTCGAGAAGCTAGGCGAAGGCGGCATGGGCGTCGTTTACAAGGCCGAGGATACGAGGCTCGACAGGACGGTCGCGCTGAAGCTCCTCTCGCCTCATGCTCTGAGAAGCGAGGAGGACAAGGCGCGTTTTGTCAATGAGGCCAAATCGGCGGCTGCGCTGAGCCACTCCACCATCTGTCACGTTTATGAGATCGACGAAACGCAAGGCCATAGCTTCATCGCGATGGAGTGCGTTGAGGGGAAAAGCCTCAAGGCCTTGATTGAATCCGGCCCGATGAAACCGGCCGACGCGCTGGAACTGACCGTTCAAATCGCGGAGGGGCTGCAAAAGGCTCACGAGAAGGGGATCATCCACAGAGATATCAAGCCGGCCAACATCATGGTGACTAAGGAGGGCCAGGCGAAGATCACGGACTTCGGGCTTGCCAAGTCGGCAGGAGCTACTTTGGTCACGCAGGAAGGCACTACACTGGGCACCGTGGCATATATGTCCCCCGAGCAGGCGCGTGGGGAAGAGGTCGATGGCCGATCCGACATCTGGTCGCTCGGCGCGATGCTGTACGAGATGGTCTCGGGGCAGCGGCCCTTCAAAGGCGACTACGAGCCCGCTGTTGTGTATTCCATCCTGAACCAGGCACAGGAGCCTTTGACCGGGCTCAGGACCGGCGTTCCGGTTGAGCTTGAGCGGACTGTGAACAAGTGCCTGGAAAAGGACCGGGACGAGAGGTACCAGACGGCCGGAGATCTGGCGGCCGACCTGCGTCGTCTTGTACGCGTCATGAAGGAATCCGGAACGGATGCCCGGCCGGCGGAGCGCCGGGCGAAACCGACTACGGCGGGCGGGAGGCCGTTGCGGCCCTGGCTGTGGGCGTTCGCCGTTGTTGCAATAGTCATTCTGGCCGTCGCTCTGACGCGGTCCCACTTCATGCCGGGCCGGGAGGAGACGGCCGGAGAGGAGACGGCTGAACTTGAGACTGCGGGGCAGGCGGCCGGCGAGCCCGTTGCCGAGCGGAAGATGCTGGTAGTACTCCCTTTTGAGAATCTCGGTCCTCCGGAGGACGAGTATTTCGCCGACGGCATCACTGAGGAGATTACAAGCCGCCTGGCTGCCCTTAGCGGGCTGGGAGTAATCTCCCGAACCAGTGCATTTCACTACAAAGACACGGACAAGACAATTCGCGTGATCGGCGAAGAGCTCGGGGTAGACTATGTTCTCGAGGGCACGGTGCGCTGGGAGCACGCGGAGGAGGGCGAGAGTCATGTTCGCGTCACCCCTCAGCTCATCCGTGTCTCGGATGATACTCATATATGGTCGGATCGCTATGATCGCGAGCTGACGAACATCTTCGCGGTCCAGTCCCAGATCGCGGAGCAAGTCATAGTCCAGCTTGACGTCACATTGCTCGACCGCGAGCGGCAGGCTCTCGAATCCGTGCCGACGGATGACATGGAGGCCTACCACGCATACTTACGCGGTGTTGACTTGGCCTATCGTATCGATCATTTCAAAGAGGATCTGTATGTGGCCGTGCGGATGTTCGAGCGAGCGGTGAGGCTTGATCCGGAGTTCGCCCTGGCCTACTCGGAGCTTTCCAGGGTTCACGCGGGGATATACATGGACGGATACGACCGTTCTCAAGATCGCCTCCGCAAGGCCAAGGATGCCGCGGAGAGAGCCTTTGAGCTGTCCCCTGAGCTCCCGGAGGCACGCCTGGCGCTGGCTTACTACTACTATTGGTGCCTTCTGGACTACGATCGTGCCATGGAGGAGTTCGCGGTCGTAGAAAGGACACGGCCCAACGACACGTGGATGCTTAAAGGCATGGGCTTTGTCTCAAGGCGGAAAGGAGAGCACGAAGAGTCCTTGAAGTACCTGGAGAGAGCAATCAAGCTCGATCCCAAAGATGCCTACTGCGCCGGCGAATTGGGTTACGCCTACACGATTCTAAGGCGGCACGCCGAGGCGGAGCGTTACTATGATCTCAGCATCTCCATGGTGCCGGATCAGGTTACCGCCTACCTCAACAAAGCGTGGAATCTCTTTTCTTGGAAAGGCGACGCCGCCGGAGCTCTGGCCCTGCTTTCGCAGGCGCCGATTGAGACCGGGGAGGTGATCGAAGCACGGTGTTGGTTGTCTTGCTTCGCGGGCGACTACGAAGGAGCGCTGGAAGCTCTGGAGGAAAGCCCGGACGAGCTCCTGAATATCTTCCGGTTTAGTCTGAAATCCGAGGCGATAGGCAGTGTTCTTCTTCTGATGGGGAAAGAGGAACGAGCCGGGGCGGCCTTTGACTCCGCTCGCGTCATGCTTGAGGCGGAGCTCGCGAAGCGGCCCGACGACTATAGGGTTCACAGCTCTCTAGGAGCCGTATACGCGCGTCTGGGCCGCAAGGAAGACGCAATCCGAGAAGGAAAGAGGGGCGCCGAGTTGTGCCCTGTGTCCAAAGACGCGCTTCTATGCCCGTGGACGATCTTTGATCTGGCGAGAATCTATGCAATGGTCGGTGAGCACGAGGCCGCTATCGAACAGGTCGAGTACCTTCTCTCGATCCCCGGGTTGGTTACAATGAAATGGTATGAGCTTGATCGTGTGTGGGCTCCGCTCCATGATCATCCTGGGATGCGGCGTCTGATGGAATTGTATGGATCGGGTGCGTGAAAGGGGGGGGAACTCGGCTGATAGTGGCCTCCGGAGGTGATCGCACACAGCGTGGAACAACGCCGATGAAGGGCCTCGCTTCGCGCTGAGTTCATTTATGGATTGATGTCCCGGTTGCAGTTGACCAAGATGGAATGAGTATTAGGGGTCGGTGTTCTTGATACGTAGGATCAATTGGTCAAGAAGACGCGAGATGCGACATGGCTCGGCCCCGTGCGTGTGAGCCTCTCCCACCGGATTCCCACCCGGCGTCACGCGACATTTCGTGGCCCGGCTCACAGCCGGATAGGAAGGCCGTGCTTCACTTCGTACCGGGCGAATTGCGCCGGCGAATTCGTTGTGGATTGACCAATTGGGACTACTCCCGAAGCTCTTTGCGGCGGGCGAGGCGCCTGTGATAGGCTGGAGTGTTCTTCACAATAGAGACCGGCGGCATCTCTACCGGAGGTCGGCTCGGTAAACATCTATGATCGGCAAGACCGTATCCCACTATAAGATCCTGGAGAAGCTCGGCGAGGGCGGCATGGGCGTCGTCTACAAGGCCGAGGACACGGAGCTGCAACGCGTCGTGGCGCTCAAGTTCCTTACCGAGCAGGCGCCGGCAAGCGAAGAGGAGCGGGAGCGCTTCATCCACGAAGCCAGGTCCGCCGCCGCCATTGATCATCCCAATGTCTGTACGGTCTACGAAATAGTCAAAGCCGAGGAGAGGACCTTCATATCGATGGCCTACGTCGAGGGCGGCAGCCTCCACAACATGCTGGAGCAGGGTCCCATGAGACTCGATGAGGCCGTAGACCTGGCGATACAGATAGCCGAAGGACTCCGGGCCGCCCACGAAAAGGGGGTGGTGCATCGCGACATAAAGCCGGGCAACGTGATGCTGACCCCGGAGGGCCGGGCGAAGATCATGGACTTCGGTCTCGCCAAATCCCCGCGCGGCGTAGTCGTCACCCAGGCGAGCACGACCGTGGGCACCGTCGCCTACATGTCGCCCGAGCAGGCTCGAGGCGAGCAGGTTGACGGCCGAACGGATGTCTACTCCCTCGGCGCGGTTCTATATGAGATGGTGACGGGCCTTCGCCCCTTCAAGGGCGATTACGATCAGGCCGTCATCTACTCGATACTGAACACGGCCCCTGAGCCCGTCACCGCCGTTCGAACCGGGGTGCCGGCGGAGATCGAGCGCGTAGTCTTGCGCTGCCTTGAGAAGGATCCGGCCGACCGCTACCAGACCGCGGCCGATCTCGTCTCGGATCTCCGCCGCGCGAGGCGAGCGCTCGTGGATCAGAGAACTGTGCCGGCCGGAGTCGAGGCTCCATTGAGCGCCCCGGCGAGGACGGATACTACATCAGCCGCTGGTCCGGATGCCGGCGACACGCGCAGTGCTTCAAGCGTTGAACAGCCTCCGGGGACGCCGGCCGAGCCTCCGAGGCGCACCAACAAGTGGCTTCTCGTGGTAGCCTTTGTCGTCTTGGCCGCGATCGCCGCATGGGTTCTCAAACCCTACTTCGCCCCGCCGACAAGTCTGGACCCAGATCGATCCGCCTCCGACGTAAAGGCCGAGCGCGGGATCGATGAGGCCGCTGAGCGGTCGCCGAGCGTCGGCGCGCCGGATGACGGCGCTCCCATTGCGGAGAAGCCGGATGCCGCAGCTACGGCTCCGGAAGACGGTCGTACTATGATAGTAGTCCTCCCCTTTGACAATCTCGGCCCTCCCGAGAACGCATACTTCGCCGACGGCATGACCGAGGAAATAACCAGCCGCCTGGCGTGCGTAAGAGCGCTGGGGGTCATTTCGAGAACGAGCGCCGTGCAGTACGATCGAACCGGAAAGACAATGCGTGAGATAGGGGAGGATCTAGGAGTCGACTACGTGTTGGAAGGGTCGGTGCGGTGGGACGGGACCGTCTCCGGAGAGAGCCGCGTGCGGGTGACGCCGCAGCTTATCCGCGTATCCGACGACACGCACCTCTGGGCGGAGAGCTACGACCGTGAGCTGCGCGATATCTTCGCGGTGCAGTCGGACATAGCGGCTCAGGTCGTCGGGCAGCTCGGCGTTACTCTGCTCGATCCCGAGAGGGGGGCTATCGAAGTAAGACCCACTCGGAACATGGATGCCTATCATGCATATCTGCGCGGCATGGAGTACGTGTCAAGCATCGACCCTCTCATAAGGGAGATGGGATCCGCGCAAGAGATGTTCGAGGAAGCCGTCGCTTTGGACCCGGACTTCGCGCTGGCCTACGCCGAGCTATCCAAGGTCCACTCGGCCCACCGTCATTTTGGCTTTGATCGCAGCGAAGAGAGGGCTCTGGCCGCAAAAGCCGCTGCTGAGAAATCGCTTGAGCTTGCCCCTGAGCTCCCGGAGCCGCACATTGCGATGGGGTACTACTATTACTGGGGACTTCAAGAGTACGACAAGGCGCTTGAGGAGTTCGCCGCGGCTAAGAAGATCCGGCCCAACGATCCCAGGATAATCGAAGCCGAGGGACTGATCTTGCGACGACAGGGCAAGTTCGACCAGGCCGTTGACAAGCTCAAGCAGGCGTTGCTATTGGCCCCGAGAGACCACGGTCTGCCTTTTGAGATCGGCATGACTTGTAACGCCATGCGAAGGTACGCCGAGGCGCGGGAGCATCTGAAGAAGTCCATTTCCCTTGCTCCGGACCAGATGTTGTCCTATGGCGCTCTGGCGGAGAATATGTGGCTATCCACGGGAGACCTTCGCGAGTCCAGAAGGTGGCTTGAGAAGATGGGTAGATCCTCTGGGATGATCTCTGTGTGGTTCTGGCTGAGTCAGGAGCTGATGGAGCGAGACTACGATGCAGCCCTGCGCACATTAGAGTCCATAGACACGAGCCAAGACGTGGCTATGTGGTATTACTCCCCAAAGCCGTTGCTCATGGCTCAAGTGTACGACCTCAAAGGCGAGGCGTCCACGGCGCGGGCACACTATGATTCCGCGCGAGTTCTGCTTGAAGGCATTCTCGAGGCGGATCCCGAGAGGCATGAGACACACATCATGCTGGCGGCCGCGTACGCCGGCCTGGGCCGCAAAGCGGACGCCCTTCGGCAGGTGGAGAAGGCTCTGACGCTCGATCCTTGTATGAACGACGCTTATGACAGGCCGTTTCTACTCGATCAAGTCGCTGAGGTCTGTGCCAAGGTCGGCGAATACGACATGGCCTTGGACGAGCTCGAAAATCTGCTGACGATCCCGGGCGGCACCACGACGGAGGTGCTCCGGCTGGAGCCGCAGTGGGACCCCCTGCGCGACCACCCGGAGTTTCAACGCCTGCTAAGGGAGTATTCCAGACCGTGATCGCAGCCGAGCTCAATTGTTCCTCCCTCGTTGGATACGATCGCCGTTCTCGGCGGCGTCAGAGACGACCGTTGCAGTCTGATGTGCTCGGGGGCCACACCGACTTCCGCGTTTCACCTGAGGATTCGGGGGGGGGGGCGATTGCAGCCTCGGCTGAAGACGTCGCACGTGTCGTCGCCCGCAGGGGGGCCGTCTCCGAGCAAGCAAGTCTGTATAACGCGATGATCTCTTATGGATCTTAGAGGACGTTCCAGACTACTCTTCATCGCAGTAATCGCGGGACTGCTCTTCCTCGCCTATGCGCGCTCCCTGGGCAATCAGTTCGTCTACGACGATCGTCACCTCATTCTCGAGAACCCCTTGGTCCGGGACGCGGGAACGCTCCCGGCGGTCTTCGGGGAGGAGTTTTACAGAGGACTCACTTACTACAGGCCCTTGCCCCTCATATCTTTCATAGTCGAATACCGCTTGTGGGGTCCTAATCCTCCGGCGTTCCACCTCACCAATATCATTCTGGTCGCGGCAACCGGGATTGCCCTCTTCTTGTTTCTTTCAAGGATGTTCGGTTCGCATCGCGCCGGGCTCGCTCTATTCGCGACGCTCCTTGTCGGCCTGCATCCCGTCATGTCCTCTGTGGCCTTTGCGGTGGGCGCCAGAGCGGATTTGCTGGCCATGCCCCTGCTTCTTTTTGCGCTGTTCTTCTACCTGCGCGCGGGGACGGCGTCGTTTGCCCTGTCGCTCATCTGCTTCGGGCTTGCGTTATTGTCCAAGGAGACAGCCGTCACTTTCCCCGTGGTGATTTTGGTCTTGGAGGCCCTGGGGCTTCATGCCGACCGAAGATTTACCATGACGGGCCGAACGCTGTGGCGTCACCTGCCTTTCTGGGCGCTCTTGGGGGCCTACTTCGCAATAAGATCGGTAGTGCTGACCGACACAGCCGGCAACTTCGCCATGAAAGGCATGTCCGTTCTCAAGTCGTACGCTTACCTTCTTCAGACTTCGATCCTCCCCTATGTCGGTCTAATGTATGAGCCGCGGTTCGAGGACTGGTTCTCCCCCGCGAGATCGGCGGCAGCGGGGCTAGTCATGGCAATTCTGCTTCTTGCGGTAGTGAGGGCGGGGCGGGAGAGAGCTAGAGAAGGCGCTTTCTGGATGCTATGGGCCATCGTCACCTATCTGCCCACCTCCAGTATAGTGGAGCAGGAGACAACCTGGGACGAGAGATATCTTGTCCTCCCCCTGGTAGGGATCATTTCGTTCGCCTGCGTAGCGGCGGATTTGCTGCGCCTTAGAGGGCGGCGGCTCACCCGCGCGAAGCTCATATCCGGCGTCGGGCTCTTAATCGTATTCGCGGCGATCACCCTGGGAAGATCGGCGTTCTGGAAGGACGATCTCGCCTTTTTCACGCAGTGGCGAAAGACGAGCCCTTCCAACCCGCGCCCCCACAACAACCTGGGGATCGTCTACAGGGAGATGGGGAGGCTCCCGCCCGCGATGGAGTGTTTTGAAGAGGCCATCGCGGCGGACTCATCGTATGTCCGCGCCTACAACAATCTGGGACTTGCCCGTGCAACGCTCGGGAGATACGAGGAAGCAATTCCTCTTTACCTCAAAGCCACCGAGATCGACAGCACATACGGCGTAGCGTTCTACAATCTGGCAACCGCCTACGGCGTCACGGGTAGACCGGACTTGGCCTTGGGGTCGTATGACAAGGCCCTGCGGGTCCATCCGGGTTGGGCGAGAGCTCTCTACGAAGCCGGACAGACGTGCCTCAGGATCGGTAAGCTCGACGCCGCGGCCGATTACTTCAGGCGCTCGATCGCCGCGGAACGGCGCATGGCGGGCGCGTACTTCGGGCTGTCGCTTGTGCTCGAACGGCAGGGTCTCTTGGACGAAGCGATAGACGCGATGAAAGAGGGACTGGAAAGAGCCCCTCGTGATAAAGCGGCCCGGGAGAGACTCGAGATGCTGCTCGAAAAATCCGCCGATGAGGATTCCTGATGTCTCCTGCGTGTTGGCCGGGAAGGCCTCGACAGGGACGCGAGAGCACGATGCATTGGATGGGGCGATGTCGGTGAGACGAGTACGCATAGTCTTGGTTCTTGCCGTTCTGCTTACGGCTCTTGTCTACGCGTGGAATTTGCGCTGGGTGTCGGAGGACGCGTATATTTCCTTCCGCTATGCCCGCAACTTGATAGAGGGTCACGGACTCGTCTTCAACGTCGGGGAGCTCGTCGAGGGCTACACGAATTTCCTTTGGACCATTCTTGTTGCTCTGGGCCTGGCCGCCGGGGCTGCGCCCGAAGCCGTTTCCATCGCTTTGGGTATGGGCTTCACCACGGTGACGTTTCTCTGTCTGTTCGGCCTGCACCGGCGGCTGTGCGGCGGAGGTAATACCGTCGTCTTTCCCGCCGCCCTGCTCGCCCTTGCGCTCAACTACTCGTGGGCGAGCTATTCCACCAGCGGGCTGGAGACCTCTCTGCTTTCCGCGTTGCTCGCGGCCGCTTTTTTATGCCTCGCCGAGTGGTCGGGGAGCCACAAAGCCTCGAAACCGGACAACCGGTACTTGGGAGTCGGTGGGGTCTTGATCGCACTGGCCATGATGACTCGTCCCGACGCGGTCTTGGTCCTCCCGGCGGCCGTGCTGTTCATCCTCCTTCATCGTCCGGACCGGCGAAGGACGGCCGCCCATATCCTCTTCTTGGCGGTTCCCCTCATAGCGGCATACCTACCGTATTTCATTTGGCGGCTGGACTACTACGGCCATATGTTTCCGAATACCTACTACGCGAAGAGCGCGTCACTGCCGTACTTCGGTCAGGGGCTGACCTATCTCTGGGAATTCGTTAGCCGCTACTTCCTGTGGGTGTTCTTTCCGGTGTTATTGGCCGCTTTGTGGAGGGGTTTTTGCGGTCGGGGAGCTTCCAATCCCCTTGTTTGGATGATGGCCGTCTACTGTTTGCTGCACTCACTATATGTCGTGAGAGTCGGCGGGGATTTCATGGAAGGAAGGCTTTTCATTCCCATCATGCCCTTCCTCTACCTGCTGATCGAGCGGTCCATACGGGAAGTGGTTCGTCTGCGGATGGTCCGAGCTTTTGTATGGGCCGCACTGATTCTGAGCACGGCCGTCAACCACGAGGTGATCGAGCCGGGGAGAATCCGCCGGGGAATCACCGATGAGCGCTCCTGGGTCCCCGCGGTCAAGGCCTGGTACGGGGAGGGCCTCGCCTTCGGAAAGCACCTGCCGTCCGATACGATAGTTGCGACCGATGCCGTTGGAGCGTTCGGATACGCCTCCCGCTTGCCGATAATCGACACTGTCGGCTTGACGGACGAGACGGTTGCGCACCAGCCCCTGGAAAGACGCTCTCGGCCCGGACACGAAAAGGCCGCCCGCCTCGAATATCTCATCTCCCGAAACGCGGCGGTTCTCCGCGACGGAATGAACCGATACTACGTCGATCGAACGCCGGCCTTTCAATACGCGGGCAACCGCTATTTTCTGCTTACGGACGATAAGGAGGTCGTCGAAGGCTTCCGGCGAGCCGCGGCGGAGCTGATGACCGGGAGTCGTTGAGGAGGGTTTCCTCCGTCCGGCACGCATTTGCGGCCGTCCCAAGGGCCGTGAGGCGCAAACTGACCCACTACCGTCCCCCGGCTCTCATTGACGTCCATCCGGCGAGTAAGTACGATAGTATGCGCAGGTGCTGAAGGAAGCCGCAAGTTTGGATGGCGCGTTTTGGAGAGGAGAGACCTTCATGACCGGGCCGTCGACAGGCGCAGAACGGACGGTACTGCGGTGGGAGTTCGCTCGACCGCGCCTTGGGTCGCGCAAATGGTTGTTGCCGGTCCTCACGGTGATTCTCCTCAGACTGCTCTCCGGATGCGCTCAGACCGGGCCGGGCCCGCAACATCCCAACCTGATTATCGTGCTGGTCGACACGCTGAGGTCCGACCATCTGCATTACCATGGTTATCATCGTGAAACGTCGCCTCGAATCGACGCCCTGGCGCGTGATTCACAGGTATTTCTCAATCACTATTCGACGGCGTCTCGAACGGGGCCGGCGGTCGCGAGTCTGTTCACCGGTCTGCATGTCCGAAGCCACGGGGTCATCAATCCTCTGACTCATTTCGACGCGAAAGGGGTGTTGGGGGATAAGCAGACCACGCTGGCGGAAATACTGTCCGCCAGTGGTTATGAATGCTTCGGCTTCGTCTCGAACTACAACGCTTCGGCTCGCTTCGGCTTCGCGCAAGGTTTCAAGACGTATGAGTATGTGAGATCGACAAAGGCGGGGGATCTGAACCGCGAAGCCTTCGAGCTGCTGGGCGCTCAAGTACGGCAGCCGTTCTTTCTGTACCTTCACTATATGGATCCGCACAGCCCGTACTTCGCGCCGGGAGACTACCGGTCTCTCTACGTCGACCCCGAATACCGAGGGCCGATTACGGGCTCGCACGGACAGCTCGACGAGATCGTGGCCGGCCGTTTGGAGGTCGACTCATCGGACGTCGCGCATATGGAGGCAATCTACGATCAGGAAATACGATACTTCGACGATCAGTTCGGCCGGCTCCTCGGTTTCCTTGGAGATCAAGACCTGCGCGACAACACGATCCTCGTCTTCGTCGCGGACCACGGTGAGGAGTTTCTGGACCACGGATCAGTCCTTCACGGATATACCCTTTATGAGGAGCAGCTCCGTGTTCCCTTCTTCGTGCATGATCCGCGCCGCCGACAACCCCGCGAGATCGAAGCGATCACCCGCCACGTGGACGTCCTGCCGACCGTGCTCGATCTCCTGGCGATCGAATATGACGGCGTGCATCAGGGACGCAGCCTGATATCACTGCTTGACGGCGCCCCCGGGGACGACGTGAAGCCCGAGGTTTTCGCCGAGGCGAGCCTCATGGCCGTTAAGACAATCCGCATGAGGTCTCTTTTGAGCGATGATTGGAAGCTGATCGAGACGCTCATACCGTTCCAACGGGTCGAGCTCTATAACGTAAGGGTGGACAGCTTGGAACTGCGCGACTTGGCCGAAGATGAACCGCAAGTCACAGCCGAGCTTCGCGAGCGGATGGAAGAGCTCATTCGATCCTACCCCGCCGCGGGCCCGGAAGTCGTGAGGCTCAGTGAAGAGGAGATAGAGAAGCTCCGGGCGCTGGGTTACATCAAGTAGGCGCGGCCGTCGGTTCTCCGCGGCTCTCCGGCTTCCCCGCGACGACCAGCAAAGACCCTCCGAATGGAAACGAGACCCCTGCTTTTATCATCCGTCTCTCAAACGTAAGGACACCGGAGAGCAAAGCGCCCGGCAGCCGCGACGTCCGAAGGGTCTTGAGCGGATTGTAGTCCTTCTTGGGTTTGCGATTGAGGAGACTCTCCGCGATCATGGCCGGAAACGGGATGGAAACGAACGCGGTGGCCCGTTTGACGCCGAACCCGGCTTTTGTGATCTTCTCGACCAAACCGCTTCTGGTGTAGCGCCTCTTGTGTCGCAGGAACTCATCCCTCTGGCTCCACATAAAGGGATGGTGAGGCACGCTTACCAGTATTCCCCCTCCCGGCTTTGTTGCCCGGTACATCTGTTCGAGCACCGCTTGGTCGTCGTCGATATGCTCGATAACGTCGAATGCCGCCACCATATCGAACTCATTCTCGAAGGGAATCCTGCGCGCGTCGGCCTGGAACAATGTTGCGTCCGGGACCCTATTTGAGGCGTAGCCCAGCGCTTGTGTGAATATCTCAAAGCCGGAGAGGGTGATATTGGGAAAGGCCCGCCTGAAGAAGGCGAGCATGAGTCCCGTGGCGCAGCCGATCTCCAGGAGTTTCCCCTCGCTGTGGAGGTATTCCCCGACGGCCCAGGCGAACAGCTCCTTTCGCGCTTTCATCCAGAAGCTGTCTTCTATGGAATCGTCGATTTCGGCGAAATAGGCGGGGTCATAGCCATCGTCCTCAAGGGCCGCCTCCGGGGCAAAAGCCGGATACCCCTCGATCTCAGGCGGCTCGAAGCCGCAATCGGGGCAACTCCGGCCCTCGGAGGCGAATCGGCGCTCGCATGCCGGGCAAATGCGCATCGCCTATCTCCCTCGAGAGCCCTTGTCTATGAGCGCGGCCTCGAGCTCGAGCAGCTTGCGACTCCGGTCCCTTACCTTTCGGGCGGGGCGGCCCGCGTATATGCCGAACTCATCGCAATCGTCTTTCACCAGCGACAACGCGCCGATTACGGCGCCGGTCCGGATCGTTACGTTCGGCAGCACGACGGCTCCCGTCAAGACCATTGCATGCTTCTCTATGAGCACCCTGCCGCTTTCCACGTTTCTGTACTCCATTGGAATCGTCGGATGGGCCATGAAGTCACCCGAGGTGTCGTCATTACTCGAGTAGATGGATACGCGCCCGCTCAGCCCCGAGAAGTCCTCCAGAACGATCTCCCCGGCCCCTATCAATGAAACGTAACACCCGACGTGCACGAACCTGCCTATCCGGATTCCGCCCGGGCCCGCCGAGAGGATGCAGAAGTCGTCTATCCTGGCATTGTCCCCGATGGAGATGTTCTCCGGATTGTAGATCGAGGCTTTTTCCGAGAGCGCTACGTTCTTTCCCAGCGATCTGAAACCGATCTGCGCCAGCCGGCGACGCGTCAACATTGCCATGGTCTAGTTCTCCCGGTCCGGGGGCTTCTGATGCTTCTCCCTAATTATGTAAGCGGGATACGCCTGCAGGGACGCGAAGTTCCTGATTACGTATTCCCCGATGGCCGACAATATGGCAACCGTAACCAGCAGGTGAACCAGAATCGCGTTCAGTATCAAGCCGGTAGTAATCTCCGGCAGAATCGAGAAAGGCATCGCCCATGCAAGTATGACCCGCACGAAGAACACTCCCGCGGCTATGAGACAAAGCAGCGAAAGCAATTGAAACGGTCTCCGGGACATCCCGACTACGTTGTCCATGAGAAACGATGAAAGCGTGGTGAAAGTCCAACCGGATCTGCCGTACTTCCTGGGATTGTGGGTGATCGGAATCTCCCTCGTGGTCTTCGCCTTGGAGTATACGTAGGCGGTTTGGAATTTCCGATAGGGACCGAATTCAAACGCGCGGATCAGGGTGCCGTCGTAGATCTTGAACGTGCATCCGAAGTCACTGATATCATGGCCGGAGACTCTGCGCATGATCATGTTGGCGATTTTCGAAAACACGGTTCTGATAAAGGGGTCCTTTCTGTCCTTCCTGTACCCGCTGACGATATCGACGCCCTTCTCGAACTCGGCCAGGAGGAGCGGAAGCTCTTCGGGATTAAGCTGCAGGTCGCTGTCCATGAAGACGAAGTGCGAGCCTCTCGCATGAGCGATTCCCGCCGTCATGGCGGCCAGCTGTCCGGAGTTCCTGAAAAGATCGACAATAGTCGTTACGTGAGGGTCTCTTGCGTATATCGCTTTCAGCCTGTCGAAAGTCCCGTCCGTGCTGCCGTCATTGACGAAGATGATCTCGTACGACACCCCCGTCCCTTCCAGGGTTTTTGAGAGTCGACCGTAGAATTCGTCGATGCTCCGCTCCTCGAAGTAGCTGGTAATGATAACACTCAAATGGCAGGGCCGGTCGGAAACTCCGGACTGCGTTGTGATGTTGTCCTTGTCGGGTCCGATCCGCATCCTCACGCTTACCTCTTTGTCGTCTCTGTGTGGATCGTCTCAATAATCCCGCAGATCGTCTTGACGACGGATTCCTCGAGGTCGCCGTACAACGGCAGACATAGGACTCTGTCCGCGACCATCGTTGCGGTTGGAAGATTGCCGGGACTCGCTGAAGGAAGTGAAGAATAGCACGGATAACGGCTGCACAACGGGAAGAAGTACTTGCGCGGGAAGACGTTGCACAGTCTCAGCAGGTCGGAGAGACGGCTTCGGTCCGTGCCGAAAGCACCGGGCTCGACGAGGACGGGGAAGAAACCGTAGTTGTGTCGGACACCGGGGACGTCATTGGGATACTTCAGCCCCTTTATCCCCTCGAGGTGCCGTCTGTATAACTGCGTCAGCCGGCGCCTGTTCTCTATCTCTTGATCGACCAGCTCCAGCTCCAGCAGGCCAAAGGCGGCTTGAAACTCGTTCATCTTGCCGTTGATCCCAGGTCCGATGACGTGCTCCTCATCGCTTATGCCGAAGTTCTTCAGAAACCGAATCCGCTCTCTTTCCCGCTCGGTACCGGATACGAGTGCTCCGCCCTCTATCGTGGTAAAGAGCTTTGTTGCGTGAAAACTCAGGGCCGAGATATCTCCGTACTTCACTATTGAGCGATCTCCGACGTTGACGCCGAACGCGTGCGCGGCGTCGTAGATCACGTGGAGGCCGTGCCTGTCGGCGATCGATTGTATTGCCTCGACGTCACATGGGATTCCGTAAACATGAACCGCGAGGACGGCTTTCGTATCGGGAGTGATACGTCTTTCCAGCCCCGTCGGATCGATGTTGAAAGTGTCGGCGTCTATGTCGCAAAACACCGGGGTAATCCGGTTCCAGTGGAGTACATGGATCGTAGCGGGAAACGTGAACGGAGTGGTGAGGACTTCGCCGCCGTCTATGTCCAGCGCCTGTAGGGCGACGAGCAACGCAATAGTGCCGTTCACGAAGAGGTTGATATGCTCGACATGCAGGTACTGTCTCAACTTGTCTTCGAACTCTGAATGAAACCGGCCGTCATTCGTCAGCCAGCGCGAACGCCAGATCTCTTCCAAGTGCGAATGATAAGACGACAACTCCGGCATCGTAGGACGGGTTACGTAAACGGGATCCGGCAGTCTGTGCCGCGTCAGAAGATTCTCTATTCCCTCATCCCTCATGGTCGGCTCCTCGATGACCGGGCCCCGCAAACGTGGGTCGTGAGCATGGTGTGTATGCCGTTCCGGCAACGCGCCTTTCGGCCTCAAGTTAGGCCCTGTGCGTCGGCGCGTCAACCCGAGAATGGAGACGGCGCTTCAATGACCCGACTCGGAGCTAATGCTCGGACTCGGGGCGTGTGAATACGACCATATATCCCGCCTCGGTCTTCTTGGTGAAGCCCCACTGACGCAGTAGTCCTTCAAGCCGGCGCCCCTTGGCCTCGGCCACCGTATCTCTGGCCACTATGCACGTTATCTTCGGATATCTCTCGAGAAGCCAAGCGACCGAATTCAATCCGCCTCTCCTGGACTCTCTTGTGGCTTCCCCGCCGAGAAACTGAGATGCGATGGTCCGCCGTTTCGCCTCGGTCGTTCTGCCTTCTCCCTCGAACCACAGGAGCATGCCGTCTCTACGGTAGCAAATGTGCTTATGCTTGGCCGTAAGAACCGCGGCCGTCCCGCTTATCCACCACGGAGCCAGCATGACCCCGTCGGGCGGGGACACATCCAGTACTTTGCGGGTAACCGACAGCTTCGCGATCTTGTAGCCGGGCATGCGGAGCAGGGTGGTCCGCGGCGGCTTGGAGGGGTCCCCGCGAAACACCGAGGGGGACGAATCCGGCAGATGAGCGAGCAGAAGCAGGGCCGTTACCGTCGCCGGAATGAGAACACGCCAAATCGTCCTTCTGTTTCTTAGAAGCGATACCAGGGCCGCCCCCGATAGGCCGATTACCAGAGGAAACGGCAGCAGATAGAAAACACGCCAGTAGAGATTCGGGGACGTCAAGTGCTCTATGATCAACGGAGCGACCTTGGGATTCAAGTAGAACCCCGCCGTCAACGCGAACCAGACGACTAGAAAGAGTCGGTTCCGGCCTCTGAGAAAGATAACGGAGATCACGGTCCCCGCGATCAGGAAACCCCTTAAGAGAGGGTCGCCTATAACCCGATCCGCATGAACATGGAAAGTCCGCGGCCAGCCTTTGTTCAGTATGCTGTCACTGCCGACCTGGCCGACCGAGAACAGCAAGATGCTGATCGCGTAAACTCCGGGGTATAGAAGCGAGCTCAGATATCGAACGGCGTGATAGGCTTTCATAGTCACTCCGGAGACGTATGAAATGCCGCCGGCAATGGCCAGGACGAGCGCCAGCATGGGAATGAGCACGGCCGAAGCGACGGAGCAACCGACCAACGCGGCCGAAAGCGCAAGGAGATACAACCAGTTGCGCAGACCCGGGGAGCGGAAGAAATCCACCGTCAGTGCGACAAACAGGGGAACGCCGATCGTGAACACGACGGTCTTGCCCTGAACGATCCGATTGAATGCGTAGTTCCCGTAGCTCCAGTGTGTTCGTCCCATAAGCACCAAGCACAGGCAGATAATCAGCACCCCGAACACGGCGGCCGACCCGGAGTTTGTGAAACGCGAAAGCAAGTAGAACCATGCAAGGGGAATCATGATTCCAAACAGAGCGGGCGCCAGAATATAGTATATTGTAAGCAGATGCGTACCTGTGACACGAGCCGCTATCGCCTGTACGTACTCGAACGGTATGGAAGCGCGATGATATGAGACGAACGGCTCTTCTCCGAACTCCATGAAGTGAACGGCGAATCCCATCGGCTCGTCGGGGTTTTCCAGATAATAGACCGCATTCGGAACGTAGTGACAATCATCGCGGTCCGGCCTGTAAGAGGTCAGGCAGAGCAACGCGCAGAATAGACAGCAAGCGAGGAGCATGCCGCCCACTTGAGGATCGGCATTAGTCTCCCCGGAAGTGATCTTTGGAATCTCGAAGCGAAGCACTACAAAGCTTGCGATCAGGGCGACTACAACGCCGATGATCGAGTACAGGCTGAAGCTCATCCCGGTTAATTGTGCCAGGTGCGTGAGAACCGTCAGCAAGGCGAACACTGAGGCGATCCATACCAAAATCAGCCCGGCGATTCCGGATTCGAAAGATTCGAGTTTGGGAGGAAGTCTGTTTTGAACGACGTTCATAAGGGTGACGCGCCGGCTAAGAATCGGATGAGGGTTTGAGGAGCATAAGTATGGTCCTCACCGCCCCTCGGGATCTCGACATTGATGAGAAGGGGGATCGGAAATCCGCTACGATCCTCCTCCGCACGACAATCGGGAACGGCATCAAAACAATTGCCTTTCTATTATACCATGCGAGCTCCTTCTCCGCCAGGCCGAGCCCGGCTCGGCCGCCTTCTTGCCCCGTGGTCCATTGGCTCTTCCCGGGCCGGTTCGATGTCGATATAATCAAAAGCAGCGCCGGTGGGGCCGAGCAGGTTGCCGAAGCTCGTATCTGCGGCCTTACGGTGTGCGGCGATGTCCTCAAGAGGATGAGACAGTAAGGAGCAGACTGTTTGACGGTGAATGGAGGGTCATCAGCAGGGCCGCTGAGGCATTTCGGGAGTCGGAGAAACGGAACTTAGCCGGAAGTGAAAGGCGTCTTATTCAACATACAGCGTTATGCCATCCATGATGGCCCGGGGATTAGGACGACGGCCTTTTTCAAAGGCTGCCCACTGTCGTGCGGGTGGTGCCACAATCCCGAGGGACGCTCCGTGGATTCGGAGATAATGTACCTCGCCGATCGCTGCATGAATTGCGGAGCATGCGAAGAGGTCTGTCCCAATCCCCCGCCTGTGGGGCTCAGGGGGGCGGAGGACTCTCACCGCTCCGAATGCGCGGCGTGCGGCAGTTGCGCCGAGGTGTGTCCCACGGGAGCGCGGCGGCTCGTTGGTTTCTCGATGACGGTCGGGGATCTCATTGACGAAGTTGAGCGAGATCGCCCGTTCTACGAAGAGACCGGGGGCGGCGTCACCTTCTCAGGGGGGGAGCCGCTGATGCAAGGGCATTTCCTGATGGAATGCCTGAAGGAATGCAGGCGGAGAGGACTTCACACGTCGGTTGACACATGCGGCTTTGCCGAGCGTGGCCTTGTGCTCCGAGTCTCTGAGCTCACGGATCTTTTTCTCTACGACCTGAAGATCCTCGATCCCCTCCGACACAAGGAAGTCACGGGCGTGCCGTTGGAGCCGGTCCTGCAGAATCTCCGGGCAATCGACGAATCGGATGCGGCGGCCCTGATTCGCTTCCCGCTTATTCCGGGCGTGACGGATGGCAGAGGCAACTTGGAGGCTCTGGGAGACTTGGTAGGCTCTCTCAAGAACACTCGCCTCGTGCACATTCTGCCCTTTCACAAGACCGCATCCGACAAGTACACTCGTCTCAGGCGTCAATGGGGCTACGATGGGCTTGAGCCTGCGCCTCAAGCGGTCGTAGAAGACGCCATTGGGCTCTTGGAAAGTTACGGGGTGACGGCGACGGCAGGCGGATGGATCTATGACAGGGAGAGTAAAGCGCTTAAGAAGACAGAGTCTGGAAGCTAGGCCGCGAATCTCGGTCGAGCGGGCGGTTCTCTTGACTCAATTCTATCGGGAGAACATGTTTAACTACCCGGCTCCCGTTCTTCGCGCAATGGCATTGAGACACCTTTGCGAGAAAAAGACAGTCTACATAGGGCCCGACGAGCTAATCGTCGGCGAGCGCGGGCCTGAGCCAAAGGCGACTCCAACTTACCCGGAGCTCACGTGCCACAGCCTCGATGATCTCAGGATTCTGGCCGGCAGAGAGAAAACAAGCTACTCGGTATCCCCTGAAGCCTTAGCGATTTACGAGACCGAGATCATTCCTTTTTGGCGGGGCCAAAGCCTAAGGGACAAGGTCTTTGAGGCGCTGCCCGTTCGGTGGAAGGAAGCTTACGAGGCGGGGGTGTTCACGGAGTTCATGGAGCAGAGAGCCCCCGGACACACCGTTGCGGACGGTAAGTTGTACCGTAAGGGCCTGCTTGACTTCAAGGCCGAGATCGCCGAGACCCTCGGAAAATGGGATGGAGGGGCGGGGGGCGAAGTTCGTCCGAACGCACGGAAGGCTGAGGAGAGTGTGCCAGAATCCTCGACGGAGGAGGGTGGACAAGTTGAAGGAGATGACGGTCGGAGTCACAGTCTCCGGGCGGCGGACGGCGAAGACCGCGCACGGCGGCGGGACCAGCTTAGGGCCATGGACATTGCCGCCGATGCGATGATCCGCTTCGCGGAGCGCCATGCGGCCCTCGCCGGCGAGATGGCGGCTCGGGAGACCGACCCCAGGCGGAAGAAAGAGCTTGAGCGGATACGCGATGTCTGCACGCGCGTCCCCGCGAACGCCCCGAGGGACTTCCATGAGGCATTGCAAATGTACTGGTTCTGTCACCTCGGTGTGATCATGGAACTGAACGGATGGGACGCTTTCAGCCCCGGTCATCTCGACCAGCACCTGGAGCCTTTCTACGTGCGGGGGCTCGCGGACGGCAGTTTGACCCGCGAGAGTGCGAAAGAGCTCCTGGAGTGCTTTTTCATAAAGTTCAACAATCAACCGGCGCCGCCTAAGGTTGGTGTCACCTCCGCGGAGAGCGGAACGTACACGGATTTTGCCAATATCAATCTTGCCGGCCTGCGGCGCGACGGCTCCGACGGCTGTAGCGACGTCTCTTTTCTGCTCCTCGAAGTGATCGACGAGCTGCACATCCTTCAACCCAGTACTAATGTGCAGATATCGCGGAAGACCTCCGACAGATTCCTCAAGGAGGCTTGCCGCGTAATCCGCAAAGGTTACGGCTTCCCCTCCGTCTTCAACTCGGACGGAGTCGTCGACCAATTGGTGCGTCAAGGAAAGACAGTGGAGGACGCGCGCGAGGGCGGCACCAGCGGATGTGTTGAGACCGGGGCCTTCGGCAAAGAGGCTTATATCCTGACCGGCTACTTCAATCTGCCCAAGGTCCTGGAAATGGCGCTCAACAACGGCTTCGACCGGCGTACGGGAAAGCAGCTCGGGCCCGAAACCGGGGCGCCTGAGGATATCAGCACATTCGAAGAGCTGTTTGCGGCCTTCGAGACTCAGCTGCGCCGTGTTCTGGAGGTCAAGTTCGGCGGAAATGACATCATTGAGAGAATCTATGCGGAGAGCATGCCGGCTCCGTTTCTATCCCTCATCACGGATGACTGTATCGCCTGCGGCCGCGACTACAACGAGGGCGGAGCGCGATATAACACGTCTTACGTACAGGGAGTCGGAATCGGCACGATCACGGACAGCCTGGCGGCGATACGCAAGTCTGTCTTCCGCGACAAGACCTTGTCAATGAGGCGACTCGTCGATGCCCTCAATGACGATTTCACAGGGGAGGAGTGGTTGCGGCAGAGTCTCATTAACAAGCCCCCCAAATGGGGCAACGACGAGGACGAAGCGGACGAGCTGATGAAGATGGTCTTCGAGGCGTACTTCGCCGCGGTCGACGGGCGGAGGAACGTGAGGGGGGGAGCGTATCACATCAATATGCTTCCGACGACATGCCACGTCTATTTCGGATCGGTCACGGGCGCCACCGCCGACGGCCGCAGTGCTTGGACCCCGCTTTCAGAGGGGATCTCGCCGGTACAGGGAATGGACCGCAAGGGCCCGACTGCGGTCTTCCTCTCGGCCGCTAAGATGGATCATGTTGAGACGGGAGGGACTCTTCTCAACATGAAATTCTCTCCTGAGGCACTGGCAGAGGAGCACGACCTGGACAATCTGTCGGGCCTGATTAGGACTTACTTCAAGCTCGGCGGGCATCACGTGCAGTTCAATGTGGTGAGCGCCGAGACACTCAAAGAGGCGCAGAGGAACCCCGACGCGCACCGCGATCTCATAGTCCGCGTCGCAGGATACAGCGACTACTTCTGCGACATCTCTCGTGACCTGCAGGATGAGATAATCTCACGTACCGACCAAGGCTCCGGGGCGTAGGGGGGGGCGATGTCCCTTCCGATGCGGACGCCGATTAGGCGGGGGCGTAGCCGCCGGCTGGTCTTTGACCCGTTGCTGCATCTGGTGGTATCGCCGAAGTCAATACGGGAAGCGCCGCACGGTCCCGTTTCGAATGAAGCACATTGAGCCTTCGGCGACGGGCTCCGCCGTTGCGGCTTCATCGATCAGGAGCCGCGTCAACTCGTCCCAGCGCGTGTCCTTCGTGAAGTCGAGCTCTATGTCCTCTTCCCCAACATAGTAGGACATCCACGGAAAGTCGGGCGGGGGGAAGAAGATGGACAGACCTCCAAGATCCGTCCAGTTCGTGCTGTGACATTCGGCGAAAACCGCATCCCGGAGACGCACTGATAACATCTGCAGCCCGTCTCTCATCAACGGCTCGGTCTCAACAGCCGGCATATGCCGGACGAGTCGACGCGCTGTGCGAAGACGTCAGCGTCGCTCAATGCGACGATGGCTCCGCCGGCCCCATCGGAAACGATACGGGGGTACAACCGACTGAGGGAAGTCCCGCAGATTGTCACACCTCCGGAGTTCCAAAGCGGGTGACCTTTGGGGTATGAGTCTAATGACGCCTCTCAACCACACCTGACGTACATTGACCCAGATGGCCCAAGAGCGACCAAGAAGCGGATTTGGGATCTGGGAATACTCCATGGTGGTTCATCTCGGTACGGCTTGTTCTTGCTCGTTTCGGCAGTAAACGTGGGGCAAGAGATAATGTAATTGTAGCAGGATATGGTGGAATCTAAGCTAACGAAAGCCCTCGCTTGGCCACCAGGCAAGCGGTAAGCGCTGAAACTGCCTCTACAACAGAGCCTTGCATCGGTCAAATCCTGCCGGTAGACTCTCTAACTGGATGTTATTGACGATGATGGCTCTGGGGATCGGGTGGCGTCGTTCCTAACCTAGGATTCGCAAGACCAACTCAAGTGAATAGAGCCTGCCATGATTGGTAAGACCATCTCCCACTACAAGATCCTCGAAAAGCTCGGCGGGGGCGGGATGGGTGTCGTCTACAAGGCCGAGGACACCAAGCTCAAGCGCGCTGTTGCTCTTAAGTTCCTGCCTCCCTCGATCAGCGACGAGACGGCGAGAAAAAGGTTTGTTAGGGAGGCACAGTTGGCCTCCTCCCTGGAACACCCGAATATCTGTTCCATTCACGAGATCGACGAAACACAAGACGGCAGGGTGTTCATCGTTATGCCCTGCTACGAGGGGGAGCCACTCCAGGCCAGAATCGCGCGGGGCCCGATGCAGTTGGAGGAGGCGGTTTCGGTAGCTGCGCAGGTGGCGTCGGGCCTCTCCAAAGCTCACGAGAAAGGCATAATACACCGCGACATCAAGCCTGCGAACATACTCATCACGAGTGATGGGCTGGTGAAGATCGTCGACTTCGGGATTGCCAAGCTCAGCGGCAGGACCAAGCTGACCCGAACCGGGACGACGCTGGGGACCATAGCCTACATGTCGCCGGAGCAGCTGAAGGGCGGAGATATCGATCAGCGATCGGATGTCTGGGCACTCGGCGTCGTGCTTTACGAGATGGTCACAGGTGGGACTCCATTTGGAGGAGATTACGAACAGGCTGTTGCGTACTCGATCATGAATGAAGAGCCGAAGCCGGTGACGGGTTTGCGAGCCGGTATTCCGGTGGAACTCGAGACCGTCATGAGTGCGGCTCTGGCCAAGGTTCCGGGAGAACGGTACGAAAGCGCTGGCGCTTTTCTGGCAGATCTGGAATCACTTAGAAGAGAACTTGAATCCGGGGTTTCCGAGGGACGTCGTCTCAAGAGACAACGCCGGCCCTCTGTGGCCGTGCTGCCATTTGTAAATCTGAGTGCCGACAAGGAGCAGGAATACTTCTGTGATGGCATGTCAGAGGAGATCATTAATGCTCTGACGCACGTTAAGGGTCTACGTGTTGTTGCTCGAACATCGGCCTTCGCCTTCAAAGGCCGGCACGCCGACATTCGCGAGATCGGCAGGAAACTAAACGTGAATACGATTCTTGAAGGTAGCATTCGGAAAGCCGGAAAGCGGCTTCGCATTACGGCTCAGCTCGTTAACATAGAGGATGGCTACCACCTTTGGTCGGAGAAATACGACCGTGACATGGAGGACGTATTTGCCATTCAGGACGAGATCGGGCTCGTGGTAGCAGAGAAGCTGAAGGTTGAGCTTCTGAGAGAAGAGAAGAAAGCGGTTTTGAAGCGTTATACGCTTGATGTGGAAGCCTACAACAGTTACTTGAAGGGCATCTACTTCCTACGAATGTATACAGCGGATGGATTCAGAAGGGCCATCGAGCATTTTGAATGGGCACTGGAAAGGGACCCAGACTTTGCATTGGTCTATTCCGGGCTGGGCGAACTCTTCTGTGTGAGTTCCTATTGGGGCGACATGGCCCCAAACGAGGCCTATCCACGTGCGAGAGAATACTTGAACAAGGCTCTGGAAATGGATGATACCCTCGGCGAAGCCCATGCTGCTTTGGGTCTTGTTTATGCATACTATGACTGGAACTGGAAACCGGCAGAAGAAGAATTGGAGCAAGCACTACGGTTGAACCCGAACTCCTCGATGATTCACATGAGCTACTCCTGGGTTTTATCTCTAATCCGGCGACACGACAAAGCAATTACCGAAGTAAAGCGAGCACAAGAACTGGATCCGCTGTCGGATATTGTCAACACTCACGTAGGTTTCGTCTGTATTTGGGCCGGTCGATACGACAAGGCGATAGAGGAGTTACAGACGACGCTGACGTTGAACCCGAACTTCTACTTGGCGCACTACTATCTGGGTTTGGCATATCGAGCAAAGTCGATGATCGATGAGGCGATAGCAGAGTTTGAGAAAGCGGTCGAACTTGGTACCGGGACACCGTGGCCGGCGATGATTCTTGCAGCCGGCTACTTTGAATCCGGAAAGAAAGCCCAAGGGGATAGACTCTTTAAGAACCTGAAGAAGAGATCAAGACATGAGTATCTTCCGCCTATGGGTTTCTTCTATATTTACTTGGCCCGGGGGGAGTTGGATGAAGCGTCAGACTGGCTGGAGCGAGCCTGCCTAGAGCATGACAGTTTTCTCCCTTGGTGCAATGTCATTCCGATTGACTGCTATCGTATTCCCGATGAACAGGGGTTTAGAGAGTTGCTGGGTAGAGCGGGATTGCGGCAATGATGGTGTGGGTCAGAGAAGTGACTACCCTGACCTACTGAAGCGGGGTCTGCTTGGGGCAATGACGCCGTGATATGAGTGAGGTTCCGGGGTGGGAGCGATTCGTGTGACGAATACTCGACTCTGATGCATTTGTGGGCGTAATGGTGGTCGGCGTGGCGATTCTGCACCAGATCGGAGTGTTCGACCGCCCGGCGGAATCGATCGATTCCGTAGCGGTCCTTCCAATGGAGAACCTATCGGGTGATCCCGAGCAGGAGTACTTCGCGGACGGCATGACCGATGCGCTGATAGCGGACTTGGCGAAGATCAGAGCCTTGCGGGTGATTTCTAGGACGTCGGCCATGCATTACAAGGGCTCCGACAAGTCTCTGCCTGAGATCGCCCGCGAATTGAACGTTGATGCCATAATCGAGGGAACCGTTCTGAGGTCGGGTGATAGAGTAAGGATCACCGCCCAGCTGATCCATGCTCCGGACGACAGGCATCTCTGGGCGGAGAGCTACGAGCGGGAGATTCGAGACGTCCTGGGTTTGCAGAGCGAGCTGGCGCGGGCCATTGTGGAGGAGATACGTGTTGAACTGTCGCCCCGGGAGAGAGCCGGCTTGGCCGAGACACGTCCGGTAAATCCGGAGGCCTATCAGCTGTACTTGAAGGGTCGATATCATTGGAACAAGCGTACGGAGGAGGGTGTCAGGAAAGCACTCGATTACTTCGAGCGGGCTGTCGACGTGGATCCGGGGTGCGCTCCGGCGTATTGTGGATTGTCTGACTCCTACAGCATTCTGGCCGGGTTCGGCCACGTCCCCTGGTCCGAGTCGCTTCAGAAGAGCACAGTGGCGGCGTTTAAGGCGTTGGAACTCGACGATAAGCTTGCAGAGGCACACGTCTCGGTTGCCACGATATTTCACAATCACACCTGGGATTGGGCCAAAGCGGAAGTCGAATACAGGCGGGCGATAGAGCTCAATCCGGGCTATGCCACCGGACATCACTGGCTTGCGCTTCAATTGGCGACGATGGGTCGGTTTGACGAGGCCATCGAGGAAGCCCGAAAAGCTCAGGAGCTCGACCCGCTTTCCGTCATGGTGAATGTGGACGTTGGATATATATATTACTGCGCGCATCAATATGACAGGGCGATAAAAGAGTACTTGAAGATGGCCGAAATGTATCCTGATTTCCAAACAGTCCACGCCTATCTGGCGGTGGTTTATGCGAAGAAAGAGATGTATGAGGAGGCAAGTATCGAGCTTCGATTGGCTCCCGCTCCCTCCGCCGGCGAGTCTCTGGCTCTTGCGTATTTTGGTTGCGCCCACGGACTCGTGGGGCGACATGATGCGGCCAGGGAGATTGTGGATGAGTTGATGGATCGGACGGAGACGAAGGGTGTCGCACCATTCTTCTTGGCAATCGCCTACGCCGGTCTCGGTGAGAGCGATGAAGTTATCAACTGGCTGGAGAAGGCGTGCGAAGATCGCGCTATTTTATACGAAGTATTGCGGGACCCGGTTTTCGACTTCGTGCGCGAGGACCAGAGGTTTGTCACATTGCTGAAGACGATGGGGCTGCCTACATAGGGCGGCATAGCCGGCCGTTGGGTGCAGGACTCCCGCAGAGCTACCCCGGCATTACGGCAGGAAGACTGCCGGGTATCACCCTGTTGACCTATGTGCTTCCATCCATCACACTCTAACCGGTTGTCATACTTCAGGATGGCCGACGGGGTGCCCGGCAGCCCCTCATGTTGCCAATTGCCGATTGGTTGGCGAGGCGGGATCGTCCCATGATAGGCAAGACCATCTCCCACTATGGAATCCTCGAGAAGCTCGGCGAAGGCGGAATGGGCGTCGTCTACAAGGCCGAGGACACGAAGCTCGACCGCACAGTTGCCCTGAAGTTCCTCACTCAGCAGGCCCTCGGTAGCGGCGAGGAAAAGGCCCGCTTCGTGCACGAGGCCAAAGCTGCCGCAGCGCTGAGCCACTTCAATATCTGCACCGTACACGAGATCGACGAGTCCGAAGGTCGGACTTTCATCGCGATGGAATATATCGATGGAAGCACGCTCAAAGACCTGACGGCCTCCGGCCCGTTGAATCCCATTGACGCCGTGTCAATCTGCATTCAGATCGCGCGAGGCCTCAGGGAGGCCCATGAGAAGGACATCGTTCATCGCGACATAAAGCCCGCCAATGTGATGATTACGCCCAAGGGCGAGGCCAAGATCATGGACTTCGGCCTGGCAAAATCCACCAGGCGCACCGTGCATACGCAAACGGGGACGACTGTCGGAACGGTCGCTTATATGTCCCCGGAGCACGCTCGAGGCGATCCGGTGGACCACAGAACTGATGTATGGTCGCTTGGAGTTGTGCTATACGAGATGGTGACAGGACGCAAACCCTTCGAGGGAGATTACGATCACGCCGTCATCTATTCAATTCTCAACCAAGACCCTAAACCGGCTTCGTCGGTGCTTTCTTCCGTACCAACGGAGATTGAGCGCATTCTGGTCAAGGCAATGGCCAAAGACCCCGACGAGCGATATCAGTACATGACTGATCTCCTAAGGGATCTGGAGTCTGTCCTGAACAGCATGGAGGCCGATGCTCCCGAGCGGATCAGCCAGGATACTCCTTCGCCGAAGAGTAAATCTCTTTTCTATGTTTTGCCGGCGACCATCCTGATCGTTGTGGCGTCCGCCATCGTTGTCCTTAGAACCGGTCTATTCGAAGGCGCCCCCGAAGCAATTAACTCCATCGCCGTGCTGCCGCTGGAAAACCTCTCCGAGGAGCCCGGTCAGGATTTCTTCGCGGACGGAATGACCGAGACCTTGATCGGTGGGTTGGCCAAGATCGGAACGCTGAAGGTCATCTCCAGAACGTCGGTTATGCGCTACAGGGACAGCGATAAGTCATTGCCCGATATCGCGCGGGAGCTTGGCGTGGATGCCGTGGTCGAGGGAAGCGTGCAGCGCATAGGCGATAGGGTGAGGATCACGGCCCAACTAGTAGATGGAAGGACCGACAGCCATCTTTGGGCTGAAAGCTATGAGCGAGATGTTCGGGACGTGCTCGCCCTGCAAAGCGAGGTGGCTCGGGCAATCGCCGCCGAGATCGAGGTCAAGCTTACATTGCAGGAAGAGGCGCTGCTGGGGAGCGTCCGGGCGGTTGATCCTGAGGCCTACGACGCTTATCTAATGGGTCGATATCATTGGAACAGGAGAACCCGCGAGGCGCTTGACAGCAGTCTGGAGTACTTTGCGAAGGCGATCTCCATGGACGCCGACTATGCAATAGCTCATGTCGGCCTGGCGCAGGCATACGCAGTGATGGCCGATTGGGGTTTCATGCCGGGCAGGGAGGCCTACCCCCGGGCAAGGGACATTGCGAGTAAGGCGTTGGACATAGATCGAGATGTCGCTGAAGCACATACCGTACTCGCCTACATCAAATATAGCTACGACTGGGACTGGGAGGGTGCGGGGGCGGGATACAGGAGGGCCCTGGAGCTTTACCCGAACAGCTCGACGACGCACCAGTGGTACGCAGAGTACTTGAAGGCAACAGGAAAGGACGATGAGGCCCTTGTGGAGATCAACCGCGCTGTGGATTTGGACCCCATGTGCCTCATAGCTCAGACCATTAGAGGCGTGATCCTCTTCGACGTCGGGCGCCCAGAGGATGCGTTCGATCAGCTTCAGGCGGTTCTCGAGCTTGATCCAAACTACTGGCCCGCTCTTCGACATTTGACACAGTACTATTTTATCGAGGGAATGAGCGATGAGGCGGTCGAGACCATGAAGAGATACCTGGCGGCTTCGGGCGCAACGACCGAAGAGATTCTGCAAATGACCGAGACATATAGGACGTCGGGAGACGTTGGAGTTCAGTTATGGGCTGCGGGGCGACTTATTGAGACGTCCAAGGAAAGATATGTAAATCCGCGCCTGATAGCCATTTGGTATGCGCTCGCCGGTGACAAAAGGGGTTTGGAGTGGCTCGAGCGGGGTTGCGATGAGCGGGCCGGCGGGATGGCCTGGCTCAGGACCGACATGAGGCACGTGAAACTAAGATCCGATCCGAGGTTCGAGGCGCTCGTTGAGAGAATGGGTTTCGGTTTCTGACAAGGGATTCGCAGCCGCCCCTTCGTGACGTGGAGGCATCACATGATCGGCAAGGCCATCTAACTCCTTGCGTCACCTCTGGTAGCGGAGGCCGGATTTGAACCGGCGACGTTCAAGGAGCCGGCGAAGCGGTGCGGGGCGCGGAAGCATCCTTCACGACACCTGATGCGTCGATTACTTGTTTGAAACGGCCCTTCTCCAGATGAGATACCCTGTCACGGCGAAGACGCCGAGGGCGACGAGTGGATCGAAAACGCCGGACCATTCGTGGCCGATCCCCTCCCATTCATCAAACTCGAATTTGTTCACCGCGAAAGTGTATCCGGCAATGACAACTCCCATCAGGCCTTCGCCGGCTATGAGGCCGGATGAAAAGAGAATCCCTCCCTCACGCCTTGATTCGCGTACCGCCTTGTCGCCCTTTGCGCCTCTTTCGACCAGTCTGCGGATTACACCGCCCACGAAGATCGGTGACATGGTTGAGAGCGGCAGGTACATCCCCACGGCGAACGGGAGCGATGGCAGTCCCAAGAGCTCCACTATTGCGGCCACGCCGGCGCCCACCATGACGAGCTCCCAGGGCACGCTCTGTGTCAGCACACCTTCGATTACCGTCTTCATCAGTGTGGCCTGCGGGGCCGGCAGATCCGTGGAGCCGACTTCATAGGTGTTGGCAAGCAGTATCACCGTAGCGGCAACCGCTATCGTGGATGTGAGCGCGCCTATCAACTCCCCTGTCTGCTGCTTGAACGGCGTTGCTCCCACAAGAAAGCCCGTCTTCAGATCCTGACTCGTATCGCCCGCGATGGAGGAAGCCACGCAGACCACCGTACCTACTGTGAGCGCGGCAACCATGCCGACCGTGTCCGTCCACCCCAGGGCCAGGAAGATGAGGCTTGTGCCCAGCAGCGTGGCGATCGTCATCCCCGACGTAGGATTTGATGAGACCCCGACGAGTCCCACGATGCGCGACGACACCGTAACGAAGAAGAAGGCGAATATTCCGACACAGACCGCGGCCATAAGGCGCGTGGCTATCGACTCAACCGGTCCCAGCACGTGTGGGACCAGTGCGATCATCAGCACAACGATCGCGGCCCCGCCGAGCACGGCCTTCATCGGGGTGTCCCTTTTTGTCCTAGGTGCCTCAGTCGCCGCCGCACCGCCGCCTTTGCCCATGTGTTTCAGGCCGAGCCTGAAGGAGTGCACCATAGTCGGAAAGGCTCGGAGGATAGTAAGAATGCCGCCCAGCGCAACACCGCCTGCCCCTACGTATCTTATGTATTTGTTCCATAGCTCCTTGGGGGTCATTTCCGAAATGGTCTTTGCGGTTTCCGGGAAGAGCGGCTCAGTTAGCCAACCGCCCATGTAGGCGATAAGGGGGATTAGACATCCCCATGAGAGAAGGCTTCCGGCCACCATGATCGATGCGATTCTGTAGTTGAGTATGAAGCCGACCCCCATGAGCATGGGCGCCGTCTCAATTGACAACTGGCCCTTGCTGAGACGGGGAATGCCTATCCTGACAATCGGTTCCCAGACATGCGCGAGCTCAGCAAGGAAGCGAATCACAAAGCCCAGGCCGAGACCCTGCAAAATACCTGCCGCGCGCGCACCTCCCGATTCCGCCGCCACGAGCACCTCGGCGCAGGCCGTACCCTCGGGGTAAGGCAGCTTCCCGTGCTCGCGGGACATCAAGAACGCGCGAAGGGGAATCATGGCGAGTATCCCCAACACGCCGCCGAACGCGGCAAGTGCCGCTATCTGTGCAAGGGCGGGATCAAAACCCCACAGGAAGAGCGCGGGTATTGTGAATATCAGACCGGAGGCGAGTGATGAACTCGCGGAGCCGATGGTCTGGGACATATTGTGCTCGAGAATCGTGGATTTGCCCCAGACAAAGCGCATGGCCCGGAAGAAGGCCACGGTCATGACGGCTATGGGAATGGAGGTGCTAACGGTGAGGCCGGCTTTGAGACCTAAGTACGCGTTGGCTGATCCGAAGATCACGCCGAAGAACGCGCCGGAGATAATCGCCCTCAAAGTGAACTCGGCTATGGATTCCTGGGGGGATACGTAGGGCTGGTATTTCTCCCCGTCCATAACCTCGTACGCATCCGATGAGAGTCCTCTTCTTTCCATTTGTGTCTGTGCCATAGTCTCGCAGCTCCGCAGTCCACAGGGCTTTTTACGGCTACTCCCCTCCGCGCCCTTGAAGGCGCCGGAAGAACAACTGCAAGTGTTCAGCAATAGGATTCTGAGTTCTACCCGCAGTAGCTCACAGGCCACGATTACGCGCGGCGTCTTATGCGGGACCGTATTGTACGGCATCCACGCCGAAATATCCACCTCAAGACCGCCGTGACCCGCCCATGTTGGTAGCGGAGTCCGGTGCCACGCCGGCGGCCTTTGGGCTATGAGCTCGACGACCGGGCCTGAAATACATGGAACAATATGGAACAAGCCTTAGCAAGAAGGGAACTTAGGCGAAGTGCCTTTTCCATGCAGTTCCGCCTGTTTCCTGTTGGTTTGGGTAGCAAGAGATAGTGGAAGCGATACGAGATATAGTGGAATTGGGGCGGAGCGGCGGCCTGCGTAGGGGCCTCGGGCAGCCGGCTGCGTGCTGAACCCGCCTCGGACGGAACGGGTGAGGAACTGAATGGTGAACGCGGGCATCGCGAGGTGTTGTTGCACCTGAAAACCGGACTCTACAGCGATGCTGTCGGATCACTCGGCGATGGCGGGACCCACCTCTGTGGATAAAGCCGGCTGCATGTGGCGGGTTTGAGTGAAGAGGGAGGCCCAATTGCTTGGGCCTCCCGCTTAGTCTTGGCTACCAGCCGTAGCCCCGACGGTTGCCGCCGCCGTTGCCGCCTCTTGAATTCTCATTCTTCGGCTTGGCGACGTTCACCGTCAAATTGCGACCCTTGACTTCCTTGCCGTCAAGGGCTTCGATCGCCTTCGTGGCGTCTTCCGACTGGCCCATCTCCACAAAACCGAAACCACGCGACCTGCCGGTTTGGCGGTCCGTGATCACGTTTGCGGAAACGACCTCCCCGTGGGGGGTAAAGAGCTCTTCGAGTTCCTTGGCCTCCACGTCAAACGAAAGATTGCCGACGTACAGATTGCTGGACATACTCCAACACCTTTCTGTTGGAAAACGCCACACCGCACGGCATGCGTTTCCCCGTAACGAGCAAATAACCCGAGTGCATCCTCATTGAGTCTCCGTCCAAACGACGCTGGAATCCGATCCCTTTTTCAGCTCCAGGAGTACCCTTGGGTCATCCGGTGATGGAAAGGAAGTGTTCAAATCAGCGGGATTTGGGTCTAAGCAAACCCAGAGTGCGGATTGGAATGGCCGGTGGTCTTTCCTCCCGAACCTTGGACTCAGGCTTTTGTGCTTTCCAAAAAGCAGCGGAGTGCCACCCATGGAAGGCACCTGGAGGCATCATCGTCTACTTGGCGTGATTTGTCAAGATATATTTTAGAAATCTTGGGATCTTGATCCATGGCCGGTGGCACGACACTTCTATCCGGCTTTGTCCAAAGAAGATACGTCCCGGAAAGGAAGATCCGGGTGAAAGCTACCGACGAGGGTCGCGGCACCAAGTCGAGGTGGTGATTGGAAAGCCCCTGTGTTAGAGTTGCGCCGGAACGTAGCTTAAGCGCAAGACTGGCGGTTCAAAACAAGGACGGGGACAAATAATATGAGGTTCAGCGTAGTTATACCAACGTGGAATGAAGCCAGGTGGCTTCCGCGTCTTTTGTCGTGTCTCCAGAAGTGGCCGGATTTGGGAGAAATCATCGTAGCCGACAATAATTCAAGTGATGAAACGGTCACGATTGCTGAAGGATACGGCTGTCGAATCGTTCGAGGCGGCCGGCCGGCGGAGGGTCGAAATGCCGGGGCGGAATCCAGTACCGGAGATGTAATTCTCTTTGCGGATGCCGACGCCGTTGTGCCCCAGGCGACCCTCTCGCACATCGCCCAGTCTTTCAGAAGGAGTTCCATCGCGGGGCTTCACTGCCGTCTTGTTCCCCTTGGTGCGAGTCCATTTGTGGCGTTCTGTTATCGGACAATGGATGCCTACCTGCGGGTGCTTTCGAGGCGCGGCATATCCCAGGGAGTGGGAACCCTCATAGCGGTTCGCCGGGACGCTTTCAACGCCGTCAGCGGGTTCCGAGAGGACATTCTCGTCGGCGAGGATGCGGATTTCATTCGCAGGCTAAGCAGGATCGGGGTGGTGAGCTACGAGCGGCGTGCGGTCGTTTACACTTCAACAAGACGATTCCTTCTCGAAAACCCGTATCTTTTTGCAGTCAAGACGTTCCTCTGGACGATTCTCCGACTGTTCGGGCTGTCTTCAAGCGTGATCCCATATCGTTGGAAAGCCTATCCCGCGGTGCTGGCCGATACGGAGGCAGCTGCGCTTGCCGAGATGTTGCGCGAGGAGAATCCTGAAGCAAGCGTATGAGTTACTGGAGACTTGACTCCGTTAAGGATGAGATACGATTCTCCGAGGCCCTTCCCCGTGGTTGGTCGCGCATGGCTTGGCGTGGGCCTGGAACGGATTCCGGGATTTCAGAAGAGAGGCTCCTCGCTCCGAACTGATCCGTCCATTCCCCGGAACTGGAAAGGTTTTGAGGTCTCTCGTCGCTACGGTGACACACTCTACAAGATAGTCGTCAAGAATTCCAAGGGAGTCTGCAGCGGGGCGTCCCGGGTCGGTCTGGATGGGACCGCGCCGGATGCAGGCGCGCAGGTGCCACTAAGTGACGACCGGCGGGAGCATCCGGTCGAAGTTAGACTCGGACAGCCGACGAAGATATGTCTTTTTGAGCCCGAAACCGCCGTTTAAACCTACGGTATTCCCCTCAGAGGCCTGCCGGAGGTGCCCCACAGCCCTGGTAGTCCCCGAGATGCCCCCTTTTTCCCTCTCCCATTTCCCTCTCACTTGGGCATTGATTCTTGCTTCTTTTTCCTTTATGATAGTCCCGCGAACAGGGAATAGTCGGGTGGTGCGGCATATAGCCATACAGGACCGACCGTTCGAAAACCGTTAGGAGTACAGCAATGAGTACGACCGGAACCGTGAAGTGGTTCAACGATTCTAAGGGCTTTGGCTTTATTACCCGTGACGATGGCGAGAAGGACGTCTTCTGTCACCACTCGGCGATCCAAAAGGAGGGCGGTGGCTTCGCCTCGCTTGACGAGGGGCAGAAGGTTGAGTTCGACGTCGTGCAGGGCGATAAGGGCCCGGCGGCTGCGAATGTGAGAAAAGTGGACGGCTAGCAAGACCCACCTTGGACGCGATCTGCCGCTAAGCGTGACCCCGCCGGCCGGAGCCGGCGGGGTCTTTTCGACCCGGCGTTCCCGTGAATCGTCATGCCGGGTCTATTGGCGTTTCGGCTGACGGTGCATCCATGCAGTCTGTATCCCCGGGGCAAAACACCCACTCTGCTGACAAGTGGGTGTCATTAGGGTTTGCGGGGTAGGCTTTGAGCCGGCGACCTTTGGGTTATAAGCTCCACGACCGGGCCTGGACTACAAGGAGCAATATGGAACAAGCCGTAATGAAAAGGAAAAGTCAGGTGGGGTGCCAATTCCATGTAGTTCCGGCTTGTTCCTGCTGGTTTGGGCAGCAAATGGGTAGCAAGAGATAGTGCAACCGGTGAGAGATATGGTGGAATTGGGGCGGAGCGGCAGCCTACGTAGCGGACTCGGGCAGCCGGCTGCGCGCTGAACCCGCCTCGGACGGAACGGGGGAGGAACTGAATTGCCGTACATGTTCCAACACCTTTCTGTTGGGAACGCCTCACCGCACGGTAAACGTATTCACTGAAACAGGTAAATGACCCGAGTGCATCCTCATTGAGTTTCCGTCCAAACGACGCGCCAATCCGATCCCTTTTTCAGCTCCTGAAGTACCCTCAGGTCCTCCGGCGACGGAAAGGAAGGTGTTCGATTCAGCGGAGTTTGGGCTTGGTGAACCCAGAGTGCGGACTGGAATAGGCGGGTGGTATTTTCTCCCGAATCTTGAACTCAGGCTTTTGTGCTTCCCAAAGAGCGGCCGAATGCCGCCTGAAGAAATCAAATGCGTTGAGCATCGTCTACCGGCAGGATCCGTCAAGACCTGTTTTGCCGTTGAAAACGGCGGGAGACTCTCCGGATCATCCTCTTATTGGTTCTTTCTTATGCAGCACGCCTAAGTTCGGAGACCGGCTCCCGGACCGGAATCCGTGGGAAATGTCACCTCACCCCGTTCTCGTTGCCACAATGCGATCCGCGCGCTAGACTCCCCTTGAAATGAGGTGGAGTGAATGAAGTGCCGTCGCGGTTGGCATTCCAAGACATTGAGCCGCAGTATGGGTGGCCGGTGTCCCTGGACGGAGACTAAAATTGACCACTAAGGCCTTTGTAGCGCCCTCCCCTGAGACCGAGCAACCCATACGCGCCGAGCTTTTCGGCATCGAGCAGCTCGAGAAGCACGCCGAGAGCCTGGCCGAGGCCCAGCGTGTCACGGAAGGGCGCGACAAAGGGCGCGATCTCCTGAAGAGAGTCCGGGAGAACGGGCGAGTATTGCTCGGCACCTACCGCGATATAGTCCGCACAGTCAGGGACAAGAAGGAGATCACTACTGCAGAGGAGTGGGTTCTTGACAATTTCCACGTCGTGGACGAGCAGCTTCTTGAGATCCGCGATCACTTGCCGAAGGACTACTACCGCTCACTGCCCAAGATAGCGGAAGGGCACCTTGAAGGTTATCCGCGCGTGTTGGGTCTCGCATGGGCTTATGTCGCGCATACGGACAGCCGGTTCGATTTACAGACACTGCAGAGATTCGTCAGGGCCTACCAACGCGTCCAGCCGCTATCCATCGGGGAGCTTTGGGCCGTCCCCATCCATCTAAGAGTCGCACTCGTGGAGAATCTGCGACGGCTGTCGGAGCCATTAGTCCGGGCGCGCCGGGTGCGCGCTTCCGCGGACGAGCTTGCCGACCGCCTGCTTGGCCTGGGCGACGGCCCGGCGGAGAGCGCGAAGGATGTTGTCGAGCGGCTTGGCGACGCCACCGTGGCCGGGCCGTTCGCAGTGCAGGTAATACAGCGGCTTCGTGATCAGGACCCTTCTGTCACACCTGTCCTTACGTGGCTCAACAAGAGACTAAAGGCCCAAGGAACTTCCCCTCATGAGGTCGTGTCTCAAGAACACAGGGATCAAGCCGCGGCGAATGTCACGGTTCGCAACATAGTCACCAGCATGCGGTGGATGTCATCAATCGACTGGCTGGATTTCTTTGAGAGTGTGAGTTTGGTCGATGAAGTTCTACGCAGCACTCCCGGATTCGGGGCGATGGACTTCAAGACCCGGGATGAGTACCGGAGTCGGATCGAGCGGCTCTCCAGAGGATCCGGGTGTTCGGAGATCGAGGTTGCACAGGAAGCGGTGGCCCTGGCGCTCGGGGCCGCACCGTCGGATATGAGTGCGGCCGACCTCGCGGTTGACATTCCTGAGCGCGCGGAGAGAGATCCCGGATACTACCTAATATCCAAAGGTAGACCTGTGCTGGAGAAGAGAATTGGTTTTCGCCGCCCGCTGGCGGCAAAAGTCCGACGAGTTTTCCGAACCCGGCCCACGGCCGCCTATATGGCGGGAGGGACTATCCTCGCGGCGGCCATACTGGCCGTCCCGCTGGCTCTTACATGGGCGGCGGGATCGGGCCACTGGAGCTTGCTGCTACTGGCGGCGCTGGGCTTTGTTCCGGCTACGGACATCTCGGTGTCATTGATCCACAGACTGGTTCCGGTCCTGATCCGTCCCAGCTTACTCCCTAAGCTCGAGCTTGCAGGGGGAGTGCCCGTCGAGTATAAGACAATGGTCGTCGTGCCCACCCTGCTTACAACCCGCGCTGATATCGGAGAGCAGATTAGTCGTTTGGAGGTCCACTACCTAGGTAATCCGGACGGTCATCTGCATTTCGCTTTGGTGACGGACTGGATTGACGCTCCCAAGGAGAGCATGCCGGGCGATGACGATCTCCTTGCCGCTGCGGCCGACGGGATTGCCCGCCTCAACGCGCTCTACGGGGACCCTCTCTCTGATGTGGATCGTTTTCTCTTGTATCATCGGCGGCGTTCCTGGAACGAAACTGATGGAAAGTGGATGGGCTGGGAGAGAAAGAGAGGGAAGCTGCACGAGCTTAACCGCCTTCTTCGCGGCGCCGAGGACACGACTTTTGTCGCGGTCAACGGGCGCCGGCCCGGCGTGCCCCAGGGAGTTCGTTATGTCATAACTTTGGACGCCGACACCAGGCTTCCCAAGGGATGCGCCTACCGGTTGGTGGGAGCCATGGCCCATCCGTTGAACAGGCCCCGTTTCGATCCGGGGGTCGGCCGTGTGACCGACGGATATGGGATACTGCAGCCGGTTATCACCATGTCATTGCCGACCGGCCCTGCAAGCACGGCATACCAGAGGATCATAACGGGTCCCGGAGGAGTGGATCCTTATGCGGCTGCGAGTTCGGATGTATATCAGGACCTCTTCGGTGAGGGTTCGTACACGGGTAAGGGGATCTACGACATCGACGCATACGAGAGGGCTCTTGAGGGGAGAATTCCGGACAATACGCTTCTAAGCCATGATCTGCTTGAGGGTGCTTTCGCGCGCGCCGGTCTGGTGACCGATGTGGATCTCTTCGAGGAGTCCCCCTTTAATTATGAGGTCGATGCCCGCCGTCAACATCGCTGGGTAAGGGGAGATTGGCAGCTCCTACCGTGGGTCCTGGGCAACGCCCGCAGGGCCGGGGCAACGGGGTCGTCGGCCGGTGTCTCCGTAGTAGGCTGGTGGAAGATGGTAGACAATCTTCGCCGGAGCCTATCGGCCCCGACGTCGTTCGGCTTGGCGGTGGCTTCTTGGGTGTTGCCTGTGGCCGACCCATTGTCTTGGACGGGACTGGCTCTTGGTTCCGTCGCGGTGCCCGCGATTATTCCGGTTTTCGATAACCTTATTCCCCGGCGGCGCGGAATCTCGAAGAGAAGTCATCTGAGAGCCGTTGCTCACGATATTCTCGTTTCGTTCTCGCAGATTACCCTGGGTGTCGGAATGATGGCCCACAAGGCTTGGCTTATGTCGGACGCGATACTACGTACCCTGGTGCGTCTCTATATTACCAAGCGCAACTTGCTTGAGTGGGTCACTGCCGCGCAGGCGGGACACGGGGTCGACATGACACCTAAGGGTTACTACCGGCGCCTCCGCTGGGGAGTGGTTTCGGCCGCGGTCGCCGGTTTGCTCGTTGGGACATGCAACCCGTCCTCGTGGCCCGTGGCGGCGCCTTTGATTCTGCTTTGGTTTCTTTCACCGGAGATGGCCCGGCGCCTGAGTCTCACTCCCAGGATTATGCGGGCGCAGACCCTATCATCGGATGAAAGCCGCTCGCTGAGGCTGATCGCGCGCCGGACGTGGCGGTTCTTCGAGACGTTCGTCAACGATGAGCAGCATGCTCTGCCTCCCGACAATTTCCAGGAGGATCCCGAGCCTGCGGTGGCTTACAGGACGTCGCCGACAAACCTGGGCCTCTATCTTCTGAGCACTACCTGTTCTCGTCACTTCGGCTGGATCGGGATTGTCGACATGGTAGAGCGCTTGGAGGCCACGCTGGAATCGATGACCGCGATGCGTCGTTTCCGGGGACACTTTCTGAACTGGTACGACACGCGCAACCTCAGGCCACTGGAGCCTATGTACGTTTCCACCGTCGACAGCGGCAATCTGGCGGGACACTTGCTGGCTGTGGGCCAATGCTGCCGAGAGCTAATCCAGCGCCCCTTGTTCACATCGGAAATCCTCAACGGCATCCGGGACGCACTGGAGCTCGTTATCGATTCTGTTGAGAATGAAGAACGGCCTCGACGAGTGGAAACCGCAACTCTGGATCAACTACGAGAGACGGCGGAGGCGATGTTGGCGGGCATTGAAGAATCCGGCGCGTCCCCCCGTGATTGGAGGGCCCTATTATCGGAGATGAATGCGCGGGCGGAGAGTCTTCTGGATATCGCCAACACCCTTGCCGGGGATGGTGACAGCGATTCGCAGCCGGAGTTCTTGATCTGGACCAGATCGGTTGTCGGCACAGTCCGGAGTCACCTCCGCGATATCGATGCGATGGACCCATCCGGCGTCGATCCGGTGGGAGCCGGAGCAATTCCCTTGAGAGATATGGACGCTTCTCATACTATGGCCGGCGGAATCGTGCGTCGCCTCTCAGCTATCGCCGCTCTCTCCGAACGCTTAGTCCATGGAATGGACTTCAAGTTCCTTTTTGACCCGTCGAGGAAGCTCTTCTCGATCGGTTACCGTGTTGCAGAGGGGGTTCCGGATCCGAGCTTTTATGACCTGCTGGCCTCGGAGTCCAGGCTGGCAAGCTTCGTGGCCATTGCCAAGGGAGACGTTCCTCCCCGGCATTGGTTTCTGCTTGGGCGTTCGCTGACGCCGGTCGGGCGCGGTGCGGCTCTAGTGTCGTGGTCGGGGTCTATGTTCGAATACCTGATGCCGCTTCTTGTAATGCAGCAGCCGCCTCAGAGCCTTCTGGATCTCACGAGTCGCTTGGTTGTGAAACGTCAAATAAGATATGGACAGGAACGCAAGGTACCCTGGGGTGTTTCTGAGTCGGGCTACAACGTTCGTGACATCAACCTGACGTATCAGTACTCGGATTTCGGCGTGCCCGGGTTGGGGTTGAAGCGCGGATTGTTCGAGGATGTTGTTGTGGCGCCTTACGCGACGGCGCTGGCGTGCATGGTGAGCCCAAGGGCGGCTCTGGACAATCTCTCAAGGCTTGAACGGGCGGGGGCCCTGGGGCCGTTCGGGTTCTACGAGGCGCTGGACTACACTCCCTCGAGGCTGCCGGAGGGGTCCAGGGTGGCCTTGGTAAGGGCGTACATGGCCCATCATCAAGGCATGACCGTTGTCTCATTGGGTAATGTCCTATTCCAAGGGCTGGCTCGAAGGTGCTTCCATAACCATCCAATGATAAGGGCCTCGGAGCTCTTGCTTCAGGAACGGACTCCTAGGGCCGTGGCGGTAACACGACCGCGTGGTGAAGAAGTGCGGGTCGCCGCGCTCGTGCGTGACATTGCCCCTCCGACGCTCCGACGGTTTGAGTCACCACATGACATAACGCCGCGAACGCACCTGCTCTCCAACGGCCGATACACGGTCATGATCACAGCGGCCGGCTCAGGCTTCAGCAAGTGGGGGAACTTGGCGGTCACACGCTGGCGCGAGGACATCACTCGTGATTGCTGGGGGAGCTTCTTTTTCCTGCGTGACACCCGGACGGGCGAGGTGTGGTCCGCCGGCTACCAGCCCAGCGGGACCGAGGTGGACCACTATGATGTCGTCTACTCCGAGGACCGGGCGAAGATCGTTCAACATGACAGGTCTCTGTCAATTACCCTCGAGATCATAGTTTCTCCCGAAGATGACGCCGAGCTACGACGCTTGACGGTCACCAACCTCGAAAACCGGGATCGTGAGATCGATTTCACTTCCTACTCCGAGCTCGTGCTCGCACCACAGGAAACGGACGAAGCCCACCCGGCATTCTCCAATCTCTTTGTGGAGACCGAGTTCGTACCCGAAATCGAGACGTTGCTTGCTACGAGGCGCCCTCGGTCGGCAAAGGAGCCTCAGGTTTGGTTGGCACATTTGGCCGCCGTGGATGGAGATACGGAGGGGGCACCGCAATTCGAAACCGATAGGTCGCGATTCCTGGGACGGGGACGTGGGGTGCGGACGGCACAGTCCGTCATTGACGGCGGCCCGCTCTCGAACACGGTAGGCGCGGTGCTTGATCCGATTGCCGGCATCAGGCACAGAGTGACCATTCCCCGCGGAGGAACGGCCCGCCTGGTCTTTACAACACTGGTGGCTCCGTCTCGCGACGAAGCTCTGGAGATCGCCGAGAAGTACCGTCAGACCTCGACATTCGAGCGGGAGAGCTCTCTGGCGTGGACCCAAGCTCAGGTGCAGCTTCATCATCTTCGAATAACACAGGACGAAGCACATCTGTTTCAACGGCTGGCAAACCGGCTCGTCTATGCCGATCCAACACTCCGTGCCGCCCCTCAGATATTGGCCGGGAATGTCAGGGGTTCCTCCGGGCTATGGGCCTATGGGATTTCCGGCGACCTTCCGATCGCCATGGTGCGGGTTGAGAGAGACGAGGAACTTAACGTTGCGAGGCAGATGCTTCGTGCTCACGAGTACTGGCGCATGAAGGGAGTGGCGGCCGACCTGGTCATCATGAATGCGAGGGGGGCATCCTACGCGCAGGACCTGCAGAAATCTCTGGAAGCGCTGGTGAAGGCAAGCCAGTCGGCTGCCGGCCGCGAGAAGAAGGACGAAAGGGGAAACGTGTTTGTTTTGCGGGCGGACCTCGTCCCGCCGCGTGACAGGGTTCTCATTCAAGCCGCCGCGCGGGTGGTGATTTTGGCTCGCCGAGGCACGCTGTACGAGCAAGTCGTGCGGCTTAGCCGGCGCAGGCCCGGTCCGCTTCCGCCCCGACAAAGGGCGCGGCGGCCCAGACCGGAGAAAACCACCCCGGCTCCGGCTTCATCTTTGGCGTTTTTCAATGGACTGGGGGGATTCAAGCCCGATGGCAGCGAGTACGTCACGGTCCTGGCCGGACGGCGATGGACGCCGGCTCCTTGGATCAACGTAATCGCAAACGAGCGGTTTGGTTTTCAGGTTTCCGAATCGGGCGCGGGGTACACATGGGCGGTTAACAGCCGCGAAAACAAGTTGACTCCTTGGTCCAACGATCCCGTCTGCGACACGCCGGGTGAGACTTTCTATGTCCGGGACGAGGAGAGCGGCGTTGTGTGGGGACCGACTATCCTCCCCATTCGCGAAGATCAATGGCCGTACGTTATCAGGCACGGGCAGGGTTATAGCTTCTTCGAGCACGAATCCCATGGGATTGCACTGAGCCTGCTGCAGTTTGTCCCCGTGCGCGATCCAATCAAGATCTCGCGTCTCATAATAAAAAACAGCACAGACCGCAAGAGACGGCTCGCCGTAACCGGCTATGCAGAGTGGGTGCTTGGCGTCTCGCGCAGTCGCTCCGCTGCCAACATAATCACGGACATCGATCTTGAGACCCGTGCCATGATCGCAAGAAACTTCTGGAATGAGGACTTTGCCGATCGCGTTGCCTTTGCCGATCTGGGCGGGCGTCAGACCTCCTGGACTGCTGACCGGCTCGAGTTTCTCGGCCGAAACGCGAGCCTCGACCATCCCTCATCCCCTGAGCGAGGCGATGAGCTCTCGCTCAAGACGGGTGCCGGTCTGGATCCGTGCGCGGCACTTCAGGCAAAGATCGATCTCGCCCCCGGCGAGATCACGGAGATTCTGTTTCTACTGGGCCAGGCCGACAACCTCGAGGATGCGCGCGCCCTGGTGCGGCGCTATCGCAAGGCGGATTGTGACCGTGCTCTTGGCGAAGTCAAACAGGATTGGAATCGGCTGTTTGAAACCGTGCAGGTCAAAACACCCGAGCCCTCAATCGATCTTCTCCTCAACCGTTGGCTCCTCTATCAAACGCTCTCGTGCCGGATTTGGTCCAGATCAGCGTTTTACCAAGCCGGTGGTGCGTACGGGTTTCGCGATCAGCTTCAGGATGTACTTGCTCTTGCGGTAACGAGGCCGGAGATCGTACGCAAGCACATACTACTGGCCGCCGCCAGGCAATTCCGCGAAGGGGACGTGCAGCATTGGTGGCATCCGCCCATCGGCCGCGGTGTGCGGACCCGGATTTCCGATGATCGTCTCTGGCTGCCGTATGCGGTCGTCCACTATCTGCGGACCACCGAGGACTGGGACGTGCTCGATGAAGAGATCCCGTGGCTTGACGGTCCCGCATTGGAGGATGGCCGGCAGGAGGCGTACTTTGAACCGAAGGAGTCTGAAGACCGGTCGACTCTTTATGAGCACTGCGCCCGGGCATTGGATCGGAGCCTGGAAACCGGTAACCATGGGCTTCCCCTGATAGGCGCCGGTGATTGGAACGACGGCATGAACCGTGCAGGACACGAAGGACGTGGGGAGAGTGTGTGGTTGGGATGGTTTCTAGCAGTCAATCTGAGGGACTTCGCTCCGATTGCGGCCCGAAGGGATGAGGACGTGCGGGCTGATAGGTGGCTGGAGGTGGCGGACTCCGTGGCGGACTCCGTCGAGAGAGAGGCATGGGACGGGGAATGGTACAAGCGTGCATTCTACGATGACGGAACGCCCCTGGGATCGGCCGAGAGCGACGAATGCCGGATCGACTCGATTGCTCAATCATGGGCGGTCCTATCAGGTGCGGGGGATGAGACGCGGGGACGCCGGGCAATGGAATCTGTTGAGCGACATCTCCTGCGGAGCGAGGAGGGACTGCTTCTTCTTCTTTCACCGCCGTTTGACCGACCACGATTGGACCCCGGGTACATTAAGGGATACGTGCCGGGCATCCGGGAGAACGGAGGGCAATACACACACGCAGCGGTCTGGTCGGTACTGGCTTTCGCCATGCTCGGCGAGGGGGGCAAGAGCGTCGATCTCTTCAAAATGCTGAGCCCCATCAGCCATGCCGGCAACAGGGAGAGCGTTCATCGCTATAGAGTTGAGCCGTACGTCGTGGCGGCGGATGTCTACTCTGAAGATCCCCATGTAGGGCGGGGGGGGTGGACGTGGTACACGGGGGCGGCGGGTTGGCTTTACCGAGCGGGCCTGGAGTGGATTCTGGGATTTCAGAAGAGAGGCTCCTCACTCCGAATCGATCCGTGCATTCCACGGGAATGGAAGCGGTTCGAGATCGCTTACCGTCACGGCGGCAGCCTCTACCGGATCACCGTCGAGAATCCGAAGGGGGTCTGCCGGGGGGTTTCCAGCGTCAGTCTCGACGGGACCCCGCTCTTGGGTGAAGGGCTCGTACCCTTGTCCGACGACGGTCGCGAGCACAGGGTCCGGGTGCTGATCGGATAGGCCGGTGTGCTGTGATTGCTTTGGAGCGTCAGTGAAGCACGGGCCCACCGGATCAAACTCAAAAGCGGGGCTTCACTGCCGCCTAGTCCCTCTCGGTGCGAGTCCCTTTGCGGCATTCTGTTATCGGGCAATGGATGTCTACCTGCGGGTGCTTTCGAGTCGCGGCATATCCCAGAACCGCCGGATAGGGTCTGTAGACTTAGCCCTAGAGGGCACGTATGTCAAGTGACTTTAGGTATGCAGGAAACCGGGTAGCTACGCTGCCGGGAAGGGACTCACCTGGTGAAGGGGAGTCCACTTAGAGAATGGGGCCGTGATATGAGTGAGGCTGCGGCCCGATTCTAGGTCTTCTGCCGTCTCGTCCTTAAGCCATTGCAGTTTTGTTCCGCCTGGTTCCTTCTGGTTTGGGTGGCAAACCGGTAGCAAGAGATAGTGTAACCTAGATACGATATAGTGTAGTTGAATTTGGCGACGGCCTGTGCAAGGCCCTCGACGCCGATGGCCTGGAGGCACCCCTACCTGGACCGGGCTCGATCAGCCTCTCATCGCCCCGGAAAAGCCCGGCAGTGCACCCGCTGATTTCGGAGCGCAGTACCGCATCACCACGAAACGAGATAGAAAAGGGCCCTTGACAAATACTCAACACTCTGAGTATTATTGCTCAGTACTCTGAGTAAACTGTTAAACCATTGGAATATAATATGTTCAGGCGACCACTCTTCGAAACAATACTGAAACGTATAGGCGAACCCAGGAGATTCATACAGGTCCTAGCGGGACCTCGCCAGACGGGGAAGACCACGCTGGCCCGGCAGTTGATCGATGAGATCGACTTTCCCAGTCACTATGGATCGGCCGATGAACCGGCGCTGAGGGGCATCGGTTGGCTGGAAGAACAATGGGAGCTTGGGCGAATCCGGGCCGGATCGCCTGGTAGACAGGGGAAGGGTCTTCTGATCCTGGACGAGGTACAGAAGATCCCCGGGTGGTCCGAAACGGTCAAGCGCCTTTGGGATGAGGACTCGGCCGCCGGCCGACAACTTCGAGTGATTATCCTAGGATCCTCACCCTTGCTTCTGCATCACGGACTTGCCGACAGTCTGGCCGGGCGGTTTGAGACCATTCCAAGCACTCATTGGTCGTATGGCGAGATGCGAGATGCCTTCGGTTGGAATCTGGAGCGATACGTCTATTACGGGGGATATCCCGGGGCCGCCGGATTGATCCGGGATCATGAGAGGTGGCGTCGCTACATTCTTGACTCTCTTGTTGAGACGACCGTTTCCAGAGATATCTTGCTGATGACGAGGGTAGACAAGCCCGCTCTTTTGCGTCGGCTATTCGAGCTCGGTTGTCACTACTCAGGCCGGGTTTTGTCCTATCAGAAAATGTTAGGGCAGTTGGATGACGCTGGGAATACGACCACGTTGGCTCACTACTTGAGCTTGCTGGACGGCGCGGGGATGTTAACCGGGCTGCAGAAATTCGCCGGCCAGACCGTCAGACGAAAGGCCTCCAGCCCGAAATTGCAGGTACTGAATGCCGCTCTCATGACATCTGCCTCGGGGCTTACGATGAAGGAAGCTATGAGGGAGCGTGATTACTGGGGTAGGTTATTCGAATCCTCTGTGGGCGCGTTTCTGATAAATGGACTCAAAGGCAAGAACGTAGATGTGTTCTATTGGTCCGGTCGCAACAGGGAGGTTGACTTCGTCCTTAGCTGCGGTGACGTGGCGGTTGCTATCGAAGTCAAGAGTGGACGAAGAACAAAGAGCCTACCTGGGATGGATGAGTTCTGCGCCCAGTTCGACGTGAAGCGGCGCTTGTTGGTAGGGCGGGGGGGAATAGCTTTGGAAGAATTCCTCCTTACTCCTCCGGATGAGTGGCTGAGATAAACTGCATCTCGAAGCGGCCGCTTTCATCCTTGTCAGCAGAGCAGTCCCTAGCCTGTACGATTATGGTCAGAGCAGCCCCAAGAAGACATGAACGCAAGGCAGCCTAAGTCCTTGCGCCACATTTGGTAGACCATATGGAACGACCGACCCCCGGTTTGTAGAATCGTGGGTTGTGAGTCCCACCACAAGTGGTGGGCAGAGCCACATACAAACTTGAAGGAGGTCGGTCATGAGCGAGTGTATCA